>OIXH01002909.1_pt1 | contig 16154 bp, 14 predicted proteins | sample 1587741 | NCBI WGS metagenome assembly OIXH01 (sample SAMEA3888916, study PRJEB22519) | human gut metagenome | biome: human gut; feature: human-associated habitat; material: faeces | place: Denmark | collected 2011 | reverse complement strand
CTTCTTCTGTAAAGAGTTGTAACCTCTCTGAAGTGCAGGTGCTGTAGACTTCTTAACAGATGTCTGACGTCCTTTTCTTACTAACTGGTTAAATGTTGGCATTATTTTCACCTCCTGCTGATTTTATGAGCCATACATATAAGCGCACTGATAGTGCTAGTTCTATGCACGCTAAATTATTATATAAGCGAAACCCGCGCTTGTCAAGCGGTTTTTCCCATATTTTACGTGGATTTTGCGGGATTTTTGCGGAAATAATCCGCTTTACATCTACCGGACATTATAATAGAATATAATTATCAAAAAAAACAAAGGAGATAGGAATATGGGATTTTTTGACAATCTTGGAAAAAATATTCAGGAAAAAGGAAAAGCCGTTGCAAAAGCAACAAAGGATATGACCGAAGTCATGTCTTTAAAATCTCAGATCAGCTCTGAGAAAAGCAATATCCAGACAAACTATCAGAAGCTCGGCGAAATCGCCTACACAAATAACTGGGACGTAGCAGAAGACGTTTACGGTCCGCTCTTTGAAGCCATCAAGGCTTCCAAAGATAAGATTGCAAGTCTTGAGAACGACATCCAGCGCATCGAGGGAAGCAGCTACTGCGCCAACTGTGGAGCCAAACTGCCGACCGGCGCTAACGCTTGTCCACAGTGCGGCACCTTCGTAGCAGGCAGGGGTCCGGCCGCTCCGCAGGAAGCCTGCGTAGCAGAAGATGCTCCGGCAGAAGAAGCTGTCGTAACAGAGACTCCGGCAGAAGAGACTCCGGCAGAAGAAGCTGCCGCATCGACGGAGGAAAACAGCAATGAAAACTAAACTTGGTATTTCCGCAGGACTGATTGCAGCTGCAATGTATTTCACCGGTATCTTTTCCGGCTATATTCCGTTGTTGTTAATCGCAGGCTACGTCCTGTTGGCGGAGGAGAACGAGTGGTTAAGAAAATCTGCGGTGAAAGCCGTAGTAACTCTTTTGTGTTTCAATGTCTTAACCTACGCAATCGGACTGATTCCGGACGCATTTGACATTATTACTTCCTTTATTAATATTTTCGGTGCTTATTTCAACTTTAGTCTTATTGACAGCATCGTTTCCTTTATCAATAATGTCATCTACTTTATCCGGGGAATCGTGTTCTTAGTACTTGGTATCAAGGCATTACATATGGGTGATTTACCACTTGCCAAAGTGGACTCCCTTGTAAGTGAGCACACAAAAAAAGAGTAATTACCTATTATAAATGTATGCCACAAAACAGCGCGCGCAAAAAACCGTCAGACGTTTTTTTGCGCGCTTTCTTATATCTTTCACTAATCTTTTTTACAATTTCATCGCAAGCGACATGATACAGCCGCCTGCTGCCCCCGCCACTTTTAGTTCTAGCAATCTTTCCGGCGTGATGCCGCCGATGGCATACACCGGAATCGAAACATTCTCACAGACTTCTTTTAAAAACGCAAGTCCTCTTCCGGGAAGCCCCCGCTTACAGTCCGTTTCATAAATATGTCCCGCCGTCAGATAGGTAGCTCCGGCTGCCGCTGCAAACCTCGCCTCTTCGACCGAATGAACGGAAACTCCAATCTGCCGAAATCCTGCCAGCCTTTCTTTTTGCGCAAGCAGTACCGGAAGCGGCAGATGTATCGCCGGACAGCCCAGGCGTATTGCCACATCCGTAAATGTATGCAGTATACACGTTTTTTTATAACGCCCGCAGATTTTCAACACAGATTCTGCCAACGCCTCATACGCTGTCTCATCCAAATCTTTTTCCCGCAAAATAATGGCTTCAATATCGCTTTTCGCCAGCCGCTCTATCTGCTCTAAAAAATCCCGCTCACAAAGTTTGCGGTTTGTCACTGCAAGTAACCCGCTATACATAGATATACTCATTCAGCACCGGCTGAAGCCCCTGTTTTTTGATGGCATGGTAAATCTCATCAAGACTCCGGTTGTCGGCAATCTCAAACTGTTCATCACCGCTTGCCGTCTCCTGTTCCTGCCCGGTATATTTTTCCTCATGGTCACCGATTCCCGTGCTGACCCCTGCCGATATTTTGGTGGTAGCCACATTGATAATTCCATCCCGAAACCGTGCCACTTCCCGCGAGGAAACCGTGATACCCGCAAATGGCAGGAAAATGCGGTATGCGCAGAGGATCTGGAACAGCTCTGTCTCGTGTACGTCCTTCGGATTAATTTTGTCGTTGTTTACAATCGGCCGCAGTCTCGGACAGGATAACGACATTTCCGCATGTGGATATTTCCGCTGTAAATAATAGACATGAAGTGCCGTGGCAAGTGCATCCTTCCTGAAATCAGCAAGCCCCAGCAGCGCTGAAAATCCGACACCGCGCATGCCGCCCATCAGTGCGCGCTCCTGTGCCTCAAAACGGTACGGCCACACACGTTTATGCCCCATCAGATGCAGCGTCTCATATTTGTCCGAATCATAGGTTTCCTGAAATACCGTAATATAGTCGGCGCCACATTCATGGAGATAACGGTATTCCTCCGTATTGACCGGATAGATTTCAAGACCCACATTCCGAAAATATTTTCTTGCCACCTTACAGGCTTCGCCGATATAGTGAATATCGCTCATACTGCGGCTTTCGCCTGTCAGCATCAGTACTTCCTCCATCCCGGAATCGGCAATAATTTTCATTTCATGCTCAATTTCTTCCGGTGTCAGTTTCTTTCTGTGAATGTCGTTATAGCAGTTAAACCCACAATAAATACAGTAGTTCTCGCAGTAGTTTGCAATATAAAGCGGTGTAAAAAGATACACACAGTCCCCGAAATGGTTTCGTTTTTCTCTTCTCGCCCGCTCTGCCATCTGCTCTAAGTATGGTCTTGCCGCCGGAGAAAGAAGCGCCTTGAAATCCTCTATCGTACAGACTTCATCCGCAAGTGCCCGCTCTACATCCGCCGCAGTGTAGGACGTTTCCTCATAATTTTTTACATGTGTCATGACCTTTTCCATGACGTCAGACTGAATCTGTTCCATGCCGGGCATATAAGCCATATGGTCCGTCCGCGATGACGGGTCTGTCTCCAGCCGTCTTTTCTTTTCCTGTGCCGCCTCACTCAGATTGCTGCGGTTGATAATATATTCTTCGTTTGCCATCTCTGCTCTCCCGCCCATTAATCATGTAAAAATCCGGTCAGCGGGTCAGAAGCGCTTGCTCTGCCGTCTAGCACTCTTCCAAGTCCGGCAAGGTACGCGGCACGTCCCGCAAGTATCGCATTTTTGAACGCTCCCGCCATCGCCGGGATGTCACCTGCCGTTGCAATGGCAGTGTTTGCCATAATTGCCGCAGCTCCCATCTCCATCGCCTCACATGCCTGTGACGGGCGCCCGATTCCGGCATCTACAATAATCGGGAGGTCGATTTCATCAATCAGAATCCGAAGGAACTCTTTTGTTGCAAGCCCTTTATTAGAACCTATCGGCGACGCCAACGGCATCACGCATGCCGCACCGGCGTTGACTAAGTCTCTTGCGACATTTAAATCCGGGTACATATACGGCATTACGACAAAGCCTTCCTTTGCAAGGATTTCTGTTGCCCGGATGGTCTCATAGTTATCCGGAAGCAGATATTTTGAATCGTGCATAATCTCGACTTTCACGAAATCCCCGCATCCCATCTCCCTTGCCATTCTTGCAATCCGGACAGCCTCATCGGCATTTCTTGCGCCGGACGTGTTCGGAAGGAGCGTTACACCCTCCGGGATATAATCGAGAATATTTTCTTCTTTTTTGGTGTTCGCCCGGCGTAACGCCAGCGTAATGATTTCTGCACCGGCGTCACACACAGCCGCCTGAATCAGATTCATATTGTATTTTCCGGAACCGAGAATAAATCTCGAGTGAAACGTGTGATTTCCAAGTTTCCATTCATCCTGCTTTATCATATATTCCTCATTTCTGCGCACATTCCCTGCGCAACATATTTTTTATTATGCTTCCTCGTCTGCCCCAAGCCCTAAGATACAGCGGAGCGCCATATTTGCCTCATGGGCGGCGCAGATTGTCACTCTCGGCGCCATCAGACCGTTTCCAGGCGCTGCGGCACTCACACCGTCTCCGCACAGATAAAAATGGTCTGTAATTGCTCTTGTGCGAATTGCATTGGATGTTCCATACCCTGCCATCCCCGAACCGCAGATAAGATATTTCTCCGGGTACTCTGTCAATATTACATCTGTAAGTAATGCTTTTGCATCCGGTTTGTCAAATGCCTCACAGATAATCTCATCCTCTGCAAATAAGCCGGCACAGTTAGACTCATCTATCTTTACCGTGTCAACGCGCACTTCAATGTAGGGATTAATCTGGGACAGCAAATCCTTCATCGCTTCCGTCTTATACATCCCAAGATGGCGGATAAAATACTGCTGCCGGTTCAAGTTGCTCGGCTCCACGATATCAAAATCGATCAGATGCAAGCGTCCCACTCCGGTTCTTGCCAGCATAACCGCAATGTTGGAACCAAGCCCGCCGAGTCCTGCTATCGCAACGCCCGCCTGTCTGACTTTTTCATGCACATGCGGAGTATGTCTTGCGCACATCATGCTCAAAAGCTCCTCCTCCGGCGGAAATACGCCTTTGGGAATACAGTGCACCGTCATTCCTTCCGAAAGCGGCAGATTCTCCTGCGTCTGAAATCCCTCCACAATCCAGATAACGGTCTGATCTTCCGGGACCTGATACTCCTCTTTCAGTTCCTCAAGGCACGCTGCCTTTGTCTCATAGTTCTTTCCGTTTAAGCAGATTGTCATTTCAGCCCCCTCCTACAAACCGGACAACTTCTACTGCATCCCCATCTTTCAGGGTGACCTCATCCCAGTCTTTTCTGGAAATGATGGTTCCGTTACATTCCACCGCTATCATCTTATCCGGATAACCGTGTGTCGCTAAAAACTCAGAAACGCTCATTCCGTCTGCGTCCTGCAATGCCTCGCCATTTACCTTTACCATAGTCCCTGCTCCTTTCGTAAAATGTACAGCGCCCGAACGGTATGCGAAGCATTCACTTCTTCTCCGTGAGGTACGCAAAAAAAGCTACACGAAAGAATACACCCGCGGTGGTGTACCCCTTCGTGCAGCTTTTGCACTCTTTAGCCACTATAACCCAGAAACCAGTTTCTGTCAATCTCTGGAAAAAAATTTTATCTGTTTTGTTCCCCGTCAATCATAGTAACCCCCGTAAAAATATGCTATCATTTAAAAATAGGGAGGTTTGTTATGAACAAGACTGAAATTTCTTCAATATTACAAATGTATAATATTGACACCTTTGAAACATATCACGAAATCGACACGAGTAATGGAAATGACTTCCGTTTAAATATTATCATCGACAAGAAATACGTGTTGCGAATCAATAATCCCGTGATGGATGAAGAGCGGCTTCAATCCATCTCACGGCTCTGTGACAGATACCGGGAATCCGGCATTTTATCTCCGGCGCTCTATCAAAATAAAAATGGCAGATATCTCACTCCCTACCAGGGACATATCTGCTATCTGTCTGATTACCTTGATTTTGAAACCGCCGACACGCTTTCAAGTGAAGCCGACCAGCTTGTTGTGTTGGATGAAGTTTTAAAATCAATTGGGAAATTTGCCTCTGCTTACTCTGACTACGATTTGTCTCCAATTCGCTCCATGTGGAGTCTGTTTGACCTTGCTCCGTTAGACAACGATGTGGATGAAAAACAGGAAAATTTAGATATGCTGGTGGAACATTTAACTGCCATCAAAGAAGATTCGCTCGCCAAAGAACTGATTGCCTTTAACGAACAGCTCAGAAACCGTATAAAACCCATCCACAACCAGCTCCCGCAATGCGTAATTCAGGGAGACCTTAATTTTTCAAATTTACTGGTTGCAGACGGGCATTTCAAAGGCTTAATTGATTTTAATATGGCAGGCACCGAAGTAAACGTAAATCATTTCTGCTGTTCTCGAGGATTATCGAAGCATCTGCCTGATTTCCCAATATCCAAATGTTATGTCATACTTAGACCTTTTAAACACACACCGCGAAAAAGTACTTCAACTTCTGCGGTTCATTTTACAAAGATAGTTGTTTACTTCTTTGCTGCAAACACAACCGTCTCGTATCTGCCGATTGTTCCGTCATAATTGCCGGCTAATACCTGATAATCTGCGGATGAAAGTGCAAACGGTACCGCCTTTTCCCCAAAGTTTTGAACAAAGACATAACGGTACTCTTCGTTCTCTCTGGTGGTAACGTCCAATCCTTCCGCTATGTTCTCTGAAAGCAGCTCGATTCCAAGGTCCGTTGCCAGTTTTTTGCAGAAATCATCGTAAAAGCGCTGTTCAAAGTCTGCGCAGATATAGTAGGCAGTTCCTGCTCCAAATGTATTTTGGGTAAGTGCCGGATAGCCCTCATAAAAATCTGTGCCGTACTGTAACAGTGCTTTTGCGGTGTCCGCTTTCACCAAATCGCAGAAATTCGTGCAGCGATATCCTGCCTCCGGCAGAAATTCTTCTGCGGTCTTAACGCCCCTATTTTCGTCTCCGTCGTAAAGTGCATCTAACTCTGTGCTTCTGAGACCGAACACATCCATGAGTGCGTGCGGAGTTCCGCCGAGGTGGCACAAATCGGTATCGTTTACGATGCCTGACCAGTAAGTCATGACAAACGTTCCGCCGGCTGTCACATAGTTACGGATTTTTTCTTCAATGTTCGCGCGGAACATATAAAGCATCGGTGCAAAAATCATATCGTAGCCGTCAAGCGTATCTTCCATGTCAAGAATGTCAACGTCAAGTCCAAGCTTGCGCAGTGCACCGTATATTTTTTTCACGGTATCCATGTAGTGAAGCCCCTTGTTTCGCGGTCCGAAGGCATCTTCCATCGCCCATCTGCTCTCGCAGTCATGAAGGATGGCAACCCGTGCCCTTGTCGTGCTTCCTGCCACCTGTGCAAGGGAAATCAAATCTTCTCCCACCTGTGTCACTTCCCGAAAAACACGGGTGTCCATTCCGCCGTAATGGTCAATGACCGCTCCGTGGAACTTCTCGGTTGCCCCGCGGCTCTGGCGAATCTGGAAATACTGCACGCTGTCGGAACCGTGTGCAACTGCCTGAAGAGACGCTGCATTCAACACGCCCGGACGCTTTAACTTGCTGACGCTCTGCCAGTTCGTATAAGTCGGGCTGGACTCCATCAGTAAAAATGGTTTTTTGAACAGGCTCCGCATGAAATCGTGCTGTAATGCGGTGTCCAGCGCCGTTTTTTCCACTGCTTCCTTATGCCAGGTCGGATAATTGTCCCAGGAAACAATGTCAATCAACGGTTTGAATTTATGGTAGTTAAGCCCCTGGAAATCGTACATCATATTGATGGTGACTGGAAGCGCGGAACCGCCATCCCGGATTGCCTGCTTTTCGACTGCGACAAAATCTGCGGTCTGGTCGGTGACAAAGCGTTTCCAGTCCAGATTTAAGCCGTGCACCCCTGTCTCACCCTTCGGTGACGGACTCTCTATCTGCTCAAAGTTCTGGTAGGTATGGCTCCAGAATACGGTATCCCATGCCTCATTGAGCGCGTCAATCGTCTTATATTTGTCTTTTAACCATCCCTGGAATGCCTTCTGGCACAACGGACAGTGGCACTCTCCGCCAAGCTCGTTGGAAATATGCCATAAAATGACTGCCGGGTGCTTTCCAAACCGTTCTGAGAGCAGACGGTCAATCTTACTTACTTTTTCCCTATATACCGGCGAGGTGTAGCAATGATTGTGTCTTGCACCAAACAGATTTTTACTCCGGTCTGCATTCACGCGCAGCACCTCCGGGTAGCGGTCTGACAGCCACTTCGGCCTTGCTGCGGACGGTGTGGACAAAATTACCGATATTCCGTTTGCATAAAGGTTGTTGATAATCTCCTCGAGCCAGTCGAGCTCATACTCGCCCTCCCGCGGCTCAAGCGTCGACCATGCGAACACGCCGAGTGTTACCTCATTGATGTGCGCTGCTTTCATGTATTCAATATCTTTTTTCAAAATCTCCGGTGAACTAAGCCACTGCTCCGGGTTGTAACCCCCGCCGTAAATAAAACCTGCCTGATTCATAACTCCTGTCTCACTTTTCCATGTTTTTTTATGCTGATGTTTATCGGAACTGCTCTTCTATGCGAACCTGTGACAGCTTGCATGCAACGCCGTCCACAAATTCCGGTTTCTTTTCCAAAAATACTGCATCCCCTTCGCCGAGCGGGAATATTTCTACCGTAAGCTTCTTTGGGAACCCAAAGTAGCCAAGGCTTATCGGCACTTCCTGTCCGGTGTAAAAATAATCGTTAATTTTCTCTCCATCTAAGAATACTTCCATGCGGTTTCCCTGATAGGTAAAGTATAATAAAACATCCCGTCCCGTCTGGCGCGCCTCTTTTTTGAGAGAATCCGGATAGTTTACCGTTATCTCGTAAACAGAACTTTCCGGTATTTCCTTCACCACCTGTACGTCTGCCGTGGTCTCCGCTGTCTCAATCACTCTCTCGTAAACCGTGAATCTTCCGGATTTTCCACATTCTTTGAAATTCTCGATTCCATTTTCCACAGCCGGATAAACAGCGATTTTCGTATCGTTTCCGCCGGTAACTTTGATTTTGTCATCTTCTGCCCAGACGTAATTTCCAGAAAGCACGAGGTAATCCTGGTCAAGTGTCACCTTCCATGCGTTTAACGCTTCCTCTCGGCTTAAGTGCAGGATATCCACACGTTTTTCGTCTTTCCAGGTAAACTGTGGTTCCTGGCATCCATAGAACACGAAGGTGTCATCTTCTTTTGTATGCAGAATACAAAGTGGTGTCGCAAGCGCTGTTTTTAGTGTTGCATCCTTTAACTTCATATTGTATGGGAAAAATCCGTACATTCCTTCTTTGAGGTCAAACGCCGGAAATACGATTTTTTCACGGTTTGGATTCTTATTTTCCTCATCAAATGCGCCAAGCCAGCCCTCTAGCTGTACGCCCGGATGGTCTTCCATCTTCATGCGTCTCTGATAATTATTGAAAAAGACGTATCCGTGTGTCTCATCGTGTCTGCACGTCGTGCGCAGTGTGTGCATATCGCCCGGTGTAATTCTGACCGCCGGAACCTCTGCCTTTAACGCTGCCATATCTTCGCCAAAATCCTGTAAAAAGTACGCCAGTAATTTGATTTCCTTATAGCTGTCTGCAACGGTTCCGTACTGACGGATGGGTGCATTAAAGTCGTAATTAATCTCCGGAAGGTCGTTTAAATATCCGGTTGCACGGCTCTCCTGCAAGGTGGAAAGCTTGCCCTTTGGGTTGCTTCCGCCGTGGTACATATAATATCCAAGCAGTGCCGCACCGCTTCCCATCTTCACAGTTGACATTGCGCCGACATCTCTTCCCTCTGCAACCGGGCGTCTGTGCATCGTCACCTGAAGTCCGCCGCCAAGCTCTGCTGTTAAGAACGGAAACTCTTCCTCATTGTAGGTATTGACGTCCTCTATATGGTGGTCGCACGCAATCAGGGAATCATTTCTGGTATGACTGAATACAAAATTCGTATTTGGCTCAATCTCACAGGTTCTCTGGTCCCACGGCGCCTCGCAGTAACCGCCCATCACTGGAAGCAAATCTCCGATGCAGGCGCCGCCCCAGCCCGTTGCCGTGTATAGCGGAACGCGAAAACCGATTTCTTTTGCAAGGGCTGTGAGTGCACGCATATGTGCTTCCCCTTCCGGTCCGCGGAGTCCGCCGACGTGTCCGTATTCGTTCTCAATCTGCACACCGATGACCGGGCCGCCATCCTCTGCCATAGAGCCTTTGACCTGCTCATAGACCTTTGTCCAGAATCTTCTCACATAGCCCATGTATTCTTCGCCGTTGCTCCGGAGCAAAAGTCCCTCTTTTTCTCTCTTTACAAGCCAGTCCGGGAACCCACCGTTACGCACCTCGCCGTGTACGAATGGTCCAAGGCGCATAAATACGGACAGTCCGACCTTCTGACAGAGCTTTACAAAGGTTCCGACATCCCGGCATCCCTCGAAATCAAAAACACCCTCTTCTTCCTCATGGTGAATCCAGATGACATACATGGATACAATTGAGACGCCTCCCGCCTTTATTTTGCGCAAGGACTCTTCCCAGAGCTCTTTTTTATATCTGCTGTAGTGCATCTCTCCCATGACCGGGAACCACGGTTTTTTATCTTTCATCAGATAATTCTGATTGTATTCATACGTTGCTTCGGACATCTATTTTTCCTCCGTTTCTGTCCTTGACAGACAAAATCTTCGCATCATTCCGTAAACCGGAGGAGATGAAATGCGGATTCCCACCGTAATATCCTGTGGTTTGCAGAACACATCCTTTATCTCATACAGTGACCACTCGTGCTCGGTCGGATGAATCGTTGTCTCCTTCGTTCCCTCTTCGCTCTCCAAAAACAGTCTTATATCTACGTTTGTGGTATCTGTTCCACAAAATTCCACGGAAAGCTGATAAAATCCTTCTTTCGCAAGATGCACCTTCTGGCTGACAGAGAAAGTAAAATTCTTCGGCGATTCGACGCGAAGTCCATTGACCGGAGGTGCCGGGAACGGGTCGATAAATTCCGGCATAAGCTGTACCGTCACCTGTTCTTCGGACTTCTTCACTTCCCACTGTGTCAGACCGTCGTCCCAGTTTGCGTCGACGAGAAGATTCTCTGCTACCGGCAGCTCTTTCACAACCTCTATCGTGCAGTGTGCCGGGAAGGAAACTCTTTCTACCATACCTTCGATGGCAAATGTTCCAAGCTCCTGACCATCCGGAACATTCTTCCAGCTCACCGGCTTCTTTTCGATGGTTCCGTCGTAATAAAGAACGGAAAGTTTTTCCGGCAGTGCCGGTTTATCGTTAAGTACCATGCGGATAAGCTCCGGCTCATATATTTTTGCCGGTTCCTTGCCGCGGTAATTTTCTCTGGTAAATTCAAATGCGTGGATTCCTTCCATGACCTTGCCCGTCGTATCAAGCAGTCCCATGTTTTCGGACCAGCCGCCCTCTCCCTCTTTCGGGATGCAGATTGGCTCCCAGTAGTAGATGCCGCGTCCCATTTCATCCGGAAGTGATGCAACAATGTTAGCAACCAAATCGAGCACTTTGCGCTGTCCCTCCGGTGTTGCCGGAACACCTGCGATTTTTTCCTGCTTTTCATCAATGAAGCCCTGCGCGCTCTTGCGCCATGCGTGGGCTGTTTCTACAATCATAATTGGTTTGTGGTAATCCGCCAAAAGCTTTGTCAGCGTCTCTTTCAGATCGCTGAAAGTTCCATGCCAGAACGGATAATAAGACAGTCCAATCAAATCAAAATCGTCAAGTCCCGCTTCGAAGGATTTTTCAAACCATTCTTTCAGGTAAAAATATCTGCCGCCCTGGTCAAGGTGAATCATCACCTGCATCTCATCTGCATCTGCGACAGCTCTCGCGCCCTTGATTCCGGCATTTACGAGCTGTACCATCTGCTTATAGTCCGGAAGCTCCCCATCCGGAAACAAAAGTCCGCTCCGGATTTCATTTCCAATCTGGACAACATCCGGCAGCACACCCTCTGCTTTTAACCCCGAAAGGGTTTCCTTTGTAAAAGTAAATACCGCCTCTTTTAATTTCTCAAAGCTTAAATCCTTCCACGCGAGCGGTTTGTTCTGCTGTCCCGGGTCCGCCCAGAAATCCGAATAATGAAAATCGAGCATGAAACTCATGCCGTACGCCTTAATCCGCTTTGCCATTGCAAGCGTATGCGCATAATCGCAGTAGCCGTCTGCCTCTTTTACATTCTCGGGATTGTTCCACAGACGCAGTCTCACGGAGTTCACACCGTATTCTTTTATCAAATCAAATGCGTCTTTTACCGTCCCGTCAAAGTCTTTTATCTCTGCACCGGATGCCTCTAATTCCGGCAGCCCCGATATATCCATTCCCTTTTGAAATTCCATGTGCTTTCTCCCTTTGCCCTAATTAGTCGATTTGCGAAATACCATCTCGTAGTCAACCATCGTTTTTGATTCATAGCTTTTTCCAGCTAAATGCTGCAATAACTGTTTTCCAACCATATTTCCCATCTGTGCCGCAGCGACATTAACGGCTGTGACCGCCGGAGAATAACAGTCCAAGTTCGGACTGTTATATAAGGAAGCGATTGCAATATCCCTTGGAATCTGGTAGCCTTCCGCCTGAAGCTTCGACATAATCATCGTGCACATCTCATCGTCTCCGCAGATAATACATTCCACTTTATTTGCAATGATATTTCCGATGATGGAATCGAGAAATTCCATCTTGACCGAACCGTTATAAAATATCTGATTTTTCTCTGAAATTCCGTTTTTGTATAACGCTTTACAGAAGCCGTCGTGACGCTTCTTATCAACACTGAATGTCATATCTTTCACAAGCAGTGCAAACTTACGGAACCCTTTTCCGATTAAAAGAGATGTCATCTTCTCGGCAGCTCCCTCGTTATCCGTGTCTACCTGAATCACCTCATCGTATTTGCAGCTTCCGGTGATTGCTGTCGGGAAATGAATGCCGGTCAGATATTGGAGTGCTTTGTCATCCTCAAGGCTTCGCGTCAGGATAACTCCGTCCACCCGGTTATTCTCGACTAACGACTGCAATTCCGAAATGTCATATGCCTTTGCCGTTGTAATTAAGACATTATAGCCAAACGAAGATGCCGCTTCACAGATTCCGAGAAGACAGTTCTGGAAATAGGCACCACCACCGTAATAGACATCTGCAGGCAAAACCACACCGATATTGTGTGTCACCGGACGTTCTTTGTTTTGTCCTGCGCTTTCCATCTGGTTGCGGCTCACAAAATCCGTGATTCTTTTTCTTGTCTCTTCCCCGATTCTGCCCTTTCCTGACAATGCCCTGGAAACGGTGCTCTTTGATACTCCTAATTCGCTTGCAATCTCGTCTAATGTCATTACGGCTCCTAATCTCTGATAACATCCTGCGTTGTTTTTAATAACCAGGTGGTGACTCGCAGTTTCCTGCGAATCATCAACTCATTATTAAACTTTACTCTATAGAGTAAACAGAGGACGCCGCACCAAAGTGAATTTCTTCTCTGTTTTTTTCGTGCGGCCGTCCTCTGTTTTACTTACTTAGTTCGCCTGTTTGCTTGCTGCATATTCAGCTCCCTGGCGGTTCATCTCATCGATGATATCCTGGATACCAGCGCTGTCTAATGCTGCCTTCATTGCGTCAATTGTTGCATCCACATCGTCTACCAGACCATTGATTAATGGGTTGTAGTAGTTATCGATTGCTGCTTCCACTGCTGCAAACTGTGTACTTACGTTTGTGGAATCAAAGTTGAATCCATCATAAACGTGATCCGGTTTGATGTTTGCTTCAAATTTTGCTGTTAATTCATCGTAAGTATCATCTAATACAGTTCTGTCCTCGATGTACTCACTTCTCTGGATTGTGCAGTTATTCCATCCCCAGTTACAGTTGCTGGATACACCGTATCCGCTCTCGTCGATTACTTTGTACTGGTCATCGCCAACTGCTTCCCAATGCTTTCCTTCGATACCTAACATTGCAAGGTCATATACATCCGGGTTGGTATAGAACTCGTTCAATACCATCATAGCTCTTTCTTTGTTCTTGCTGTTTGCGTTGATTGCTACACCGTTGTTGATGTAAGAGTTTACTTTCTTAGGCTGTGAAGCAACCGGGTCGATAATGGTTACATTCCAGTCCGGATGTTCTTCGTTTGCCTGTTTTGCATAAGTCATGCAGCTTCCAAGGTTCCAGATCATACCGGCTGTTCTTCCGGTTAAAAGACCTGTCTGTCTCTCATCACTGGAGTTTAATACGTCGCTGGACCATGCTCCTGCGTCTGCAAGTTCTTTCATCTGTACGCAGTAGTCACGGAATCCATCCCAGTCACAGATATAATTGAAGCTTAAGTCTGTCGGATCCTGTGCGTTGTAAAGGATTAACTCTCCACCCTTTGGAGCACCACCGGTTGTGGAATATCCGGCTGTCTGGAAGTACTGATACCAAGGACCACCCTGGCTTGCATACATACCGTCTGCTGCACAAGCCTTGTAGAAGTCCATTAACTCATCCCAGGATGAGATATCATCAAAACCATATTTCTCTAATAAATCGCCGCGGACAGCCATAACATCCTGACCAAACTCGTTTGCATAGTTCGGAACCATGTAAATCTGTCCGTCAATCTTTGCCTGCTCCCAGGCCATCTCCGGTACAACTTCCCAGATGCCCGGTGCATAAGTCTTGATAAAATCCTCAGACAGTGCTGCGAAACCACCTAATGCAACAGTCTGCTCATAATGGCACCAGCTGGATGCGGTAAAGATTAAGTCAAAATCTTCCTGTGAAGAGAAGAGCAGAGAATATTTTGTATCATGCTCGCCCCAGGATAAGAACTCAACGTTCAAAGAGCAGTTTAACTTGTCTTCCAGGATTTTGTTGATTTCCCCATAAACTTCATCAAAATCCGGTGTTCTGTCACCAATGAGATACATGGTGAGATCAACGTGTTCTGAAGTATCCACTGCAAGGTCGCTGCTGCTGGAAGCATCGCTTCCACTTTCGGTAGATGTTGCAGCATCATTTCCTGTGGAACCGCTGTCGTTGCTGCTGCCGGAGTTTCCTGATGTGTTACCGGAACCACATCCAGCAAGCATTCCTACTGTCATTGCAGTCGTCAGTAAAACTGATAAAAGTTTTTTTGTTCTCTTTTTCATAAAGAGCCTCCTTTAATAAATATATAGTTAATAATTACCTTAACCCTTAACTGCTCCAATCGTGATACCCTGAACGAAATACTTCTGAACCAGCGGGTATGCCAGTACGATTGGTCCTGTTACTACTATTGTAAGCGCCATCTTTAACGACTGTGTCGGCAATGAGATTGCGCTTACCGCAGCACTTCCGGCTGCATTGTTTGCAAGTAATTTCTTATATGCTTCGATATCATTTACCTGCTGATATAAGAAATACTGTAACGGATATTTGTTGGTATCCTTGATGTATAACATTGCGTTGTACCAGTCGTTCCAGTAGGCAAGTGCGATGAAAAGACCTACCGTTGCAAGTGCCGGTTTAATAAGCGGCAGTACAATCTGGAATAAGGTACGGAACTCTCCGCATCCATCAATCTTTGCTGCTTCAATCAGTGAATCCGGGATTCCCATAATGTAACTCTTCATAATTAAAAGGTTGTATACACTAAAGAGTAACGGAAGAAGCAGTGCTAAGTAACTGTCTCTTAATTTTAATGTCTGTGTCATTAAGACATAGTACGGAACCAGACCGCCGGAAAACAGGGTTGTGAAATAGAAGAAAAAGGAAAACTTGTTTCTCCACTCGAAATCCTTTCTTGACAGTACATAGGCTGTCATGGTCTGGAACAGAAGTCCTGCTGCCGTTCCGACGATAGTAAGTCCGATTGTTGTTCCATATGCTCTGAATACGACTAACGGGTCTTTAAAAACCGTTTTATATGCTTCTAAGCTGAAATCCTGCGGCAACAGGCTGAATCCGTTCTGAATGACTGCACTCTCGGAAGAAAAGGAACCCGAGATAATCATGATAAACGGCACCAGACAGATAAGAGCAATCAGTCCGCAGAAGGTGTACGCTATGATATTCAGTGCGATTACATCTTTTCCTGTTTTGATTTTGTTGATATTCTTGGAAGATGCCACTTTTTATCCCTCCCTTAAAATAAGGTGTAGTCTTTATCATAGAGACCAACCAGCTTGTTTACGATTACGATTGTAATGAAGCAGAGTACCGACTGATATAAACCGATGGCTGATGACATACCAAAGTCATTGCTGCTGATTAATGCACGGAATGTTAAGGTATCAATTACGTCCGTATAGTTGTAAAGTAATCCGTTTGAGCCAACCAGGTTGTAGAACATATCAAAGTTTCCTTTGAAGATGCCTCCGACGGATAGCAGAAGCAGGATGATTGTGGTCGGCATGATCATCGGGATTGTTACTTTGAAAATTCGCTGGAACACGTTTGCTCCGTCGATGCGGGCTGCTTCATAAATCGAAGTGTCAATTCCCATAATTGCTGCCAGGTACATAACAGAACCGTA
>OIXH01002907.1_pt1 | contig 16158 bp, 13 predicted proteins | sample 1587741 | NCBI WGS metagenome assembly OIXH01 (sample SAMEA3888916, study PRJEB22519) | human gut metagenome | biome: human gut; feature: human-associated habitat; material: faeces | place: Denmark | collected 2011 | reverse complement strand
AAAAAAGAATATTATATTTAATTTTTTAGTGACGCGCAGTTTGAAAGTTTTTCCCTAACGCTTAAACGAAGTTTAAGGAGTGGTAAAATCTTTCAGCAAGGAACAAAAAATTAATATAATATTCTTTTACTCTTAACTATTTAATAACGATTTTTGGTAGATACCATTCTTATCAAAATTCCCCATTACTGTAACCAGAAAGAACGATAAGCCCCCCACGCCATCCAAACATCCAACTTACTAGTAACCTCATAAGGCGCATGCATAGAAAGCACAGGAACACCACAATCAATAACATCAGCACCCTTATTAGCCAAAATATAAGCAATAGTGCCTCCGCCACCAACATCAACTTTTCCCAGCTCAGCAACTTGATATAAAATACCATTATTCTCAAAAACATTTCTAACCCAAGCAACAAACTCAGCATTAGCATCAGAAGCACCAGACTTGCCTCTAGCACCTGTATATTTATTCAAACTAATACCTCTACCTAAGAAACCTGCATTATTTCTATCTGAAACTGACGCATATAAAGGATCAAATCCAGCATCAACATCAGAAGATAACATTTTTGAAAAACAAAATACTCTATCTAATAAATTAGGTCTATTAATTCCAAGTTTATTTAATATTTCAGAAATAAAGAAATCAAACATATGCGATTCCATGCCTGTATTTCCCATACTACCTATTTCTTCTTTATCTGATAAAATACAAACTGCTGTAGTTTTAACATTTTCCAACCTCATCATTGCATCTAAAGATGTAAACGCACAAACTTTATCATCTTGTCCATATGCAGCTACCATACTCTCATCAAATCCTAAGCTTCTCGCTTTAAATTGAGGAACTAATTCTAATTCTGAACTTGTAAAATCAACCTCCGTAATTCCATATTTTTGATTTAATATATTAAGAATATTTAGTTTAACTTGCTCAGCACAATCACTTTCATCATAAGGAATACTTCCTATTAATAAACTTAAATTCTCGCCCTCTACACCATCTTTTAGCTTTTTCTCCATTTGAGCTTGAGCTAAATGTGGTAATAAATCAGTTATTGTAAATATCGGATCATTTTCATCTTCACCTATGTTAACTTCAAATTTTTCTCCATTAGCTTTAACAATCACACCATGTAAACTCAAAGGAATTGTTGTCCATTGATATTTTTTAATTCCACCATAATAATGTGTTTTGAAATATGCTAATTCTGTATCTTCATATAGTCGATGTAATTGGGACTGTTCGTCAACTGTTCCTGTACCTTTTGGATAGCGTAAGCCTCCGCGTCCGCCTTGATCTTCTCGGAATCCGCCTCCGCCTGCGCCGCGATGACTTTCTGCTTCGCTTCCTCTTCCTTTTCGGCGGTCTTGTTCTGCATCTTCAAAGCGTCCTGAGCCGCTATGACCTTCGCCTGAATGGACTGCTCGAACGCGTCGTCAAACGAGATATTCTCGATAGCGAACGCCGAAACAACGATGCCCTCGCTTTCCAGCGTTTCCTTTAACGACTCATATATCGCGTTCTGCACGGTAGAGCGGTTCTGAACCAAGTCCTCCGCCTTTACCTTGCCTATCTCGTCCTTGGATATTTTCGCCACGTTGGGCACAAGCAGCTTCGTCTCAACGTTCTCCACGCCTATGGAGCGGATTATTTCGGGAAGCTGCGAGCCGTCGTAGCAATAGTTCAGCTTGAGCCGCAGCGCGTCGACGGTCTGCGTATCGGACGTGTACGCGTCCGTTTCGACCTCGTAGACCTGTTCGCGAATGTCCACCGCGCGTATCTCCTCAATAAACGGTATGTGGAAGTTAAGTCCCGCCGTAAGGCTGCTGTTGACGATCTTCCCGAAACGGTACTTCACCCCGATAAATCCCTCGTTCACTACCGAGAAGCTGTTAAATATCAATATAAGCGCGACCACCGCTATCAAAATGATAAGCACGAGCTTGTTTTTCCAATTATTGTCGCTTTCCTTTTTGTTTCCGCTGTTTTCTGTTGAAAATTTCACCATAATATGTTATCCCCCTCAACTGTTGTTTACAAGCTGCGAATACTTGTCATTCGTCTCAACATTTATTACAGACTTCCTGCTGATACCCGCACGAGCGAACGCCTGTGTGAGCATAAGCTTTATTCTGTTCACCTGGTTTACCTCCGAAGCGCCCGGGTCGAAATCGACAGCCACGATGTTGCTTTCGGGATGGCGGCGGCGTATCTCGCCGATAACTCCCTTGCCCGTAACATGGTTCGGCAGGCAAGCGAACGGCTGCATACATACGATATTCGGCACGCCCTCGTCTATCAGGTCGAGCATTTCCGCCGACAAGAACCAGCCTTCGCCCGCGATATTTCCGGGGGAAACTATAGGCTTCACCTTTTCGCGCATCGCGAATATCTCGCCGGGTTCGCCGAACTTCGTGCCCCTCACCGCGGTGCGATAGCTTTTTTCAAGATACTTGAAGTACTTTATCACGGCGTTCTTGATGTTCATTGACATACGGGAGCTTGCAAGAAGCTCGTGCTTCGTCACACCGTGCGAGCAGATGTAGTAGAAAAATCCCATAAGATCGGGAACTACTACCTCACACCCCTCGTTTTCCAACAATTCGATAATATTATTGTTCGCTATCGGGTGGAATTTCACAAGTATCTCGCCGACCAATCCCACGCGCGGCTTCTTGATATCCAGCACGGGGAACTCCGAGAAATCCTTGACTATGGCGCGGACATTTCTGTTAAAGCGCTTCATCGACATTGAGCCAAGCTCTTCGCGTATAAACAAACGCCACTTCTCATAAAGCGCGTTGGCGCTGCCCTTGACTTTCTCATAAGGGCGCACCTTGTACAAACAGCGCTGCAAAACGTCGCCATATACCATTCCCATAAACGAACGGACAGCCATAGCCGGCGTAAGCTTAAAACCGCTCTGCTTTTCAAGTCCGACAACGTTCAGCGAGATCAGCGGTATTTTGTCAAAACCTGCGTCCTTAAGCGCTTTTTTCAGCATACCCACATAGTTCGTGGCACGGCACGCGCCGCCTGTTTGCGTTATCATAACCGATGTGTTGTTTAGATCGTACTTCCCGCTTTGAAGCGCGTGAATAAGCTGCCCCACTATCAGTATGGACGGATAGCACGCGTCGTTGTTTACATATTTAAGCCCCGTATCGACTACCGATTTTGAGCAGTCCTTGAGAATATGCATATCGTAGCCGCAATGCTGAAACGCCGCCTCCAGAAAATCGAAATGTATCGGCGCCATTTGCGGGCACAGGATTGTGTGCTTGTGGCGCATTTCCTTGGTGAATTCGGGCTGACGTATGTATCCGAGATTGCCGCGGACGGGCTTGTACTTGTGTCTGCGGCGCTCGTCCACGACGGATATCAGCGAGCGCAGTCGTATCCTTGCCGCGCCCAGATTATTAACCTCGTCTATCTTAAGACAGGTGTACAGCTTTCCGAAGCTGTGAAGTATCTCCTGAACCTCATCGGTGGTGATCGCGTCCAAACCGCAGCCGAACGAGTTCAGCTGAACCAGCTCCAAGCCGCTGTTTGCGCCGACGAAATGCGCCGCCGCGTAAAGTCTTGTGTGGTAAGTCCACTGATCAACAACGCGTATCGGACGAACCACCTTGCCCAAATGAGCGACAGAATCCTCGGTAAGCACCGCAAAGCCGTAGCTTGTGATCATTTCGGGAAGTCCGTGGTTTATCTCCGGGTCGACGTGATACGGTCTGCCCGCGAGAACTATGCCGCGCTTGTGATTTTCTTTGAGGTACTGTACCGTTTCCTCACCCTTTTGGCGCATCGTTTCCTTGAACCTCGCGTCCTCCGCGTACGCTTTTTCAAGCGCGGACTTTATCTCCTGCTTTGTGATGTGAAGATCCGGAAGATTTTGCTCCGCTTCCTCAAAAAGACGCTCGCCCATACGTTTTTGGTCGAACAGCGGCAGGAACGGGTTTAGGAACTTAACTTCCTTTCTAAGCTCGGGTACGGAGTTTTTGATGACCTCGCTGTATGTTGCGACAACGGGGCAGTTGTAGTGGTTGTCGCCGCCGTTAGCATCGTTCATCTCATACGGAATAGCGGGATAGAATATCAGCTTAACACCCTCGTTTATCAGCGACTGAATATGCCCGTGAGTGAGCTTTGCGGGATAGCAGACACTCTCGGACGGCATCGTTTCAATGCCTAGATCGTATATCTCTCTCGATGATTTCGGCGAGAGCTTAACGGAAAATCCCAGCTCCGTAAACAGCGTGTGCCAGAACGGATAGTTCTCATACATTCCGAGAACTCTCGGAAACCCGATAACGCCGCGCTTCGCCTTGTCCTCGGTCAGGCTTTCGCGGTCAAACAGCAGATGATACTTGAAATCATACAGGTTCGGAAGCTTTTCGCCCTTTGATACGTTTCCCGCGCCGCGCTCGCAGCGGTTGTTGCTTATGTACCGCTTGCCGTCGGGGAATTTGGTTATGGTAAGCAGGCAGTTGTTAGAGCATTTTCCGCATCTCGCGGAAGTCTTTTGCGGCTTAAAATCACGAAGTGCTTCTGCTTTCGCGATAGTCGACGGCTTGCCGTCGTCGCGCTCCAGCGCAACGAGAGCCGCGCCGTACGCGCCCATAAGTCCCGCCTTATCGGGACGGATGACCTGTCTGCCAACGATAAGCTCAAACGCTCGGAGAACGCTGTCGTTCATAAACGTGCCGCCCTGAACGATTATCTTATCGCCCATTGAAGCGGTATCGCGCAGCTTTATTACCTTAAACAGCGCGTTCTTCACAACGGAATACGACAGACCCGCCGAAATATCGGCAACGGTCGCGCCCTCTTTCTGCGCCTGTTTAACGCGGCTATTCATAAATACGGTGCAGCGCGAGCCGAGGTCTACGGGATTCTCCGCCGAAAGACCCAGCACAGCGAACTCTTGGCTCGTCATACCCAGCGCGTTCGCGAAATTCTCAATAAACGAGCCGCAGCCCGAAGAGCAAGCCTCATTCAGCAAGATACTGTCGATCTCGCCGTTTTTCACCTGCATACACTTCATATCCTGCCCGCCGATATCGAGGATAAACTCCGCACCGGGAAGTATCTTGTCGGCGGCTTTGTAGTGCGCCATAGTTTCGATCTCGCCGTAATCGGCTTCAAGAGCCGCTTTTATCAGATGCTCGCCGTAACCCGTAGTGCAAACCTTAGCTATGTACGCGTCCTCGGGCAGCAAGCTGTAAACCTCGTTCAAAATGCCTATAGCGGACTTCAGCGGATCGCCCTGATTGCCCGCGTAATACGAATAGAGTATCTCCGCCTTGGAATTCAGCAAAACGGCTTTTGTGGTCGTGGAGCCGGCGTCAATTCCGAAATAGCAAGCGCCCTTATGCTGTTTAATATCGGCTGTTGGGATAATTGCTTTCGCATGACGGCTGCGAAACTCCTCAAGCTCGCTTTCGTTCTTGAAAAGAGGAGCCAAGCGCTCCACCTCGCGCAGCTGATTTTCGCCGAGGTCGTTCGCTTTTTCAACAATCGCATTGAGATCTGTTTCCTCCGCCTCGTCGGAAAGCGCGCAGCCCATTGCCACGAACAGGTTGGCGTTTTCGGGATAGATAATGTTTTCGGGAGCGAGGTTCAGCGTTTCAATAAATCTTTGACGCAGCTCAGAAAGATAGTGCAGAGGTCCGCCGAGGAACGCTACGTTCCCGCGTATCGGCTTGCCGCACGCCAGACCGCTTATTGTCTGATTTACCACGGACTGGAAAACGGAAGCGGCGATATCGCTGCGCTTTGCACCCTCGTTCAGCAGCGGCTGTATATCGCTTTTCGCAAACACGCCGCAGCGAGAGGCTATCGGGTAGATAGTCTCGTACTTTTTTGCAAGCTCGTTAAGACCCGAAGCGTCCGTACTGAGCAGCGCCGCCATTTGGTCGATAAACGCGCCCGTACCGCCGGCGCAGGTGCCGTTCATACGCTGTTCAAGTCCGCCCGTGAGGTAGGTTATCTTTGCGTCCTCTCCGCCAAGCTCGATAGCGACGTCGGTTTGCGGTATCATCGCCTTGATAGCGTCCGTGCCCGCCGCGACCTCCTGAACGAATGGTATTTTCAGCCATTTCGACACTGAAATGCCGCCCGAACCCGTGACTGCCACAAGAGCACGCTCGCCCGCAAGTTCTTTCCCGACTTCTCCGATTATATCAGACACGGTTTTGCGTATGTCCGAGAAATGCCGCTGATAACGGCTGAACAAAAGTTCGTTATTCTCCCCCACGACAGCCGCTTTCACGGTCGTCGAACCGATGTCAAATCCAACTCTTTTCATTATATATACGTTTCCTCCCAAAAATGGCAAAAAGTTCCACACATATATCTGCGTTTGTTCGCAACACTTTTATTATAGCACAACGACGAAAAAAAGTCAAGCGACATTGTTATGGAAAATGCATAACGGAAAATCGGGAATTATTGTATACAAAACGCGCCGCGAAAACTTGCGGCGCGTAAAATTCTGTTTTAACCGGGTTTATTATTCCTCTATTCTTCCCGCCAGCTGCGAGATAAGATAAATATGCTCCCTTACCTTGCACCTTTCCAGATGATCGGGGGTCTCACCGCCGCCCAGCGCGAGCAGCGGAACATACCCGAAGCACTCATCGAAATCGGGGACGCCGTGTAACTCGACGGCTTCTTTGTAGTTTATCGGCTCCAGTTCATTCTCAACAAACGAGCTGTCGCAAAGCAGTTGGAAAAAATCGCCCTCCGGCATCTTGTATATGCCGTATCTGCAAAAGATCATCTCCAAGCAGTGAGCTTCGATATCCCAGACCAGCATATCCCCAAGCGCCGTTACCATAAGCGGAACACACTGTTTACCCCAAGAGACTATCTCCTCCGCCAACTCGGCAAAGCCACGCGGGTCGATAACGCGCAGATACCCGCCCAAAAAGCTGCCAAGCCCATACTTCTTCCAAACATATATGAACTCCTCGGGAAGCAGCGGCTTGAATATCTTGATAAACTCCGCAGGCAGCTCGCCCTCTTTTTTGAAATCCGCCAATGCTTCTTTCACAAACTGCATTTTTTCCATACGATCTCCTTGTTTTTTAAGCGGATATCACTAACTTGCACGATCCGCTCGCGGCGACTGTCAAATAGACGCGGAATAATTCGGCGCTTCTTTGGTTATGTAAATATCATGAGGATGCGACTCCTTAAGACCCGCGCCCGTTATCTTGACGAACTCTGCGCGTTCCTGAAGCTCGGGGATAGTCGGGCAGCCGCAGTAGCCCATACCGCTTCTGATACCGCCGACAAGCTGGAAGATAGTATCCGCGACGCTCCCCTTGTAGGGCACGCGTCCCTCAACGCCCTCGGGAACAAGCTTTTTCGCGTTCCCTTGGAAGTATCTGTCGGCGCTGCCCTGCTTCATTGCCGCAAGACTTCCCATACCGCGATACACCTTGAACGAACGCCCCTGATATATCTCCACGTCGCCCGGCGCTTCCTCGCAGCCCGCCAGCAGCGAGCCGAGCATTACAACGTTCGCGCCCGCGGCGAGCGCTTTCACGATGTCGCCGGAATACTTTATGCCGCCGTCCGCGATAATAGGCACGCCGTACTTCGCCGCCGCGCAAGCGCAGTCGTATACAGCCGTTATCTGCGGTACGCCGATACCCGCGACAACACGGGTGGTGCATATAGAGCCAGGTCCTATGCCGACCTTGACAGCGTCCGCGCCCGCCTTTATCAGATCCTCGGCAGCAGCGGCGGTAGCAACATTGCCCGCGATCACCTGAATATCCGGGAACGCGTTCTTTACCTTATCGAGCGTTACCATAATGTTCTTGGAATGTCCGTGAGCCGAATCGAGTACGAGCACGTCCGCCTGCGCCTTGATAAGCGCACCGGCGCGGTCGAGCACATCGGGCGTGATACCGATAGCCGCGCCGCAGAGAAGTCTGCCGCTCTTGTCGCGGGCGGTGTGGGGGTACTGCACGGATTTTTCGATATCCTTGATAGTTATAAGTCCCTTTAAATTGCCCTCTCCGTCAACAAGCGGGAGCTTTTCGATCTTATGCTTGCGTAGTATCTCCTGCGCCTGCTTGAGATCGGTGCCGACGGGCGCGGTGATAAGGTTCTCCTTGGTCATAACCTCGCCGATGACTTGGTTCGGATCGGAGATAAAGCGCAGATCGCGGTTGGTAAAAATACCCACCAGCTTGCCGTTCTCAACGATCGGCACGCCCGAGATCTTATACTTGCCCATCAGCTTGTCCGCGTCTGTAACAGTGTCGGACGGAGACAGAAAGAACGGGTTCACGATAACGCCGTTCTCGGAACGCTTTACCTTATCGACCTCGTCCACCTGCTGCTCTATCGTCATATTCTTGTGGATAATGCCGATACCGCCCTCGCGAGCCACGGCTATCGCCATTTTGGACTCCGTTACAGTATCCATCGCCGCCGTCATTATTGGCGTGTTCAGCTGTATCGTCTTTGTAAGGCGGGTCTTGATGTCTATCATATTCGGCGTAACGTCGCTCTTTGCGGGTATGAGCAGAACGTCGTCGAACGTAAGCCCCTCCTTAACGAATTTTTTGTCGAAATCACAATTCAGCATACGAAATTACCTCCCATTTCTTCTATTCCTCTTTCTGATATTAAATTATATTATACTACAAAAATTATTGCTTTTCAAGTGAAACAAAAAATAAAAATAACCAAATATATTCGATTTTTTTCGCTCGGTTTGGAACATTTCAACGCACTTGTTGAAAATTTGAAAAAAAGTAGAGTTTCGCTCTTGACTTAATCGACTGTTTATTATAAAATATAGATGTATGGTGTAAAAGAAGATTTTTCTTATTTACTTTGGTAAAGAATACGGCGGTGAGATATATGGAGATTTTGTATCCCGATTATGACAACTGCATAGCCAATCTCGCCTGCTCGATGATGAAGCATTTCGGCGTTGAGCCGCCCAATCCCACTCTTCCGCTTGCGGACGGACTGTTGGATAAACGATACAAAAACATTGTCGTGCTGCTTTTGGATGGAATGGGAAATAATATCGTCGAGGCAAATCTCGCGCCCGACGGATTTTTCCGCAGTCATCTTGCGGGAACGTATTCCTCGGTGTTTCCGCCGACTACCGTTGCGGCGACTACGGCTATTGACAGCGGGCTGTTTCCCGCGCAGTCAGCATGGTTGGGTTGGACGGGTTATTTCCCCGAGGTCGACAAAAACGTTGTGTATTTTCTCAATCAAGATTTCGACACCGATGAACAGATAGAGGGCGAAAGCGTTGCATGGAAGTATGTGCCGTATTGGCGCATATTTGACCGTATACGAGACGCGGGTTTCGGTGCGCATTATCTCGCGCCGTTCGCCGAGCCGTATCCTAATGATTTCGGCGCGTTATGCCGCGAGATAAGGCGTTTATGCGCCGAGGACGGCGAAAAGTACGTTTACGCCTACTGGGATCAGCCCGATACTGTAATGCACCGCAAGGGCTGCTTTGGCGAGCATGCGAAGACAATGGTGCGTGAGCTTGAACGCGTTGTCGAGGAACTGGCTAACGAGTTGACCGATACGCTGCTGCTCATTACGGCGGATCACGGACATATCGACAGCCCGAAGGCGGTAGTTACGGACTATCCCGATATAATGGAATGTCTGGTGAGAATGCCGTCGATAGAGCCGCGCTGCCTTAATCTGTTCGTTAAGGACGGTATGGATGAGCAACTCAGGACGGCTTTTAAGGCGCATTTTGACGGGAAGTTTATACTTATGTCGAAAACGGAGGTCATGGAGCGGCAGCTGTTCGGCAAAGGTGAGCCGCATCCTCACTTTGACGGAATGCTGGGCGATTATATCGCGGTCGCGACAGACGACGTTTCGATATACAATATGAACTGCAAGAACTTTGTCGGCGCTCACGCGGGGCTTACAAAAGACGAGATGATAATTCCGCTTATTGCGGTCAAAAAGGACTGATAACTATAAATACGATCATTTCCGCTTCGCTGCTGGCGAGCGATCTTTCCGATATGGCAAACGAGGGGCGCCGCTGCGAGGAAGCGGGCGTTGATATGATACATTTCGATGTTATGGACGGCTGCTTTGTCGATCAGATAACCTACGGCTCGCCCGTGCTGAAATGCCTGCGCCAAAAAGTCAAAATACCGTTTGACGTTCACCTTATGGTGGAAAACCCGACAAAACAGATAAAGTTTTTCGCGGACGCGGGCGCGGATATCATCACTATCCACGCGGAAAGCGAGTGTGACGTTCCGCGATGCCTCGAACGCATACATGATCTCGGCGCAAAAGCGGCGCTGGCGATAAAGCCGAACACCCCCGCAAAAAGCGCGCTTGATTTTATCGACCAGTGCGATATGATTCTTGTAATGACGGTGGAGCCGGGCTATGGCGGGCAGAGCTTTATGGATGATATGATGCCTAAGGTTACGCAAATACGCGGTTATGCCGAAGCGCACGGCTTTCCCGGACTTGATATTCAGGTGGACGGCGGCATAAACGTCGAGACCGCTGTTACAGCAAGAAACGCGGGCGCGAACGTGTTGGTCGCGGGTACGAGCCTTTTCAAATCAGAAGATATGCGCGCGCTCTGCCGCACGCTGAAAGGATAATATAATGTTAAAGCTTACCGAGAGGGAACCCCGTCGGGTTTATCTCGAAAGAACAGTAATGATGGTACTGTTGCTTGTGCCGTCCGTGTTCCTGCAAGGAACGCGTTCGCTGCTTGTCGCCGCCGTAAGCGTGCTGTCATGCATGATAGCGGACGCGCTGTGCTGCTTGATGCGGAAAATGAAATATGACAGCAAAGACAGCGCCGTTCCTTTTTGGGGACTGACAGCGGCTATGATGATGCCAGCGACTATCCCCGTGGGACTGATAATCGTATCATCGGTTTTGTGCGTCGTTGTGGGAAAGCATCTTTTCGGCGGCTCGGACAACATCATATTTTGTCCGCCCGCTATATCGACGGCGTTCCTTATAATCTGCTATCCCGCGCAAATGCTTTACTTTCCGAGATACGGCGATAAGGCTGCTGCGTTTTCCGAATACACCGGGGCGCTCAACCGCTCGATCGAATACTCGCTCAATCTGCGCAGCATACCCTCCCAAAGCATGGGCGATATCGTTATGGGTCTGGTGCCCGGAGCCGTTGGCGCGGTATTCGTGGGGATAATATTCATATGCGGACTGTGTATGGCGTTCCGCAGAAGCAACAGCGCACTTGTTACGCTCCCCTGCCTGTTTACGGCGGGACTGTTGGGGTTCTTTTTCCCAAGAGCCTCCATTTCGGGGCTTGAATCGGTGGTTTACGAGCTTTCTTCGGAGTATTTCGTCTTCATAACCGTCTTTCTTGCCGCAGAGCCTTACAGAATACCGCAAAGGAAAGCGGGCAAGATAATCTACGGAATTGTATTCGGCTATACGACGATGATGTTCCGTGTTTTCGGTCAAACGGAGGGCGGTTCGGTTTTCGCGCTTTTGATAACATGCGCCCTTACCGACAGCTTCGACCGAGTAGTCGAAAACATGATATACTGGAAGAAAACCTATCTCAACACGTTTGAGAAGTCTAAAAAACAAGTACAGGTGGGAACCCCCAAGCTTACCGATACGCAGGAGATCGTGCTTCCCGAAAAATACCGCTTCAACACTCCGCCCATAGACGGCAAGATAACAAGACACAAAAGATCGCGCAAGGCTGAGGAAACAGCTTCGGAATCCGCCGCTCCGCCGGACAAGGACGCAAAGACGCCGACAAGCGATCCCGTAAACAAATCGAACACGCTTATCGGGAATATGGTCGAAAAGCTGAAAAACTCGCGCACAAACAACACTGCCGCAAGCTCCGATAATACGGACGATACGGCGCATGAGGTCACGGAGGAGGAAAAGGGCAATGAGCAAAAATAAGATCCCCGTGAACCTTGACGGACTGTTTCGGCAAAACATAGTGCTGATGAGCGGTATCGTCACCGCGCCGATAATCGTTGCCGCTACCTCCGCGGAACGCGCGGCGGTTTTGGTGATAAGCTTTTTTATGATAAGCTACCCCGGCATTCTTCTTTGCCGCTTCATTCCCAAAAAGATCGTCTACACCGTAAGAACGATGCTTTACGCCGCGGTGGCGGCAGTATTATTCATTCCTACGCTATTGCTGCTTGAAATGTGGTTTCCCGAAACGACAAACGACGTCGTTATTTATATAGAACTGCTTACGGTAAACTCGCTGCTGCTGGCAAAGACCGAGGGACGCTTTTACCTTAAATCCTACGGCGAAATGGCGATAGACGCGCTTATCTACATTATCGGCTATGCTGTCGCGGCGTTCGCGGTGGGTATTATCCGAGAGCTTTTGGCGTACGGAACATTCTTTGGTATGCATTGCTTCGAGCCGCTTATGCCCGCGGCAAAGTCGCCGTTCTTCGGATTCTTGCTGGTGGGAATGCTTGCGGCGGTATGCCGTATTATATCCGGAAAGCGTGTGGGCGCTAAACAAAAAGCCTCCTCCGACAAACGAAGGGAGGGCACGTAATGACGTTTAGTACCGTTTTGGCGCGGATAGTCTCTCTTGCGATGATCTCCATTTTTACGCAAAACGCCATTTTTGACAGAGCGTTCGGCGTGAACGTTGTAATATACGCGTCCCGAAAGGACTCTCATGTCACGGGCTTTACGCTGGGCATCACCGCAATGACTACCGTTGCTTCCGTTATCACCTATTTCATAGACAGTTCTTTGCTGGCAACCGAAAACGGACGCTATTTCCTGCCGCTTATCTATATATGCGTCATCGGAATTCTGTATTTCGCGGGACTTTTTGTTTTGTGGAAATACTTCCACAAAACATACAAGCGTGTAAGAAAATACGCCCATCTGGCGATCTTCAACTGCGCCGTTATCGGTGCGCTGTTTCTCAACTCCAACTATGGCAGCGACCTTCCAAGCTACATCGGCTATGGGTTTGGTTCGGGCGTGGGATTCTTCCTTGCGTGCTTTTTGCTGAACATCGCGCACGAGCGTCTGAATTCCGAAAAAATACCGCGCGTTTTTAGAGGATATCCGATAATGATGATCTATATAGGCATAGTTTCGCTCGCGCTTAACGTTCTTACCGGCTATACCTCCGATTTTTAATAATTTCCGACTGAAAGGAGAATCTCACCAATGGCGCCCAAAAAAACCAACATCAAGATAAAACGCAGCAAATTTAATCTCTACAACAAAAAGAAAAGCAAAGCTCGGCGCGCGTTAAAAATAATTATTACGGTCATTGTCGTATGCGGTCTGGGAGTTTTGGGATACGGTCTGGGCAAGCCGCTTATAAAATACTTTCAAGACAAAAACTCGTCGCAGCCCGAATCCGAAGCCTCCGCGCTCCTTTCAAGCATTATAAAATCGGGAAATACGGTAAGCACGATCGTATCTTCGACGGACGCAAGCAGCTCCGAGGATAACACAAGCAAGCCCGAACCCGCTCCGCAAGCGCCGAAGATATACTATCTTTCCGACAACGCCGCTTCAAGCGAGGCAAACCTCACCGCCGCACTTTCTGACGCGAAAAAATCGGGATGCTCCGTTGTGGCGGTAACGCTTAAGGACACCTCCGGGTATCTGCTCTACAAATCGTCAATCGCAAGCGTTAAGGATACCGAAGTGACTGCCGGAACGCTTTCCGCTTCGCAGATCTCGGCGGCAATAAGCAAAGAAGGGCTTACTCCCGCCGCGAGAATAAACACTCTTATGGACAAAACGGCTCCCGCGCATATGAAAGGCGGCTTTAAGTTCACGGAATCACAGGGCGGATACAGCTGGCACGACAACAAGCCCGAAAACGGCGGAAAAATGTGGCTCTCGCCGTTCAGCGACAAAACGGTAAAGTACATCGGAGATATTTCCGAAGAGCTTTCCAAGGCGGGCTTCAAGCACATCATATGCGCAAACACGCGTTTCCCCGGTTTCCACACCGTGGACGTTTCCACTTACCTTACTCATCTTCCGCTTAATGACCGCGCAAAACGTTCGGAGGCTCTCTGGAACGTTTTGAACTCCGCAAAAAGCGGCGCGGAAAAGAACGGCGCAAAGCTGATCATAGAGGTCAGTGCGTCTTCGATTATGGCTGTTAACAGAAGCTGCTCGGACGCCGAGTTTATCTCCGATAAGGATAAGCTGAACGGCTTTTCGATAATCGTGAACTACGATATAAAGAAAAGTGCGGTATCTCAAACCCCGACATCCTCAAGCACTTCCTCGCGCACATCATCGTCCGCAACGCAGCAGGCTCCGATCACATCGACCGTTTCCGTTACGGCAAACGCCGCTTCCGGAACGACAAGCTCCGCGAACAACAGCACAACGACAAGCGGTTCTACAAGCGGCGGCTCAAACGGCAGCGCGGCAAACTCTCCGGATTTTACCGCAACTCCGGGAGCCGTTGTGAAAACAGTTCCCAAAGGAACGACCGAATACGAAATGGCTAAAAACTTCGCGGCGGCGGCGAAATCCGCGTTTGGCAGCGCAAGCTTTTCCGTTCGGCTGCCGCAGACGCTTACCGGAACTTCCCGCCAAGACGTTGTTAAGGCGCTTTCCGAGGCGAATGTTGCCATGATACAATAACGCCGCGGCAACTTGCTCGGCTTCATCGTAAAACGGCGCGGAATACAAAACAGTCGATCCCACACGGAGCGGGGAGTTACCGCAATTTTTTTAAATAACGTCGTGAAACACGACATTATATAAAACCTTTAGGACAAAAGACATAGGAGGAACTTATGAACCAATTTTTTACAACAATATCACAGGCTGCGTCCGGAACCACCGGACAAGCTACCGCAGCGGGCGGCGCTCTCGGTCTTCTGACGATGATAATACCGCTGGCGCTTATGGTGCTGATATTCTGGCTGCTGATAATTCGACCGGAAAAAAAGCGTTCCAAACAAATGCAAGCAATGCTCAACAATCTTCAGGTAGCTGATGAAGTCGTTACAAACGGCGGTATCATCGGGCTTGTCGTATCGGTTAGCAATGATACCGTGCTTATCGAAACGGGCAGCGACCGCACTAAGATCCGTGTAATGAAATCCGCGATCGCGAAATGCAACACCGAACACGAAGCGCCTGCCGAGACTGCCGCTCCCGTTAAAACCAAGAACTCCAAAGGCAAAACCGAGATCAAGTAATGAGCGAGGATCTTAGAGTAGTCAAGACCAAAAAAGCAATTCGCGGCGCTTTGTTTGAACTGATGAGCAATAAGCAGCTGTCTAAAATAACGATCTCGGAGATATGCGTAAACGCCAAAATAAACCGAAAAACGTTTTACAGCCACTACCGCTCGCCCGCCGATGTTATAGAGGAGTTGGAAAACGACGTTCTGAACGAGTTTTCCGCTATTCTGCGCCGCGGCGGAGAAAGCATTCTGGACATAGGCGCGGCTATCCGCGACATCAGCGCTACTATCGAACAGCGGCGGGATTTCTTCAAGCGTCTTATGCGCCAGAACCCCGACCTGTTCAACAAGGGCAAGATAAAGGCTATGCTGTGCAGGGTCATTATGGTGTCGCTGAAAAACGCGGGAGCACTTACAGACAACGAAACAGCGCTTAAGGCAGCGGCGGAATTCTCAATATCGGGGGTTCTGGCGCTGTATTCGGCATGGTTTGACAACGATTGCAGAGACGACCTTGCGTTTATTACCGAAACCGCCGTAAATATGGTGACGCGCGGACTTTCGGCGTATGTTTCGGAGGAGAAGCTCTGCGCTATGCGATTAAATTAAATAACAAAAGGGTGATTATCTATGAACGACACGAACGAGAAATTGTTTTCCGTAAGAAGTATGGTATTTATGGCGATATTCGCAGCGCTGATATGCGTTGCCGCGCCGTTTGGTTTTAACGTGGGACCTATCCCGATAACCTTAGCGACATTCGCTGTTTATCTGGCGGGAGCTATTCTCGGCGGAAAACGCGGCACAGTCGCTGTTATCGTATACATTCTGCTGGGAACCGTCGGTTTGCCCGTGTTCTCTAACTTCAACGGCGGCTTCGGAGCGCTGTTGGGTCCCACGGGAGGCTATATAATCGGATATATACCTTGTGCGTTTATTGTAGGAGCTATGTGTGAATA
>OIXH01002902.1_pt1 | contig 16186 bp, 14 predicted proteins | sample 1587741 | NCBI WGS metagenome assembly OIXH01 (sample SAMEA3888916, study PRJEB22519) | human gut metagenome | biome: human gut; feature: human-associated habitat; material: faeces | place: Denmark | collected 2011 | reverse complement strand
GCGCCGTTCACCGTGTCGCCGGGCTTCAGCCCGAAGAGTTTGATCTGCGACGGCGAAACGTAAATGTCGTCGGGCGAGTTCAGGTAGTTGTAGTCGGCCGAACGCAGGAACCCGTATCCGTCGGGCATGATCTCCAGCACGCCTTCGCCCTCGATCTCCCCGGCGAAATCGTCCTTGGTGATCACCTCGCCGTCGAAGGATTGCGCATCGGCTGCTGCCTGGGTAGCCTGGGTAGCCTGGGCAGCTTGGGCAGCCGGGGGTGTTGCGGCGGCGGGTTCTGCTGCCTCTTCCTGTGCTTGTGCTTGTGCTTGTGCCTTGGGCTTGCGGCCGCGGCGCTTGGGCTCGGCCTTCTCCTCGCGGGGTGCCTGTACGGTTTCTGCCGCTGCCGCTGGTGCAGGTGCCGGGACGCTTTCCATCGGGAGCTCCGGCTCGGCAGGGGGGCCGGCGACCGTGATGGGCGGACGCTGTGCTGGTGCGGTGTTTTCGGTCTTCGTATTGGTGATGCGCGGCCGACGGCCTCGCGGGGCCTGGGGAACGGTTTCGGGAGCGGCTTCCGCCTTTACGGCGGCGGGTTCGGCTATGGCTGCCGTCTGCTGCATTTCCGTTGCGGGAACCTCCTTTTTCCGGCCTCGTCCTCTTTTCTCTTTATTTTCTGCGGGGGCGCCTTCGGAAGCGGAGAACCCGGCGATTTTCTCGATCAGTTCGCGCTTCTTCAATGTGGTGTCCCCGATACCGATAGCTTTTGCTATTTCACGCAGTTCGACGAGGCTTTTCCCTTCGAGCGCTTTCAAATCCTGCATATATTTCTATTTCAAAGTGATTTTCAGAACCCCGGCGGGCGCCGGGACATTGGAATTTGCTTGCAAAGATAGTGCATTATTTCGAAATTCAAAATAAAAAATTGCAGATCACGCCCTTCCGCCGGGGCTTTCACCATAAATTGGGAGTGCCCGGACGTAAAATACTCATTTATGGCGATTGTACGACCCGGAAATTACCCCCACCTTTGTATCCGGAACAACAGATCTATTCAGCCATTGCGTTGTTTGTATTGTTAATGTTTGTGTGTGCAAAAACCTCCCGGGAAGCCCGGGAGGTTTTTCTTCGGTGTCGTTCCGGCGTCCTGCCGGGGCGCGTGCCGGCGGCGGGAGCCTCCGGGGGTTATTCGTTGCGCCGCAGGTTCCACTTGTTGTTGTTGCAGATCACGGCCCTGACCAGGTCGTCGCCGTAGACCTGCATGTTCGAGTAGGTCTGCCCGTAGGTCATCGTGGCGTGCGATGCCGCCGCGAAGTCCATCAGCACGATGCCGACGTTCCCGCGGAAATCGTACCTGTCGATCTTGTCGGCCGTATACCTGTTGTATTTGTTCGCGCAGTAGTCGTAGTCGCCCACTGCGCCGAACAGGCTGATCCCCGACACGCTGCAATGGGCCGTGTCGTAGCAGCTCACATAATTCATGCACCACCGCGTCGGGTCGTCCGTATTATAGGTATAGGCGATGCACTCGTCGATGGCCGCATACTTGGTCTTGCCGTCCGATGCCCCGTTCTTGATGTTGTAGAGGTCGTTCACGCGGATCGGGGCCTTCCCCACGCCGTTGCCGCTGAGCGTCGTGTCGAAGACCACCTTGTCGTGCGTCCAGTTCAGGTAGGCGCCGAAATACCGGCCGTTGTTCGACGATTTGTAATCCTCGCGGATCACGAAGAGTATCTTGCCGCGGGCGTCGGCCAGCGTCATCAGGGGGTGGAAGTCGGCCACATAGCCGCTGCAATGCGATTTGATCAGGCTGACCACGCTTTTGTCCCACCCCGTCTTATTGGCGCTGGTGCTGGTGTTCTCGTATTTCATGTGCACGAGCACCGTCTCGCCCGGATGTTCGTCGAGGAATCCCACGAAACGGTCGAGCAGGTGCGAAAGCATGAAGGGCGAAAGCTCCTGGCGGCCGGAGCTGCCCGGGGCGTAGCCGCCCAGCGTCGGGTCGCCCAGCGGGGCTATGCCGTGATGGATCGGGAGGTCGCGCACCGAGGAGCTCGACGAGGAGGGGCGCAGGTCGAACATGCGAACCCCGGCCGCAAGCTGCTCTTCGATGGATAGCTCCTGTGCCTTGATGATCTTGGTCGTGTTCATATAGCCGAATACGACGTTCTGCAACCATTTGAAATGGTACCTATCGTCGGGCATCCCGTCTTTGTACTCGTAATGCGAACCGTAGATCGTGCAGGCGTCGTGCGACCCGGGGATGGAAACCTGCGACAGGTAGGTGTTGTCGGGCAGGTAGGCCATCCAGTCGGAATAACCTTCCGAGGTCTGTTGCGCCTGCGCCTGCATGTCGCCGATCGTGAACGAATAACGGTGTCCGGCCTTGAGCGTTGCCGGGGTCGTGTAGCTGTAGGTCTTCCCCTGCGTCGTGACGGCGGAGAGCGTAAGCCCTTCGATGTCCTGCGGCAGCATGAACGCCGTGACCGCGACCTTCGACCCTGCGCTGAGCTGGATATAGGGGACGTCCCCCGACATCAGGTGCAGGGCCAGCACGTTCGATCCCTTGCCCGGGATAACCGAGCACCGGTCGGTTTCGATGTCGAACGTGAAGCCGCCCGCTATGGGGCCGTTCTCGCTCGACAGCACGAGCTTCTGTACCTCCGCGGCCTCCGAGAATCCCACCTGGATCGTAACCGTGGTCATCAGCGGGCGGAACCTGAAGGGCACCTCCCCTCCGCGTTCCACCCCTTGGGTGCATGCCGCCATATAGGCGTACTGCATGTTGCATTCGCCGTTGTGGTAGGTCTGTACGGCCGGGATTGCCGTCGCGACGATCGAGCCGCTGTTGGCCTGGACGGCGTCTGCCGGATAGAAGGCGTAAAAATCGTAGCTGGGACTGCTCCCCCACTGCATTCCCGTGTCGCTCAGGTCGGCTTCGCTTTCGGTCGCCCCGGAGACGCTGACTTCGACCTCCGCCCATTGCGGGGTCGTCTGCGGACAGATGATTCCCACGCGGTCGGCATTGCGCCAATAGATCGGGTAATAACCGTCCTGTAGCGGGCCGTAAGCCGTACGGGTTTCGTCCGTGGGGTCGGGCGCTTCGTTGCCGATCGACAACCGGCAGACGATGGCATCGCCTCCTGTCGCGGGAGTTTCGGGCCCTTCGGGCAGTTCTGTCGTATCCTTTCCGCAACCGGCCAGCAGGAGCGCGAGCAGCGCGAGTCGGAAAATAGGTTTGTGTTTCATAACGTCAGGTTCGAATTGGCTGTTTGTAATTCAATACTCGTCGTCCGCATAATCCACCGGGCCCGGCCCGAGTTCGCCGCCGTGCGGCTGTGAAATCGCGAATCCTGCTTCGGCCGCAATTACGAGTATCTCCAATTCCGGCTTTATGTATGCTGCTTTCATCAGATTCGGTTTATAGATAAATCGGGACGGTATCCTGCTCCGTCCCGATCTGAAAAATTATTTTATCGAAATTATTCGACCGTATAGGTGAAGTCCGCGAACTCTACGTGGTAAGATCCTGCGGTAGATAGTATCTTGATCATGATACGCTGTCCGTTGGTGACCGTAAACGTATGGGTCTGCGTACCGGATTTGCACTTTTGGTCGTTGCCGTTCAGGATGTTGTTCCTGTCGCGGAGCCACGATTCGGTGATCGGGCCGTTGCCCGTTACGCCGATCCTGTACTCAATATTGCGTATACGGTTGGTCGCTACCTCGAAGGATACCTTCACGGTTTTCGAACCCTCGCACTGGATCGGAGCCGTGACGAAAGCGCCGTTGTTTGCGTTGTTGAAGCCCGCAGGAACCTGCAGCTGGATGCGGTTCTTCTTGAGTTTGTCGTCGCCGTTCTTGTCGCTCTTGATCTCTGCCTGGTAAAAATACCAGTCATTGAAAATTCCTTCCGGGTCGTATTGGGAATCGACCGTGTAGAATCCGTTGTCCTGATAGGTATGCGTACCGTACTTCTGGTCGATGGCATCGGGTACGGTGATCGTCACCGTTTTCTTGTTGCAGGGTACGCTCATCGTGTAGTGGTGGTTGCGCTTCAGGCCGGCCAGCGTGAACGACTTGTCCGAGTAGGTCAGCCCGTCGGTGGTCATCACCTTCACGGTCATGGTCGAGTAGATGCCCACGGGGAGCAGACCCACTACGAACTCTTTCCGGTTCGTGGGAACAGCGATCGAATTGGTTACGGACGATGCCGTGAAGTTCTCCTGGGCGTCGATCGTACCGGAGGTCGGCAATACGTTGCTGTCGGTCTCCAGGATGACTTTCTTGGGCGTTTCGTTCGCACCCAGTCCGAGCGAGATCTTGATGCGGGCCATCAGCGGTTTGAACGTGAAGTGTACGGGCAGTTGGGTCGTCGCCTCGTTGATTTCGAACGGCTCCTCCCAGATGTTCGTATACATGAAGTCATAGGCAGCCAGGTTGTCCGTGCAGTATTCCGATCCCCAGGTGTGCTTGAAGGTCTTGTTCACGGCGTCGAACGTGGCGTTGCAGTCGTACGGATAATAAGCCGCCGCCAGCGAGTAGGAGCCGATGGGCACGTCGCCCGAGAACGTCGTGGTCGGGCCCGACTTGTCGGCCGTGAACTCGCATGTCATCGTCGCGGCTCCGTCGTAGAGGAGCACGGCGACTTTGTCGCCGGCCACCCAGTTGGTCGTGGTGCCGTCGATGGAAGTACGGGTCTCCCCGGAAACCATCTCCTCGGGGATGGTTACCTGGACATACTTTTTCGGGCCGCCGGCCGGAGCCGTGTCGTCCTTGCTGCACGCGGCCATGCCGACCGTTGCGAGCATTGCTATAACGAATAATTTTTTCATGGTGCGTTTTCTGTTTTTGTCGTTAATTCCCAATGGATGCGTCGCTATTCGTAGTCATCGTAAGAGAGCGACCTGGTTCCGCCCAGCTCACCGCCGTCGGTTCCCGGTTCGATGCTGCTGCTTGCCGCGAATCCTTTTTCCACGCATACGGAGATCAGGTACAGCTCCGGTGCTTCGTAAGTCATAGTTTGTTTTTTCATGGTCTTTTTTATTATGTGTAGTTGCTTTTATTCCATGTCCGTTTCGGGTTGGCGCTACGCCCTTACGCAGAGCACGCGCATGCCGCGCTGCACCCCCGCCGCGGACAGGCATATTTCGACGATGCCTGTCCTTTGTCCCGTTCGGTGGATCCGCTGCAGCTCCGCTTCGACGCGCGTCTCTTCCGCTTCGGGAAGCTGCACCCCGATCCATATGTCGGATTTGTCGGGGGCGTATACGCGAACCCGTCCTTCTTCCAGATATGCGAGCAGGTAGTGCGGCGCCCGGCCGGATCCGGCGGTTGTGTCCGCTGCGGTCGATGTCTCTGTCCGGGGCATGCGGTAAAGTCCGTTAGGGTTTGCCAATCTCCATTTGTCTTGCTTATTCCACGATTACGGCGCGGTTCAGTTCCGGCTCTGCGAACCGGTTGTTGGTGTCGCCTTCGGCTTTCTTGACCAAACGGGACGGGTCGATGCCGTACTTGTCCTTCAAGAGGTTGTAGACGTACTCCATGCGCTGTTCGCTCAGCCGCTGGTTGATCTCCTTCGTGCCGGTATCCTTGTCTGCCGAGCCGATCAGCGTGAAGGTCTTGTCCTTGTCGGCCTTCATGGCGTTCCTTACGTAGAATTCGAGGTTGGTCAGTTCTTTCTTGTCGAGCGTGGCCTTGCCGATCTTGAAGAAGAGCGCCACGGGCGATGCGGATACCTTCTGCTCGGCAACCACCTTGGGCGGCATGTTGCGCAGCTTCTCGTTCTCGTCGCTCAGTTCCGAATTCTGCGATGCGAGTTCGTTGTTGGTGTTTTCGAGCCGCTTGATACGATCCAGGTACGACGTGTAGTCCACGGGCTGAGCCTGCGAGGCTCGCTTGAAGCCGCGGCGGTTCAGGTTGAACGACAGCCCTGCCGTTACCGAGAGCATACCTTCGCCGATGCGGCCGCCGCCCACGCCGTCGAAACGCTGGTTGACCAGCAGGCAGCGAGCTTCGAGCGTCAGGTCGAGCAGATCGCAGAGGCGCACTACATTCAGCAGACCTGCGTCGAAGCCGATTTCGTTGTCGTGGGTGTCGTTGCCGTAGGAACGCGCCCAACCCACTCCGACGAAGGGTACGAAATTCCAGGTGCGGGTCTCCTTGTAGCCGCTCACGGCGTTCGAGAAGTTCCACATTGCATCGGCATGCAGGTACGATACGCCGAATTTCTCCTTGAACATGCTTCCGTCGGCACCCTTTGCGTATTTGGTGCCTGCGGTCGTCCACCCTTTGGCCTGCAGGCCGGAGTATCCGACGCGGGCGCCGATCGAGGGGGTGAACCATTTTCCGACATGGATGTCCAGTGCCGGGGCCATGCGTTTGCCGAATTTGCCGTAGGAGTCGTGTTCGCCGAAATAGATATTTACACCGCCGGCGACGCCGACGAAGATGTTGTCGAAAAAGCGGTTCGTTTCATAGGGGCCGCGTACGATGCGGTTCTGCGCATCGCGCGATTGGCCGTTCTCCTGTGCCGTGGCGGCAAGGCTGACGATGATAAAGAGGGCAATAAGGTAGAGGCGTTTCATGTTTGAATGTTTTTGTAGTGATTAGAATTTTTTCCGGTATGTGTGGTCTCGTTGCGAGTCCGTTATTCGTGTTATCTGCCGTGTCCGGTACATGTGGCAGGCTACGGCTACCGCCAATGCCGGGGCGGCGATTGCCGGTAGCGACAGGATGAAAATGGTCGGTGGTTGTTTGTTTTTCCATGAATGTGTTTTTGTTCGCTGACGAGAGAGGGCTAAAGCGAGCCTGTTCCTGTGTCCCCCGTGACCTGGGGCGTTGCCTGCGGCAACCGGAACCGGCTTTGCCTGAACAGGGCGGGTGATTCCAATTCTTCTATGTATATTTCTGATAAATAGGTTTGTATGAGGTTGTCGTACTCCTTGCACACTTTCTGGAGGGGCTGCATCGTGCGTGTATTTTCGTATGTCCAGAACGTGTGCGAGACTTCATGCATGCCTCCGTCCAGCCTGCGGATCAGGTCGTGCAGCGTCGGGCGGTGGTTCGGGTTCCATTGGTAGAAGGTTCTTCCCGACTGGAATACGCAAATCAGGTAGTCCGTCTTGGCCGCAAGTTCCCGTAAAGTACGGCGGTACATATAGGTGTCCGTATCGGGGCCTACACATGCAGCCTGCAACTCGCGTCCTTTCATCAGGGGAGTCCCTGCTTCCGACGCCTTGTGCAGTACGAGCAGTATCTTTACCGCCCACAGGATTCTTGCGGAAAACATCGAATGTAAATTGTTAGTAACCAGTGGCTTGTGTGCATTGTTCGTGACCCATTATTACCAATAATGGGTCTCTTTTGGCGTATGTGCTTGGTTACCAGTCGGTAAATACGCTGTTTGGACACTTTCCCGAAGGCATGGTGGGGGCTTTCAGGACATTTTCGGTCTGTCCGGATGAAAAAGATAAATAAAACGATACAATATTCTTATTTTCAGTTTATTACGCTGAGGTATGCGTTTTTTCCTTCTGAAAAATTTGGTTATGAATATAATTAATTCTATTTTTGCGGATGAATTGAAACGTCTATAATACAACTTATTACGATTTCAAGATACATTATTGGTAATAATGGGTCTTGATTTTTTTGTTGCCTGTTTCTATTCCTTCTAACCGAAAAATCCGGATATTATACGAAACCGCCTTTTACTGCAGGTCGATGATTTTTCGATTGGCTTTGTCGATGATGTTGTGGTCGAGTTGTGCGAGATAGATGCGCGTCGTCCTTTCGGACGTGTGTCCCATCCCGGCGCTGATCACCGTGAGCGGTGTGCCGCAATCTCGGGCCAGAGTTGCCCATGAGTGTCGTGCGACATAGAATGTCAGCGGTTCCGGGATATTGAGCAGGACTCCGATTTTTCGGATAAATTTATTCAGCTCGCGCTGCTGCTGGCGGTAATTGTCATAGCTGTCGTCTTTTGCCAGTACGGGGAGTATATAGGGCGAAGCATTGCTATAACGGTCGATGATGTGCTGCAGCTGCGGCTCGATGCGCATCGAGAGCATCTGCCCCGTTTTGTGGCGTGCATAGGTCAATACGCCGTCATGGATGTCGCTGTTGCGCAGGTAGACCATATCTACGAACGACATGCCGCGGGTGAAGAAACTGAACATGAAGATGTCGCGTGCGAGGGAGTACTTGGGATGCAGGCCGAGAGGTCGGCCGTGCATATCCGTTTGATGGTTTCGCGTGAGAGCGCCCGTTTGCGCGTTACGGTCTGCCTGACGGTCAGATGGGTGAAGGGATTGGGAAATGAGGCCGGTATGAGCCGTTTTTTTACGGATCGGTTGTAGACTGCCCTCAGGTTGCGCAGGTGGAACGTCACCGTGTTGGTTGTCACGCCCCGTGCCCTGAGCCAGCGTTCGTAACGCTCTGCCCAGCGGGCCGAGAGGTGTTGCGACGTCAGGTGCTGGCCGTCGAGGAAACTCAGCAGCAGCCTGTATGACGACCGGTAGTTCGCAGCCGAGCCTTTGCGCCCGGCTTTCTCGTAGTCGGAGATGTGTTTCGAGAAACACGACATGAAGTCGAATTCATAATTACGGGTGCGTGTCATCCTGGCCGGGTATGGCCCGACAACCGGATGCCGCCCCGTAAAGGCGGAATCTGGCGAATACATAATCAAGTAAATTTAATAAGAAGAGTTGGTCACTGGGTGCAAAGATACAAAATTATAGCCAATTATCCGCATTTATGTCGATGATATTGTGTGCTTTAGTGGCCTTTGAAGCGTATTTGCAGGGACTGTCATTTATATATAATATACTGATAATGCAATATTTAATGCCCGGATTTGCCTCCGGATCCATCTCCTGTTTTATTTATCTGAAATTTAGCGGACTAAATGAAATATTCACCCCGGAAACCGGTTTCCGTCGCGGTCATGTCCGGCACGGTAACGGTTTATGATGATTATTCGCTTTCGGCCTCCCCTCCCCGCTTCCTGCCGGATACGAAAAAGCCGCTCCCCTGTCAGGAGCGGCCATGGAGGAGGTATGGGGGCTGCTGCCGTCAGCCGCACATATAGACGCATCCGTAAATCAGCCCTGCGGCGAGTGCGCCCAGTACGGGCCCCGTTACGGGTACCCAGCTGTAACCCCACCCGCTCGTGCCCTTCCCCCTGATGGGCAGGATGCTGTGGGCCACACGCGGAGGCAGGTCGCGCGCCGGGTTGATGGCATAGCCCGTCGTGCCGCCCAGCGACATGCCGATGGCCATGATGAGCATCGTCACGGGCAGGCTTCCGAGGCTTCCCATCCCGATTTCAGGGGTGTTCTGTTCGTTGCCGATGGCCAGGATCACGAACACCAGCAGGAACGTGCCGAGGAATTCGCAGAAGAGGTTGCGCGGCTTGTCCATGATCGCGGGCATGGTGCAGAATACGCCGAGCTTGGTCGCCGGGTCGTCCGTGGCGTCGAAGTGGTCTTTGTAATAGACATAGACCAGTACGGCCCCGCAGAAGCCGCCCAGCAGCTGTGCCGCGATGTACCCGGGCACGAACGCCCACGGGAACGACCCCGCCACGGCCAGCCCGACCGAGACCGCGGGGTTGAGATGTGCCCCCGAATAGGGGCCCGCGATCAGCACGCCGCACATCACGGCCAGGCCCCACGCGATTGTGATTACGGCCCATCCGCCGTTAAAACCTTTCGATTGTTTCAGTACCGTCGATGCGACGACCCCGTCGCCCAGCAGTACGAGCACCAGTGTCCCGATGAATTCGAACAGGCACTTGGTAAACAGTGTGATTTCCATAATCCCGGTATTTTAGTCTTTGCTGTTGCGCAGTACCCTGCGTACGGCGTCTTCCCACCCTGCGACGGCCTTCCCGATCTGCGAGCGGTCGGCCGTGGGTTCGAATACGTGCTCCGCCTGCCATTGCTGCCGGATTTCGTCGATGCTTCCCCAGTAGCCTACGGCCAGTCCGGCCAGGTAAGCCGCACCCAGCGCCGTGGTTTCCGTCACGCCCGGGCGTATGACGCGCGTGTCCAGCAGGTCGGACTGGAACTGCATCAGCAGGTTGTTGCGCGCCGCGCCGCCGTCGACCTTCAGCTCCCGGAGCGTGATGCCCGAGTCGCGCTGCATGGCGCCCACGATGTCCAGCGTCTGGTAGGCGATCCCCTCCAGCGCCGCGCGGGCGATATGCGCGGCCGTCGTGCCGCGGCTGATGCCGCTGATGGCTCCCCGGGCATACTGATCCCAGTACGGGGCTGCCAGCCCCGTGAGCGCCGGCACGAAATAGACGCCGTTGGTGTCGGGTACCGAAGCGGCCAGGGCTTCGACTTCGGACGACGAGCGGATGATCCCCAGCCCGTCGCGCAGCCACTGCACGACCGACCCGCCGACGAAGATGCTCCCTTCGAGCGCGTAGTCGACCTTGTCGCCGATCTTCCATGCGATGGTCGTCAGCAGGTTGTTCGACGATGTGATGGGCTTTTCCCCGCTGTTCATCAGCAGGAAGCACCCCGTGCCGTAGGTGTTTTTCACCGACCCGGGCTCGACGCACATCTGCCCGAACAGCGCTGCCTGCTGGTCGCCCGCGATGCCCGCGATGGGTACCTTGTGGGCGAAGATCGTGGTCTTCGTCGCGCCGTATACCTCGCTCGACGACTTCACCTGGGGCATCATCGAAGCGGGGATGCCGAACAGCCTCAGCAGCTCCTCGTCCCATTGCAGCGTATGGATGTTGAAGAGCATCGTGCGCGAGGCGTTGCTCACGTCCGTCACGTGCACCTCGCCGCGCGTGAGGCGCCAGATGAGCCACGAGTCGACCGTGCCGAACATCAGTTTGCCCTTCTCGGCCCGCTCTCTCGCCCCCGCCACGTTGTCCAGAATCCATTTGATCTTCGTGGCGCTGAAATAGGCGTCGACGATCAACCCCGTCCTTTCGCGGATGAATTCGGTCTGCCCCTCGGCCTTCAGCCGGTCACAGTACTCCGAGGTGCGGCGATCCTGCCAGACGATGGCGTTGTAGACCGGCTCTTCGGTCTCCGAATCCCACACGATCGTGGTCTCCCGCTGGTTGGTGATGCCGATGCCCGCGATGTTCAGGCCGTTGATGTCGATGGCCGCGATCGCCTCGGCGATCACCGAAGCCTGCGACGACCATATCTCGTGCGGGTTGTGTTCCACCCATCCCGGCTTGGGGAATATCTGCGTGAATTCCCGCTGTGCCATCGAGCATATCTGCCCTTTCCGGTCGAATACGATCGCACGGGAACTGCTCGTCCCCTGATCCAATGACAAAATGTACTGTTCCATATATTCGAGTTGTTATAGATGCGTCGTTGCCGCTTTTGTCCGCATTCCGTTCCCGTGCCGGGGACTACCCTGCGGCGGCCTTTACAAATCTATAAAAAATATCCGGGATTCGAAACGAAAGTGACAAGTTTTTTTTCGAAACCTTCCGTGGGGCGTTCCCTACCCTCCTCTCCCGTCCGCCTTCTTCTGTCGCCTTTTCCCGTACGCTTTCTCGTGTCGCCTTGCCGCCCTCTCCCGTCCGCCTTCTTCTGTCGCTTTTCCCGTACGCTTTCTCGTGTCGCCTTGCCGCCCTCTCCCGTCCGCCGTGTACCTAATATACATATATAATCCCCGCAAAACCCGGTGGCTTTGCGGGGAATTCCCCGGCGTTGCGGGAGGGCTCCCGGCCGGGGCGCTTGCTGGGCTATCCCTTCCGCAGCAGATGCTTCGACAGAAATTTGCGCACCGGTTCGTCGTACAGCCTCAGGCACAGCCATGCCAGGATTACCGAACCGAAGAAAAGTGCCAGGGCACCTGGCAGCGACTCCCGGAACGTGAGGTCGCCGTTCTTGACCCAGGCGTAGTAGAGGTATATGAAGGGATAGTGCACCATGTAGAGGGGATAGGATATGTCCCCCAGGAATTTGCACACCCGGGCGGTGACTTTGTCGGTGGTCTTGCCCGACGCCCCGAGAAAAACCAGCAGGGGGAAGGCGACGACGGCGCAGAATGTATCGTACAGTCCGTTCATCCACAAATTCTCACTGCCGCCGATGCGCGGAACCGACAGCAGGGCGACGACGCACAGGCCGCATATCCAGAAGGCGCCCCGGATATGCACGGGTTTGAATACGCGCGAGAGCAGTAGACCGGCCGAGAACGCGAACATCAGGCGCAGCGAACCGCCGATCATATTTTCTTCGGTCATGGCGAACCCGACGCAGATGTCGCCCAGCGGCCCCCAGACGGCGAATGCCGCCAGCCCGCACCCGGCCAGGAAAACCACGACGGAAAGGGCCCTGGTCGAAAGTTTGCGGATGAAGAAGGCGTACAGGATATTTCCGGCGTACTCGAAAAACAGCGACCAACTCGGGCCGTTGAGCGGGTACATCTCGCTCAGCCCCCGGATTTCCGTGCCGGGGCTTGCCGGAATCAGGCAGGCGTTCATCAGCGTCGCCGCCAGCAGCATCGGCACCGTGACTTTGGTCACGTCCCAGACGGAGCAGCCCTGGAAATAGAACATGACGGCACCGATCAGGGCACCGATCACGACCATGGGATGCAGGCGGATGAGCCTGCGCTTGAGGAACTCCGCGACGGTCATCTTTTTCCACCGGTCGTCATAGGCGTATCCGATTACGAATCCCGAGAGTATGAAGAAGAAATCGACGGCCAGATAGCCGTGGTTGATCCTCTGATCCAGGTGGCTGGTCGCAAAGGCTTCGAAGATATGGAACCACACGACGGTCAGCGCCGCAATTCCGCGCAATCCGTCGAGTATATCGTAATGCGGCTTCGTGTCCGCAAATGCCGCCGCCGAAATAGTTGACATCCGTTTGTTTGTGTTTAGTAGTTCGCCCCTGCCGAAACTCCCGGCAGACCGGGCAAAGATAATCAAATAATCGCTTCGGACATAATCCGCCGCCTCTGCCTCTGCCTCTGCCACCCCTGCTGCCGCCGTTGAGCGGGTGGCGGGGAGGCTTTGCGGCATGTGGTTTCAGCTCCCGGCGGCACTCCCGCCCGTTGTCCCGGCAATAAAATCGACTTTTTATATAATAAATCCGACTCCGGCAACGCTATTGTATATGAGATAGAATAGATTAAAACAGAACGGATATGAAAAGGCTGATGATTTTAACCGTTGCAATCCTGCTTGCCGGTGCCGGTACGGGCTATGCCCAGTCGCAGGACGCGAATTCCAGGAAAATGGCCCGCAAGCAGATGAAGGCCGAACAGGACGCACGCGACCGGCTCGCTTTCGAGGAGGCCAGGAAGGCTATCGAGGCCAAGGAGTTCGTACTCGAAGCCGACCAGGTGAGCTTCAAGTCGGGTTCGACGGCGCAGGTTTCGTCCAATACCAATTTCGTCGCCGTGCAGGGCGACAAGGCCGTCGTGCAGGTGGCTTTCGACATCCCCGTGAGCGGCCCCAACGGCCTTGGCGGCGTAACGGTCTCGGGCAGCACCTCGGATTACAGGCAGAGCGTGGACAAGAAGGGGAACATCCGGGTGTCGATGAATGTGATCGGTACGGGGATTTCCGCACAGGTCTATATCAACCTTCCCAACGGGAGCAACCAGGCCAGCGTGGACATCTCGCCTAATTTCAACTCGCGGCGCATCACGCTGCGGGGCGAACTCCTGCCGCTCTCCGAGGGTAATATTTTCCAGGGCCGCACTTTCTGACAGGCCGACATTGCCTTGCCATTGACCGGGACTGCGTAACAAGTCCCCGATTTACGGCTTCACCCCCGTCCGAACATGCTGCGGATGGGGGTGATTTTTGTTTTGGGCTACTCGCGGGACAGCCTCATGCTGTGCCGTGGCGCCGTGCGCAAAAAAAGAGGCCTTTCAAAGGCCTCTTCTGAGCGGGAAACGGGGGTCGAACCCGCGACCCTCAGCTTGGGAAGCTGATGCTCTACCACTGAGCTACTCCCGCATTTCGGAGTACAAATATACTCCGCTTTTTTTTATTTTTCAAGTTTTCCGGGTATCAAATTCACATCAATCGACAATTTTTTTCAGCGATGCCAGGTTTTTCGGATTTTTCAGGTCGCGCCCCTCGGGTGTATAGAGGTATTCCAGCCTGTCGCGGAAGTGTTCTTCGACCTTGTTGCGTACGACCTTCATCGTACTGTTTACCAATCCGTTCTGTTCGGTGAAAGGCTCGTCTACGATCGCCAGCCCCGCCGGCAGCCACCGTTCGGGGAACTCCCCGCCGAAGATGCCGCCCGCACGGTAACGGTCTATTTCGCCGCTGAGGATCGCCGCCGCGGTCTCCGCCCGTTTTTCGGCCGCTACCCCGCGGCTGTCCAGTTCGCGCCGCAACGCCTCGCGGTTCGGCACGACGATGGCGCCCGTAAACGGGCTCTGGTTGTTGTGTACGATGATCTGGTCGATATAGGGCGACTTGTCCACGATCGCCTCTTCCATGCCTTCGGGACTGTATTTCTCGCCGTCGCTGGCGATCAGCAGGCTCTTGAAACGCCCCAGCACATAGAGGAAATCGTCTTCCGAGACATACCCCATATCGCCCGTGTGCAGCCATCCGTCGCGCAGGGTGTCGGCCGTCGCCTCGGGGTTTTTCCAGTATCCGGCCATGACGTTCTCGCCGCGGATCACGATCTCGCCTTTCTGTCCGCGGGGAAGCTCCCGTCCCGTTTCGTCGACGATCTTCAGGTCGAGCGGGATCAGTATCTTGCCCGACGACCCGAACCGGTGCCAGTGGTACTTGGGCGAGTTGGTCGAGATGACGGGCGTCGCTTCCGAGAGGCCGTAACCCTGGAACATCGGGATGCCGATGGCGTAGTAGAACCGCTGCAGCTCCGCGTCGAGCAGCGCGCCGCCGCCCACGAAGAACCTGAGGCTCCCGCCGAACGCTTCCCGCACCTTGCGGAACAGCGCCGCGTCGAAGAGTTTTACCAGCGGCCAGAGCACTATGCGCCAGCCGTGTCCCTTGCTGTACCCGTCCCTGTTGTAGACATAGGCCGTGCGGAGCGCGAAATTGAAGAGCCGTTCCGTGAAACGCCCCTTGGCGCGGATCGAGGATTCGATGTTCTTGCGGAAATTCTTGGCCAGCGCCGGTACCGACAGCAGGAAATGCGGCCGCACCTCGCGGATGTTCTGCGGAATGTTCTTCAGCGTTTCCATCGGCGTGGCTCCCACCTGCACGGTTGCGACCGTCGCCCCGCATGCGATCATGATATAAAACCCCACGACATGCGCGAAGCAGTGATCCAGCGGCAGGATGATGAGCGTCCGGTAGTATGGCGGGATGTCGATGCGCGAGAGCGACTGTTCGACGTTGGCCGTGTAGTTGCGGTGCGTCAGCACGACGCCTTTTGGGGCGGCCGTGGTGCCCGACGTGTAGGTGATCGTCGCGTAGTCGTCGTTGCGGATCGAACGGCCGATTGCGAGGAACTCCTCCCTATTTGCCGCCAGGTAGTCGCGGCCCATGCGCCGGAGCGTCCCGAGCGCCGTCTCGCCCGCTTCGAGCGGCGTGTGGCCGATGACGATGATATGCTCCACCTGCGGCAGCTCCGCGCGTATGCGCCGGATCTTGGAGAGCTGGTATTTCGATACGAACAGCGCCCTGACTTCGGCATGGCGCATACGGAACAGCAGGTCGTTCGACTCTTCGAGTTTCACCGACAGCGGCACGCTGACCGCCCCGGCATAGAAGACGCCCAGTTCCGAAGTGATCCATGCATTGCACCCCTCCGAGAGTATCGCCACTTTATCCCCGGGGCGTATGCCCGCCGCGGCCAGCCCCGCGCCGATCTCGAGCGCCTGCTCCTTGGTCTCGGCGTAGGTCGTGGGTTCGAATGCCCTGTGTTTTTTCTCCAGCAGGAATGTCTTTGCCCCGTACTTTACGACGGAGTCCTCGAAAAGGTCGATGATGGTCTTCTTCATGGTCTGTTCCCGGTTAATCCATTTTCAATACGGCGAGGAATGCCGACTGCGGCACCTCCACGTTGCCTATCTGGCGCATGCGTTTCTTGCCTTTCTTCTGTTTTTCGAGCAGCTTGCGCTTGCGTGATATGTCGCCGCCGTAACATTTGGCCGTCACGTCCTTGCGCACGGCCTTCACTGTTTCGCGGGCTATGATCTTGGCGCCGATCGCGGCCTGTATGGCGATGTCGAACTGCTGGCGCGGGATCAGCTCCTTGAGTTTCTCGCACATCTTGCG
>OIXH01002901.1_pt1 | contig 16187 bp, 14 predicted proteins | sample 1587741 | NCBI WGS metagenome assembly OIXH01 (sample SAMEA3888916, study PRJEB22519) | human gut metagenome | biome: human gut; feature: human-associated habitat; material: faeces | place: Denmark | collected 2011 | reverse complement strand
GCTACAGGATATAATGGCGGCGGTGGAGCGCAGACAGTAGAAAACATGAATGTATACAGTGATGCTGCATGCACTAGTAAAAAAGGTTCTTTATATGATAATGAGGCATTTACCGTATTGTATGGGTATGGTAATGGTTTGTACTATATTGAATATAGTACACCGTCAGGTCCTAAAGAAGGATATATTTCTTTGGGACAACATGGTTACATTAATGATTATACAAATAACACATGTGTTGCAACAGTAAATGCAAATACTTATGTATATTATGGAAATAATGCTACAACATATGTAAGAGCAGGAACAGTCTATACGAGTGAACGAGTAGTAGTATATTCAAGGTATGCTGATTGGTCATATATTGAATATAATACGTCTACAGGTAGAAAACGTGGATATGTGCCTGCATCCAGTTTAACTTACTATAATGAGCCAGCAGTATATGAAGATTTTTATTTGGATAATCTTGGTACAACTAAATGGATATCTGGATATTATGATGTGTATACAGGTTTAAGCTACAGATTTGATAAAGCAGGAAGTGTAAGAGATGAGTCCGTTGTAGTTAGAGCTACAGTAGCTACAGATTTGGAAGGTGGATATGCTGATTTTATCGAATACAATGTAGCAGGAACTAATCAGAAAAAAACTGGTTTTATTTTCTATAATGTATATAATTGAATAAAAAGAATTTATTATAGTGAATCTTTAAAATAACGTAAGTTTATTTATTGTATTTCTAAAAAGTATATTAAGAATGTACCCTACTGTTGGACTAGAGCAATTTGTTTAAGTTGCTCTAGTTTTTTTATGAAATGTGAAACTTTTTTTTAAGTTTAAATATCTAATAATATATAGAGAATAGGAGGAGTTTATGAAAAACATAAGAAGAAAATTTTGTATAGTAATAATTAGTATGATTATAATAATATGTTCATGTAATGTTTTTAAAGTGTTTGCGAATACATCAGATCAATTAAAAAAGCAACAACAAGAAAATAGAGAAGAAATTGAAAAAGCTGAGGCTGAACAAAAAATTATAAAAAGTCAAATGTCATCAATAGAAAAAGAATTAGATAATTTAAATTCGCAGATTTCGAGTTGTGAGGGAGAAATATATAATTTAAATTTGGATCTTCAGAATGTTAATGAAAATATTAAAAGTACGGAAAAAGAGTTAGAAAAAATAGAGAGAGAATTAACTGAAAAAGAAGAGTTATTGAAGAAAAGATTAGTGGCTTCATACAAGAATGGTGAGACGAGTTATTTAGATGTCCTTTTAAATTCGGATAGTTTAACTTCGTTTTTATCAAATTATTTTATGTTGGAAAAAATGACAGAAAATGATATATCCTTGATTGAAAAAGTAAAAAATACAAAAGAACATATAAAAAACTCTAAGTTGATATTAGAACAAAATAAACAGGAAGTAGAAGAAATAAAAGAAAAGCAAGAATTAAAGAAACAAGAATTGAATAATACTAAAGAACAAAAAAATCAAAAATTAGATCAATTATCTTCTGAAGAGAAAAGTATTCAGCAAAATATTGATTTGATGAGAGAAGAAGATACAAAGATTATGAATGCTATTAGGGATGCAGAGAAAGTAAATAACAATATTAGTAATGTAAAAGAACCTGCAACAAATCCAGGAGGATATATTTGTCCAGTTCCTGTGGCTTATTCTACAATAACAACAGGTTTATATTATGGACCACCAAGTAATGCATACCACGGGGCAGTTGATTTTGGTTCACACGGGATAAGTGGTCAACCAGTTTATGCAGTAAAATCAGGTACAGTTACATTAACACAAGCTTTAAATTATAGTTATGGAAATTATGTGATAATAAATCACCATGATGGAACGTATACATTATATGCACATGGACAGGCTGGTTCAATTTGTGTATCTCCAGGTCAAAAAGTTGAACAAGGGCAACAGATTATGAGAGTAGGAAGTACAGGAAATTCGTCAGGTCCTCATTTGCATTTTGAAGTTAGAGTTGCTCCAGGTGGGTATAACAATAGAGTAAATCCAATGAACTATTTACCATAATGGTGAAATAGATGAAGAGAGGCATATAGATTTAAAAGTATGCTAATTTTGTGTACGAACAAAGACAAAGGACTAAAAAAATTAAAATAGGTGCACATAGTTCGCTTTTGTTTTATGATTAGAAATTAAAATAACCATGCATGTGTTCTAGTTAATTTTTTTGTCGCATATACATTAAAAAAAAGATAGAGGAGATAGATATATGAAAAGAAAAATATATTGCGCTTTTTTATGTATATGCTTTTTATGTATAACAGAGGTGTGTCATGCGACTTATTTGACAATTCCAACATGGGCGGAAGATTCTATTGTGGAGACTTCCGGAGAAGTTGGAGAAAATTTCTTAGATTTATCTTGTGAATCTGCTATATTGATTTCGCAGGATACTGGTGAAGTTTTGTATGAACATAATGCTCATGAGAAATTGCGCCCAGCTAGTGTTACTAAAGTTATGACGATTTTATTAATAATGGAAGAAATTGATTCAGGAAGATTGTCATATTCTGATAAGATTTCATGTAGTGAAAAAGCTTCTTCAATGGGTGGTTCTCAAATTTGGCTTGATACAAGAGAAGAGTTGACTGTAGATGAGATGTTAAAGGCGATTTGTGTTGTTTCTGCTAATGATTGTACTGTTGCTATGGCTGAGCATATTGCTGGTAGTGAAGAAATGTTTGTAAATCGAATGAATGAAAGAGCTAAAGAGCTTGGAATGAATGATACTACATTTAAGAATTGCCATGGAATTGATGAAGACGGACATGAAACTTCAAGTTATGATATTGCATTAATGTCTAGAGAACTTTTGAGAAATCATCCTAGTATTACGAAATACACAACAATATGGATGGATTCGCTTAGAGATGGAAAATCTGAGTTGGTTAATACGAATAAGTTGATTAGAAATTATCAAGGAGCAACAGGATTAAAAACAGGTTCAACATCATTGGCTTTATTTAATTTATCTGCAAGTGCTACAAGGGATGATTTGTCTTTGATTGCTGTTATTATGAGAGCGCCTTCTACTAAGGAGAGGTTTAGTTGTGCAAGAAAATTGCTTGACTATGGATTTAGTACTTTTAAATATAAAAAGTTTGCTGAAAAAGATGTTGAAGTAATGAATGTACCAATTAATAAAGGCGTTGTTTCAGAGGCTTCTGTAAAATATGCTGATACGTCTGGAAAAATTATGAATAAAAAAAGTGAAGGAAATGTTGAACAGGAGATTATAATAAATGATAATGTTTCTGCGCCTATTGAGGCAGGTCAAGTGCTAGGAAAGGTTGAGTTTAGAGTAGATGGTGAGGCAGTAGCTAGTGTTGATTTAGTTGCGGAAAATGATGTGGCAAAACTAAATATTTTCACAATGGGAAAGAGAATTTTGAAAAAATGGTTTTATTTATTTAGAAAATGAGCAATTATAATTGACAAATGGAGTTTTTCCAATTATAATATATAGTGTAACTTTAATGAAAGGAGTACTAATATGTTAGCTAAATGGTGGAGAAAAATAGGTCTTTTTATATTAATCGTTGCTTGTTTATTCAACATAACATCAAAATTAGTTAAAAGGGTTTCTTTTAGCGATAATGTAAAAGGTACTGTTTCAAATAAAGTTGAAAATGTTGTTACTCAAGTAAAGGGTGATGATACTAACAATCAAAAAGGTAAAAACACAACAAAAAATAAGTAAAACTATTGAAAAAAAAATAGAGTTGTGCTAATATATAAAAGATATTGTTAAGAAAAGTAAGGAAGAGGTGAATTACATGAGAGAAGGAATACATCCAAATTATGAAGCTACAACAATTACATGTGCTTGTGGAAACGTAATGGAAACAAATTCAACAAAAAAAGATATGAAAGTTGATATATGTTCAAAATGTCATCCATACTGGACTGGAAACTTAAAGAGAGAAACTACTGGTGGTAGAGCTGATAGATTTAAGAAAAAATATGGATTACAATAAAAAATCGGGCAAGTCAGAGGGCTTGCTCTTTTTTCCCCAATTTGAAGTTGCTTTAAGATAAACATTTAAATTATATTACTATTGTAAATAATGTGAAATATTATTGAAAGGGTGTTTAAATATTTATGGAAGAAGAAATAAAAAAAGCCTTAGAAGCTCGTGAAAGAGCATATTGCAAGAGTTTCAAGGTAGGAGCACTTCTAAAGATGAAAAGTGGCAAGGAATACACAGGATGTAATATTAATAATCAAGGAATCCAATCTATTTGTGCTGAACGTGTAGCTTTTTCTAAGGCTATATCAGAAGGTGATTTAGATTTTGATTACATAATTGTTGTTGGAGGTAGTACAAGAGCACAACATTTAGATAAGTGTTTACCTTGTGGTTACTGCAGACAATTTATGTCTCAATTTGTTGACAAGGATTTTAAAATATATACATATTATGAAGGTAAAACTGATTGTTATACTCTTGATCAATTATTACCAGAAGCATTCGATTTATAATAATATACTGAATATAGGGAGTACAAGTCCGAAGCTTGCAAGTATAATAATACTTACGGCTCCGGATTTTATTTTTGGGGTACTCATATATAGCATATGATGATGATTCAAGAAATGCGTAAATTGCAAATAGAATTATTACAAGTTTCATTTAAAAATCTCCTATCGATTAAGTTTTAGAAAACAAGAATCCAGATAATAAGTGGTTAGTTGATGTTACTTCAAATGTTGCGTTTTTGTAGAGTTCTTTCCAATTGTATTTATCTATCTGATTTTGTGTTAAGAAGTTTTTATTGAAATACCCTTCAAATCCAATAACGTCGACTCCGTATTCTTGAGCTGTTTTACATAGAAAGGCAGTACAATAATCTTCTAAAAATTTATTAATTTCTGCTTCAATTTTTTGTCTAGCTTCTTCTGATGAGAAATCATAGTTTTCATTTGTAGATAGAATTTTAGAGTTTACACATATATTACATGTAATTTTAGGTTTGCCATCTTCAAGTTTTACTTTAATTTTTGTTTTTTGTGGTGAACTTAGATTAATACTTAAAGGTATGTCTGGGCTTTGATAGTTATATACTTCAATAGTTGATTCTTCAAAATTATCTGTTAATAAATTGTAGCAAATTGTTTCTACTCCAGATGTCCTGCCAATCATTGTATATCTATCGAAAATCGCTAGGCCGAGCGCTTCAATATTGTCGTCTTTTTCAAAACAATATAATGCTAAAGGTGAAGAGATATCGTGGTGTGTTGTTGAATAGAAATGAGATATGGTGCAGGGGGTAGTGTATGAGGTTATTTTTATTGATTCAATAAATGATGTGTAGAATTTTGACGAAATATCTTCGACTTTTGAAGCTGTTTCTAAAAAGCTTTTGGCTTTGTCTTGGCAGACTAAAATGTTGCAGGTTGGTCTGATTTCTATATTGTTCGCAATTGTGTTTATAATGTTTCCTAATCCTTCTCTTGCCACTTCTTCGGATATTACTAATGCTGTGCAATGAGATAGGTTTATTTGATTTACATTTTCAAGATTTAGCATGGCTAATCCGATATTAAAAGAATTACATTTTACAGTTTTTATATCAGTTTTTATTTTAGTACCACCAGATTCTGATGAATCGGATTTGGCAATTTGTACGGTTAGGGATAGTGGTTCATTTTCAGAATCTGATTTGTCAATTCCAATTGCAATTACATATGATAATTCTTCTGTTCCTCTTACATCATATGAACTTGAAAATGTTATGCAAACAACTAAAATAAGTGCAAATACGAGTATTTTTTTCTTCATATGTTAGATTTCCTTTCTTTTTATATTTCCAATAATTAAAATAATAAAACATAATAGTAAAATGCTTAATAGTGAGTATTTGTAAACAGTTGTAGAGAGTAGTTTAAAAAATGTTTGATTTTGAAGTAGGGTAATTATTGCAAAGAATATTCCTAAGAAGGAGTATGAGAAATTTCTAGATTCTTTACATTCTGTTAGCTTCCCAAATATGTTACTCATGAACATTAAAGAAATGCTTAAATATGAGAATGCTGAAATTATCCAAATGAATATGAAAATTGCGTCTGTTCTTTGCAGAAATTTTCCAAGTTCGATACAACGAGTTAATAAATACATAGACATTATTTCTTCACTATTTATAATAAAAGGAAATGTTGAGAGTAGGATTATTACGGTAAAAAGTAGGAAAAGGCCTGAAACTAACATTGAAATTAATGCTACTTTTTTAAAGTCTTTTTTATTTTTTAAAAATGGTACTATAAAAAATAAATATAGAAGACCTCCATATGCAAATATATTTTGACTTCCTTCTAAAAATGTTGTTTTTACGTTTTGACCTAGTATAGGGTATAATCTGTTAAAATTTAAGTTCTTTAGTATCCCTGCAAAGATAACAATTAGACTTAGCAATATTATTGGAATTATTACGCTGTTTGCTTTTATAATTGATTTGAAGCCTGTTTTATTTGCGACTCCCATACATCCAAGGAAAATTAATAGTATAAGAGAGAGAGGTGTGTTTGGAAAGTAGATAATTTGTAAGAGTGTTGTAAATTCATAAATTACGGATGTTATTATCATTGTAAATAATATTAATAAAAGCGTTCCTAAAATTATTTGAAGAGGTTTTTTGCCAACATATTGTGATATGTCAATTATATCTTCGTTAGGAAATTTTTGAAATAGTTTGCAAATTATAAGTGTTATTATTAATGTTAGAATAGTTGTAAATATGATGTTGGCTGGGCTTCCAGTTTCTGATTGCTTGATAATTTCTTTAGGAATGTTTAAAAGTATTTTATTTATCATTACTATTAAAATCAGAAATATGGTTTCAAGTTTGCTTATTTTTAAATTCATAAATTCCTCCTTAGTATTTCCATTTCATACTTACTTTGTTTTCTTGAACAGGACGTTTTGTATTTAAGAATGAGCTTCTGTTTTCTTTTTTCCAAATAGGTTTTATAAAGAATGATGAGTCTGTGTTTTTGTTTGTCGGTGGCAGATATGGTGAGAAATATGACGCACCAAATGATTGTAAATTTGATAATAGAATTAGTTGTATGAACATTCCAAAACTAATTCCTAAAAAACCTGCAATATATCCTAAAATGATATACATAAATCGAAATGTTCTGATTGTAAAGTTTAATGAAAAATCAGGAATTGCATATGAGCAAATACCTGTGACGGCAACTATTATAATTAATAGTGGAGTTACTAAATTAGCTGATACGGCTGCTTCACCTAGGATTAAACCACCGATAATTCCTATGGTTGAGCCTATTGGCGCTGGAACTCTTAAGCTAGCTTCTCTTATTAATTCGAATGAGATTTCCATTATTAAAAGCTCGACTATTACCGGAAATGGAATAGAACGCCTCATTGCTGATATTGCAAAAACTAAGTCAGTTGGGAGAAGTTCTTGATGAAAATTTGTTACTGCTACATATAATGCTGGCATAAACATTGCTACGAAGAAGGCTATGGAACGGATGACACGTATTAAATTCCCGTATTGATGTTTTAAGTTGATGTCTTCTGGTGATGTAATGAAGTCTATTAATATTGCTGGAACTATTAAGGCGTAAGGATTTCCGTTTACGAGAATTACAATTCTTCCTTCTAAAATGTTATTACATGCTCTATCACATCGTTCTGTAGCAAATGTTTGAGGAAAGAGAATATTAGAGTTGTCTTGAATTAATTGCTCTATAGTACCTGAATTTATAATTGAATCTATGTCTATATTTGAAAGTCTGAATCGTACTTCATTTACTAAATCCTCGTTTGCAATGTTCTTCATGTAGCAAAATGAAACTGTTGTTTTTGTTACTTTGCCAAGTGAAAGCTGTTCAATTACTAAATTTTCATTGTTTATAATTCTACGAATCATTGATGTGTTTGTTCTGATATTTTCAACGAAAGCTTCTTGTGAACCACGCACTACGACTTCGTTTTCTGGTTTTGTTATACTTCTTGTTTTGTAGCCTTTTGCTTCAACACAAAATGCTTGATCTAATGTGTCTACTAAAAGACATGTGAATCCTGCATTAATTTCAGGTATTATATTTGAAAATTGACTTTCAGTTTTTATTGAATTTTGGCTTATTAGGGAGTTGTATATTATATTTTGTAGTTCGGGTGTTTGGGTTGTATGAAAGTTTAAATCTGTATTTTTATTTATGATTAGTGTTTCTGTTGATTTTTCTGTATTAGTTTGATTTTTGTGCATAAGTGGATTTAAAACGTAATGATTTACTATGTCTGAGTTTACCATTCCATCTATATATATTAGAGCTGCATTATATTGTTTTCCTTTGCCGTTTAGTGTGAATTTTCTAATTACTATATCGCTGTTTATTAGAGCGTTGTATTTTACTGTTAGATAGGTTAAATTTTCTTGTAAATATTTTGAGACTTTTTGATTGATTTTTTGTTCTTGCTCATTATTAGATATTTGTGTTTCGGATAGGTTGTATGAGTAATGTGTTGATGGATCAAATGAAAATAATTCATTTAAAAATTTATTTTTTGACATATTTGTTCTCCTTTATGTGTATTATTAAAGGTAATTATTTATAGTATTAGCAAATTTATGGAAATAATACACTTGTTATTTAACCGATTGATTTTAAAGAAGTTTGAGACGAATGAAAAATATTTGTTGTTAAATTAAAGAAGTTTGAGAGAATAAAAATGTTTAAAAAGTTTTTGGAATAAATTATAAAAATCTAAATATACATTAATTAAAAGTAGTAGTCCAATGGAATTTAGGAGGGTGTTATGGAAAATTTGGATATATATAAGGATATTGCTGAAAGAACAGATGGTGATATTTATGTGGGAGTTGTTGGTCCTGTAAGAACTGGTAAATCAACATTTATTAAAAAGTTTATGGAATTATTGGTGTTGCCTAACATTGATAATGAGTATAAAAGGGAGCGTGCAATCGATGAATTGCCACAAAGCGCTGCTGGTAAGACGATTATGACAACAGAACCGAAGTTTATTCCTAATGAGGCTGTTGAAATTACAATTGCAGATAATTTAAAATTGAAAACGAGAATGGTCGATTGTGTTGGTTATTTAGTTAATAATGCAATTGGTTATTTGGAAGATGATATGCCAAGAATGGTTAAAACACCATGGTCTGCAGAAGAAATTCCTTTTGAGAGAGCTGCTGAGATTGGTACAAAGAAAGTTATTGAAGAACATTCGAGCATTGCTATTTTAGTTACAACGGATGGTTCTATTACTGGAATTCCAAGAGAAGATTATGTTGAACCGGAAGAAAGAGTTGCAAGAGAGTTAACTGCAAAGCAAAAGCCTTTTGTTATTGTTTTAAATGTAGAAGATCCATTTAGTGAAGAAAATAAACGTCTTGCTTGTGAGCTGGAGAATAAGTATAATACAGCGGTTGTTCCTTTAAATTGCACAGAGTTATCTTTAGAAAATATAAATGATATTTTTTCTAAAATATTGTTTGAATTTCCAATTGAGCAAATAAATATTAAATTTCCAAGATGGATTGAAGGGTTACAAGATACAAATGAAATAAAAACAGAGCTATTTAGTGAAATTAAGGATTGTTTTACTAATACTAAAAAATTAAAAGAAGTTAGTGATGATGTAGCTAAATTACAATCTACGCAGGTGATTACCAGAACAGAGATTACAAAAATTGATTTAGGAACTGGAAATGTTGAGCTAAGTATTAGTCTTAAAGATGAATTGTTTTATAAGGTTCTTACTGAAATTACTGGTGAAGAAATTGCAGATGAAGGAAAATTGTTTGCAAAGATTACAGAGTTTTCAAGAATTAAAAAAGAATATGATAAGCTTGAATATGCGTTGCATGAAGTGAGAGAAAAAGGATATGGAATTGTTAACCCAACTGTTGATGATTTGATTTTGGAAGAGCCTGAAATTATAAGACAGGGATCAAAATTTGGTGTTAAGTTAAAAGCTAAAGCTCCTTCTTTACATATGATAAGGATTAACACAGAGACTGAGATTTCGCCTATAGTAGGCAGTGAGAAGCAATCTGAAGAACTTGTAAATTATTTGCTTTCAGAGTTCGAAGAGGATAAAAAGAAAATATGGGATTCTAATATTTTTGGAAAGAGTGTGCATGATTTGGTTAATGAGGGATTGCAAAATAAGTTAGCTAGAATGCCTGAAGAAGCTCAAATGAAGATACAGGAGACATTACAAAGAATTGTAAATGAGGGTAGTGGAGGATTGATTTGTATTATTTTATAGAATAATTAACCCATAGTATAACTGAATTAGTTAATAGTAAAATGAAGATAGATTTTGTGTTTACTTTCGTTTTATCACTTCATATAATTGGTGGATTTTAAAACAGCTAAAGAAGAGGCGTACTTGCAAAAATGCAAGTACGCTTAGAAATGGGTTAATTAATTTCCTTAATGATAGTTTTGCCATCTTTTCGTTTGAAATGCAATCTATGATTGCACAATGAATCGATGTTCTGGTGAGTTGCTAAAAAAATAATTCTTTTTTTGTCGTGGTTGCAGTAGTGGATGATGAATTGAAGTATTTTGATTGCGTCTGCGTTTTCATCATCTTTAGCTTCTGTGTCTAGACCAGATGTGCATTCATCGAGTGCTACGATGTCGATGTCTGGACTTAGCCAAAAAAGAATTTTGGAAACAATGAGCCGTTGTTTTTGTCCTTTTGATAAGTTTCGAGATGTGTTTTCTTTAAACCATGTCCAAAAGTTTTTACACTGCTCTGAGATTTCCTGATGGAGTTGCATTCCTTTGAGAATGTATTCCATTTTCGTTAGTTCTTCTGGTGTTGGTTTAATACGCGTTTTCCCGTCTAAGCAGAAGAGTTCATCCCAAAGTGGCATACTCCCAAAATCGATGGTTTCGTCGTAGTAAACATAGTTTACAGGTACGATTTTGGTTTGATTTACTTCTTTAAAGCGTATGCGCTTTGTTGTTACTTTTAAGAATGTTGATTTACCACTTCCACTTGCTCCAGTGAGGGATATGCAATCTCCTTTTTCGAATGATAAGTTCTTGCTAAGAATTAGTCTAAATGATTTATCATTTTCTGATGTTTCTGTATAACGACTTTCAAAAGGTGAAATTTTTAGAGAACTGATAGCTTCTGGTTTTTCTTCCTTTTCAAGGTTGTATACGTTAAGAATATTTTCCATCATGGAGATTTCTTTTTCAAGTGAATCCCAAGTTTTTGAACGATTGATTATGATGCGTAAAATACTTTCAACTGAGTTAATTGCGGCATTGAAAACAGCAAGTGTTGCAGTCATTCCAGTTATTGTTGATAAATCAATTGTTGGACTACTGAATACGTATACCAAAATCAAGAGGCTTGAAGATATGATGTTGATGCTTGTAGATATAAGGTCTATCCAAAATCCTTTTATAAGCAAGTCTTTTTTATGAGAATAGTGATTTTTGCATAATACGTTATATCTGTTTAAACGTGCATCTTGATCTTTTGGAATAATTGGTACAACTCGGAGAATATCGTTTTTCAAGATTTTCTTTTGGTTGGTTATTTTACGATCTTCTGTGATGAAACATGAGTGCTGAATTCTTTCAATGGTTGCACATAATAAAGCTACTAGGCTGGAAATTAACAGAAGGGGAATAAACAAGTATTGTGGGATGACAGTGTTTGTAACTATTGTGATAACTAACATTGTAAATGTTGAGAAAACTTGTACGATATTGTACCAATAGTTATTTTCAATATCCCAGTAGTTAACTAAGTAGTTAGCTATGCAACTTGTTATTTCTTCGTTTGTTGATTGTTTCCATTTGTTATCGTCTTCTTTTTGATAAACGTTCCAACTTACTTTTGACAAAATTTTGTTGCCTTTTATTGTTAAAACGTCTTCTTGAGAAAACTTCAGCGTAGCTTGAAGATTCGTTTCCCATTGGTTGTAAATTGTGTTTACAATGCTTCGTGCATTAAAGAACATATACAGAGAAATGCCTAAAACAATGTAACCATGTGAGATTGCATAGTTGCCAGCTAAAGTTAAATAACTGAATAGAGAAGCTATGCAACTCATGATTAATGCTGTGATGTTTAATTTTTGCGTATTGTTCTTTAATCCTTTTGGCTGTTCCAGAATGTTGTTTTTGATAAAATCCCGACGAACAAAATCTTTGAGTAATTTGCTGACTTCCTTAAAGAAATCTTGGCATGTGAGTTGATTTTTTTGTGTCATTTTTTTCACCCTTTCATTTTGTGTGCAAAATTATTTGCGGTTAACAGATTAATATATAAGTAACACATAGATATAAACATGTGACTAATATGATTAGGCATGTTTAAAATAAAGGTTTTCCTAGAATTTATTATATCATAACAAGTTTACATAAACAAGAAGAATGGCATAATTTGCTGCTTAGGTAAATTAGTAATTGTGATTTTGTAAAAAATTTGATAAAATAGTGACGTAAAAATAAGAGATGGAGTAGTGTGTCGTGATTAAAAAGAATGAAATTTATGAAGTTGAAATTATAGATAATGGTGTAGCAGGTGAAGGAATTGCTAAAATTGATGGTTTTACGGTTTTTATTCCTAATGCTATTAAAGGTGAAAAAGTTAAAGTAAAGATTTTAAAAGTGCTTTCATCACATGGATTTGGAAAAGTAGAAGAGATTATAAAGAAATCAGAGGCGCGAGCTGAAGTTGATTGTGAGACATATTCAAAATGTGGCGGATGTGTAATGAGACATATTAAGTATGAAAAAACTTTAGAGATAAAGAGAAATGTTGTTGAAAGTACTTTGAGAAAACAAGGAATTGATACTAAAGTTAATGATGTTATTGGAATGGAAAATCCATATTTTTATAGAAATAAATTGCAATATCCTGTTGGATTAAATAGTGATGGCAAGCCAGTTATGGGCGTTTTTGCACAAAGATCTCATAGAATTATTGAAACTAAAAAATGTATGATTCAAAACGAACTTTTACAAAATATCGCGAATGATATTTTTAATTTTATTGTTGAAAATAATATTCCTGTTTATGACGAAAATAAGAGAAGAGGACAAGTTCGTCATTTAGTTTTGAGAGTTGGCGTTAAGACGAATGAGGTTATGGTTACGATTGTTACAAATGAAGAAAAACTTGAGAAAGAAATGGATTTGGTTGAGTTTATTTCTGGAAAATATGGTGAGATTAGGACAATCGTTAAAAATGTTAATTCTAAAGACACAAATGTGATATTAGGAAATAAAAATATCGTGTTATTTGGTGATGGATATATTTATGATGAATTATTTGGATTTAAATTTAAAATTTCTCCAATGTCATTTTATCAAGTTAATCCTACTCAAACTGAGAAATTGTATGCAACAGCAATTGAAGGAGCAAAGCTAAATGGAGATGAAACAATTTTTGATTTATATTGTGGAATTGGAACAATAGGAATATGTGCTTCAAAGAAAATAAAGAAATTGTATGGAATTGAAACTATATCACAGGCAATTGAAGATGCAAAGAGAAATGCAAAAGAAAATGGTATTGAAAATGCAGAGTTTTTTGTTGGTGATGTTGAGAAAATGTTGCCTGAGTTTATTGAAAAAAATAAAGTTGACGCTGATGTGATTTTTATTGATCCGCCAAGAAAAGGTTGTGATAAGGTTGCGCTTGATACTATTTTGAAGGTTAGTCCTAAGAAGGTTGTTTATGTAAGTTGTAATCCTGCTACATTAGCAAGAGATTTGAAGATTTTGAGTGAAAGGTATGAAATTGGTGAAGTTACACCAGTTGATATGTTTCCTTTTACAGGGCATGTTGAGTGTGTGACGGTGTTAAGGTTGAAATAGAATGTAAAAAAATATTTAGGAGGAATAGAGATGGAAAATTATTTTATAATACATGGATCATTTGGAAGCCCATTTGGAAATTGGTTTAGTTGGTTACATGATTTTATAGAGTCAGAGGGAAAGCAGGTATATGTGCCAGATTTTCCAGTAGGAGTAGGATATCAAAATTATGAGAATTGGAGTAAGTTGTTAAAATATTATTTAGATTTAGGACTTATAAATGAGAATACAATTATTATAGGGCATAGTATTGCGCCTGTGTTCATATCAAAATTTTTAGTTGAAAATAAGGTGAAGGTTAAGAAGTTAATATTTGTATGTGGATTTAATAATTATTTGGATATAAATGAAGAGTATGATAATGTTAATAAATCAATGTATTTTGATAATTTGGAAGATGTGAAACAGTATGCGGATGAAATAATTTGTTTTTATTCAGATAATGATCCATATGTGAAATATGAAGTTGAAAAAGAATTTGCAGATAAGATTGCAACAGAGCAAGTTTGTATACCAAATGCAGGACATATTAATAGTGAGAGTGGATATGATACATTGGAGGATATTGTTAGTTATTTGTAAGACAAGTATAATTGTAAATAATATAAAACTTTAATAATGGATAGATATAAAAGTTATAAAATATTAATTGTAAAAAAAGGAGAAAGAAAAGATGGATAATATGATGGCTATTATAGAAATTGGAAGTAATAATACTAAAACTCATATATATAATGATGAGGAGTTAATGTATGAAAATACTGTTACAATTGAATTTAAGAAAAACTATAAAAGTGAAAATAGAATTAATGAAAATGACTTAAGTAAATTGGATGAAGTTATAGAGAATGCTTTGAAGTATACAAAGAATATAAATATTTATGGATGTAGTATATTTAGAAGTATATCTAATGAAGAGCTAAGTGAAATTAATAAGAAGTTAAATGATAAATTTAATTTGGAAATTCAAGTCGTTTCTCAAGAAGATGAAGCTAATTATACAGCTTTAGGTTGTTATAATAATGTAGATTATGGTGGCAACATTTGTGTTTTTATAGGTGGTGGAGGCTCTATTGAGCTTATATTTGTAAAGAATAAAAAAGTTATTGATAAAAAGTTTTATGATTTGGAGTTGTAGATGTTACAAATAAATTTGATACTTTAAAGAATGATATTCCAAGTTGTACTTTTAATGATGTTTATAACTATGTTAATGAATTGATTGGTGATATAAATATTAAGGCAGATGTTTTGATACTAGCTGGTGGTGATCATTTGTATTGGTATAACAATGCAAGATATGATTTGATAGAGAATAATTTATATAAAAATGAAAATCAAAAATATATGTTAACAATTGAAATGTGTGATAAATATGATCATGATGCTTTGGTAGCTTCTTTAGACAGAGTTAGAGCAAATAGTGATAATCCAAAGTGGTTCGATGGCTCAAGAGCTATGAAGGTAATAACTAATTTAATAGCTCATAAAGTAGATGCTAAATATGTTATGCCAACAAAAATAAATATGGAAGATGGATTAAAGTTAAAAAATAATATATAAATGATAATGAGGTAATATTGACGAAGAATTGTAAGATGAAAATTTAAATATAGAGGGAGACAACTATCGTTTTGAATTGAAAGAAGGAAGATATAGAGATATGACAAAAATTAATGAAAATTTCAGAAGATTAGGAATAGATGTCGATAAAATATAAAATGTAGGAATAGTTTAGGGGGAGATTTATATGCCTAAATTTGTATTAATAATAGGCCCACAGGCTGTCGGAAAGATGACTGTTGGTCAAGAGTTAGCGAAAATAACAGGATATAAATTATTTTATAATCATATGACAATAGAAATGGTGAGATTAATATTTGATTATGATAAGAATGTATTTCGCAAAATGAATGAGCTTATAAGATATGAAGTATTTAAAGAATTTGCTAAAAGTAATGAAAAGGGAATAATATTTACGGGTTGTTTTGATTTTGGAGATCGTTTTGAAGAAGAAAATAAAGAGAAGGATAAGTGGACGAGTTTATTTGAAGAATCTTATGTAATAGAGTTAGAAGCGTCTTTTGAAGAAAGATTAAAAAGAAATAAAACGGATAATAGATTAAATCATAAAGCATCTAAAAGAGATTTGGAATGGAGTGAAAATGATTTAATAAGATCAATGATTAAACATAAACTAAATTCTGATTTAGGTGAAGGAGAAAAAATATTTAAGAATTATATGAGAATTAATAATGAAAATATATCAGCTGAGGAAGT
>OIXH01002900.1_pt1 | contig 16190 bp, 15 predicted proteins | sample 1587741 | NCBI WGS metagenome assembly OIXH01 (sample SAMEA3888916, study PRJEB22519) | human gut metagenome | biome: human gut; feature: human-associated habitat; material: faeces | place: Denmark | collected 2011 | reverse complement strand
TAGCGGGGGGTTTTCTCCATACAAAAAGGCGCGCCCGGCTCAAGCCGGGCGCGCCTCTTCACAATCCTCACAGTCAAACCAGATGCTGCCGGACGGCCGCCATTCACAGGACAGGCAAATTCAAAGAAGCCAGCGCCCCACGGCATGGTAAAGCTGCTCTGCCGCCACGGGCTTGGAAATATGCTCATTCATGCCGTATCGCCGGGCCAGCAGCGCGTCCTCCGGAAAAGCGTCGGCCGTCAGAGCGAGAATGGGAATCCGGCGCGCGTCGGCCCGGTCGCGGGCGCGGATGGCCGCGGCGGCCTCATAGCCGTTGAGCCGGGGCATCTGAATGTCCATCAGAATCAGATCATAGGTGTCCGGCGCCGAAGCGCAGAACATCTCCAGCGCACGCTGGCCGTCCTCCGCCGCATCCACCGAGGCTCCCTTCATTTCAAGCAGGCCGACTACGATTTCCCGATTGATCTCGTTATCTTCCGCCAGCAGGATGCGCTTGCCATCCAGGCTCGCACTCGACGCGGACAGCGCGCTTTCGGCCCCCTCCGCGTCGCCGGGCAGGAGAGCGCGACGCAGTGTGGAGGGGAACAACGGTCTGTCGAGGAAGGCATCCACGCCGTCGCGCAGGGAGTCGCCGTCCGTGGACAGGGCCTCACGGACAAGGATGACGCGCAACGATTGTTCCTCCCCGCAAAGCGTGCGGAGAGCTCGGGGCGAGGCCGCCTCGTCCTCATCCGCCAGACATTGGTCCAGAAGCACGGCGGCAACATGCTCAGAGCGCGCCCGCTCGGCGCTGATTCGCTCTCGGGCTTCAGCGGCACTGTGCGCGGGCACGGCCCGCAGGCCCAGATCCTCCAGCAGACGGCAGGCGCGCAGATTTTGCTCCTGATCCGCGGCCAGCACCAGCACGGCCTGTTCACAGGCCGCCCCGGCAGCCGCGGCAGTCTCCTTTGCCAGGCGCAACGGCAACGAGACAATAAAGCGGCTGCCTTCTTCCGGCCTGCTTTCCACCTTGATGCCGCCGCCCATCAGGCGCACAATGCTTCGGCTGATGACCAGGCCCAGGCCCGTGCCCTGTACTTTGCAGATGCGGGGATCGTCCGCCCTTTTGAAGGGCTCGAAAAGATGTTTGACGAAATCCTCGGACATGCCGATGCCGTTGTCCTCGATGACGCATTCAAACAGGCCCACGTCGGTATAGAGCGAGGGAAGTTCGTCGATGCTGAAGGAAATGCTGCCGCCCGCCGGCGTATATTTCGCGGCATTGGCCAACAGATTGGTGAACAGTTGCTGCAGGCGGCCGAAGTCTCCCCGCACCCGCTCGTGCGCAACATCCGCCCGCACCGCAAGAGTGTGCCCTTTCTCCTTCACCAGAGAACCGCAGACATCCAGCACGTTGCGCACAAGCTCGGCCAGTTCCATTTCCTCCGCCGCAAGGCGCATCTGACCGCTCTCGATCTTTGACATGTCCAGCACTTCATTGATCAGATTGAGCAAGTGCCTGCCGGAGGTCTGAATCTTTTTCAAACACTCTCCGGCGCCGCGCGGATCGTTCAGCCGGGTTCCGGCGATATCGGCCATGCCGAGAATGGCGTTCAGGGGCGTGCGGATGTCATGGGACATCCGGGAAAGAAAGTCCGTCTTGGCCCGGTCGGCCGCTCTGGCGGCGCGGCAGGCGTCTTCCAGGGCTTTCTGCTGGAGCTCCTGGCGGGCCTTGATTTCCGTAATGTCAATGCCCACACTGTAAAAAGAGGGGATGCCGTCCGGGCTGGAAGCCGCATCTTCGTAACGGAAAGTCGCGGTCAGTATGCGCACCTCGCCTCTGCGTGTCACAACGCGCAGTTCCGTACTGGCGGTCTTGCCGCTTTCGCGCAACGCGGCTTTCAGTTCCCCGATTTTGCCCTGATCGTCCGGATGCACATAGGAAGTCCGGCCCTGCAATTCCTGCGCGAATTGTTCGTCCGTATAGCCGAGAATCTCCAGAAACCGGCCCCCGTACCAGAGAATGGTGCGGCCGTCCCTGGCGTCCACCCGGATGATGCCGCCGGGCAGACTTTGCAGAATCGAATCTCGCTGGCGTTCATGGCCGGCAATGGCCCGCCGGTAGCCGGAGACGTCCGTGGCGAACTCGATGCGGGCGTTCCGGCCGTTCCAGCGGACCTTCCTGTCTTTCAACAGCAAGGTCCGCTGGAGGCGAGGATTGTAAAATTCCCACTCATAAAAGCCGGATTCGTTCAGGTACGTGTTGGTGCAAAAGGGGCAGGGCGCATCCCGGCCTTGCAGCACCTCGTAGCAGCGCGGACGGCGGGACAGCGCGGCCTCGTCCACACGAAAGAGCTCACGGCCGGTCTTATTCACATAGAGCAGCTCATGGCTGTCCATGTCGCTGACATAGACTATGCCGTCATACTCTTCCAGCATCCAGCTCAGATCCATCCCATACCCCGTTGCTCCACTACCATACACCACGCAACACTTTGTTTTAGGTGGCAAGATCGCCTCGCCGCCGCGCCGGGCTCGCGCCCGGCGGCGATACTGCCGTGCAGTCTTAAGCATTACACGGCGGCAGACAGGGCCGCAACCCCGGCCTTACTTTTTCTCGAAGGACAGCGGCCCTTCAGCCAGAGTAGCCACCATCACGGCCTTGATGGTGTGCATCCGGTTTTCCGCCTCTTCAAAGGCCATATTGCGGCCGGATTCAAAAACGGCGTCGTCCACTTCCATGCATTCGATGCCGAAGCGCCGGTAGATGTCCTCGCCCACTGTGGTGTCCCGATTGTGGAAAGCGGGCAGGCAGTGCAGAAACTTGCAATCCGGATTGCCCGTCTTGTCCATGACGGCCATATCCACGCGGTAGGGGGCAAGCAGTTTGATGCGGTCTTTCCAGACCTCGTCGGGCTCACCCATGGAGACCCAGACGTCGGTATAGAGAAAATCGCAGTCCTTGACGCCCTCTTCCACGCTTTCGGTACGCGTGATTTCAGCCCCGGTGCTCCGGGCGATATGCCGCGCCATTTCAAAAACCTCGTCCGAGGTCCAGAGCTCCCTGGGGGCCACGGAACGGAAATCCACGCCCAGCATGGCCGAGCCGATCATCAGGGAATTGCCCATATTGTAACGGGCGTCGCCCAGATACGCCAGGCTCTGCCGGTTCAAGGGCTTGGAGCAGCATTCGCGCATGGTCAGCATGTCGGCCAGCAACTGGGTGGGATGCCATTCATTGGTCAGGCCGTTCCAGACCGGCACGGAGGCATATTCGGCCAGAGCCTCCACGCGGCTCTGTTCATAGCCCCGGTATTCGATGCCGTCAAAAAAACGTGACAGCACGCGGGCCGTGTCGGCCAGAGATTCCTTTTTGCCCATCTGCGAGCCGGACGGCCCCAGATAGGTGACGTGCGCGCCCTGATCATGGGCGGCCACCTCAAAGGAGCAGCGGGTACGCGTGGAATCCTTTTCAAAAAGGATCACGATGTTTTTGTCCCGCATGAATTTGGGCTCGCGGCGGGCCTTTTTGGCCGCTTTGAGTTCAGCCGCCAGATCCAGAAGATAGGTCAGATCTTCCGGGGTGAAGTCGATTTCCTTCAGAAAATCCCTCTGCTCCAGTCTGTTCATGCTCTGCTCCGGCCCATACGGGCATGGGAATTAGGGTGAAAAACGAAAGCGGGGGCAGAGCCCCCGGCGGCATGCGAACAAAGCGTCCCCGGCGCGCCGGGCGCCCGTGCCCGTCAAAGCGTGCGGATCATGCCGATTTCGTCACATCGGTAAAATTTCGGGCACTTGCTGCACTCCACCCAGACCACAGGGGGCAGGCTTTCCCGTTGAAATTCCTGGAAGCCGCAATTGCTGAAGAAAGATTCGGCCAGGGTGAACACAAAGACCCTGGGAATGCCCAGACGGCGGCAGCGCTCCACCAGCGCGTCCACCAGCCGCCTGCCCAGGCCCTGGTTCTGGCAGGCCTGATGCACGGCAATGGAGCGGATTTCCGCCAGATCCTCCCAGAGCACGTGCAGGGAACCGCAGGCCACCACGGTTTCCCGCCCGTCGCCCGACGCCGGGGCCGTTGCCACCATATAGTCCTGGATATGCTGGTACAGATATTGCGGCCCCCGCGCCAACATGACGTTGGAGGAGGCATACTGGTTGATCAGGGCCGACATGCCGTGTACGTCTCCCACCCGGGCGGAGCGGATTTCCAGCGCGGACGCGTCGCTGATGCGCACGTCGGGGACAATGACGGTATCCCCGGCGTCAAAGCGTGGAATGGCTATAGGCATTATTGTTGTTACCTGTCGCTGTTTGCGGCCCGCCGCACGGCACGGCCGTGGCGGCGCGGCCCGTGTTGTTCGCCGCGTACTTAGGCACAGCCCTCATTAGAGCGCCTGCTGTAAAGCCGCCTTTTTCCGTACAGCGGCGTTGCAAAAAAGAAATTGACCTCGCGGTATGTTCAATACAGCTTCGTCCAATTTCTTCTTTGCGCCTTGCTGTCCGAAAAAATTCAGCTTTTCGCGGACGGCGTTTTAATAAGGGCTGAGCCTAGTTCTGAGCCAAGGGCATGGCCCGGTCGCCCAGGCTGTCCAGCAGGGCTTCGAAGTCCGCTTCGGGCATGGGCCGGGCAAAGACATAGCCCTGCACCAGGTTGCAGCCCTTGGCCCGCAAAAATTCCACCTGTTCGGCGCTCTCCACCCCTTCGGCCACGGTACGGATGCTCAGTTGCTGCGCCATGGCAATGACATTGGAAACCACGATGCGCTCGCGCTTGAGATCCTGGCTTTTGCGCAAAAACAGCAGATCCAGCTTGAGCACGTCAATGGGCAGCTCCTTGAGCACATTGAGCGAGGAAAAACCCGCGCCGAAATCATCCAGAGAGCAGCGGAAGCCGCGTTTCTGCAATTCCAGCACCAGCTCCCGGAAGCGTTCGTCAAACAGGGCCAACGATTCCGTGCACTCCAGCTCCAGCAGACCGTCGGGAATAGCGTAGCGCTCTTTGATGTTACTGTAATACTGGAGGAAATCGTCCTGCATGATGCTCAGGCGCGAAACATTCACCGCGATGTTCAGCGGCTCCTTGCCGCTTCTGATGCGCTGTTGCAGCCAGGCGCAGGCCTGGGAGAACATATAGCGGTCAAGCTGGACGATGAAGCCGTTGCGCTCGAAGAGCGGAATGAAGTCGCACGGCGGCACCAGACGGTCGCCGTCAAGCCAGCGCGCCAGCACTTCCGCGCCGTGGACGCAATTGCCGTTCTGGATGTCCACCTTGGGCTGAAAATAGAGCTTGAACTGGCTCCCGCGCAGGGCGTTCTCCATCCGGCTCTCGATATCCAGCTGACGCAGGGCCAGGCCGCGCATGTCCTCGGAGTAGAACACGCACGTGTCGGAACGTCCTTCCTTGGCCACGCGCAGGGCGATATTGGCGCGGTTGAGCATGTCCATGAAAGAGAGCTCTCCGCTCCCGGCCGTATCCGTGCCGTAGACGCCCACATGCAACACCAGGGGGAAGGCGCGCGAAAGCCGGGCCGCATCGTTTTCAATCCGCTTGCAGAGGCGCTGGAACTCCCGGGAGAACTCCTCCCGGTCGCGCATGGGCCGGATGCCCGCGAACTTGTCCGCCGAGACCCGGCAGCAGAGGGACAAGGGGCCGTCGCAGGCCGCCAGCAACCCGGCGATGCGCACCAGTTCCCTGTCGCCCATCTCATAGCCGAACATTTCGTTGTAAAACTTGAAATTCTTGATGTCCGCGTACCAGATGGCGAAAATCTGATCCGGATTGTGCCGCACCAGGGAGGAAGCGTCCATTTTGAGCCGATTGGCGTTGCGTGCCCCGGTCAGGGGGTCCACAAAGGCCAGGCGCTCAAGTTCGCCGCGATACCTGTTGCTGATGACGCGGACGCGCCAGAGCAGAAAGAAGGAAAGCAGCAGGGCCAGGCCGATGATCACGCAGATGCTGAACAGCAGCGCGTTGGGAGCCAGCGTCAGGGCCGCCGCGGGCACGGTGCAGAACAAAAACCAGTTGTTGACGTCCAGAGGTTCGTACGCGGCGAAATACTTCTTGCCGTCCGCAATGTAGAAAAAAACGCCGCGCCGGTGGTCCCGCAGATTTTCCAGCACCTGTTCCCGCTTGGTGTCTTCCAGGGAGCCGAGGCGGAAAATATCCCCCTCCCGGCCGCCGATCACGGCCCCGCCGGAAGAGGCCCGCAGGACATACGCGCCGCTCCCGTCAATGAGCGACGACACGCCCTGATTGTCGAACAGGGAAATGCCGAGAATATTCAGAAAAATATCCGCCGCATTGACGGCCACAAGCACGCCGCTGACCCCGTTTTCAGCATATACGGGCACCGCGCAGTAGACCACCGCGCCGGGGCCGAGGGAATTCCGGCGCACTCCGGAAAGCGCGGGCTCGCCCGCGAGGGCCTTCTGGAAAAAAGGCTCGTCGGCCAGATTCACATTCCGGTGCAGGTCCCCGCTGATGTCCACGAGGTCCACACTGCCGTCGGGCTTGGCCAGGCCCATGCGCAAAAAGGCGTTATTGTCATTGACTTCCTTCAGGACGGGAAGAATTTCTTTCTCCGGCACATGGCCGAGACTGACGGCCACGCCTCGCAGAGTCTGGAAATCCAACGCGATCTGGCGCTGAAACAGCGTACGCAGCTGACTGACGGTGTCATACAAATAAAGCGCGTTTTCCCGCTCGTTCTGCAAACTTACCTGACGCAGCAAAATCAGACCGCAGACGAGGAAAATTCCGCCGATCAGAAAACCCATCGCGTAGGTGCGTTTGATTTGTTCGGAACTGCTGAGCACTGCTTCTCACCCGAAAAATACGTTTCTAAACAATTAGCGTAGCTTTTTTCCATGAACATCTCAAGTCCGCAGGGTCGCATTTTCCAAAGGCGGCCAAAATGCCGTTGCCGCCCGTATGCTTTACGGCTATGCTGCGTGCAGCAGTCGCGGTAAGGAGGAACGGCATGCGCGCCCTGCATCTCTTTTTTTTCACCTTGGCCTGCGCCTTTTTTTTCAGTTCTCCGGCAGCCGAAGCCGTTGAGGACGGCGACGCCCGGCTGCTCAAAATAGTAGCCCTGTCCAGGCACGGCGTACGTTCGCCCACCCAGGACATGAAAACCCTGTCCGTCTGGAGCGCCCGTCTCTGGCCGCACTGGCCGGTGGAGCGCGGGCACCTGACGCCGCGCGGGGCGCGGCTGGTCACCGCTATGTGGGCGGATCTGCGCGGTGTGCTGCTCAATCACGGCCTGCTGCCGGATGCGCTTTGCCCTCCACCGGGCGCGGTTTTCGTGCGCGCCGACACGGACCAGCGCACCAGGGCCACGGCACGGGCGCTGCTTGACGGTCTGGGTCCGGACTGCGCGCAGGGCTATGCCGTGGCCGACGCCGGGCCCGATCCCCTTTTCCATCCGGTCAAGGCCGGCCTGTTCGCCTTTGATCCCGCGGCCACGGCCACGGACGTTCTGAATACGACTGACGGCGGCCTGGAGCAGCTGCAGGAGGATTTCGCCGGTCCGCTGGCCCTCATCGACCAGCTGAGCGCGCCGCCTTCGCCCGAGCTGTGCAGCCGTTTCGGCCTGTCGCCGCAATGCCGTCTTTCCGATCTCCCCAATGCTGTGAGCGTCTCGCCGGAAGGCCGTAGTGTGGCCCTTGTCGGGGGCCTGGGCATTGCCTCCAGCCTGGCGGAGATCTTTCTGCTGGAGTACGGGCAATGGCCCGGCAGCGACGCCGGTTGGGGCCAGGTGGACGGCAAGACCTTGAGCCAGGTGCTGCCCGTGCACAGCCGCGTTTTCGACGTGGTCAACCGCACGCCCCTGGTGGCCTGGGCGCGCGGCTCGTCCCTGCTCACGGAAATGACCGCCGCCCTGACGGGCGCGCATTATGACCAGCGCCTCAACGCGGCCTCCCTGGTGGTGTTCGTGGGGCACGACACCAATATTGCCAATCTGGGCGGCCTGCTGGGCGTCAACTGGCAGGCCGAAAGCTATCCCCCCAATGACATTCCCCCGGCGGGCGTCTTGTTTCTGGAACTCTGGGGCCGGGGGGACAAGCGGGAAGTGCGGGTTCGGTTTTACGCCCAGCCGCTGGAGGCGTTGCACGCGCCTTTTGACGGAGAATACTCGCCCCTTGCCGCCGTTCCGGCGTTGCGGAAGGACGCGGTCAGTCCTGCCCGGTCTCCGGACGCTCGGAGCGCCGCTCAGAACGAACCGGAAGCGTCGGCCGATCCGCGCCGACATGCGCCGGTGGCCGCACGGGTCAGCGCGCCGCCCGTGGTGGGCGAAGCCCGCTTTGAACTCAGCGACTTCACGCGCTTGGTACGCGACAAAACCGCAGGCGCGCCGCTGGCCCCGCAGCAGGTTCCCCGGCTGCATCTGGTCAGGGACGCTGCGGAATGATTCCGCTGAAAGGACGCCGTTTGCGCCGTCCTTTCGGGCACGAAGCGACTGTAGTCTGAATCGGGCCTGCTTTTTCCCGGACTGGACAAGTGCTTGTTTTTGCCATAGGGTACTTTGCGCATCACAGTGTTGTCCGCGCTGTTTTTTATCCAGACAAATGTGAAAAAAATCACAGTAAAACAAAAATTCCGGTTGTTACAGGCAGATAGTTCCAGATTGTGCATTCAATGAATGTCAACGCCAACAAAGTAATGCCCCGGGGCACGTCGGCCGGACACTGCAACGCAGGATCGAAACAAAATCCGGTCAGAGCCCGAAACGCGTTTCTGAATACGCCGGAAGGACACAGCGCGCCACCTGTCCGCGCGCTGGACACGGCTTGATGCTGTTCCGTGATTTTCTTTGGATCCATACAGCGTTATAGAATTTTTATTGCGCCTCTATAAGTATTGCTACAGTATTTGGATGGGGATTTTGAACATCCGGTGCATGCCACCCATAAACCAGGAGCTTGAAATGACCACAGTTTTCGGAGAATTGGATCACGTTCTGCTGATGGCCCCCGGCCCCAGCCCGGTCGCCCCCAATGTGCTCAAGGCCATGAGCATCCCCACGCTGGGTCATCTTGATCCCGACTGCATCAAAGTCATGGACGCCATGCAGGATCAGCTGCGCGCCGTGTGCAAAACCAAGAATGCCGTGACCTTCCCCATTTCCGGCACCGGTTCCGCCGGCATGGAAGCCACCTTCGTCAACCTGGTGGAACGCGGCGACGACGTGCTGATCGTCAACAACGGCGTGTTCTGCTCGCGCATGGTGGAAGTGGCCACGCGCCTGGGCGCGCAGGTGGACGTGGTGGAGTGCCCCTGGGGCCAGCCCATTGACCCGGCCGCCGTCAAGGCCCGGCTGGACAAGAAGCATTACAAGATTCTGGCCGCCGTGCATGCCGAAACCTCCACCGGCATCAACAACCCCATCGCCGCCATCGGCGAACTGGTCAAGAACAGCGACACCCTCTATCTGGTGGACAGCGTGGCCGGTCTGGGCGGCGTGGACATGCGCGTGGACGAATGGGGCATCGACGCCTTCTACAGCGGCTCGCAGAAATGCCTCTCCGTGCCTCCCGGACTGGCTCCCGCCTCCTTCTCCGACGCGGCCATGGAAACCATTGCCAAACGCAAGACCAAGGTGCCCAACTGGTACATGGACGTTTCCCTGATCCGCAAGTACTGGGAAGGTTCGCCCCGCGTCTACCACCACACCGCGCCCATCAACATGTACTATGCCATGCATCAGGCCCTGGACAATCTGCTGACCGAAGGCCTGGACGCCTCCTTCGCGCGCCATGTGGCCATGCATCAGCGCCTGACCGACGGCTTGGCCAAGCTTGGCTTCACGCCCTACGTCAAGGAAGGCGGGGCCCCGCAGATCAACCTCTTCCTGCCGCCCGCCGGTGTGGACGCCAATACCCTGCGCGCCTGCCTGCGCAAGGAGCACAAGATCGAAGTGGCCGGCGGCCTCGGCGATCTGGCCGGCAAGGTCATCCGCGTGGGCGTCATGGGTGAGGGCGCGCGCGAGGAACCCATCGACCGCCTGATCAACGCCATCAAGGCCTGCATCAACAAGTAACACATCCGTTTTTCGGCTGTACATAAAACGGCGGCGGCATCATGACGATGCCGCCGCCTTCCTTTTTCTCTGTTGAGGGCTTTCTTGGCTCAGGCCAGCAGATGCGGCCCGGCCTCCCGAACCGAGGCGCAGCCCGTGAGCAGCATGCTTTCCTCAAGCTGGCGCTGCATCCGGGTCAGCAACATCCGGACTCCCTCCTCCTCGCCGCCCATGGCCGCGATGATTGCAGGGCGTCCGATCAGCACGGCCGCCGCACCCAGGGCCAGCATCTTGAGCACATCCGCTCCGGCGCGCACGCCGCCGTCAACAAGCACTGTCATCCGGCGCACGCTTTGGGCGATGGCGGGCAACGCGGCGGCCGTGCCCGGCACGGCCTCAAAAGCGCGGCCGCCGTGATTGGAAACCACGATGGCGTCGCAGCCGCATTCCTCGGCGGCCAGGGCGTCTTCAACGCTGAGCACGCCCTTGAGCAGAAATTTCAAGCCCAGGGCATGGGCCTTTTCCACAATGGCGCTCAGTTCCGCGCGGCTTTTGGGCGATACCGGGCGCTTGCTCTTGGCCAGGGCGGTGATGGCGGCGGTGTCGATGTCCATGCCCACCACGCGGCAACCGGCCTGGGCCGCACGCTCCAGGCGCTCGAAAAAGGCCTCTCCGGCCCAGGGTTTGATAACAGGGATACCCCAGCCTTCGGCAGCCTGAACGGCATTCAGCCCGCTGCCGAACACTTCGGACGTGCCGTCGCCGGTACAGGAAATGGTCCCGGCGGAACGGGCTCCTTCCGTGACCACCTGGGCAAAGCGCTCCTCGGGCAGCCCATTGCCCATATTGAAGGTCGTGCCCGCCAGCGGAGCAATCAGCACCGGCATGCTCAAGGAGAGCCCCAATACCTCGCAGGCGGTTTCCGGAGCGCGCACCTCATGAATCAGCCGCATTTTCAGACAGATTTTTTCCAGGGCGCTTACATTGGCGCGGAACGAAGCGCCGGTGCGGATGCCGCCCATGCCCGGCAGTTCACCGGCACAGGCCTTGCCGTCGCATTGGGGACAGACGCGGCAGGCCCCGTTCATGCGTTCTCGCGCCTGTCGGCGCAGTGTTTTCATATCCATGCGGACTTTCCTCCAGGGTTGCGGTGCGAGTGAAGCGGGCCGGGCCCGGGGGACTGACTCCGGCCGCTGCCGTGATCCGGCATGCCCGCTTGCGCGCGGCATGGGATTTTCTTTGCCATTCAGGCAGGTTGCTTGAAGGCGCTCCTGTTGTCAACGCCGCCGGAACGGTTTCACGGAGAAGAAAAAGCCCACGACCACAGATCGCAGTTCACTGCCGCATCGTTCGGAACGCCGGGGCTTGCTGGAAAATCCGCCCGGTCAGCCGCCGCAAACTCTGCAGGGCCGGTATCCGGCAGCCCGCGCGGCCTGGGCTGTCGCAAACACCGCCGTGCACCGTTTACAAAAGTAGTAACGGCAGGAACTGTTGTGATAAATCCGGCTCTGCACATTGCCGTGATACGGCCCGGCGGCAACGGCAGCCACGGCAAGGCCGGACAACAGCACGCACATGACCGCCCATACGCAGACCAAGCGGCGCAGACTCTGCATAATTTTCCCCACAAACATAATATTGTAATCCGCATAATAAAATATTTACTAATGTATAACAACTAGTTCAATGGTCGGCAATAATAAAAGCGGAGTGCGCCATATCATGATACACTCCGTTGAAGAGTTTTAAGGGGTCAGCCAAGATGAGAATGAAGAGGAAGGCCGATCCGGCTTGGCGGATCTTTGACTTTTCCTTGACTGACGCGGGCCTACCGCTGTTCCGAGGAATAAGGGAGCGGCGCGGTTGGCACTGATTCGCGCGCAAAATGGCACACAACATAAATGTGAGGTCGCAAGAGAAATGAGAATCCCCCGCACGATAAATGAGAACGTGCCAGAGCATTTTTTCTGCTTTGGCACGTTTTTTGAGTTAAGATTTTTGTGAGGCCGCACGATACTTGAGAATAGTGTAATTAGAATTACAAACGGTGTTCTTCTATTCGCGTAATAAACCCGGCTCGGATCAAGTCTTCCACGTGGTCTTCCGGGCTGGAGGTTCGAAGCACACTGCCGTTTATCTCGACGGCTTCGCGTGCAGAGCTGGCCATCCATTCTTCAATCGTAGGCTCCTGATAGTATTCGCTCCGCCACAATTTTTCGGCGAGCTGCCGGAGGTTTTCGGCATGCAGCACTTCGCGGTTTGGTGTTACATATTGCATAGGTACGACCTCCTGTTGGGATTAATGTTACCGTGGCACATTATTGCCTGCAAGTTGTTTTTGTAACAGCGCCCAGACAAGTGGCAAGGCGGGGCTAAAACCCCACCTTTGCAATTTTGTTGCACCCTGTGCAACGCGATGGCGCGTGAGTTATTACGCCGCTGAGGGGCGAGTTTTCGCGCCGCGCATCAGACTGGATTACGGCATTACTTCATTCTCAAGTATCTTGCCCCCTCATAATAAAAGTAAAAAGGCGAGGATCGACCTCGCCTTTTTACTTTTACGCTTCGTTCGGTTTGGGATACGCCAGTATTGGCAGGCGTAGGCGGCGTTGCCAGTCCGTTTTGAGAAAGCGCACATAGCGAAATTGTCGCAATATGCGCGCTGTTGCCCGGTGGATGTGGGCTTGCAAGTACAAGCCGCGCCGGACATCTTTCCGCCTTGCCATCATCTCGTGGTATATCTCTCCATCCAGTTCGTAAAAAGTGGTTTTATGGCAGCCGACATAAAGGAAGCTGCACGCCTGATAGACCACGCCCAGGCCTTTGCAGCGCTCGTCTGCGAAGCTCTGTACCCAAGCCACGGAAGGACAAGCCCGTTTGATATATTTGAGTGCATAGCTAATGGCCTGACTCTCGCTGTTACGGGGGGCCTCGTCATCCAGCCACATACGATTAAGCTCCAGATATTCTCCTTGTATGGTTCCATTTACAATAGCACCAGCCCGTGCGGGCTGTAGTGCATACCCCCATTGCAGCACCCCTTCCAGGGCTCCTTCGCGGAAGATGCCTAAGTGTAGGTAGCTATTATTGACGACGCGATGGCTGTAGTGGTGCGTGGTGATGATAGATCGCGCGTCACGGCACGGGATTTGCGCCACATAAAAGGCAGCGCGGCCAAAGCCTTGAGGACCGGTGGCCCCCAAGATGTAATCAGGATGGTTACCGTCAGGCGGCAGATAAGCGCTCAGAATTGGGGGATGATAAGGTTTACGGGGGGTGGACACTGTGCCTCCATGGAGGAGGCGCTATGGCCCGCGAGGTTGGGGCTCGTGGCCCGCAAGATGACATAGATTTTACAATGGCGGCAGTACAGCTCCATAAACACAGCCGTGCCGCGCGCCAGCAGCCGATGACAACGGGGACATTTGATGTCCGGCAAATCCTCTCTTTGCATGTCGTGTAATAATGTTGCGCCCCGTGCAACAGCCTGCTAGCGTGTTTGCGCCCTTTGCCAAGGGTAAACAGCAGGCGGTTACTCCGCACGATGGGTGGTCCGTCGTGTGGGGCCGTGGTCCGGCTTCCCCAGCCGGGCCGGTGGGGGCACCCCAATGCCCCCGCCTCTGCCGAAACTATTCCAGCCCCAGCAACGGGGCCGCATTTACCGCCTTGCGGCGCTGTTTGGCGCTGGTATGGCGGTAAAATCTCACGATCATTTTTTCATCGCTGTGCCCCATGACCTCGGCCACGCATTTAAGGTCCGCATCATGATCCAGAGCCCGGCTGGCGAAAGCGTGGCGCAGATCATAGGGCCGGATGCGCCGCTCAATGCCCGCTCGGCGCAGGGTATTATGCCAAGCTCGGCTGATACTGCGCACGGGGCGTCCTCTGTAGTGGATGACCCAGGGGCAGCCCAAGGCCGCGTCCTCCGCTTCCCAGCGACGCAGCAGGCGCAGTACGTCGGCGCGTAACGGCACCTCGCGGGCCTCGGCCCGTGCGCCCTTGGCGGCATTGGGCATGCGCAGCGCGGCTCCACGCGTGTCGATATCCGTCCAGCGGAGCCGAAAAAGCTCACTGGGGCCGATACGCGCGCCGGTGGCCATGCCCAGGGCGATCACCCGCTGCACATGCGGCGCGGCCGTCGCATAAAGCATCCGAGCTTCACGGGCCGTGGGCGGGTCCGGTGTCTGCGGCGCGGGGCTGGCCAGTTGCAGGCCCGCCAGTGGATTGGTGGGCAGCAAGCCCCAGCGGGCCGCCCAGTGATAGGCGGCCCGGACGATGCCCATGCGGCGGCAGGCTGTGCTTTTGCTCACGCCGCGCTGTTGTTGCAGCGCGAGAAACGCCCCCACGTCCTCTAAAGTCAGACAGTGGGCCTTGCGCTGGCCGTAGATGTCCGCAAACAACCGCAGATGGTACGCGCTGGCGGCCCTGGTGGACGGATTGCCCAGACTGTCCAGATACCGGTCCAGAACTTCGGCTATCGTGAGACTCGCCGGACGGCCCTGGGCTCTCCGCCGTCGCACGGCCTTGATGATGGCCCGCTCCCGCTCATAGAGCGATGCCTGGGCATCCTCAAAGGCGCGGGCCTCGGCCTCGACAGCAAAAGCCCGCTGGCGAGGCCTGCCGCTCCACGGCTCGCGGTATTTGACCACCCAGGGCTTGCGTTTGTACTTCAGGCACACAACAGGCATAACAACCTCCTTTTGTGTGCCTTATCGGTCGGTCTCTATACGATTGTAAAAGAGCGGTCAGGTTACGCCACGGCGTGGAACAGCTCCGCGAGGCTGACGCCCAGTATGTCCCGCACCTCGCCGCAGACAGGGCAGACCCAGATCAAGCCAGCATCCGTCAGGACCATGCGCAGGGCATGGCCGCAGACGGGGCACTCTCTGCCAGCAAAGGGGCTATACGGCATAGCTGACCTCCACCCCGGCTAGGGCAGCAGGAGATTCCGCTGCCGCTATGGCGGCCAGCAGTTCGTCGCGGCGGGCCGTGTGCAGGGACAGCAAGGTGTCCGGCCCGTCGGGATCAACGCTGGCCAGCGAGGCGGCGGCCACAGCAACCTCCGTGGCGGAGGGTGAGGCCGTGGGCATGGTCAGGCTGGCAACAATGGCCGCATCACAGGCCGCCTTGATCTCGCGCTCCTTTTCGGCCTTGAGGACGGACAGCGGTTTTTTCGGGCGTTCCGTCACGGCCCCCTCGGGCAGCGGGCCGAGTTCCTCGGTGTAGCGCGGAGGGCTTTGCCAGTCGTCGCCTTCGGCGGGCCGCCAATAGGGCGTGCCGCCGATTTTGGTGCCCTTAGAATCCATGTGTTGGCGGTGATCAGCTATGTAATACCAAGTCCCGTGCTCACCCTGCGACGCCACATCAAGGGATTGTGGATCATATACCCAGCGTGCTGTGCCCTTGGGCTTGTAGACCTGCGTATGGCCGGTTTTGTCTGGGCCAGTGGGTACAGGCGTTGCCGCCGCACTGATGGTAAGCTCTTTGCCTCCCACGATCTGGGCGGTCCGGGAGCCGGTGGTCTCGTAAGTGCGCAGATCGTACATGTACATGATGGTACTCATAGTATCTCCTTGGATGGTTGAGGGTTATTGTTTTGCACTTCGCCTTTCCGAGCTTGGGCGCTGGGAGCAGCGGAAGGCGCGGGGACCTGGAATGCGCCGGGGCTGCCCAACATAGAAGGCGGTTTCGGCATATATGTTCAAAATGCTGGCGTGTATTGGTCAACCTTACTGTCTTACGGCGCGTTCAGATATCAGATAGGACGTGGCGGCAATATCGTAACTGACCAAATCAACCAAGCTGAAAATCCGTCGCCACAATTTAATGCGTCGTGGGCGAATTCGATTTACGGCGCATCATCCACCGTCATGCCGCCCAGCGTTAATACCCCGGTGATCCTCTACTTAGGCAAGGCGGCCCAGATATAGGATCACGGGCTGCCAGATATGCTGGGGGGCGGTTTCGGTGCCACCTGTAGCGCCACTATTGCCCACATTACGTGCCAGATTGAGAGCGTTACTTTGCGTGGCAGAAGTTTGAACGCTACTAACATAAACTCCGGAATGCGTGTGACTCCGAAAGCTGTCTGCCTTCCACGCGCCCGCGCTCTCGCTGGCCCCCAGCGCCCAATTTCGGAAAGGCCGGAGGCCAGCGGAGAAACCGTTTAACCCTATGGAGTTTTCAAAG
>OIXH01002896.1_pt1 | contig 16205 bp, 14 predicted proteins | sample 1587741 | NCBI WGS metagenome assembly OIXH01 (sample SAMEA3888916, study PRJEB22519) | human gut metagenome | biome: human gut; feature: human-associated habitat; material: faeces | place: Denmark | collected 2011 | reverse complement strand
TTCAACTTCGTTCTGGTATCTGTATACACAACTGTGTTGAAAATGGACGTAGAAACTTTTTCCCTAAGTTCTTCACAGTCCTTTTCAAACAAACGAATAAATGCCATAATTTTCTTCTTTTGACACTCTAATAGTTTCATCATAAAGCTTATAAGAATCACATAATCAACAATAGACTCAAATGTAATATTATTAATTCCTGTCTCTGCACTTATACACTTAGCAATTCTCAAGCTTACCTTACCCGTTTTAAATCTAGCATCGAAAATCGTATTATTGTGTGCTACAGCGTTTCTTAAATCCTTTAAGGCATATACGACCAATGGTAACAATTTACCATCTCGGTCATAAGCAACCTTTATGCCTACGCTCTTAGAAATTTTTTTCCTGGTATTTTGGTCAAGACAACCTACAAATGTACCAAATTCACCAAGACTAATTAATTCAAAAATTGCCCATATAGGAAGCGGCTGATCCTTGTCATAATAATGATTCACTATAAACCTCTTACCATAATCTCTGGAAATAAGACTATATACTTTATTTCTAAGATTCATTCTTTTATTGATTGCTTTTTGATAGGCTTTGTAATCAGTTAACAATTTCGCATATATATTCGCAAATCTTTTACTTTCAGCATCTTCCAAAATAACTTCCAAAACATAGTTTTTAAATGCAGTTTCCAAAAACATTATCTCCGGATAAAACTTTGTCTTAATCGCCATATCAAAGTCATAGATTGCCTGCACCTCATCAAAGGAATTGAATGCATATGTATTCGCTGGATTATTATGAAAACGATATCCTTTATATCCATGGAAATAACCCATATATCTAAGTTTTTTCTTATCACTACTTCCAGAAATACTCAATCCTTTTTCATCTCTCATATATGCCATCAGCGCATTAATACTTTTAGGTTTCTTTTTCATTGACACCATACTCCTTTTACTGTAACCTTCTCAACAATAATTTTAATGGTAATTTCCATCAAATGTCAACAGCAAATTCTCTCCATCTATCCATCTCATTGTTACTGTTCACCCCTAACAGTGTGACCAGTAACTCTCTTCTAGGCGGATTCCCACCCCGCCGGGCGAGGCTTACGGCCCGAACCAACTAAAAAAGCCACCCCAGGCATAACACCCGGTGTGGCTTTTAATCATGTATTATGAAATTATATGAATCACCTAATGTGAATCAACACTGCTATATTGCAGAACAAATCTACTCGCAAAGCTTAGAAAACTCATCCGCAACAAACTGAACCTTGGTTCCGATAATAACCTGAACAGAATTCTTACCAGGCTTCATAACGCCTGCAACACCTGCAGATTTAATCTTCTTGTCATCAACCTGAGTGATATCCTTAACCTCAAGTCTAAGTCTTGTGATGCAGTTATCAATGCTTGCAATATTGTCTTTGCCACCGCAGCCCTCAAGAATAGTCTTTGCTACTGCTGTGTAGTCATTGTTAGAAAGCACTGCCTTCTTCTCTGCCTCAACTTCAGACTTAACCCATGCCTTAATCTTAGCAGGGCGGCTTCCAAAGCCAAGAATTCCGTTACTTCCCTTATCTATTACATCATAACCAATGTTATCACTTGTTGTTTCAAGCTCAACAATTGCATTCATAAATGCGTCTTCTACCGACTTACCGGTAATCTCAATAACATTTGCCATTATTTATTCCTCCTACTTATTGTGCTTCTCATTCTTTTCGTTGTACTTAGACACCATATTAGCCTTAGCTGAGAGACTTCCCGGCTTAGCTGATGAAGACTTATAATACTCAGTAGAATCAAGTATCTCCTTAATCTTCTTATCATTGGCTTCTTTCTTAGCCTTGGCCTGTTCTAACTTATCCTGTGATGAAGCTATTGACTTGGTAGATATCTTTGCATTATTAGTAATCTTCTGCTCCGGAAGACCCTGTTTTGCTCTCTTCTTATTAATCTTATCGACATTTTCCTTAACTATCTCATCAACACCCTTCTTATCGAAGTACTTGTTAATGATGAACTGCTGAAGAATCTGGAATACTGCTGTTGCTGACCAGTAGAGACCAAGACCAGCAGGAAGTGATATTGCCATTACTGCAGACATAATAGGCATTACTGTGTTCATCATCTTCATTGATGCTGCAGCAGGGTTGTCCTCATTATTGCCGGTTGCCGGATTCTGTGTCTGCATCATTCTTACACTGAGATACTGTGTAACACCTGCAAGAATAGGTATCAGAATTGGAAGACCTAAAGTAAGTCCAGGATTCTGTGACATGTTAATAGTAAGGAATGAATTCATATGATTGAACTCATTAAGGTTATTCGTTATAAGCTCTGCCTGTGCAGGAAAAAGCTCAATAAGCTTATGCCAGTTATCTGTTGAGAATACATTAAGCACATCAATAATGCTGTTCATATTCGTCAGATCCTTATTGGCAAACTGAGTAAAGTTGCTGCTTAAGATATCCTGATATCCTGCAACTGACATAATTCCGTTGTCACTTGAAAGCATTGCGGTAAAAAGCAGCTTAATCTTCGGAACATATGCCGGAATATTCTGAATAATCCTGTACAATGCCAAAAGAATAGGAAACTGTATAAGAAGCTGTGCGCATCCGCCTGTAGGTGAAGTGCCATACTTTGCATATACAGCCTTTGTCTCCTCCTGCATCTTAAGCATCTCGTTCTGATCCTTGGTATTCTTATACTTCTTCTGAATTGCCTGAAGCTCCGGCTGCATTACTGTTGACAGCTTGGTGAACTTCATCTGCTTAACTGTAAGCGGCATCATAAGAAGCTTGGTTACAAATGTAAAAATGATGATTGCAAGACCGATGTTAGGTATTCCTATTGCATCAAGTCCCAAAAACAGCCAGTTCATAATATAACCAAGAAGCTTAGCTACCGGTCCTATTATAAATGTTGTGCTCTGTGTAAGTATTGCCATAAATCCTCCATAATGCTTAACTCATTCTTTTTATTTTAGCGGGTCAAATCCACCCTTTGCAAACGGATTACAGCGCAAAATTCTCTTTACAGCAAGAAAACTCCCCTTAACGGCTCCATATTTTTCAAGAGCCTGAACGGCATACTGACTGCATGTAGGTATATATATACAGTAGCTGTGCTTCTTAAGCGGAGACAGATATTTCTGATAAAATTTTATCGCTTTAATTAGAATTCGCCTGACCATCTATTTGTTAATGAGCTTATGCATTTTTAATAAGTGCAGAAGTGCACTTTCAGTTTCAAAATAATCTTTATTCTTTAAACCGGTTCTGGCCACTACTATAATATCAAAGCCAGTCATGACTTCATCTGCATGAAGCCTGTAGCTTTCTCTTATGAGTCTTGCCAGACGGTGTCGGACGATACTATTCCCGACCTTCTTACTCACAGATACCCCCAGACGGTTGGCATCCGTTCCATTCTCCAAAATGTAGACGACAAGTAATCTGTTGGCATATGACCTCTTGGCTGCATATACCCTGTTAAAATCCGTATTACTTTTTAATGTTTCAAAATTCTTATACTTCATATTCCGTACCAACTGCCTGTTAAAAATCTAAAAATGCTGAATAAAAAATGCTGCATGTAAAAAACGTGCGCCATGCGGCGCACGTTGAAAAGCCACATGTTATGCGGCCCTAAGGTTTAAGCTGATAACTTCTTTCTTCCCTTTAATCTTCTGGCTGCTAATACCTTTCTGCCGCCCGGAGTACTCATTCTTGCTCTGAAACCATGAACCTTTGATCTTGATCTCTTCTTAGGCTGGAATGTCATCTTCATTTCTACACACCTCCTTCATCTACCAAATATAATTTCTATATAATTGGTACAAATAGTCATCATAATTAAATTTCAAAACATCATTTCAATTTTATTCATAAAGCAGCATTTTGTCAAGAAAAATTTGCGATTTACTGCAATTACACAGCGATTCACCAATATATAGTATTAATCCACAAGTTATCAACAATTTGTGGACAACTTGTGGATAACTGTGCATATCAGGACATATTTTTTCAAAATTCGCGTAAAATCAAGGCTTAATCAGTGTTGAATGTGTGTGGAACTTTTCCACATGCCTCAATTTCCGCTTATTTCCATACAAATATTAACATATGTGGACAAATGCTTTTTCCACTAAAATATTTGAAAATGAACTTGCTTTATGCTAATATGTATTTATATATCGGCTGTATATATTTTCTATTCAAATTGTAGCAGTTTCTTCCTATATTAATACATTTGTTTTTGAAAGTTACTTAGCCAGATAAATTTGTATGACAGGATAAATATATTATGGAAGATTTAATCAGGGAAAAATGGGATGATATTTTAAAAGCCATGAAAGAGGAATATGAGATTCAGAATATCTCATTCAATACATGGATTCTTCCTCTCAAGCTTTATGCAGTAGAAGACTCTACTGTTTATGTAACTGCGCCTATGGAGAACATGGGAATTAACTACATAGAAAAAAAATATCTTGTTCCTCTCAAAGTTACTATAGGTGAGATTGTCGGAGAAGAACTGGATGTTAAGCTTATTTCCGACAAGGATGCCAAGACTCATAAAGAAGAGATTCATAAGCTTAATGCAAGAGCCAATGTATCCGGTTCTGCCGAAGCAGTGAATATGGGACTTAAACCTAACTATACATTTGAGACATTTGTCGTTGGTAACAATAATAATCTTGCACATGCCGCAGCACTTGCAGTAGCTGAGACACCGGGTCATGTATACAACCCGTTGTTTATCTACGGAGGTGCCGGACTTGGCAAGACCCACCTTATGCAGGCTATTGCACATTTTATCATGCAGAATAATCCTGACCTTAAGGTTCTTTATGTTACATCAGAGACATTTACCAATGAGCTGATTGAATCCCTGAAGAATCAGAAGATGACTAATCAGGAGTTCCGTAATAAGTATCGTAATATTGATGTGCTGTTGATCGATGATATTCAGTTCATTATCGGTAAGGAAAGTACGCAGGAGGAGTTCTTCCATACGTTCAATGCGCTTTATGATGCTAATAAGCAGATTGTTATTTCATCAGATAAGCCGCCTAAGGAGATGGAGACTCTTACTGAACGTCTGCGTACAAGATTTGAGATGGGACTTACTGCCGACATCCAGATTCCTACATATGAGACTAAGATGGCCATTCTTAATAAGAAGTCTGAGGCCGAAGGCTATAATATTCCTGATGATGTTAAGGATTATGTTGCCACACACATTAAGTCAAGTATCCGTGAGCTTGAGGGTGCGCTTACAAAACTTGTAGCATTTTCAACACTTTCGCATCAGCCGCTCACTGTTGAGTTTGCTGAGGATACACTTAAGGATCTTATATCACCTGAGGACAAGCGTGAGGTTACTCCTGAACTTATCATTCAGATTGTGGCAGATCATTTTAATCTTACTCCTGAGGATATTATATCCCAGAAGCGTAATGCCGAGATTTCAAAGCCACGACAGATTGCAATGTATCTGTGCCGTACCATGACCGATACTCCGCTTGAGCAGATTGGACGTTATTTCGGTAACAGGGATCATACAACAATTCTTCATGGTTACAGGAAGGTTAATAAGGAAGTTACTAATAGTATAGAGACGCGTTCCCTTATTGAGATACTTATTAAAAAGATTAACCCTTCTTAACCGTTTTATAAAAGTTATTAACAAGTTGTTTTGTTGATAAGTCTAATAACTTTCGCGTTTTTTGTGTATAACTTTGTAGTTTTGTTGTTAATTTGTGGTGAAATCCGGTTAATTATTAACATTTTCATTTTTTGCTTCCAAAATTGATTTTGAGTTATCAAGAGCTGTCCACACAAATTTAAGGATCGTTCAACATACTTTTTAAATCGTTTTTTATCAGTAACCGCAAGGGCTGGAATAGGTTATCAACTTATTAACAGCCCCTACTACGAATACTACGGAAGTAAATTATTTAAATATGCCTTTTTGACGCCGTTAATTCTTCACATTCACTTTTCAACATTTTCGAAAGGGAGGATATATTCCATGAAATTAGTTTTTTCAAAGTCAGAACTCTCAAAGGGAGTTAATATTGTTTCAAAAGCAATTCCTACCAGAACATCAATGCCTATACTCGAATGTATAATGATTGATTCAACCGAAGGTCAGATCAAGTTCACTGCCAATGACATGGAGCTTGGAATTGAGACTATTGTAGAAGGCGATATTCTTGAGAAGGGCAAGATTGCAATTGATGCAAAGATTTTTTCTGATATTGTCCGTAAGCTTCCTGATAATGATATTACTATCCAGACTGATGATAATTACAATGCACTGATTACCTGTGAGAATTCAAAGTTCAATATATCAGGTAAATCAGGTGATGATTTTTCATTCCTTCCAGTTATTGAAAAGCAGAAGTCTATAAGACTTTCACAGTTTGCATTGAGAGAGCTTGTTAATCAGACTATATTCTGTACAGCTCCTAATGACAACAATAAGATGATGGCAGGTGAGCTTTTTGAGGTTATTGACTCAGAACTTAAGGTAGTAGCACTTGACGGACACAGAATTGCCATACGTAAGAAGAAGCTTGAAGGAAGAGCAGATGATGTAAAGGTTGTTGTTCCGGGTAAGACGCTTAACGAGATAAGCAAGATTCTTTCTACAGATGCTGATGACATGATGAATATTTATTTCTCAAATAATCACATTTTGTTTGAGTTTGACCAGACTATTGTTGTTTCAAGACTTATAGAGGGTGAATACTTTAAGATAAGCCAGATGCTTTCAAGTGATTATGAGACCAGGATTACTGCCAACAAAAAAGAGATGCTTGGTTCTATAGACAGAGCAACACTGCTTATCAAAGAAAGCGACAAAAAGCCGATTATTCTTAATATCACTGACGGCAATATGGAAGTTAAGGTTGTATCTTCAATTGGTTCACTTAATGAGAATGTTGCAGTTGAAAAAGAGGGAAAGGACATAATGATTGGCTTTAACCCTAAGTTTCTTATGGATGCACTTGGTAAGATAGATGATGAGAACGTTGACATATATCTGCTTAATCCTAAGGCACCATGTTTCATACGTGACAAGGAAGAGAATTACATTTATCTGATTCTTCCTGTCAACTTTACGGCTTAATGATAATAAACAGGTAAGAAATGCAGTTAGGATTACAGTTTGGAATGGAGTATTTATGCAGGTAATTAAACTCAGAGACGAGTATATAAAACTCGGTCAGGCGCTTAAGGCAGCCGGTCTTGTGGAATCCGGAGTTGAAGCAAAGATTGTTATTACTGACGGTGAGGTTACTGTTAACGGACAGGTTGAGACTCAGAGAGGCAAGAAGCTTCACGGCGGAGACATCGTTGAATTTGACGGCGAACAGATAAAGATTGAAGATTAACAGATTAAAGCAGGAAAGTCATACAGATTATGATAGTTAAGTCAATTAATTTAAAAGATTACAGAAATTACGAATTACTCAATATTGAATTATCCGATAAGACTAACATAATCTATGGCGATAATGCACAGGGAAAGACCAATATACTTGAGTCCATGTATGTAGGGGCGACAACAAAGAGCCACAGGGGAAGCAAGGACAAAGAGCTTATAAGATTCGGCTGTGACGAAGCACATATTAAGATGATTGTATGCAGGAATGATATTGATTACCGTATAGACATGCACATCAAGAAGAATAAAGCAAAAGGCATTGCAGTTAACGGTATACCGCTGAAGCGTTCGGTAGAGCTGTTCGGCATTGTCAATATGGTTTTTTTCTCTCCGGAGGACCTGAATATCATCAAGGATGGTCCGGCTGAGCGAAGAAGATTTATGGATATGGAGCTCAGCCAGCTTGATAAAGTTTATGTGTTTAATCTTATGCAGTATAACAAGGTTCTTATGCAGCGCAATAAGCTGCTCAAGGATATAGCTTTCCGTCCTGACAGCATGGATACGCTTGATGTGTGGGACATGCAGTTAGTCAGATACGGTGAAGAGGTAATAAAGGGAAGAACAGAATTTGTAATAAAGCTCAATGATATAGTCAGCAGAATACATTCCAAGTTGTCCGGAGGCAGGGAAGAGCTGAAAATTGAGTATCTTCCGTCAGCAGACAGTGGAGAGCTCGGAAGCTGTACCGCTTCATCAAGAGATAAGGATATACGCTTTGGAGCGACCGCTTACGGTCCGCACAAGGATGATATAATTTTTTATATAAATGGCAATGATGTCAGAAAATACGGTTCGCAGGGACAGCAGAGAACTGCGGCATTGTCACTTAAGTTAGCGGAGATAGAGCTTGTAAGACAGACAATTAATGATACACCGATTCTTTTACTGGATGATGTGTTATCGGAACTTGATGAGAACAGACAGAATTTTCTCATGGAGAGTATGGGGGACATACAGACTGTAGTTACGTGTACGGGATTAGAGGAGTTTATTAATAACAGAATCAATCTCGACAAGGTGTTCAAAGTAGTGAACGGACATGTATATTAAGAAAGTGAGGATATAAAATTGGCAGAGTATGGTGCAGAACAGATTCAGATTCTTGAAGGACTGGAAGCTGTAAGAAAAAGACCGGGAATGTATATTGGTACAACCTCATCGAGAGGACTTCATCATCTGGTATATGAGATTGTTGATAATGCCGTAGATGAAGCACTTGCAGGATACTGTACTGAGATAGACGTGCTGATTAACAAGGATAATTCGATAACTGTTACTGATAACGGAAGAGGTGTACCTGTAGATATTAATGCAAAGGCAGGCAAGCCTGCAGTTGAGGTAGTATTTACAATTCTGCATGCCGGCGGTAAGTTCGGCGGTGGAGGATATAAGGTATCAGGCGGACTTCACGGTGTAGGTGCGTCTGTTGTTAATGCGCTTTCTGAGTGGCTTGAGGTACGTGTTAAGCGTAACGGACACATTTATGAGCAGAGATACCAGCGCGGCAAGGTAATGGAGCCGCTTACAATTGTCGGTGATTGTCCTTTGGAAGAGACCGGAACAATGGTACATTTTCTGCCTGATAAGGAGATATTTACCGAGACAACGGTTTATGAATATGACATTCTCAAGCAGAGATTAAGAGAGATGGCATTCCTTACCAAGGGAATTAAGATTATCTTAAGGGATGAGAGAGAAGGTATTGAGCAGGAGAGAGTGTTCCATTACGAAGGCGGAATAAAGGAATTTGTTGAGTATCTTAACAAGAGCAAGACTCCTCTTTATGAGCAGATTATATACTGTGAAGGTGTCAAAAATAATGTACAGGTTGAAGTTGCAATGCAGCATAATGATTCCTATACTGAAAGCACGTTTACATTTGTTAATAATATAAATACACCGGAGGGCGGAACACACCTTGCCGGCTTTAAGAACGCACTTACCAAGACATTCAATGATTATGCAAGGGCTAACAGGATTCTTAAGGACAGCGACCAGAATCTTACAGGTGATGACATAAGAGAAGGTCTCACTGCAATTGTAAGTGTTAAGATTGAAGACCCACAGTTCGAGGGACAGACCAAGCAAAAGCTTGGCAATACTGAAGCGCGTACAGCAGTTGACAGTGTTGTAAGTGAGCAGCTCACATATTTCTTAGAGCAGAATCCTGTTGTTGCCAAGGCAATATGCGAGAAGTCACTGCTTGCACAGAGAGCAAGGGATGCCGCGCGTAAGGCAAGAGATCTTACAAGACGTAAAACCGCGCTTGAGTCAACAAGTCTTCCGGGCAAGCTTGCAGACTGTACGGATAAGAATCCTGAAAACTGTGAGATATATATTGTTGAGGGTGATTCTGCCGGCGGTTCAGCCAAGACTGCAAGAAGCCGTGCAACGCAGGCAATACTTCCTCTCCGCGGTAAGATACTTAATGTCGAGAAGGCAAGACTTGACCATGTGCTCGGCAACGCTGAGATAAAGGCGATGATTACCGCATTTGGTACGGGAATACATGATGATTTTGATATAAGCAAGCTTCGTTATCACAAGATAATTATTATGACGGATGCCGATGTTGACGGTGCGCATATAGCAACGCTGCTTCTTACGTTCCTGTACAGATTCATGCCGGAGCTTATCAAGCAGGGACATGTATATCTTGCACAGCCACCGCTTTACAAGATTGAGAAGAATAAAAAGGTATGGTACGCATACAGCGATGAGGAACTTAATAATATCATGACGGAAATCGGCCGTGACCAGAACAACAAGGTACAGCGTTATAAGGGCCTTGGTGAGATGGATGCCGAGCAGCTCTGGGAGACTACAATGGATCCGGAAAAGAGAATTCTTCTCAGAGTGAATATGGATGATGATTCTGCATCTGAGCTGGATGTAACATTTACAACTCTTATGGGAGATAAGGTAGAGCCTAGAAGAGAATTTATTGAAACTAATGCCAAGTATGTTAAGAATCTTGACATTTAACGAATATGATGTGGAAAATCTTAACACATAAGGAATGGAGCTAAAATAATGGATGAACATATCTTTGACAAGGTTCATGATGTAGACCTGCAGAAGACAATGGAAGACTCATATATCGATTATGCCATGAGTGTAATCGCATCAAGAGCGCTTCCGGATGTAAGAGACGGTTTGAAGCCTGTGCAGAGAAGAATCCTCTTCTCAATGATAGAGCTGAATAACGGACCTGACAAGCCTCATAGAAAATGTGCCCGTATCGTCGGTGATACAATGGGTAAATACCACCCACACGGTGACTCATCAATATACGAGGCACTTGTTAAGCTTGCCCAGGATTTCTCGACAAGATATCCGCTTGTAGATGGGCATGGTAACTTCGGTTCTGTTGATGGTGACGGTGCTGCCGCCATGCGATACACAGAGGCAAGATTAAGCCGTATTTCCATGGAGATGCTGGCAGACATAAATAAAAACACTGTTGATTTTATACCTAACTTCGATGAGACTGAGAAGGAGCCTACGGTGCTTCCTTCAAGATATCCTAATCTGCTTGTTAACGGAACATCAGGTATCGCGGTAGGTATGGCAACTAATATACCTCCGCATAATCTGCGCGAGGTTATTAATGCTGTTGTTAAGATTATAGATAATCAGGTTGAAGAGGACAGAGACACAACTATCGAGGAGATACTTAACATTGTTAAGGGACCTGACTTCCCTACCGGAGCCATGATTCTTGGCAAGATGGGAATAGAGGAGGCATACAGGACAGGACGAGGCAAGATTCGTGTCCGCGCCGTAACAGATATAGAGCCTATGGCCAACGGCAAGAACAGAATTGTTGTTACAGAGCTTCCTTACATGGTCAACAAGGCCAAGCTTATAGAGAAGATAGCTGAGCTTGTAAGAGAGAAAAAGATAGATGGAATAACGGATCTTCGTGATGAGTCTGACAGAAGCGGTATGAGAATATCAATCGAGCTGAGAAGAGACGTTAATCCTAACATAGTGCTTAACCAGCTTTTTAAGCATACACAGATGCAGGATACATTTGGTGTTATTATGCTTGCACTTGTAGATAACCAGCCGAAGGTACTTAATCTTCTTGATATGCTGATATATTACCTCAGGCACCAGAAGGAAGTCATAACCAGAAGGACACAGTACGACCTCAACAAAGCAGAGGAGCGTGCACACATTTTACAGGGATTAATGATTGCTCTCGATAATATTGACAGAGTAATATCTATAATCCGTGGTTCGGAGAATGTACAGACAGCCAAGGAAAGCCTGATGAAAGAATTTGAACTTTCGGATGTTCAGGCACAGGCAATTGTAGACATGCGTCTGCGTGCTCTTACAGGTTTGGAAAGAGCCAAGCTGGAAGCAGAGTATGCTGAACTTATAAAGAAAATCGAGGAATATAAGGCAATACTTGCTGATGAGAAGAAGCTTCTCGGCGTAATCAGAACTGAGATTCTTGTTATAGCAGACAAATACGGTGATGACAGAAGAACATCTATCGGATTCGATGAGTTTGACATATCCATGGAAGATATAATTCCGGACGAACCGGTTGTTATTGCGAGAACTAACCTCGGATATATCAAGAGAATGACACTTGATAATTTCAAGGCACAGCATCGCGGCGGTAAGGGTATCAGGGGAATGCAGACAATTGATCAGGATTATATTGAAGACCTTTTCATGACAACGTCACATCATTACCTGATGTTCTTTACTAATACGGGAAGAGCTTACAGAATGAAGGCTTATGAGATTCCTGAGGCAGGAAGAACTGCAAGGGGAACTGCGGTAATCAACCTTCTGCAGCTTCAGCCGGGTGAGACTATAACTGCAGTCATACCTATCAGGGAATATAATGATAACAACTATCTGTTTATGGCAACACGTAACGGAATTGTCAAGAAGACCAAGGTTACTGAATATTCCAATATCAGGAAAAATGGCATTCAGGCGATAACAATACGTGACAATGACGAGCTTATAGAGGTTAAGCTTACTGATGACACCAAGGATATAATGCTCGTTACAAAGCTTGGTATGTGCATAAGATTTAAAGAAACTGATGTACGTCCTACAGGAAGAACGTCAATGGGTGTAATAGGAATGGACCTTATGGATGAAGACCAGGTAGTAGGCATGCAGATTGACAGTCAGGGAGATTCACTTCTTATAGTTTCGGAAAAAGGTCTCGGCAAGAGAACACTGATAGAAGAGTTTACAACACAGCACCGCGGCGGCAAGGGTGTGAAGTGTTATAAGATCAACGAAAAGACAGGTAATGTAGTCGGCGTTAAGGCTGTTGATGACACAAGAGAGATTATGCTCATAACAACAGAGGGCATAATTATCAGGATTAAGGCTCAGGATATATCAATACTTGGAAGAATAACATCAGGTGTCAAGCTGATTAATCTTGAAGATGGCGTAACTGTTGCATCTGTTTCAAAGGTCAGAAGAAAGCCACAGGATGGTGATGATCACGACGCAGACGGATTTGATGAAGAAGACGAGGAAGACAGCGAAGATGAGAACAATACAGACAACTGATATAACAGAGAACATCAGGCAGATGTGTATCGAAGCTAACCACTATCTGTCTGACGATATGAAGCAGGTCTTCAACAAAGCAGTTGATAACGAAGAATCACCTCTTGGAAGGCAGGTTCTTGAGCAGCTTAAGGAAAATCTTGAGATTGCATCATCAGATATGATTCCCATATGTCAGGATACCGGAATGGCAGTAATATTTATGAATGTCGGACAGGAAGTACATTTTGAGGGTGGCAGCATCACGGATGCTGTCAACGAAGGTGTGCGTCAGGGATATACCGAAGGCTACCTCAGAAAATCCGTAGTAGGAGATCCTATAATCAGGGAGAATACCAAAGACAATACGCCTGCGGTAATACACTATGACATAGTTCCAGGAGACAAGGTTGAGATAACAGTTGCACCTAAGGGATTCGGAAGCGAGAACATGAGCAGAATATTCATGCTTAAGCCGGCTGACGGAATAGAAGGCGTAAAAGAGGCAATACTTACAGCAGTAAAGGATGCCGGTCCTAATGCATGTCCACCTATGGTAGTGGGAGTTGGTATAGGCGGAACATTTGAAAAATGTGCACTGTTAGCGAAGAAAGCACTTACAAGAGACCTCAACTGCAAATCAGATATACAATATGTAAATGATCTTGAAGAAGAGATGCTTGATAAGATAAACAGACTCGGAATAGGTCCTGGAGGACTTGGAGGCACACAGACAGCTCTCGCTGTCAACATAGAGACATATCCGACCCATATAGCAGGCCTTCCGGTGGCAGTTAATATCTGTTGTCATGTTAACAGACATGCACACCGCGTAATCTAGTATAATTGTATATAAAGAATGGAGATAAGCATATGGACAGATATATAAATGCACCATTATCAGACGAAGATGCAGCCGGCTTAAGAGCAGGAGACTATGTATACATTACTGGAACCATATATACTGCAAGAGATGCAGCACATAAGAGAATGGCTGAAGCACTTGGAAAAGGAACTGCTCTTCCTATAGATATGAACCATAACATCATATATTACATGGGACCATCCCCGGCAAGAGAAGGCCGTCCAATTGGTTCTGCAGGTCCTACCACGGCAAGCAGAATGGACAAATATGCGCCGGATCTGCTTGATCTCGGACTTAAGGGAATGATAGGCAAAGGCAGGAGAAGTCAGGCAGTTAAGGATGCCATTGTGCGCAACAAGGCAGTATATTTTGCAGCTGTAGGAGGAGCAGGAGCTTTACTATCAAAGAGAATCACGAGCTCCAGAGTGATAGCTTATGATGATCTCGGAACAGAAGCTATACGTGAGTTAACTGTAGAGAATTTTCCTGTAATAGTCGTTATAGACAGCGAAGGCAACAATCTCTATGAGATGGCAGCAAAACAATATTGCAAAATGTGATTGACAGTTGATGAATGTTTTGTTATAATACCAATTGTGTGTTAATTAACACATTCATCAACTGAATACAGTTTTTGAAGTTCGGAGAAATACTCAAGAGGCCGAAGAGGCGCCCCTGCTAAGGGTGTAGGTCGGGAAACCGGCGCGAGGGTTCAAATCCCTCTTTCTCCGCTAACATTTTGAAGATGCCGGAAGCATAGAGAATATCTAATGTTTCCGGTATTTTTTGTTAATAAAAGAACAAATATATAATAAAATGTGGATAAATCACAGAAATGAGGAAAGTATGGTTAAAAACAACAGTATTACATTCTGGAGACTGGCATTTACGGTACTAGTAGCACTGTTTCATTTTTTGCGTCTGTATGATCTTAATACGGGATGGTACATAAGCGTTGAATTCTTCTTTATTACATCGGGATTTCTTCTGATAAACACATGTGACAAAAAAAGAAACAAATCAGGTATCAGTGACAGTCCATGGATATACACAAAAAAAAGGATAGCCAGGCTTTATCCGATGTATCTGTTCTGCTTCATTTTAAATTTTGTAATCTACTCAAGAATACTTTATCCATCAGTAACATCAAAGATGCAGGCACTTCTGGAATCAATATACGAATTAATCGGAATACAGATGGTGGGACTTAATCAGGATATATACTTTAATAATGTTGCCTGGTATGTGTCAGCTCTTCTTATAGCGGGTTATTTTATATATTACATGGTGCTTAATCACAGAAAGTTCTATATACAGTTCGTATGTCCAATCTCAGTAATACTTATATACAGCTTTTATTATCGTATATATACCGGTATGGAGATGTGGGGAGATTCCATAGGTTTCTGGCAGCATGATGCACTTCTGCGTGCTCTTGCCGGCATGAACATGGGAATAATGTCATATCAGCTTTGCAATAAGATAAAAGATATAAGATTAACGGCGGTTTCTGAATATCTTCTTGATGCAGCTGAGATATTCAGCTTTTTGTTCATAATAATATATACGGCAATAGTGCATAATACAGATAACGATTATGCAATGGTAATATTCATGGCAGTTGCGGTGGCTCTTGCATTTGGACACAGACGCTTTAATTCAGTATTCAACAACAAACTGATAAATTACCTGAGTGGGCTTACATATGCCATGTACCTTAATCATGCTATACTGATATCAGTATTCAAAAGATTTGCTCCGGAACTTAATGCACTTACTATTGCTGCATTCTTTGCAATATTGTTAATAATGTCCGTAGTTTCCCAATTTATTGTGGATAAATGCGTGTATATATGCGCTAATATAATAAAACCAAAATTAATTCAAAAAAATTAAAAAAAGTTGTTGACATTATGTATACCCAATGGTATTATAAATATCGCGCTGACGAACAGAAACGTCGCAACAAAATAAATTTTAAAAAAATTAAAAAAGTTGTTGACAAAATGATAAATCAGTGTTAATCTAGTATAGCTGTCGCGAGAGAGCAACACGAAAGCTTCTGAGTAAGCCAAGGTAATCTCAAGCAAAGCATTTAATAGTTAATAACAGTACATTGATAACTGAATAGTAAGACAACCCTGAAAATTCAAAAAGAATTTCAGAAACGAACAATGTAATCTTTTGCGAGATTACATTCCTTAAAAACAGTAACTGTCTGAGCAATCAGGCAGACAAGGGTAAGATTATTTGGACCAGCACAAGCTGATCCAGGTTAAACACTTTTTATGAGAGTTTGATCCTGGCTCAGGATGAACGCTGGCGGCGTGCTTAAC
>OIXH01002895.1_pt1 | contig 16211 bp, 14 predicted proteins | sample 1587741 | NCBI WGS metagenome assembly OIXH01 (sample SAMEA3888916, study PRJEB22519) | human gut metagenome | biome: human gut; feature: human-associated habitat; material: faeces | place: Denmark | collected 2011 | reverse complement strand
CGGACCGCCCTTTGATCACGGGCCGCGTCTACCATGAGCTGAACATGCCGCCCTACGAGCTGCCCGCGCACAAGACGCGCACGGTGTTCAAATCCATGAGCACGCCGGGAGCCGAAGGCGAGGGGCGCGGCTTCAACGAATTTCGGGTGGAGGACAAAAAAGGCCGGGAAGAAATCTACGTGCATGCGGAAAAGGACGTGAACGCCCACGTCAAGAACGACTGGAAAGAGCACATCCTGCACGACCGGCACCGCACCGTGGACAACTTCACCTACGTCCTGACCAGGGGCGAAACCCACGAAACGCTCAAACAACCGCGCAAAACCGAGCTGTTTGCCAACGACAACCGCACCGTGCACGCGGACAGCCATACTCAAGTGGACGGCAAATGGCTGGGCAAGGCCGGTACGGAAATCCATCTGGAGGGCGGCCTCAAGATCGTCCTGGAGGCCGGGGCCGAGCTGACCCTCAAGGCCGGAGGAAGCTGGCTGACCATCAACGGCGCGGGCGTCAGCGCGGACGGCGCGGCCGTCTGCCTCAACTCCGGCGGCGGCCCTGGCGACGGCACGCCCGCTGAGCCCCTGCTGCCGGAGGGGAGTATATCGCCAGCGGTACCTCCGCCACCGACAATCCATTGCCTAGCCTATGCGTATAAAAACGCGGCTTGTGTATGTGAAATCTGCAATAAAAATCAGTAACTCTTATATGTAAAAACTATGCAGTTACCTACACAACGGGATATAGGCGCGGAACCACTCAATCGCCACGAAAGTTATGAGCATTGGCGTGATGCTCTTTGCCGGAACATATTGACGGCACCCCATGATAAGGCATGGCACGCCATTCTTGATCCCAACGCGGATGAGGCGCTTCCTGAGCTTCTCTGGGAATTTTATGATTCCTCACACATCTTTCCGCTGTTCATGAACACCATGAATCATGAATCCATGCTGCGTGGACCATTATTTGTCACAATACAAAAACAAAATAGATTTATAGAGTGGTTTTTTGAAAAAAGCGGTCAAAAGCCACTGGGCATTCTTTACCATGCCCCGGCTGAAAAAACCGATCTGCTTTTTGAGCATTTGCAGAATTTGATCGAGTGTTCCCTACCTGGAGAAAGAAAAGGCGTTTTTCGTTTTTATGATCCGCGCATTCTTTATGCCTTGTGCCAATGTGGTGACGAGAAACTCAAAGCGACAATTACTGGTCCAGCTATAGAGTTGCATGCCTGGGAGCCTGGTTTCGAACGCGCCGTGGAGCTTGCCGGAGAAAATTATTTTCTGGAGCAAGAAGGCTTTTTTCTTGAGCAATCCTGGATTGATTATGTCTCGAAACAGACCACGCCATATGCCGTGATCCAAAATATGCAAGGCGAAAGAGGGGAGTTGCTACGTTCCAAACCACAAAATGAAGTACTTCTATTTGTCAGCGAAATATGCAATTCGCTGTTTGATCTTGGTATTACTGATATATATGGCTGTATTGTAGGCACATCATTCGTCATGCAAGTTGGGCGCAACATTTTTGAAGATGATATAATACAACAAACCATACGTAAAAATATTAATAAATACTATTTATTAGATATGTTACATGAGCTTCACGACGCTTATTTCCAAAATTAAATCTTAACAAAGGAGTAGTGTTAGCCATGCCCCGTACAACACTATTCAAGCATAAGAGCCTTCTGTACATCCTCCTGCTTGTCGCCGCACTGCTCTGGATTCTGTTCGGGTACCAAAGAGAACCTCAGATAACGTGGATCGAAGGGGGTTCGCTATACACGGTCATTCCAGACTATATCCGCTTTAAAAACAACAAACACAGTTGGTATGCGCCTGGAGGAATTTATTACGCCCAGCCAGGCACTCCCCCCAATGCACTGGGGGGAGCGAGCCTATCGCCTCAAAATTTACCGTTCAAGGCGGAAGCGCGCTGGTATGACCCCGTGCGACAGTGCATCTACGAAGCCGTGTTGCTGGACCCGGACATGCCGCAAAAAGCCATGACCGTTCTGAAAGCCCAGTACCACAGACAGTTCAGACTGGCGCTTGTCCCTTTTTTGCGCGGAAGTGATTTTGAAATCTGGCTGCACGGTATTGATAATAACTTTCCCAATAATCTGGAATTCATGGAACGGCTCAGTGTGGCGCATGGCCATGTGGTTTCCGGCGATACGGCAAAATATACAGCGGCGGTCGAGATGCTCATCAAGGAAAAAGAAATCCCCGCTGATACCCCGCTGCCCGGCAGCAAGGAGTAGTCATGCCTCGTACACCACTGTTCACCCGCGGCAGCCTTTTATTTTTGCTTCTACTTGGTGCCGGACTGCTCTGGCTTGTGTTCACCTATCAGCCGCAACCCAAGATCACTGGGGTCAAAGGCGGTTCACTACGTCCGGTCATGGTAGAGTATATCTGGTTTAATGAAGGTTCTTGGTCCGCCCCAAACGGCATTTATTACGCAAATCCCCGTATCCCTCCCGCCGCAGGCGGGGGGGCGACCCTGTCGTCCCGATATCTGCCAACCCAAGTGGAAGCGCGCTGGTATGACCCTGTACAGCAATGTTTTTATGAGGCTGTGCTGCTGGCCCCGGACATGGAGCAAAAAGCCAGGGCCGTTCTGAAAACCCAACCCAAACCATACCGTGGCAAATATACGTTAAAGCTTATTCCATTTTTGCGAGGATCTGATCTTGAGATCTGGCTTCATGGGGATGATGAAAATTACTTTCATGATCTGCAGGAATTTACAGAACTGCTCAGCGTGGCCCATGGTCAAAAAGTTCCCGGCGATGCGGCACAATATACAGCAGCGATCAAGCTGCTCATCAGAGAAAAAGAAATTCCCGCTGACACCCCGCTGCCCGGCAGCAAGGAGTAGTCATGTCTCAGACGACCCAAAGTCCCGCCGCTCAAGCGGCTAACGACAGCGCCGGTATCTCCCCCGGCCTGAATAACGGCGTCCTGCCCTGTTGCGAGCCCAAGCGTCATTTGCAGATCGGTATTTTTTTCGATGGTACCGGCAATTATCTGGATATTGATCGGGATCAGGCCAACAAGGTAAGCGGATGGGAAAAAAAGAATAAAGAACGGAGAGAAGAGGCGCAACAACAGAGGGAAAAGACCCATGCGGCAGTCTCTGAAGCCGCCCGCCGGAAGGAGGAATATGCCGCGCAAGCCAGGCAACTCCGCGCGGAACAGGCAAAGCTGGAACAGGAAGCCCAGTGGAGCCACAACAGGGCTCTGAGCTATGAGGCGGCGGCCGAAGGCATTGAGGAACTGGGCTGGCAGGACGCGGAGCAGTATTACCAGTTGCGGGGCGAAGCCCTGGATGCCTGGCGCGCTGCCAAGAGCCGGGCCGCGCGCAAAGCCGCGGAAGCTGATGAGGCCGAAAAACAGGCGGCAGAGGCCGAAACAGAGTACCGGCGCTTGCAGCAAGAGCAACGCCGTATCGAGGAAGAAGTCGCGCCCGCCAGCGAGGACAAAAGTTCGCCCAGCAATGTGGCCAAATTGTATTTACTATATCTTGAAAAAAAATCTGAAGGCCTGCATCGCATCTACATCAAAGGTGTGGGCACGGTCACCGCTGCAACGAAGGACCCCACGGAAAGAATGCTTATGGCTATAGGCACGGGAGGGGTCGGGCCGACTCCGGGGGCTGAAAGCCCGGATGACTACAGCGGCTTGGGCTTGGGTTTCGGCCTTGGTCCGGAAGGCGGCCAGGCCCGCATCCTTGAGGCCAGAGGCTACTTGCTCTCCATTTTAAGACAATTTAAAGATTGTCCACCGGCATCAGTAACATTTGACGTTTTCGGCTTCAGCCGGGGCGCGGCCCTGGCCCGCCACTTTGTCAACCTGATTCTGGATGGCCTGCCCGACTACAGCAAAAAACCCCAGCCCGTGACTGCGAACCCGCCCAAATTCGGCGCGTTACGCTATGAGAATCCCACTCCCATGCCGGAAGAGACCGCCACTTTCGTTTATCCACCTCTGCCCGATGTAAAAATCCGCTTTGTGGGACTGTTCGACACCGTGGGATCTTTCTACTGGCCGGGCAACAACGATGAGGGAGAATTCATACTGCATCTGCCCGAGGGCTGTGCAGATAACGTGCTGCATCTGGTTTCAGCGGACGAACGCCGAAAAAATTTCCGGTACACACGCATTGACGACGCCGGAACGGAATACGTCATGGCCGGCGTGCATTCAGATATCGGTGGCGGCTACTCGTTGATGGAAAAAATCTTTTTACTTATGGACAAAGAGAGTTACGAAGATGATCCTTATGGCCTTTCCAAGGCCAGGGCCGAGGCCGCTCTTGCCCGGCGCGCAGTGGCCCGCAGCCTCTGGACGGAAGGCATGGTTCCCGCGCCGGGCTTTTTTTTCAAACATGAGCTGCAGCAAATGATCGGGCAAGGCATACGGCAAAATATCTGTTATCTGATGCGCTCCAAAGTCACTGACGGCCGTTATGCCACTGTGCCATTACGCTTTATGTATAACAAAGCTACAAAATCTGGCGTACCATTTGACATTAGCCGAGCGAAAAATCCTGAATGGTACGAAGTTCCCGCAGATTTGTCCGGTTACGTGGACAATCCGCCCCCAACCCTGCCGCTGCCGATGTGGGACAAGTATCTGCATGTTTCCGCTGTGGATGTGAAACCGGTGCAACCCTGCCGCCTGCCCGCACTCGGGCGCTATTCACCGGATATGATCGACCAGAAGGGCATGAAGTTGGATGATAACCCCTTGGGTGCCAGAGTCTCATTCCCCAACTGAAGCATGTCGGAGAAACGGATGAGATCTTTTCCAAGACAATTCAGAGCATATCAATCAGTTGCTCTATGGCTCCGCACCCCCACATCCGGTAGAAGTTGCACTCCCTTCTTCCGTAAGATGTGTAATACGATAATGCTCCATAATCCGATTTGACCCGGCCCCCCATTCAGACAGGCTGGGGATCTGCGTCATCGCCGCTAGCCAAACCGAACGGAAAAACATTCCTCGCGAATTCTCCTTGAGACACAGTTCTCCTCCCTTCCCCACAAAGGCCCGGCAGGCGGGCTTTCAGTTCAATATAATAGATAATCTTATAAAATTCCAAAAATAGACTTGCAACTAAAACGAAAAAGGAGTATTTTAAATATAATTATAAATATTTGTAATGACAGCGATCAATCGGCTTTTTGCTTGCTTTCCAGGCGGTTCGCGACCGGCACGGCTCAGAGTCAGGGCAATGACTTTTGAACGGTTTCGGCACGCGTTTGCAGTCGGCCGTATCTTGCGCCGGAGGCGCACAAGGGCGTTATCAGAGCATCTTGCAAAAGCGTGGAAGGCGGTCCTGCCTGAAAACGGGCCCTGCGGGGAAGACGCCCGTTTTTTCCCGGAGTTCGAGGCGTTGCGAAATGAATCTGTACATGCTTCTGCTTGTCGCCGCACTGCTCCGGGTTCTGTCCGGTTACCAGCGAAAACATCAGATAGCACGGTCACTCCGGACTATATCCGCTTTAAAAATAACGAACACCGTCGGCATGCGCCTGGAGGAAGTTATTACGCCGGCCAGACGCTCCTGATGCACAGTCCCATGGCGTTTGGTTAGTTGTTGCGAACCTGAAGGTACTTTCCTGCGGCATGCCTCGGGCGTTTGGGGCGGCGGAGGATGAAGGCAGAGAAACAGCACGGCAAGGCAATGTTCCATCGCGGCGGCATTTCGCAAGACCTCAGCAAAATTGCCAGGCAGCGGCCAACGGAACACAGGCCCCGGCTTTTATTCTGGTCCGTGTACGCTCTCTCCGCGAGCGTTTGGGCTGCTCTTGCCGCTTCCCCCCTCAAACCGCCCTGGCATAAATTAAAATTTTATATATGATATTACATATAAATGATGGCCGGAGGTCCTATGGCGGGCAGTGCGCGCGGCTTTCCCGTGACTCTTGAATCCTGGGGATGGAGCCAAAAGGGCGATATCCGCCCGGAAAACCAGGATTCTTTTCTGAGTTGGAACGAACGCCTGCTCTGGGCCGTGGCTGACGGCGTGGGCAGCAGCGCGCACGGCGGCGAGGCGGGCAGGCTGGTCACCCGCATGCTGCTCACAACGCCCCATGCCGCCTCGCTGGACGAGCATGTGAACAATGTGGGCGGCATTCTGCGCCAGGGCAACGACATTTTGCGCGCGCACGGCGGCGCGACCCAGGCCGCCAGCACAGTGGTGGCCCTGCTGATGCACGGCGGCGAGGCGGCCTGCCTCTGGGCGGGCGACAGCCGTTGCTATCTTCTGCGGGACGGCGTGCTGTACCAGTGTACCCGCGAGCACACCCTGCGGCAGGAAAAAATCGACAACGGCGAGCTGACCGCGCCCGAGGCCCGGCGCATGGTACGAGGCAACATCATTACCAACGCCGTGGGCGCGCGCGACGCCCTGCGCCTGGACGAAGTCCGCTTTTCCCTGCGGGGCGGCGATAAATTTCTGCTCTGTTCCGACGGTTTGTCCAATCTTTTGGGCCCGGACGCTCTGGCGGCGCGCCTGGCAAGAACTTCCGCCAGGGAGGCGGCGGAAGACATGGCCCGTGCCGTGGACGGCGTGCCCCAGCCGGACAACATCACTCTGGTGGCGGTTTTCGTTTCCTCGTTGAGGTGAGCCATGGCGCTTCACAAGCATCTCCGGCCTGTTCCGGCGGCAAGGCCCTTCCGCGGGCCCCGGCGTTTTCCCGCGCCGCACAACCTCCGCAAGGGCATGCCGGGCACGGAACACAACGGACGCTTTCTTTTGCAACAGATGCTGGGCTGCGGCGGCGTTTGCGAAGTTTACGCCGCTCTGGATCTGCGCCGTGTGGAGTGGAGCGATGCCTCTCCCCAGGTGGCGGTGAAACGCCTTTTGCCGGAACTGACCCGGAACTATCAGGCTCAACTGGCCCTGGCGCAGGAATTTTGCATTCTGCGCCATCTGGTCCATCCCGGCGTGGTCCGCGTTTTTGACTTGCACAACGAGCCCTTCGGCCTCTGCTACAGCATGGAGCTGCTGCAGGGGCGCAACGCGGGCGAGATCCGGCCCGGCGATCTGCCCAGCGCGGCCCTGGCGACCATGACCGCACGCTTTTTCGACGCCCTGGCCTTTCTGCACGCCCAGGGCATCGCCCACGGCGACATCAAGCCAGCCAACCTGCTGTTAAAAAGCGGGGAGCGCCCGGTGCTCATCGACTTCAACGTGGCCGCCGCCAGCGTGCGCAAGGGCGGCACACCGGCAGCCGTGGGGCTGCGCGAAAGCCTGCGCGTTCCGGCCCACAGCCTGCTCTACTCCAGCCCCGAACGCCTGGAAGGCGGCCCACCCTCAATGGAAGACGATATTTTTTCGGCCTGCTGCACGGTACATGAAGTGTTCAGCGGCGCGCATCCCTTCAAACGGCTTTCCTCGTCCGAAGCCCGGCAGCAGGACATGGTTCCGGCCAGGCCGCCCGGCATCCCGCCCTTTCTGTGGCCCCTGCTGCGCCGGGGTCTTGCCTTCCAGGCCCAAGCCCGGCCCGACGCCGCAAGCCTGCGCCGCGCCTTTGCGGCCTGGAGCGCGCTCTGCAACTGCACAGGCCAGGTCCGTAATTTTTTCACCCCCTGACCGACCGGAGGATTGCCGTGACGCTGCCCAAAGCCCTGCTCTGCGTTCTTGACGAACATCCGTCCGCCCAGCCTCCCGAGGAAGCCGCTCTGCGCGCCGTGGGCTTTGCCGCAGCCACCGTGCCTTGGCGGCAGACGTCCGCGCAACGGGGCTGGATGCAGCTTCTGCCCATTCTGGACGACCCGGCCGTGCAGGCCTGGGTCTTTTGCGGCGCGTCAACGGATTTCACCCCCGCCGTGCTGAATCGCATGGCCATGCTGACCCTGGCCCTGCACCGTCCCAGCCCGCCCCTCACGGCCTGCCTGCTCACTGGCGACGGCCCGGAACCGGAACTGCCCCACTGGCTGGGGGATGTACGCGTCTTCCGCCGGGACAAGAACTTTGCCGCCAGGCTCATGGCCGCGCGTCTGAAATCCCGTCCGCTGCCGCCGCGCCCCTTTCATCTGACAGCCCATTTGGACCCGCTCATCGGCCAATGGCTGGAAGCGGGACCGACAGAAGGCGCGCAATGGCCGGGCTTCATGGCCGGGACCCTGGGAGCCGAGGTAACGGCCTTCGGCGTGGGGCCTCGCGGCATACTGCCGCGGAAATGCACGCTTGAGCGCCCGCTGCGCGGCATCCGGGGAGATTGGGGCGGGCGGGGATTCAGCGCATGCGCGACCCGCAACCTCATCGGGGCTGACAATGCCTGCTTTCTGCGCGTGGAGGGTGAACCGGAGGCCATTTTCATAGCTCCTTACCCCGAAGAGGACGGCCTGGAAACACGGAACCAAAGCGTGGTATACCTTGAGTTGGCATAGCCACGGGCTGTCCCCGCGTCCGCACGGGTGCTCCGTGCCTGCCGTGCGGAGCGCTTTGCTCCATTGTGCCGTTTTCCAAAACGGTTGATGTCTCCCGAAAATGAGCCCTGGCCTAAAATTAAAAATAAATATAAGCTAAACTATAATATATTTTTATCTCCCGCTTCCGGCGGAGGAGATCCTATCCAGGCGAAAGGCCTGGTGAAATGTTTTGAGCCCGAGAATTGAGCCGAAGAGGACAATTAACGCCCGCCACATTCCCGGCGGGAAATGCGCCGTTTTTTGATCCATACAATTGAAGGGACGAAAACATATGAGAAAATCGCTTTGGCTCCTGCTCCTGGCCGCCTGTATGACAGCCGCGGCCGCCAATCCAAGCAGGGCGGACGGCTTCTCCGCCGACGAAAATTTTCTGACGACCGACACTGAACCGGACAACGCCCACCTGCCGAAAGCCGCACCGCCCGCGGGCCTGGCTTTTGTCCGCCCTGATGACCAGTATGAGAGCCTGTATGACGACGCCCGGTTCATTACTCCGGCTTTCAAACGGGTGGAGCGGCTCTACAGGTCCGGCAAAATCCGCGAGGCCTACGCGGGATGGCTGCAACTGGCCTGGCAGGGGGATATGTTCGCCATGGCCTCGCTGTCTGTGGTCAGCCGCGTGCACGCCGACCAGACATGGCCGGTGCCGCCGGAATTCTGGGAGGGCTGGCTGCTTACCCTGCTGGGCAAGGGCGAAGGCGGCTATGTGCTGGGCGTGCAGTACGCCATGCTGGCAGACCAGTACGAAGCGGGTTCCAGGAGCAGGGACTTTTTTCTGCAAAGCGCCCTGACCGGACATTGGGCCGGTATGTACGGAACCTTCGCCACCGCCGGGGAGCGGGAGGACATCCCCTTTTCTCCCCCGGCCACGCCGCCCGTCACGCCCATTCAGGCCCGCTTTATGGAAGATCGCAACGGCGAAGCCCGCTACTGGCTGACCAGGGCCGCGGACTCCGGCTATTGGAAGGCCGCCGGGCTTCTGGCGACATACTACGCCAATCCCCAGAAAGGAGCGGCGGATTATGCACGGGCGGAGCATTACGCGGCCATCTCCGCTGAAAACGGTTCCGTGGAAAACGCCCTGACTCTGGGTGCCGGTTATGCCGATGGAACGTTCAAACAGCGTCCGCAGTGCGAAGGCTACTACAATTACATGTTGCTGGCGGACAGGCTCCGCTACAACAGTGAGCCGAGCATTGAACGTCTCGGCCGGTTGATCAGGCATATCAAGTCCAATCCCGAATGTCAGAAGTCCGATGCCGTTGCCTCCGGCCTGGCCGAAAGCAAACAGCTCTATGAAAGCTGGAAAGCCCGTTCCTCCGAGAGGCTGCAACACAGAAACAAGCTGTACACCAGGGCCAGAGCCCGGCTGCCCGAAGTCGGCGCCGCCCATGAAAAGGCTTTGCTGAAGTCCGCCCCGGCGAGCTAGGTATACAGTCCCGTGGTATGGCGGCGTGGAAAAGCCAATGTGTTTTTCCCGGCATCCGGCCTTGTTTTTTGACGCATAAGCGGGCAAGCTGCCTGGAATACGCTGGAGGATTTCATGCAGCTTCGCGACCTGACCATGGTATTCTCCTCCTTCGCTTCCATGGCAGCCGGGGTGTTCCTGCCCGGACTGGCCGGTCCGCTTGAAGCCATGCCCCGCCTGATGCTGATGGTCATGCTCTATCTCAGCTTTCTGGCCGTGGGGGCCGGAGCCCTCTGGGACGAACTGCGCGCCATGCCCGGCATCGTCTGCCGACTCACGGTCTTGCGTCTGCTGGCGCTGCCGCTCTTCGTCTTTGCCGTCTTCCGTCTGATCATGCCCGAATTTTCCCTAGGGGCCCTGCTGCTGGGCGCGGCCCCGGTAGGGGTCATGGCCGCCGTGTTTTCGCTCATGCTCGGGGCCAATACCGCCCTGATTCTGGTGGGCAACATCCTCACCTCCCTGCTGCTGCCGCTCAGCCTGCCGCTTCTGCTCACCTGCACGGACGGCGTCCTGCGCGCCCTGGGCAGGGGCGGCCTGGACCTGCCGGAAAACTTTTCCCTGGGCGGCATGACCATCTCGCTCTGCATCACGATTCTGCTTCCCTTTGCCGCCGCCATGGTCACCCGCGTCCTGCCCAGGCTGGCCGGGGGCATTCTGCGCCGCCAATTCCCCCTGCTCACCACGGCCATCGTCATTTCCAATCTGGGCATTTTCAGCAATTACGCCGGGGTGCTGCGACAATCCCCGGCCCTGATCCTGCACGCCCTGCTGGCGTCCTGCCTGCTCTGCGTGGTCATGACCGTGGCGGCCCTTCCGGCCACGCGCGGCATGCCCCGCCAGGTGCGGCTAGCCTTTCTGATCTCCTTCGGGGTCATCAACAACATTCTGCTGATGATCGTCAGCAACGAATTCTTCACTGTCAACGAGGCCCTGATAGGCGCGGCTTACTTGGTGCCGCTGTACATCCTGCTGTTTTATTACCGCTATTGCAGCCGGACTCCGGCTCCGGCCCGCTGAGCTCGGCTGTACGGATTTTTCCGTTACTTTGGTTTCAGGAGGCGATTATGGAATGGATATTCCTGGCCGTGGTGGCCTTGCTGGGCCTTGGCCTGGCGCTGTTGGGCGGCTTTGTTTTTCTACGCTGGCTGGCCCGGCTCTATGCCGCGCCCCGGCGTCCGGCGCATCCCGCCGCCGACGCGGCCCGGCCGGAAGTCGGGCAGCCCGCCCCTGAAACAGAAAACCGCCCGACAATGGAAACAACCGTCCCGGCAGCGATCCCGTCCCGGCGCGAAGCCTGCCCGGATCAGGAAACCCGCGCCCTGCTGCGCACGCCTCTGGCCCGTTTCAGCATTGTGGCCTTTATCGCCGTGGTGTTGCTGTTGCCCCTGATGCTGGTCAAGGATCTCACGGACGAGCGCGCGAGCCTGTACCGCAGCGTGGTGCGGGACATCAGCAAGGCGTGGGGCGGGGAGCAGCAGATCACCGGTCCCATCCTGCTGATCCCCTACAGCGAACGCCAGATCACCTCCCGGACCGTGCGCAATGAGGATCCCAAAGCCGTTGGCGGCGAAGAATACCGCGTCATCAAGGAGAGCCGCCTGGTGCCGGGCTATTTCGTGCTGCTGCCCGCCAGAGCGGATTTTACCTGCAATCTTGATCCGCAGGAGCGACAGCGCGGCATTTACCGCTCCCTGGTCTACACCGCCAGGCTGCGCATGGCCGGGCATTTCAGGCTGCCGCCTCTCGAAAGCCTGAAACGCATTGCCCCGGACCTGGAAAGCGTGGACTTTCAACGGGCTTTTGCCGTCGTGGGGCTCTCCTGGCCCAGCGCCCTGCGCACGGTGGGCCCCTTTGTCTGGAATCGAGCCGAACTGGCCGCCGAACCCGGCACTCAGCCCTTTACCGCCGTGAAGGAGGGCTTTCGCATTCCCGTGCCGCTGTCGCCGGACGTCAAACAGTATGATTTCTCCCAGGAGCTGGTTTTCAACGGCAGCAGCGGCATTTCCTTCACGCCCGTGGGCGGCGTCACGGCTGTCAGCCTGAGCTCGCCCTGGCCGCACCCCAGCTTCAGGGGCGACATCCTGCCCGTGACGCGCGAGGTTTCCGCCACAGGCTTCACGGCGGTTTGGGACATTCCCTCCCTGGCCCGTTCCTACCCCAATCTGGGCACGCTCAAAACCTGGCCGGACCGTTTCACCTCCTTCGCCGCCGGAGTGGCCCTGTACGAATCCGCCAGCCATTACCACCTGATAGAGCGCTCGGTGAAATACGGCATCCTGTTCATCGGACTTACCTTCCTGGCCTTCATCATTTTCGAACTGAGCCTGAATGCCCGCCTGCATCCGGTGCAATACGGCCTGGTGGGTCTGGCCATGGTGGTTTTTTATCTGGTGCTGCTTTCGCTTTCCGAGCATTTCACCTTTCTGCCGTCCTATGCGGCGGCCTCGGCCTGCACGGTGTTGATGATCGCGCTGTACGCCGGTGCGGCCCTGCGCAGCGTACGGCAGGGCTTCAGCGCGGGGCTGCTGCTCACGGCCCTGTACAGCCTGTTGTACGCCATCCTGCAAATGGAGGACTATGCCCTGCTCATGGGCACGGCCCTGGTGCTGGTCATGCTCGGCGTGCTCATGGTGGTGTCGCGCAATCTGGCTTTTGAACGGATATGAACAAGTGCGGCGCGGTTTCCATACTTCGGAGACCGCGCCGCACTGAAAAAAGCCGCTCAGTTCAGGGAGCGTGACCCTATTGTTCCAGATCCGGGGGCAGGCCGAAAAGATAACGCCGCAAAAGGTCCAGAGCGTGGCTGGCGGCCCGGTTGCGGGTCCAGTCCCGGCCGAGATAGCGGCCCTGGGGGCGCATGACGCGCAGCCGCACGCCGTCTTCGGCGCTGAGGGCGATATAAACCAGGCCCACGGGCTTTTCGGGCGTGCCGCCGTCCGGTCCGGCAATGCCCGTAATGCCCAGGCCGAAATCACTGTTGTAGCGCGTGCGCGCGTTTTCAGCCATGCAGCGGGCCACTTCCGGGCTCACGGCCCCGTGCGCGCGCAGCATGTCCTCGGGCACGCCCAGCAGACGGATTTTGGCCTCATTGGCATAGGTCACCAGACCCGTGCCGAACACCGCCGACGCTCCGGGCTGGTCCGTGATCCGCTTGGCAAGCAGGCCGCCGGTGCAAGATTCCGCCGTGGTCAGGGTCAGCCCGCGCCGGATCAGCTCCGGCAGCACCACGCTTTCCAGGCCGGCGACATTCACGCCGTAAACCACGTCCCCCAGACGTTCGCGCACAGCCGCCACCAGAGGCGCGGCCAGCGCCTCGGCGGCTGCGGGGTCGTCAGCCTTGGCCGTGACCCGCACGAACATTTCCCCCTCGGTGGCGTAGGTGGCGGTCGTGGGATTGGCCCCGTCCGTCAGGTCCTTGATGCGCATGGCCGCCGCGCCTTCGCCGATGCCGAAGGTGCGCACCATGAAGGAAGCAATGGCCCCGTGGGCGTAGCGCTGCAAAAAGGGCGTCACGCCCGTCCGCAGCATGGGCAGCAACTCTGACGGCGGGCCGGGCAGCAAAAGTACGAACTTGCCGTCCCCGGCAGGCACGGCGCAGCCCGGCGCGGTGCCCACGGCATTGGGAAAGGCCACGGCCCCGCGCGGCAAAAAAGCCTGCTTGCGCTGATTGGCGCCCATGGGGCGGCTGCCGAAATACTCTTTGAGCCGCTCCAGGCTGTCCGCATCTTCCTCCAGCGGCGCGCCGGTCACGCGGGCCACGGTTTCCTTGGTCAGATCGTCGTCCGTGGGTCCCAGACCGCCGGTGGTGATGACCAGATCGCTGCGCGTGAGCGCTTCGCGCAGCACGGCTTCCAGACGCCCGGCATTGTCGCCCACCACATGAACGTGCAGCAGATCCACGCCCAGGGCCGAAAGTTCGCGCGCCACATGGGCCGCGTCGGTATTGATGGTATGGCCGAGCAAAAGCTCGGTGCCCACGGAGATGATTTCCGCCTTCATATGACCTCGCTTGCTTCTGAATGATCCACCAAGCGCAGTCTACGCCTCAGGCCTCCTGGCCGCAACGCCCGGAAGCCGGGAGTATCGCGCTTTTTTCTTGACAGGACGCCGGGTTCCGGAGAAAATAATCCTTACTTATTTAATAAGATATAGGCATTTGATTTCCGTCCCAAACCCGCCTTTTTCGGAGCAAGCCCATGAGCGCCACCCGTCCCCTGCACTTTGAAACCCTGCAAGTTCACGCCGGTCAGGAACAGGCTGATCCGGCCAGCGGCGCCAGGGCCGTGCCCATCTATCAGACCACGTCCTATGTGTTCGGCAACTGTGACCACGCCGAGGCCCGCTTTAATCTGAGCGAGCCCGGCAACATCTACGGCCGCCTGACCAACCCCACCCAGGAGGCTTTCGAAAAACGCGTGGCCGCCCTGGAAGGCGGCGTTGCGGCTCTGGCCACGTCCTGCGGCGCGGCGGCGGTCAGTTGCGCCCTGCTCAATCTGGTCGGAGCGGGTCAGCATATCGTGGCGGAAAAAACCCTCTACGGCGGCACCTACAACCTGCTGGCCCATACCTTGAAAACCTGGGGCATTGCGACCACCTTCGCGGACCCCGACGAGTCCGGCTCCTTTGCCGAAGCCATCCGGCCCGAAACCAGGGCCATTTACATCGAAAGCCTGGGCAATCCCCACAGCAACATCGTGGACATCGAAGCTCTGGCCTCTCTGGCCCACAGCCACGGCATCCCCCTGGTCGTGGACAATACCTTTGCCACGCCCTGGCTGCTGCGCCCGCTGGAATACGGCGCGGACATCGTGGTCCATTCGGCCACCAAGTTCATGGGCGGCCACGGCGCGGCTCTGGGCGGGGTGATTGTGGACGGCGGGCGCTTCGACTGGACGGCTTCGGGCAAATTCCCCCAGTTCAGCGAGCCGGACCCCGGCTACCACGGCCTGAGCTTCGTACAGGCCGCCGGAGCGGCGGCCTTTGCCGCGCGGGCACGGGCCGTGCTGTTGCGGGACATGGGCGCGACAATCGCTCCCCTGCACGCCTTTCTCTTTTTGCAGGGGCTGGAAACCCTTTCCCTGCGCGTGGAACGCCATGTGCATAACGCCCTGGCCGTGGTGGATTTTCTGCGTGCGCATCCGTGCGTGGAGCGGGTCAATCATCCCAGTCTGTCGGAAAGTCCCAGCCACGCCCTGTACCAAAAGTACTTTCCCAGGGGGGGCGGTTCCATTTTCTCCTTTGAAGTCATGGGCGGCGCGGCCGAGGCAAGGGCCTTCATCGACCGGCTGCGCATCTTTTCCCTGCTGGCCAATGTGGCGGACGTCAAATCTCTGGTCATCCATCCGGCATCCACCACCCATGCCCAGCTCAGCCCGTCGGAACTGGCCGAAACCGGCATCAGGCCCAACACCGTGCGCCTGTCCATCGGCATCGAGCATATCGACGACATCCTGGCCGATCTGGGCCAGGCCCTCAGAGGTTAACCCATAGAATTTTTCGGCGGCGTAACCGCCATGAGGCAGCAAAGGAGCACGTTTTTTCGCAATCAGATACGCGAGAGCTTATCTTGTCATTTGAACAGGCATTGGATAAACTTATGCAAGGCCCGGCGTCCGGGGCCTTGGCGCGGAACAAAATGTTTTGTCCGCCGCCGCGCAGCACAGACTGCCAGCCGATTTGCAGGCGCATCATTCGCAGGAGAAATCTTCATGTTGAAAAAATGTGTGGCCTTTGTGTTCGTCATGCTGCTGGCCCTGCCCGCCATGGCCGAGGAGCTGAGCACGAAATATTTCACGGTCAATGTGCCTGACGGCTGGAAGGCCGTCATGCCGCCCACGGAAAATCAGGGCATGACCAGCGCCATCTTTGCCAAAGCCACGAGCGGCGTTTCCGTAACCATGGTGGTGGGCCCCAGCAGTGGCTCCGACGCCAAAACCATTGCCGGCATGTTCGCCACCCAGTTCAAGGCGGAAAAGCCCCCGGTGGAAAAGAACGGCCAGTACACCTTCAACTTCACCCAGCAGGGCGTGCCCTGCCAGGCCTGGGTCGCCACCCAGGGCGACGTGTTCATGGTCACCTCTTTGGCCGGCAACCACAAGGAAGCGCTGGACTTCATCAAAAAGAACGTCAAAAGCGCCGACTTCCCCAAACTGCTTCCGCAATAGGCGAAGCAGCCGCAGTAGTGAAAAGCGCCCCGCAAGGGGCGCTTTTTTTACGCGCTCTCCTACCGGCCGACGCCGGAAAAAAAAGCCCGAGGCCGGCCGGGTTTCAGCAAGGACCGGCTCCCAACG
>OIXH01002888.1_pt1 | contig 16267 bp, 14 predicted proteins | sample 1587741 | NCBI WGS metagenome assembly OIXH01 (sample SAMEA3888916, study PRJEB22519) | human gut metagenome | biome: human gut; feature: human-associated habitat; material: faeces | place: Denmark | collected 2011 | reverse complement strand
CGAAGGTGGCGCCGAAGATGGTGAGGGCGTCGGGATGGACGGCCTGCTGCACCAGGGTGGCGGCCTGCTCCACTTCCTCCAGGCCGATGTCCATGGAGCCGGTGACGTTGATCAGCACGCCCCGGGCGCCCTCAATGGAGGTCTCCAGCAGGGGGCTGGAAATGGCCATGCGGGCGGCCTCCTCGGCCTTGCCCTTTCCGGCGGCCCGGCCCACGCCCATGTGGGCCATACCCGCGTTCTGCATCACGGCGGTCACGTCGGCAAAGTCCAGATTGATAAAGCCGGTGTCGCGGATGAGATCGGAGATGGACTGCACGGCCTGACGCAGCACGTCGTCGGCGATCTCAAAGGCGTTGGCAAACGTGATCTTCTGGTCAGTGGCGTACTTCAGACGCTCGTTGGGGATGATGACCAGCGAGTCCACCTTGCTGCGCAGCTCCTCAATGCCCTGCTCCGCCTGGGTCATGCGCCGCCGCCCCTCAAAGCCGAAAGGCTTCGTCACCACGCCCACGGTGAGGATACCCGCCTCGCGGGCGGCCTCCGCCACCACCGGCGCAGCGCCGGTGCCGGTGCCGCCGCCCATACCGGCGGTGATGAACACCATGTCGGTGCTCTCCAGCGCCTTGGCGATCTGGTTGCGGCTCTCCTCGGCGGCCTTGCGGCCCACCTCGGGGTTGGAGCCGGCGCCCTTGCCGCCGGTGAGCTTCTCGCCGATCTGGATCTTATAATTCGCGCTGGAGGCGTTCAGCGCCTGCTTGTCCGTGTTGACTGCCACAAAGTCTACGCCCTGTGCGCCGGAGCGCACCATGCGGTTGACCACGTTATTGCCGCCGCCGCCAACGCCGACCACTTTGATGCTGACGACGTTTTCCGGCCCGGTTTCCAATCCAAAAGCCATGTTGGTTCCTCCTGCCACAATTTGTATCGAAAAGACAGTTTCTCTGTGCGTGAATGCTATATCTTGTATTGTATTACGGAATCAAAGACCCGTCAAGTGTTCCCGCGGAATTTGCTCATCTTTTTCCCGTTACCCGGGGATAAAGCTGGCTTTACCCTCCTGCGTCATGTCGATGGAGCCCTTTTCGTTGTCCTCCAGCCTGTCCACCACCGCCGCCAGATAATCCAGCTTGTAGTCGAAGTCCGCGTCCCACAAAAACTGCACGTCGAACCGGCTCATATACCGCATGGTGATGTGGGATGCGTCGGACAGGTCAATGACCTGCACCTGATGCAGCATCCCCTTTTCCACCAGCAGCGACAGTATCTCCAGCAGCCGCTCCAGCACCATCTGCTGGGTGGCGGAGGCCCGTGCCTCGCCGCCCACCTGCGGATCCAGCAGCGTCAGCCCCTCGATCTGGATGTACTGGCTCCACTTGGCGGCGCTGACGGTGTCCACGATGTTCCCCTTGTTGCACAGCAGGTACACCGTGCCGTCCTGCTTGATGGCCACCGGGTCCCGGCACTCCGTCACCTGCACCACCAGCTTGTTGGGCAGCACCCGCCGGAACTGCACCGTCTCCACATAGGGGAGCTGCTGGCGGATGCGGGCCGCTGCGTCGTACTTGTTCAACAGGAACAGGTTGTCCCCCGGCTTGACCTCCGCCGCCGCCACGATCTGCTCCTTGGAGTAGCGGCTGTTGCCGTTGACCTCGATATCCTCGACCTTGAAAAACATGGCCAGTGCGAGGCCGATGGCGCCGCAGATCAGCACAAAGGCCAGCAGCTTATAGAGGAAGGCAAAGCTTCCCCGCCGCCGTTTGCGATTGTACCGTCTGCGTCGTGCCATGACCTGAAGCTCCTTACTTGCCGTCTGCCCGGATACGGGCGCCCAACCGCGCCAGATCGCCGGTGAGATCCGCGTAGCCGCGCTGGATGTGATGTGTCCGATGTATGGAGGACTGTCCCTCCGCCTGCAAGGCCGCGATGACCAGCGCCGCCCCGCCCCGCAGGTCGGCGGACAATACGTCCGCCCCGTGGAGCCGCTCCACACCGCATACCACCGCCACCCGGCCCTCTACCCGGATGTCCGCGCCCATGCGCTGCAGCTCCGCCACATGGCGGTAGCGGCTCTCGAAAATATTCTCCACAAAGACCGTAGTCCCGCGGCTCCGCAGCAGCGCCGCCATCAGAATGGCCTGACAGTCGGTGGGAAACCCCGGATAGGGGGCGGTGCGTACCGGCGTTACCGCCTGCAAGCGCCCCTCACTGCGCAGCCGGATATCCTCCTCGCCGCAGTCGATGCGGCAGCCCGCCTGCTGCAAGGCGGTGGTCACGGTGGCCAGATGCCGGCAGTCCGCCTGCCGCAGCAGGATATCGCCGCCGGCCGCCGCTCCCGCGCACAGGTAGGTGGCGGCCACGATCCGATCCGCAATGACCCGGTGGCTGCACCCGTGGAGCGGCCGTTTGCCCTCCACGGTGATGACCGAGCCGCCCGCGCCCCGCACCTCCGCGCCGCAGGCACACAGAAAATCCTGAAGATCCACGATCTCCGGCTCCCGCGCCGCGTTGGTGATGACGGTGACGCCCTCCGCGCCGCAGGCCGCCAGCATGGCGTTCTCCGTGGCGCCGACGCTGGGGATGGCCAGCACGATCTGCCCGCCGGTCAGATGCCGCGCCTGACAGTACAGCTTGCCACCGCGCTCCTCGATGGACGCGCCCAGCGTCCGCAGCGCCGCCAGATGCAGATCAATGGGCCGCGGCCCCAGCTCGCAGCCGCCGGGATAGCTCAGCTCCGCCCAGCCGCAGCGGGCCAGGATCGCCCCCAAAAAGATGACCGATGAGCGCATCCGCCGCATCAGCGTCTGGGGGATGTCGCACCGTGTCAGCACCCGGCTGTCCACCAGCAGGTCGCCGTCCGACCAGCCCACCTTGCACCCTAAGTAACGCAGGATATCCGCCGCCGCGTCCACATCCCTCAGATGCGGACACCGCCGGATGCGGCATTCGCCGCCGCACAGCAGCGTGGCCGCCAGAATAGGCAGCACGCTGTTCTTGGCTCCCTGCACCGTTACGTCGCCGCCCAGCCGGTGGCCTCCCTCTATGGTGATAGACCCCATAAAACCCCTCCCGCCCTTCATAGTCGCTGTACGACATTGTATGAGGGGACAGGGGCAGGGTGTGAATATGCTTACTTGACCAGCGCCATGACCGTCTCGTAGATCCGCTCCGTGGCGTCGGGGATGCCCAGTGAGAGCATACCCTGCTTCATCCGCGTCTGCTTGTCGGGGGAGCGCAGGATATCCGCCGCGGCACGGTACAGCGCCGCACCGTTGGCCTCGCGCTCCAGCAGCACCTCCGCGCCGCCGTGGGCCTCCAACAGCCGGGCGTTCTTCTCCTGATGGTTGTTGGTAACGTAGGGGGACGGCACCATAATGGCGGGCATCCCCAGCGCCGTCAGCTCACTGATGGTGGAGGCGCCCGCCCGGCAGATCACCAGATCGGCGCCGCGCATCACCGTGGCCATGTTGTAGATATACTGCCGCACATCCAGCGCGGGGCAGTCGTTCAGTCCGCGCTGCTGTAAAGCACTTTCCATTGCCGGCCAGCCGCCCTTGCCGACGGCGTGGATATGGTGGAAGGGGAAGCCATTTTTTCGCTCCTCCTCGAAGAAGTCCAGCATGGCCTCATTCATATGGCTGGCGCCCAGACTACCCCAAAAGGATACCACAACAGGACGCCCGTCGTCAAAGCCCAACTCCTGCCGCGCCTCCTCCGGCGTTTTGGTGAAGAAATCGCCCCGCACCGGGGTGCCGGTGACCATGATGCGCTCCGGGTGGCGGTAGTGCTGCCGGCAGTCCTCAAACCCCACCATGATGACGTCTGCGAAATCCTCCAGCATCTTGGTGGTCAGGCCGGGTACGGAATTGCTCTCATGCACCGCCGTGGGGATGTGGGCCAGCGACGCCGCCCGCACCATGGGGAAGCTGGCGTAGCCGCCGGTGCCCACCACCAGATCGGGCCTGAACTCCCGCAGGATGGCCTTGGCGGTCTTCCGCGAGCGAACCAGCGCGCCTGCTGCGTGGAGGTTGTGGCGCACCGCCTCCGGCTTCATGGAGCGGCGGAAGCTGCTGACCTCCACGGCGGCGTAGTCGTAGCCCGCCTTGGCCGCCAGCTCCCGCTCCATGCCGTCGGGCGTACCCACGAACAGCACGGCGGTCTGGGGGTCGCGCTGCCGCATAAGCCCCGCCAGCGCCAGCGCCGGATTGACGTGTCCCGCGGTGCCTCCGCAGGTGAAAATGACTCTCATTGCAAACTCCTCTTGCTGTTTTTATATACGTTCCGTAATTTTCTTGGGAAAAGATACGGTTTGTTGTCGGATTTTGCCGTGGCGGCGCGTTACCCCGCCTTGGGCGCGGGGATCTGCCGGGATACGCTGAGTACGATGCCCATTTCCACCAGCTGCAAGCACAGTGCCGTGCCGCCGTAGCTGAAGAAGGGCAGGGAGATACCGGTGGTAGGCACGAAGCCGGACACCACCGCGATATTCAGGAAGGTCTGCAAGGCAAGGTGGGTCATGATACCCACCACCAGCAGCGCACCGAACCGGTCGCGGGCGTGGAGGGCGATCCAGAAGCCCCGCAGGATCAGCAGGGCGAAGATGAGCATGATGACGCAGGCGCCGATCAGACCCAGCTCCTCGCACACCACGGAGAAGATAAAGTCGTTGTACTGCTCAGGCAGGTACAGGAATTTCTGGCGGCTGCGTCCCAATCCCACGCCCAGCAGACCGCCGGAGCCGATGGTGATCAGGCTCTGCGCCAGCTGGTAGCCGTCGCCGGAGTAGTCCAGCCACGGGTCGTGCCACATGGCGATACGGGCGGAGCCGTACTTGATGATACCCTTTTCCGCCAGCTTGACAAACAGAAAGCCCACAGCGCCCACGCCGCCGACGCCGGCGGCTACCAGCCAGGCCTGAATACCGCCGACGATCATCAGCACCGCGCCGGTACACAGGATCAGCACCGTGCCGGACAGGTGGGGCTCCAGCATCATCAGCACGGAGATGACGCCCAGCAGCGCCGCATAGGGCAGGATACCCTGCCGCCACGTCAGCATTTTCTCCCGTTTTTTTGAGATGGTGTCGGAGAAGTAGACGATGACCGCCAGCTTGGCGATCTCCGACGGCTGGAAAGAGAGAACGCCCTCGATACCCAGCCAGCGGGTGGCATTGTTGGCAGTGATGGCCAGCGGGTTGTGGGGGATAATGACCAGGATCAGCAGGAAAAGCGCCAAACCCACCAGTATACGGGATGCACCCCGCCAGCGCTGGTAGTTGATCTTGCCCACCACAAACATGGTCACCAGACCCACTGCGGCGAACAGTGCCTGCCGCTTGAAGTAGAAGGTGCCGTCCCCTGTGTCGTAGTAGGCGCGGGGAAAGCTGGCGGAGAACAGCATGATCAGGCCGATCACCGTCAGCAGCAGCGTCAGGATGAGGAAGGGGACGTCCATGGAGCCCTTGGCAGCCTGCTTGTGCTTTTGCTCCGTCCGGCGCATCCGCTCCTTGGCGGCCTTCTGCGCCCGGTATTCGTCGCGGGTCACGGCTGTCCCTCCTCTCCCGACTGCGTAGTGTTTTTTAGAAGCTGAAGCGCTGGTACACGGCGAAGTAGGCCAGCAGGCAGAACAGGGCGCTGACGGTGGAGAACACCGCCACGATCTTTGTCTCCTTCCAGCCGCACATCTCGAAGTGATGGTGCAGCGGCGCCATCTTGAAGATGCGCTTGCCGTGGGTCAGCTTGAAGTATGTTACCTGAATGATATCCGACAGGGTCTCGCAGATATAGACGATACCCACCAGCAGCAGCACCAGCGGCATATCGTAGGCAAATGCCAGCGCCGCCACCGCGCCGCCCAGAAACAGGGAGCCGGTGTCGCCCATGAACACCTTGGCGGGGTAGTGGTTATACAGCAGAAAGCCTGCCAGACCGCCTACCATAGCGGCGGAAAACGTGCCAAGCTGGGCAAAGCCCGGCCAGACCACCGCCATGACCGTGAAAAAGACCGCCACGGGGATGGTGACGCTGGTGCTGAGACCGTCCAGACCGTCGGTGATGTTGACGGCGTTCACCGTACCCACGATGACGAAGGCGGCGAAGATGAGGTACACCGGCCACGGCAGCACCAGATGGGTGTTCCAGAAGGGAATATAGAGATTGGGGGTCAGCAGTCCCTCAAGCCGCATCAGACACAGAAACGCCACCGCCGCCGCCAGCTGCAAGGCAAACTTTTGCAGCGCCGTCAGACCGGTGTTGTGGTGGTGCTTTACCTTCTGATAGTCGTCGATAAATCCGATAGCGCCGAACACCAGCGCGAAGAGATAGACGTACAGATGGGCAAACTCGCCTGCCATCATGTGCCGCCACCCCAGTACCAGAATGGTGAGGCCGATGCCGATAATGAACATCACACCGCCCATGGTGGGGGTACCCTGCTTCGTCATGTGCCATGTGGGGCCGATCTCCTTGATGGACTGCCCGGCCTTCAGCCGCCGCAGCGCCGGGATCAGCAGCCGGCCCGCCGCGGCGGTGATGACAAAGCTGACCACCAGCGGCAGCACGATCTCCATAAAACCCATACTTACTCGCTCCTTCCCTCCGCGTACTGCGGAGGTCTTTTCTTTATTTCTGCATTTCCTTCAGGTGCTCCGCCACGATGACCCGCTCATCCATGGGATAGTGGACGTGGTTGATCTCCTGATAGTCCTCGTGGCCCTTGCCGGCCAGAATGATGACGTCGCCGCTCTGGGCGTGATCCATGGCGTAGTGGATGGCCTCCACCCGGTCGGGGATGGCCACATAGGGCGTGTCGGTGTCCCGCATACCCGCCAGAATGTCGTCGATGATGGCCTGCGGCTCCTCGGTGCGGGGGTTGTCGCTGGTGACGATGACAAAGTCCGCCAGCCGTGCGGCGATGCCGCCCATGACGGGGCGCTTCGTCTTATCCCGGTCACCGCCGCAGCCGAACAGCACCACGGTGCGGCCCTTGGCAAAGCCGTTCACCGACTCCAGCACGTTCTCCAGCGCGTCGGGCTTGTGAGAGTAGTCGTTGAGGATGGTGTAGTCCTTGCCGGGGGTGGGGATGATCTCCATGCGGCCCTTGACACCGTGGTTCCGGGCCAGCGCGTCGGCGCACTCCACCAGCGGCACACCCAGATTCCAGCAGCACGCCATGGCGCCCAGCGCGTTGTAGACGGTGAACTGGGCGGGGATCCCCACCTGCACGTGCGCCCATTCCGTGTCCGCCTCGACATCAAACGCCACGCTGCCGGGGTGGAGCTGTACGGACTTGGCCTTCAGATCCGCGTCGGCGTGGATGGCGTAGGAGAATTTCCGGGGGCAGGTGGCGTTTTGCAGCAGACGGGTATGCCACGGATCATCGGCATTATACACGCCGACATCGCAGCGGTCAAACAAAATAGCCTTGGCGTCGCAATATTCCTCCATGGTGCGGTGGAAATCCAGGTGATCCTGACTGAGATTGGTAAAAATACCCACGGCAAAGCGGATGCCGTAGACCCGGTCCAGCACCAGCGCGTGGGAGGATACCTCCATGACGGCGTGGGTGCAGCCGGCGTCGGACATCCGGCGCAGCAGCTTTTGCAGCTCGAAGGACTCCGGCGTGGTGCGCTCCGTGTGGAGCACCTCGCTGCCGATCATGTTCTGGATGGTGCCGATGAGACCCACCTTGGCGCCGGCCTTCTGCTCCAGAATGCTCTTGATGAGGTAGGTGGAGGTGGTCTTGCCGCTGGTGCCGGTGACGCCGACCATGGTCATCTCCCGGGAAGGGTGGTCAAACCAGTTGCAGGCGATGACCGCCAGCGCCCGGCGGGAGTCCTCCACCAGCACATAGGGGATATCGCAGTCCGGCACCTGCTGGCAGACCACGCAGGCGGCGCCCTTTTCCTGCACCATGGGGATATACCTGTGGCCGTCGGTGGCCGCGCCGGCGATGGCGACGAACAGGCCGCCCTCCACGGCTTGCCGGGAGTCGTAGCAGACGTCGGTGATATCGGCGTTCAGGTCGGCGGTGGTCTCCAGAATCGTCAGGCCGTTGAGAATGTCGTTGAGTTTCATAGAAATAGTCTCCTTTGCAGCATTTTGCCCCATTATAGCAGGCAGAAATTGCGTAGAAAAGGGAATTCTGTGCGGTGCTGTGTGAATTTCGTGCGCTTTAGTCCGTAACGGAGGTATCGCCCAGCTGGACGGTGATGACCGTACCGGCCTCCACCTCCGTGCCGGCCTCGATGGTCTGGGACAGCACCCGGACGGCGGAGGACTCGCTGGCGGTGGCGCCGGAGAAGCGGATGAACAGTCCCGCGCCGGTGGCGGCGGTATTAGCCTCGGAGGGCGTCTTGCCGATGAGATAAGGCACCTTGCACTTGGCGGTGGATTTATCCGTACCGGCGTACAGGATCACGGCAGACTTGCCGGGGATGATGGCGCCGCCGGCGGGGGTCTGGTCGGTGATGGTCTGCCCATCGCCGTGGAGCTTGCAGGCAAGACCCCGCTCGGAGAGCTTGCTCTTGGCCTCCTCCACGGACATACCGATGACATTGGGAACGGTGGTGTCCATGCCCAGCAGCTCCTCGGCGGAGTAGCTGGGCTCCACGCCCAGATAGGGCAGGACCTCGGACATGATGGAGCTGGCGATGGGCGCCACCATGTTGCCGCCGGAGACGTAGGTGCCGGTATAGCGGCTGGGGGTATCCATGGTCAGCAGCATGATGACCTGCGGGTCGTCCGCCGGTGCAAAGCACAGGAAGGACACCACCACGTCGCCGCTCTGCCCCTTATCGGCCGTACCGGTCTTGCCGCCGATGCGGTAGCCCGCCACCTGCCCGTTTTTGCCGGTACCGCTGGCCACCACATACTCCAGACACTCCCGGACGGTGGCGGAGGTCTCCTCACTGATGACCTGCCGGACGGGAGTGCTGTCGTGCTGGTAGGTGACGCTGCCGTTGGAGTCGGTGATGCGCTCCACCAGATAGGGTGTGTGGAGATAGCCGCCGTTGATGCAGGCAGCCTGCGCGGTGATGAGGGCGAGAGGCGTGACGTTGAAGTTCTGACCGAAGGAGTAGCAGGCCAGATCCAGCTGGGTGAAGCTGGAGGGGTCGGCGAAGATGCCGGTGGCCTCGCCGCCCAGATCGATGCCGGTGCCGTCCATCAGGCCGAAGGATTTCATGTAGTCGTAGAATTTGGTGTTGCCCAGCTTCAGTCCATAGGAGATGAAGGCGGGGTTGCAGGAATTTCCCACAGACTGGACCAGTGTTTGCAGACCGTGTCCCACCTTGTTGGAGCAGTGAATGGTGTAGTTGGAGATATTCACATAGCCGTTGCAGTTGACGGTGGTGTTCTTGTTGATGACGCCCTCCTCCAGCGCGGCGGCCAGCGTCAGGATCTTGAAGGTGGAGCCGGGCTCGTAGGTGTCGTTCAGCGCCTTGTTGCGCCACTGGAGCAGCTGCATCTCCGCCAGCGTGCTCTCGCCCCGCTCCATGCGCTCCTGCAGTGTCTTGTCCTGTACGGCGGCGAAGTCGTTCAGATCGTAGCTGGGGGAGGAGGCCATGGCCAGAATGCCACCGGTCTTTGCATCCATGATGATGCCGGTGGCGCCGTTGGCGGCGGCAAACTTATCGGTCATGGTGTCCAGACCCTTTTCCAGATAATACTGGATGGTGGTGTCCAGCGTCAGTGTCAGGTCGCTGCCGTTCTGGGCGGCAAAATACTGCTCGTAGGCGTACATCATGTCGTTGCCGGCGTTGTCCTTGGTGGACACCACCATTCCGCTCTGCCCCTCCAGCTCCTGCTCGTAGCGGGCCTCCAGCCCGTACAGGCCGGTGTTGTCGTCGCCCACGAAGCCGATGACGTGGGAGGCCAGCGAGCCGTAGGGGTAGTAGCGCTTGGCGTCCGCCACCAGATGGACGCCCACGATCTTGTTCTCGTTGATGTAGGCGCGGACGGCGTTGGCGGTGTCCTCCTCGGCGCGGAGCTTGATCACCTCGTACTGAGACTTGGTGTTGTCCATACGCTTGCGGATGGCGGCGGCGTCACCGTCCAGCAGCTCGGCAAGGCCGGCGGCCAGCGTGTCCTTTGTCCACGACACGGGGGCGTCCTTGTCGTTAACGGCTCTGTCGATCTCCAGCGGGGAGAGGATGATGGTCTCGGCACTGGCGGAGATGGCCATGATATTGCCGGTGCGGTCGTAGATGGTGCCGCGGGAGGCGGTGACCACCGTGCGGCGGGTCTGCTGGCTCACCGCCTTGCTTTGCAGCTCCTCGTGGCGGATGATCTGCAGGTCGAACAGCTGGAAAAACAGCAGCACGAACATACCGACGCCCATGAGGAGCATCAGCACGAAGGACCGGGTCTGGATGACCCGGTTGGCACGGCGGATATTTTCATCTTTACGGTTGGGATTTGACACGTTTTCTGCCTCCGAAGGTAGGGCGCGGCACGGTTTACCGGACGCCGCGCGGGTTCTCGAATACCAAGCAAGGAGCAAGAAGTCGCCTTCTTACTCCTCACTGCCTCATGATATGGCCGCTGTCAGCGGAAATATTCCAGCACATAGCTCCAGCCCCGCTCCAGTGAATCCAGCAGCCCGTCCAGCGCGCCGCTGCTATCGGCCTTGTAGAGCGTGACGCTGTCGCTGCCGGACAGGTCGATATACTGGATCTGACCGCTGGTGGGCTTGGACATACCGGCGGCCTCGGCCGCCGCCTTGACGGTGGCCAGATCGAAGGTCTTTTCATACTCCGTCAGCAGGGCGATGTGCTGCTCGTCCAGATCGGCGATCTCCCGTTTGATGGACGATACGCTGCCGGATACATCGGTGAGCGTGACATAGCCCAGCATCAGCGCCACCACCATGACCAGCAGCACCACGATGCCGCCTACTACCAGCGGGGAGGGGCGTGCCGCCGTGCGGCTCTGGGTCTGACGGCGGGGGAGAGGCTGCTCCTGCACGGCGGGCTGCTTCTTCTGGGGCAGCTTGCCGGCTTCCTCTAACTGACGTTCCCGAACCAGGGCGTCCAGATCGTATGCCAGGTTGCCATAGACGGTGTTTTTGCGGTAGGGACTTGCCATGGGACGGTCACTCCTCTCCTAAGAATGTGGGCGCTCGGTCAGAGCTTTTCCGCGACGCGCAGCTTGGCGCTGCGGGCCCGGGGATTTTCGGCCAGCTCCGCTGCACCGGATACGATGGGCTTGCGGCTGACCAGACGGATCTTCGGCTTTTTGCCGCAGACACAGACAGGGAATTCGGGCAGGCAGGTGCAGCCGGTGGCCAGCTCCTGCATGGTCTTTTTGATGATGCGATCCTCCAGCGAGTGGAAGGAGATGACAGCCAGCCGTCCGCCTGCGTTCAGGTGGGACACGGCGGCCTCCAGCATGGGGGGCAGGGCGTCCAGCTCGCCATTGACGGCGATGCGGATGGCCTGAAAGCTCCGCTTGGCGGGGTGCTGCTTCTCCCGCAGGGCGGCGGGGGGCATGGCGGACTTGATGATGTCCACCAGCTGAAGCGTTGTTTCAATGGGAGCCTGCTCCCGGGCCTGCACGATGCGGCGGGCGATGGCGGGGGCGCAGCGCTCCTCGCCGAAGTCGTAGAGGATGCGGCGCAGCTCCTCATAGGGCCAGTCGTTCACCACGTCCCGCGCGGTGAGGGACGCCGTGCGGTCCATGCGCATATCCAGCGGGGCGTCGTGCATATAGGAAAAGCCCCGTGCGGCGTCGTCCAGCTGGGGGGAGGAGACGCCCAGATCGAAGAGCATCCCGTCCACGCCGGGAATATGGAGGTCGGCGAGGATATCGCCGATACGGTCAAAGTTGCTGTGGACAAGGGTCACGCGATCCAGATAGGGCGCCAGACGCTCCCGGGCGGCGTCGATGGCGGTCTGATCCCGGTCGATGCCGATGAGCCGCCCGCCCGCAGTCAGGCGGCGGACGATCTCCAGCGAGTGACCGGCGCGGCCCAGCGTACCGTCCACATAGACGCCGTCCGGCCGGATGGCCAGCGCGTCCAGACATTCGTGAAGGAGAACGGGCTTGTGGCCGTAGTCCTTTTCGTTGATGTGGTCACACATGGTTTACAGCCCCATTTCCGCCATGGCCTGCTCCAGCGCGCCGGTGGAGAACGCCTCGTCCTCAATGGCGGCCCAGCGCTCGGCGCTCCAGATCTCGGCGCGGTCGAAGCTGCCCACCACCACGACCTCCTTGGTCAATCCCGCATACTCCCGCAGCTTGGCGGGGATGAGGATGCGGCCCTGCGAGTCCGGCTCGCAGTCCGCTGCGTAGGCGAACAGGGCGCGGAGCTTTTTCACCTCGTTGTAGGACAGCTCCTTCAGCTTGGCCATGAACGCCGCCCAGCTCTCGTCGGAGTAGACGGACAGGCAGTGATCCTGTCCCACGGTGACGTGGAAGGTCTGCCCCAGCTCCTTGCGGAGGGAGGCGGGGATAAACAGGCGGCCCTTGGCGTCAATATTATGGCTGAATTGACCGGTCATAGGGCCGCCTCCTCTCATGAAAAAATCGGGGGAATGTGGAAAACTGTGGGACGATCCCCCACAAATAGGGGCACTGCCCCCACAATTCACCACTTACACGGTTAGTATACATAATACGTTATGAAATTGCAAGAAGAAGTTTCCCCCCAGATCCATCCAAAAGGCGGAAAAAACTTCCAAAAAACAGGCAAAAAGGCATATTTCTTAAAACGTATGTTCGAGACATGGACGCACAAAAACCCGGTAGACACAATATTTTGTGTCTACCGGGTTTGCTCGCCACAAGATGCTATTGATTTGTGAAAATCGTAGAAATACGGTGGAGAAATTTGTCGATTTTTCCACAAGGGGACGGGTGTGTTACTGGGCGTCCTCCGGCGCCTTGGGGGATTCCTCGGCGGCGCTGGTGCGGTTCAGCTCGGCACGCTGGGCCTGCATCTGCTCCTGGCTGGCGGCGCGGAAGCGCACGCGGGACTCCTGCACCTCGCTGAGCGCCATCTGGATGGCCTCCTCCGTGCGGCGCAGAGCGTCCTCCGTATAGGTGTTGGCCACATGATACAGCTCACGGGTGCGCTCCTCGGCGCGGCGGAGGATCTCGCTGCTCTTCTGGCGGGCCATCTGGATCGTCTCGCTCTCGGAGACGATGACCTTGGCGTCCAGCTCCGCCTGACGCAGCATCTTTTCTACCTCTTTCTTGGCACCCGCCACATACTCGCTGCGGGCGGCGATCAGCTCGCGGGCCTTCTTCAGCTCCAGCGGGAGCTTGGCGCGGATCTCGTCCAGCAGATCCAGGGCTTCGTCGCGGTTGATGATGCATTTGTCGGAGCTGAAGGCGGCGCTCTTGGCCTCGTCGATCATGCCGTAGAGCATATCCAGCAGGCGCTGTACATCCTTTTCTTCCATAGATCCCTCGTTCCTTTCTCTGTGTTTGGCAGGACGTCAGCCCCGCATTTTTTCCAATTCCTCGGCGATGGGCGCCGGTACATATTTTTCCAGAGGCTGGCCGTAACGGATCATCTCCCGGGCCATGGTGGAGCTGAAATGCTCATAGTCCGCACTGGCGGGCAGCAGCAGCGTCTCCAGTCCCGGCAGGATGCCCTGATTGATGCGGGACATTTGCAGCTCCATGTCCCAGTCGGTGGCGTTGCGTACGCCCTTGAGCAGGATATGGGCGCCCTTTTCCCGGGCGTAATCCGCCAGCAGACCGCTCCAGTTCTCCACCTCCACGTTGGGGATGTCCGCCACGCTGTGGCGGATCAGCTCCAGCCGGCGCTCCGGCGTGAACATGGGCAGCTTTTTCTCGCAGTTGACCATGACGCAGACATACAGCTTGTCAAAGCAGGCCGCACCCCGGCGGATGATGTCCAGATGCCCCAGTGTGATGGGGTCAAAGCTGCCGGGATAAATGGCGATCTTCATGGGTCAGTCCTCATTTCCGCCGCGATGGAACACCGTCAGCTTGATTTTGCCGTACCGGTACTCGCGGTACAGCTGATAGGGGGGCGGAAGTGCGGGCAAAACTGTTTCCACGGCACTTTCCGCCACAATTATACCATGTTGACGGCAAATGTCAAACGCTGCGATATCCGTCAGCGCCTGCTCCAGCAGGCCGGAGGCATAGGGCGGGTCCAGAAAGACCAGATCGAACTTCTCGCCGCTGCGGAGATAGGCGAGGGCGTCGCCCTGCCGGACATGGGCGCGGTCGGTCAGCTTGCAAAGAGCCAGATTCTCCTGAACGAGATGGACAGCGTCGCTGCGCCGCTCTACAAACACACACTCCGCCGCGCCCCGGCTCAGGGCCTCGATGCCCAGCTGACCGGTGCCGGCAAACAGATCCAGCACACGGCGGCCCTCAATGTCGAATTGGATGATGGAGAACAGGCTCTCCTTCACCTTGCCGGTGGTGGGGCGGGTCTCCATGCCCATCAATTCCTTCAATACTCTGCCGCGGGCAGTACCGGTAATGACTCTCATCGACGGTCACCCCCTCGGATCGAAGCACTCAAAGATGACCAGCGCGCCGTCCTTCTCGGCGGCGTCCATGGTCTCCTTGGAGCGGATGGTCCAGCTGAACTCCTGTGCGCCGTACAGACTGCGGCACAGCCGGAGGGACAGGCATTTCCGATCCTCATAGCGGTATGCGATGAAGTCGGGCCGGGTGCGGGCGTTGAGCAGCAGGTTGCTCAGTACCCAGCGCACCACGCCGGGCAGGTTCGCCCCGTCGCCGTGACGCCGGAAGTTTTCAGAGAGCTGACCGCGCACCACATCGGGGCGGTTGGCCCACAGCCACATGAGGCAGCGGGGGTCGAAGGACTCGATGCAATAGGTGACGTGGTGCTTGTCCAGCAGCTTGCAGGCGGCGGCGGCCAGCGCCTCGGCGTTGCCACGTTCGGCCTTCAGCTCCACGATCAGAGGCGCCTTGCCCGCGAAGATGGGCAGCACCTCGTCCAGCAGGGGGATGTGGTGCTCCGTACCCTCCAGCTTGTAGTTTTTCAGCTCCTCCGCCGTCAGATCCTCGATCTGCACGTCCACACCGGCGGTGCGCAGCAGGGAGGCGTCGTGGATGACCGCCAAACGGCCGTCCCTCATGAGATGGACGTCCAGCTCCGCGCCGAGGCCGCATTGGACGGCGCGGCGGAAGGCGGGCAGGGAGTTTTCGGGGATACGGGGCTTATCGTGGAAGCCGCGGTGGGCGAAGCGCCACTTGCGGAAGCGCTCCCAGTCCTTGCGGCGGCGGCAGCGCAGGCACAGCACATACAGCAGGCCCAGCAGCACCAAAAGTCCCAACAGAATATATACAGCTATCATATCAATCCGCCTCCAGATCTTCCAGAACTTCAATGCCGACCCTGGCCTCGGGCTTGCTGTCGCCATGCTTCACCATGAGCATGGTGAAGAACGCCAGCGCCGTGAACACGGCGGCATAGGGGAACAGAACGTGCATACCGAACTGATCCATCAGCAGGCCGGACACCATGGGGGTGGCCACCTGCGCCGCCATGGAGGCGGTGTAGTAAAAGCCGGTGTACTTGCCCACGTCGCCGCCGGAGGCCAGCTCCACCACCATGGGGAAGGAGTTGACGTTGATGGTGGCCCAGCCGATGCCGGCCAGCGCGAACATGGCGTTCATCAGCACGGTGGGGCTGTCGGCGTTCAGGAAGGCAGCCACGGTGAAGGAGCCGGTGAGCATCACCACGCCCGCCAGAATGGTCTTTTTGCGGCCGACCTTGCTGGCGATAAAGCCCACGGGCAGATAGGCCACGATGGCGGCGGCCTGCGCGATGATGAGGGTCAGGTTATAGTCCTTGTGCAGGATGTTGCTGGCGTAGACGGAGTACTTGCTGGTGACGGCGTTGTAGCCGAAGAACCAAAGCACGATGCTCAGCAGGATGAAGATCAGGCTCTTGACCTCGTCGGCGGACAGCTTGCGGCTGGCGGTGGGGTCGTCGGCCTCGGCCTGCTCCTCCAGACCGGCAGCCACGGCCTGCTCCTGCATCTCTCTGGCCCACTCCGTCTCCCGGACGGTGAGCAGGAAGATCACCAGTGCCGCCAGCATCAGCGCCGCGATGACGCCAAAGTAGCCGGTATAGCTCATCAGGCTGTTGCGGACGGAGGAGGTGGCAAATACCATGCCCAGCGCCAGCACCAGAATGCCGCCGGCGGAGCCCATCAGGTTGATGACGGCGTTGGCCTTGGAGCGCAGGGGCTTGAGGGTCACGTCGGGCATCAGCGCCACGGCGGGGGAGCGGAACGTGGCCATGGATACGAGGA
>OIXH01002875.1_pt1 | contig 16314 bp, 13 predicted proteins | sample 1587741 | NCBI WGS metagenome assembly OIXH01 (sample SAMEA3888916, study PRJEB22519) | human gut metagenome | biome: human gut; feature: human-associated habitat; material: faeces | place: Denmark | collected 2011 | reverse complement strand
AGAATGATATCAGGGTCAAAAGGTCAAAAAGCCGTTCGTGCTTGCACGATAAGGCGTTTGAACTTGGGACACGCCAAATATGAGAAAGTAGCGATTTACGCAGTAAATCAGCGGATTTCGAATATTTGGAGGATTGCGGGAGCAGCGTAGCTGCGTAGCAATCCGGGTATCAAATGAGTGTCAAAAGACCTTTTGACACTCATATCATTCGATAATAAATGAAAGTCATCTGTTTTATGCTATTGGCTAAGCAGGTTGCGGCAGTGATTACAGGGCTGTGGCTGACCAGAGCTTTGGAATTGCTGTGGAGGACTTTCGTAGTAGAATAAGGAAAATAAGATTATGTATTTAGTTGTTGGACTGGGAAACCCCGGGAAGCAGTATGAGGCGACCCGCCACAATATGGGTTTTGATACGATCGATGTGCTTGTGGAACGTCATAAGATTCCGCAGGGCGGCGTAAAATTTAATGCTATGTACGGTTCCGGATTCATCGGAGGAGAGAAGGTAATCTTTATGAAACCTTTGTCCTTTATGAATTTAAGCGGTGGTCCGGTACAGGAGATGGCTGCTTATTTCAAAATCAATCCGGAGAGTGAGTTGATCATTATTCAGGACGATATTGATCTGGAGCCGGGACAGCTTCGTATCCGGAAGCAGGGCAGTGCAGGCGGCCATAATGGTGTGAAGAGCATTATCAAGTGTTTAAATACGCAGAGATTTATGCGAATCAAAGTGGGAGTTGGTGAAAAGCCAAAGGACTGGGATTTAGCAGACTTTGTATTAGGACGATTTACAAAAGAGGAGCGGGAACATTTAGAAGGTGCCATGGAAAGAGCGGCTGAAGCTGTCTGCTATATGGTAAACGGCGAAGTGGCAAAGGCAATGAATGAATATAATAAGAAGGTAACAGATTAAAATGAAGGCAATCGAAGAAGTCTTACATGGCTGGGCGGATTATGAAAAAATCCGGGAATTCCTAAAGAAAGAAAAGGGAATCATTCAGATTTCCGGTTGCGTTGACGCAGGAAAAGCACATATGGTATACGGAGTTGGCAATGGTTTTGGAAAGAAAATCATTGCTACTTTTAGCGAACAAAAAGCCAGAGAATTGTATGAGGACTGTCGTTTTTTTGATGGCAATACCGTGTACTATCCGGCGAAAGATATTTTATTTTACCAGTCAGACTTACGGGGAAATCAGCTGACCAAAGAGCGGATGAATGCCATGAAGGTGTTGTTAGAAGAAGAGCAGATGACTTTAGTTACGACATTTGATGGTCTGATGAACCGCCTGATGCCTCTTGAAAAATTAAAACAATTTATCTTAAGGCTCGCACCGGGAGATGAGCTGATTCTGACGGAGTTTACGAAGCAGTTAGTAGCCATGGGCTATGAGAAAAACTATCAGGCAGAGGCAGGCGGACAGTTTGCAGTCCGGGGAGGTATCATAGATATCTATCCGCTGACGGAAGAAAATCCATACCGTATTGAATTGTGGGGCGATGAGATTGATTCTATCCGCAGCTTTTCGGCAGAGAGCCAGCGTTCCCTTGAGAATCTCGAAGAAGTCCGGATTTATCCGGCGGCAGAGATTATCTTTGAAGAGGCTACCTTAGAAAAAGGTTTAAAGAAAATAGATGCAGATGCAAAAAAACTCAGTGAACTCTATCAAAAAGAAATGAAAACCGAAGAAGCACACCGTGTACGCCTGTTAGCGTCAACTGCAAAGGAGAGTATTGAGCAGTTCGGAAGTGTCGAGGGTATGGATGCGTATTTGACCTATTTTGAAGAAGAAACGGTTTCGCTTCTGGATTATTTTTCTAAGGAGGATGCACTGGTATTTTTAGATGAACCAGTCCGGGCAATAGAAAAGGGAAGAGTCATAGAAAAAGAGTTTCAGGAGAGCATGAAGCAGCGTCTGGAAAAAGGCTATATTTTACCGGGACAGATGGATTCTCTCTATTCCTATGAAGAAATTGCAGCAAGACTGATGGCACATAAGGTCATCGGTCTGGCGGCACTTGAAATGAAAGAGAAGGCACTTCCGACCAAAGAATATTTTTCGATTCAGATGAAGACCGTCAATCCGTATAACAACAGTTTTGAACTGTTAATTAAGGATCTGAAACGATATAAAAAGAACCACTATCGTGTCATTCTCCTATCCGGTTCAAGAACCAGAGCGAATCGTCTGGCACAGGATATCACAGAAGAAGGGATCAGTGCATTTTATACACAGGACGAGGAGCATGAAGTAAAACCGGGCGAGGTCATGGTTGCCTATGGAAAAATCAAAAAGGGCTATGAGTACCCGGATCTGCAGTGCGTCGTCATTTCGGAAAGTGATATTTTTGGCAGGGAAAAGAAAAAGAAGAAAAAACGCAGAGTCTATGAAGGAGAGCAGATACAGAGCTTTTCCGATCTGCATGTCGGCGACTATGTGGTCCATGAAAATCACGGACTTGGTATCTATCGCGGAATTGAAAAAGTAGAAGTAGATAAAGTCGTAAAAGACTACATTAAGATCGAATATGCCAAAGGCGGAAATCTCTATATCCTTGCAACCCAGTTAGAGCTGATCCAGAAATATGCCGGTGCGGATGCCAAAAAACCAAAGCTGAATAAATTAGGAACACAGGAGTGGTCTAAGACAAAGTCAAAGGTGCATAAGGCAGTCGCGGATATTGCACAGGATTTAGTTGAACTTTACGCAAAACGTCAGAACCGGGAAGGTTATGTATATGGCGAAGATACCGTATGGCAACGGGAATTTGAGGAAATGTTCCCGTTTGAGGAGACGGAAGATCAGGAGCTTGCCATTGAAGCTACCAAGCAGGACATGGAGAGCAAGAAGATCATGGACCGTCTGATCTGCGGAGATGTCGGCTATGGAAAGACGGAAGTTGCCATCCGTGCGGCATTCAAAGCCGTGCAGGAAGGAAAACAGGTGGTATATTTAGTTCCGACAACGATATTGGCACAACAGCACTACAATACATTTGCGTCAAGAATGAAAGATTTTCCGGTACGGGTGGATCTGCTCTGCAGATTCCGGACGAGTGCGCAGCAGAAAAAGACCATCGAGGATCTGAAAAAAGGAATGGTCGATATTGTCATAGGAACGCACCGTGTTCTTTCAAAAGATGTTGCGTTTAAAGATTTAGGACTTCTGATCATCGATGAGGAACAGCGTTTTGGCGTTACCCATAAAGAAAAGATCAAAAAAATGAAAGAAAACGTGGACGTACTGACATTAACTGCGACACCGATCCCAAGAACCTTGCACATGAGTCTGATCGGAATCCGTGATATGAGCGTCTTAGAAGAACCTCCGATGGACAGAATGCCAATCCAGACTTATGTTATGGAGTATAACGAAGAATTAGTCAGAGAGGCGATCGTCCGGGAAATGTCAAGAGACGGTCAGGTGTATTATGTCTTTAACCGGGTAAATCAGATTGAAGATGTTGCGGCAAAAATTGCCTCACTGGTTCCGGAGGCATCCGTTGCCTTTGCTCATGGGCAGATGAAAGAGCGGGAATTAGAGAACATCATGTACAGTTTTATTAATGGTGAAATCGACGTACTGGTATCGACTACCATTATTGAGACCGGACTGGATATCTCCAATGTCAATACAATGATTATCCATGATGCGGATAATCTGGGACTTTCCCAGCTCTATCAGCTTCGCGGAAGAGTCGGAAGATCAAACCGTACGGCATACGCATTCCTGCTTTATAAGCGGGATAAGATGCTAAAGGAGATAGCAGAAAAACGTCTGGCAGCCATCAAGGAATTTACGGACTTAGGCAGTGGCTTCAAAATTGCTATGCGTGATCTAGAGATCCGTGGTGCCGGAAATCTGTTAGGTGCAGAGCAGCACGGTCATATGGAAGCAGTCGGATATGACCTTTACTGCAAGATGTTAAATGAAGCAGTCCGGCATTTAAAGGGAGAGCAGAAAGAGGAAAACTTTGACACGGCACTGGATGTAGATATTGATGCGTATATTCCGCCTGCTTATATCCCGAATGAATTCCAAAAGCTGGATATCTATAAGCGGATTGCGGGAATTGAAAATGAAGAAGAGAGCGAAGAGATGTTAGAAGAGCTGATCGACCGGTTTGGAGATCCGCCAAAATCCGTCGAAAATCTGCTCTGGATCGCAAAAGTCAAAGCCAAGGCACATTCATGCTTTTTAAAAGAAGTAACGCAAAAAGGCGAAAATATACGCTTTGTGTTCTTAGAACATGCAGCAATAGACCCGGTCAAGATCCCGGATTTTATTGCCCTGTATGATTATGCACTGGATTTTACACCGGATCAGAAGGGGCCGTATTTTACCTACCACTTTAAGAAAAATTCCAGACAGGAGAAGTTATCCGTAACAGAGGCGATCGAGAAGATCCTTACGGATATTGAAAAAATGCTGGTATTACACTATAATGAAACAAGCAGACAGGAAAACTAGGAGGAACAGACAGATGAAAATAAAGAAAGTTGCGGCATTGGCACTTGCGGCAGTGATGGGAGCATCTATGTTAGCCGGATGTGCTTCTAAGTCGATAGATGAGGATGCAGTTGTTGTAAAAATGAAAGACGGAGAAGTCAGACTGGGTGTTGCGAATTTTATGGCACGGTATACCCAGTATACCTATGACAGTATTTACGGTTCCTATTTCAAGGATGATTACTGGTCACAGGATATGTCGGGAAAAGGAAAGACCATGGAAGAGGAAGTAAAGAGTCAGGTTATGGATTCCTTAAAGACCTATTACGCATTAGCGGCGCATGCCGATGACTATGGTGTGAAGATCACCAAAGAGGATAAAAAGAAAATAGAAAAAGCGGCAAAGAAATTTATCTCCGACAACTCGAAAGATGCCGTTACGGAAATGAGTGCCACAGAAGAAGATGTAGAAGAGTATCTGCGTCTTGTGACGATCCAGCAGAGAATGCAGGCAAAAATAGAAGAAGATGTCAATGCCAATGTCAGTGACGAGGAAGCAGCGCAGCGTACCTTTAGTTATGTTTTCGTTTCTACCGAGGGAACCACTACAGAGGACGGAAAACAGAAAGCATACAGTGATGCAGAGAAAAAAGTATTGCGCCAGAAAGCACAGGCATTAGCAGCAGTAAAACCGGAAGAATTAGAGTCCAAGGCAGAAGAAGCAGGACTGACCGTTGCACAGGACTCCTACGGTTCCGCAAAAGATGAGAACAGCAGTCTGGATAAAAAAGTCTTAAAAGCAGCAGACAAGCTGAAAGCAAATGAAATGTCCGGTGTGGTTGAGACAGACAAGGGATATTATGTGATCCGTTTAGACAGCGAGTTCGACCAGAAAGCAACGGATGAGAAGAAAGACGAGATCATCGGACAGCGTCAGCAGGAACTTTATCAGAAGGTATGCGATGAATATACCAGCGATTTTAAATTTGATATCGATAAAAAAGTCTGGAAACAGGTCAAATTTGATAATCATTTCAAAGCAAAAGAGACCACAGACACAAAACAGGATTAGAATGCACTAAAAAAAGAAAGACACATATAGTAAAGTAGTAAGAAATGATCCCTGCCATAGAAATGTAATAAAAAAGTAAAACTATGTAAATTTACAAATGGGAAAATTATGCTATAATAGTACTGTATGAGCAGAAATATAATTGGAAAGATTTTACGATAGAAACATTCTTGACAAATAAGAATACAGGATACTATAATTACTGATTGTATGAAAATATAGAGGTGCAGGATGGAACAATATGTAATCAAAGGTGGAGTTCCGCTTTCCGGTGAAGTTGAAATTGGTGGTGCAAAGAATGCAGCACTTGCCATTTTAGCGGCAGCCATTATGACGGATGAAACCGTAACAATAGATAATTTACCTGATGTTCGTGATATTAACGTACTGTTGGATGCGATTGCGGGAATCGGAGCAAAAGTAGAACGTATCGACAGTCATACCGTAAAGATCAACGGATCTTATATCGATTGCCTTTGCGTGGATTATGATTCTATGAAAAAAATCCGTGCTTCCTACTATCTGTTAGGAGCATTACTTGGCAAATACAAAGAGGCAGAGGTGGCGCTTCCGGGCGGATGCAATATCGGAAGCCGTCCGATGGATCTGCATATCAAGGGATTTAAGGCACTTGGTGCAAGCGTGGAACTGCGGAACGGAGCAGTTGCCGTGGAAGCAAAAGAGCTTGTGGGTACCCACATTTATCTGGATAAGGTTTCGGTTGGAGCTACCATTAATGTAATGATGGCAGCGGTTATGGCAGACGGCAAGACAACAATTGAGAATGCAGCCAAAGAACCTCATGTAGTAGATGTTGCAAACTTTTTAAACAGTATGGGGGCAAACATCCGCGGAGCCGGAACAGATGTCATCCGTATTGTCGGAGTGGAGAGACTGCATAAGACAGATTACTCCGTTATTCCGGATCAGATTGAGGCAGGAACTTTTATGTTTGCGGCAGCCGCAACGCATGGAGATATTTTAGTAAAGAATGTCATTCCAAAACATTTAGAGGCAACTTCCGCAAAACTCTTAGAAGCAGGATGCCGCATCGAGGAATTTGATGATGCAGTACGCGTATCAGCGGCAGGAACATTGCACAATACACAGGTGACGACACTGCCTTATCCTGGTTTTCCGACGGATATGCAGCCACAGATGGCAGTGGTACTTGGAATTGCACAGGGAACGAGTACGGTAACGGAGAGTATTTTTGAGAACCGTTTTAAATATGTGGATGAACTGACCCGTATGGGAGCAGACATCAAGGTTGAGAGCAATGTAGCCATTATCAATGGTGTAGACCATTATATGGGTGCAAGGGTCAGCGCTCCAGATTTGCGTGCCGGTGCCGCTTTAGTGATCGCAGGGCTTGCAGCCGAAGGAATTACCGTGATCGATGATATCCATTTTATTGAACGCGGTTATGAAGAATTTCCGAAAAAACTCAGTCAGGTCGGTGCGAAGATTGAAAAGGTATCAACGGAAAAAGAGATCCAGAAATTCACATTGAAGGTATCTTAGATTAGTGGTGTTGTGGACAGCATCAGAATAAGAATCCAATAAAATGAAACAGAAAAACAGAATGAAATAGAAGATGTTATATATGTTATAGAGTAAAAAAGCAACTACTGTTTTATGACGTGTGTCATAGATCAGTAGTTGCTTTTTTGTTACACAACGGATTTAATATACAAATTTGGTTCACGGTACAGATCCAGACAGGTTCCGTCATCTAACTGGATCATTGGTGAAGACAGATGATTGGAATTCAAAAGGATAATGTTTGCACTTCTGCCATCGTTTAAAAGAATACGGTTATTCTGATATGCGTTGGCGATGTGCTCTAAAAATGTCAGGATATACTGTGGCTTATATTTAGAAAGACCGTCTTTTTCAAATTCTGCAATGACCTCAAACGGGCAAAGCGGAGTACGGTACTTTCTGGCAGAAGTCATCGCATCATACACATCTGCGATCGAAATGATCATAGCGTGGTCATCAATCTCATTTGTTTTTAAGCCAAGCGGATATCCGCTTCCGTCACAACGCTCATGGTGGGACAGTGCTGCCTGTTTTACATGATAATCAATATTCAGTTCTTTTAACAGATCATAGCCGAGGACAGGATGCTGTTTGATCAAAGCAAATTCGTTGTCGGTCAGCTTTTCTTTTTTATTTAAAATATCACTTGGGATCAGGAATTTGCCAACATCGTGCAATGCGGCTGCCAATGTCAGGGTGTCTAAATCTTCTTCGCTGAAATTCAGCCATTTTCCTAACATTCTTGCGATCATTGCAACATTCAGGGAATGAGCGCAGATCGGATCGTCAATCTGACGTAGATTGTGGATCATATCAAAGAACTGAATGGAAGTCCTGGTCTCTGATATGAGTAGTTTTGGAATCTCAACTAACTCGGTTGCGTGGTTCATGGTTCCGGTGTTGACCAGTTCCTTCAGATAATTATTAAAATTAGTAATATGATTAGTGTAATCAATCTGAAACTTCTGGAAAGAAGAACTTTTGCGGACTTTTTGGGAATATGATAATTCATGTTCCGGGGCAACGATCTTCTTTGGTTCTTCTTCTACGGTATCTTTGATATCAATAACAGACACGCTTTGAATATTGTAAAAAGACATACGCGTGATCAATGATTCTGTTAATACCGTGTTTTTTCCGATGATCAGCTGACCTGCTTTTGTCTTTACAGGGGCAGCAGTGATCATACCCGGCTTTAAATCCTGTACTGTAATAACTCCCATGGTTAACTCCTATCACTCCGAAAACGAAGTATCCTTCGTATTTGCTAATACCTTCTTCTAAATGCTCCTAAAAACTTTTACATATAAAAAGTATAAATATTTTCAGAAAATTGTCAATATGAAATGATGGAAAAGACAGGAAAAGGCAGAAATACATCAAATTAGCTTGACTTTTTTTGCAAAGGGGAGTAAAGTAACGCCTGTAGATAAATCATAAATAATATATATCTCTCTTATTCAGAGTGGTGGAGGTACAGAGGACCTGTGAAGCCACGGCAACCCCTTTTGATGGAAGGTGCCTGCCTGAGCGAGAAATCGAACAATAAGAGGAAGGAATTGTAAGATTCGTGTCCGCTTATCACAGCGGATTTTTTTATACGGCAATTCAATTGTCAAAACTGTGTTTTATAGTATAATTTATCATCCTGCACAAAGAAGATATTCCATGTTTCCCTGTGCAGAACATTCCGATGAACCTCAGAAAGCAGAAATCATGTTCACCAGTGGGTTCCATGATTCCTTGAGTTTCATCTTCATTGCACAAAAAGAAACCTTCCATATCTTCTTTGTGCAGGATGGGTTATCACTTTGAAATATAGTTTTGACAATTGAAGATACATAAAAAATGATATGTGTTGTAATGTAAGAAAATCCGCAGGAGAGATACGATGACAAGGAGGAAAAAGATGGACAAGAGACTTTTTACATCAGAGTCAGTAACAGAGGGACATCCGGACAAAGTCTGCGATGCAGTCTCTGACGCAATTTTAGATGCATTGATGGCACAGGATCCAATGAGCCGTGTGGCATGTGAAACAGCAGCATGTACAGGATTTGTACTGGTAACAGGTGAGATTACAAGTAAAGCAGATATCGACATTCCAAAGATCGTACGCCAGACTGTGAACGAGATCGGATACAACGATGCAGCAACCGGTTTTGATGGCAATACCTGTGCAGTTATGGTTGCAGTAGATGAGCAGTCAAGCGATATTGCAATGGGCGTTGATAAGGCGTTAGAAGCAAAAGAGAACAAAATGTCTGACGAAGAGCTTGAAGCGATCGGTGCAGGCGATCAGGGTATGATGTTTGGTTATGCAACAAATGAGACAGAAGAGTATATGCCATATCCGATCTCTTTAGCACACAAATTAGCTTTACAGTTAACAAAAGTCCGCAAAGACGGTACTTTAAAATACTTAAGACCGGATGGAAAGACACAGGTATCCGTAGAGTATGATGAAGCAGGAAAACCGGTACGTCTTGAGGCAGTTGTACTTTCTACACAGCATGACCCGGATGTGACACAGGAGCAGATACATAATGATATTAAAAAATATGTATTTGATGAGATCCTTCCAAAAGAGATGATCGATGCAGATACAAAATTCTTCATCAACCCGACCGGAAGATTCGTAATCGGTGGACCACACGGAGATGCAGGTTTAACAGGACGTAAGATCATCGTAGATACATATGGCGGATATGCACGTCACGGCGGCGGTGCTTTCTCAGGTAAGGACTGCACAAAGGTAGACCGTTCCGCAGCTTACGCAGCACGTTATGTAGCAAAGAATATTGTAGCAGCAGGACTTGCAGAAAAATGTGAGATCCAGCTTTCCTATGCGATCGGTGTTGCACAGCCGACATCTGTTATGGTAGATACTTTCGGAACCGGAAAACTTTCCGATGAGAAGTTAGTAGAGATCATCAGAGAGAACTTCGATCTTCGTCCGGCAGGAATCATCAAAATGTTAGACTTAAGAAGACCGATCTACAAACAGACAGCAGCATACGGACACTTTGGACGTAATGATTTGAATCTTCCATGGGAAGCATTAGACAAAGCAGATGAGCTGAAAAAATATCTGTAAATTTTTTAAAAAAGTTGATATAAGATAGCGGGAACAGTCCTTTTTTCTAAAAACAGAAAGAAGGGCTGTTTTTTATAAAAAGTTTAGAATTCTTTTTGAAAATAGCCATAGGATTCCGTAAGATTCGTGTTATAATAAAAATTGTGAGAGGAAATATATTATGAAGCTTAGAACAAGACTATGTATTGCTTTTTGTATTTTAATATTTATTCCGCTTCTTTTGACAGGAATGGCAGCATTCGGAGTCTACCGGACACAGTCTTATGCGTTTGAACAGGCAAAGGATGTGTTAGTTGATATTGGATTTTCAGTACTGTTGATCTTAATATTTACGGCAGCGCTGATGACTGTTTGGATCTACCGGGCAATTATTGATCCGATCCGTAAACTGGAAAAGGCGGCACAGGAGATACGGGATGGAAATCTGGACTTTGAGATTGAAGTAAAGGGAAATGATGAGATCAGCGAATTGTGCCAGAGCTTTGAGCAGATGCGGGAGCAGTTGAAGCAGTCGTCAGAGGAACGGGTGTTGAATGAGAAAGAGAACCGGGAACTGATCAGTAATATTTCCCATGACTTAAAGACACCGATCACTGCGATCAAAGGCTATGTCGAAGGAATTATGGACGGAGTGGCGGATACACCGGAAAAGATGGAGAAGTATGTCCGTACGATCTACAATAAGACCAATGAAATGGATCTTTTGATCAATGAGTTAACGATCTACTCTAAGATCGATACCAACCGTATCCCTTACAATTTCAGTAAGATCAATGTGGCAGAATATTTTGAGGACTGTGTAGAAGAGATCGGCATGGATCTGGACTCAAAAGGGATCGGTCTTTCTTATATCAATTATGCAGAGGATGATATTGTAGTCATTATGGACCCGGAGCAGATCCGGCGTGTCATACATAACATTATCAGCAACTCCGTAAAATATTTAGATAAACAGAATGGTTTTATCAATATCCGTGTGCGGGATGTCGGGGATTTTGTCCAGTTTGAATTTGAGGATAACGGACGCGGCATTGCAGCAAAGGATCTGCCGTATATTTTTGAACGTTTTTACCGTGCAGAGAAATCCCGAAATTCTGCAACAGGCGGAAGCGGGATCGGTCTTTCCATTGTGAAAAAGATCATTGAGGATCACGGTGGAAAAATCTGGGCAACCAGCAAAGAATCAAGCGGAACAACGATGTATTTTGTGATCCGTAAATATCAGGAGGTACCAAATGAGCAGAATATTGATCATTGAGGATGAGGTCGCAATTGCAGATTTAGAGCGTGACTATTTAGAACTCAGCGGCTTCACGGTGGAGATTGAGAATACAGGAGATGTAGGATTAGCGAGAGCATTAAAGGAGGAATTTGATCTCTTTATCTTAGACCTGATGCTTCCGGGTGTGGACGGATTTGAAATCTGCAAACGGATTCGCGATGAGAAAAATACACCGATCCTGATGGTGTCTGCAAAAAAAGAGGACATTGACAAAATCCGTGGCTTAGGACTTGGAGCCGATGATTATATTACCAAGCCGTTTTCCCCAAGCGAGTTAGTGGCAAGGGTCAAAGCACATCTGGCTCGTTACGAAAGACTGATCGGCAGCAGTGTGGAGACACGCAACATCATAGAGATCCGTGGGATCAAGATTGATAAGGATGCCCGCCGCGTGTGGGTAAATGAAGAAGAAAAAGCATTTACGTCAAAGGAATTTGACCTGCTTTGTTTTTTGGCAGAAAATCCGAATCGTGTTTATACGAAGGAAGAATTGTTTAAAGAAATCTGGGATATGGAATCGATCGGTGACATTGCAACGGTAACCGTGCATATTAAAAAGATTCGTGAAAAGATTGAATTCAATACGGCAAAGCCGCAGTATATTGAAACCATCTGGGGGGTCGGTTATCGGTTTAAGGTATAATAAATGAAAACAGAAATACGCAAGCTATGAAAATAAATAGTAACTTATAAATTTGCTAATATCTTAAAAAAACAAGCGGATTCGTTAACATGAATACATCAGTTCATTGATACAGATACAAAACAGGAGGTATATTCAATGTTAAATGAATCAGTAATCAAAGTATTAAAAAATGGTATGTGGGATCTTGCGACATGTGCGAACGGAGAACCGAACGTAGTTCCGGTCGCATTTAAGGATGTTACCGATGACGGAAAACTGGTTGTAGGAGATGTTTTTTATAAGGAAGATGGCGAAAATGAAATGGTGCAATGCCAAAAATGTGATTATCATAGATAAGGAGAAATCTTGACAGAAAGAATCATACTATATAATATATAAATCAACAGATGCTTGTCTCGTCATGAAAGAAGACTATAGATTTTACTGTTTCTGAACACAACAGTTTAATTTATAGTCTTTTTTAATAAAAAAATATGTGAAAGATGGAAGGGGAACAAAATGTTAACGAAGAACTGGTGGAAAAAGATTGTGGTAATCGTGATTGGTTCAATGATTGCAGCTTACGGGATCACGCTTGCATTGTATGCAGGGTTTGGGGGCGCAACGCTCGCCGTGCTGTGGCAGGGACTTTCGGAAACATTTCATATGAGTATTGGAATGGCTTCATTTATGGTAGCACTTGGAATGATTCTATTCGTGGTGATCTATGACAGGTCACAGATTCATATAGGAACAGTGCTATATCAAATTGTATACAGTGCTTGTGTAGATTTGTTTGCAAATTGTCATATATATAGCAGATACGTATGGGTTAATTTTTTGATCATGTTGTTGGGTGTGATCTTGTTTGCGGTTGGAACCGGTTTGTATGCATCAGCGTCTCTTGGAAGAGGTTCTTATGAAGCAGTTACTTTTGCATTAGCAGAGAAAAATAACTGGCAGGTTAAAATTGTCCGTATGATATTAGATATTGTAATGGTTGTAGTAGGAGTTCTGCTTGGCGGAAAGTTTGGCATATGTACAATCGTTACGGTTATAATCTCAGGACCTGTGATACAGCTGGTAAATGTCAGATCAAAACAGCTTTTTAAGATGTAAAAGTCATATACCTGTATTTCTTTCTCCACGCTTGAAAAGAGTGTTTTTGTGTGCTAAATTATAAAGAAATATAGAAAGTTCGAATATTTTTTGAAAAAATCCTATAAATCTTATTATTTTAAAGAATAATTTTTAATAGAGATTATAAATAAAACAGAAGGAAATACAGTAACTACAAAATAATGAAACTATACAGAATCAATATTCATAATTTTGAGGATCCTTTGCAAAATAAAAGACTTCTCGAACTGGTTGGTACAGAACGAAGAAAAAAGGTCATCCGGTATCGTATGCCGGATGACCGGAAGAGAAGTCTTGCAGCAGGGCTGATCATTCAAAAAATCCTGAATGAAAACGGGCTTTCAGAAGATAGCCTGAAGTATTCGGAAAACGGAAAACCGTTTGCAGACAATCTTTTTTTTAATGTATCCCATGCAGGAGATTATGTGGTTGGAGTGTCCTCCGATCGTGAAGTCGGGTGTGACATTGAAAAAATTGTGGATGCACCACTGGAAGTTGCCGACCGTTTTTTTCATTTAAAGGAAGCAGTGTATATCAAATCTGCGGAAGATAAAAATAAAGCGTTTTTTACCCTTTGGACGTTGAAAGAAAGTTATATGAAAATGACAGGCAGGGGGATGAATCTTCCTTTGGATTCATTTGAAGTCGTTCCAACAACAGATGGATTTATGCTGGGAGAATCAGCGGAAAGACCATGTTTTTTTAAAACCATGGAATTTGATGATTATATTTTTTCGGTCAGTAATGAAACGGATTTTGCTATTACGCAGAATGATTTTTTAGATATTGATATAATGAGTGCAAGCGAGTCAGCATACTTGCAGGATTGACGAGCGTCGAATGCTACATCTGTGAAAATGCAGCACCCGAAGGAGTGATCTCATAGACCACCTTTTTCTTTGTAACAGGATGGATAAAACCAATATGGTAGGAGCAGAGTCCGAGTGGAAGATAACCCGGTGTGTTCCTGCCATATTTTTTGTCACCGATGATCGGATGTCCGGCGTGGGCAAGCTGCACGCGGATCTGATGATGGCGGCCGGTCTTTAACTGTATCCGTACCAGACTGCGATCCTCCATTGTTTTTACGGTTTCATAGGATAATTCCGCACGTTTCGCACCAGTGGTATCTTTTGGGACTACGCTGGACACATTGCTTTTTCCATCCCGAAGCAGATAATTTTCCAGTGTGCCGCAGGCAGGAGAAAAAGTACCTTCCACCATGGCATAATAATATTTTTCAAAGGTATGGACCTGCATCTGGGCAGATAGTGCTGCCGCACTTTTTTTATCTTTGGCAAATACCATCACACCCTCTACCGGCTGGTCTAAACGGTGCACCAGTCCGACATAGGGCGGTTCGCCTTTGGAAACCCGATAATTTTTTAACAGGCTGACCATATCGGTCACACCGGATTTTGGAGTCTGCGTCGGAATGCCCGGCGGTTTTTTACATACAATGATAAATTCATCTTCAAAAATAATCTCTAACATGGGTGGTATTATAACACAGACCTTTTGGAAAAGAAAGAATAAAAAGGGACTTTTTCTGACATACTTTTTTTATGAAAAACGAAGTGAAAAATTCCATGTTACAGTTATTAAAAATTGCAGTGATCACGGCACTGGTCTATCTGGTATTCCACTATCTGTTAGGGCTTGTTTTTCCATTTCTGATCGCATATGGAATTGCAGTGCTGCTCAATCCGCTGTTAGAAAAAATAAACAGACACTGGAGGATCAAACGGGGAATCTTAAGTGCATTACTGGTGTTACTGGTATTTGCGGTGGCTGGTGGACTGCTCGGTATGGCAGGATATGCACTGATCAGTCAAGCCAAAAAACTGGTTCAGAATTACGATTCCGTTGCCGCGCAGGGAACGCAGGTATGGAATCTGTGCTGTCAGCGTGTCGAGGAGCTCTGCGGAATACAGAACGGTTATGTAGAACATTGTGTTTCGTCATATGTGCCAATGCTCTGGCAAAAATGCCGGACAGATGTGGTACCAAAGCTGATGAATTATTCGATCGGTTATGTGAAAGGTTTTCTGGTAGGCTTTACGATCTTTATTGTCATTATGGTCTCTACGATCCTGATCCTTGCAGATTATCCGAATATCCGAAAAAAAGCGGTGGAGCATCCGATCGGGAATCTGATCTATCGGATCGGGCGAAATATGAAAAAGGCAGGAGGTACTTATTTAAAGGCACAGCTTATCATCCTTTTGATCATCAGCAGTATTTGTTGTGTCGGACTTTTTCTGACCGGAAATTCGTATGCGGTACTGGTTGGATGCGGAATAGGGTTGTGCGATGCCCTTCCTTTTTTCGGAACGGGAACCGTGTTTATCCCATGGCTGTTGTTCAAGGTATTCTGTGGACAGTATCTGCTCGCGGGTGCGTATGGGATCATCTATCTGATCTGTAACTTTACCAGAGAATTCTTAGAGCCAAAGCTGATCGGCAGTAAATTATCCATTCATCCGATGCTGGTATTGATCAGTACCTATGTGGGTCTGTGCGTGTTTGGGGTCTTTGGGTTTTTCCTGGGGCCGGTGGCAGGGCTTTTGATCGCGGAGATTTATAAGGCGTCTGAGGAAGGGTGAGGAAAATAGTTTTATAGGATATAAGATATAGCTGATGGCACCGATGAAATATTCCGTGTTCCCTTGTGCAGGACATTCCATATTTCATCTGTGCCATCTTTCTACGGAGTCTATGAAAAAATATAAAGTTTATTTCTGTAAGGGGCGAAAATCAGTTATCAAAGGGTGAAAGTAAAATGATTGCAGTCAGTAGTTTGGATGTAGTGTTTTTAAGAAATGTGTGTTAGATTATTGTTATACAACTCGGAATTTGGAGGGACAATATGGCAGACAAAATACAAAGCGCTTATGAAACATCAAAAAACATATATGACGATGTACTTACACAGAGAAATTTTTTTAGCAGGCTGTATATCAAGCTGTTCTGGAGTGGTACGGATGACAACGATATCGCACGAAAAGTTTTATCATATATTCCTGATGATTTTTCAGGAAATCTTCTTGATGTTCCAGTTGGGACGGCTGTATTTACACAATGCAAGTGGACATCC
>OIXH01002874.1_pt1 | contig 16322 bp, 14 predicted proteins | sample 1587741 | NCBI WGS metagenome assembly OIXH01 (sample SAMEA3888916, study PRJEB22519) | human gut metagenome | biome: human gut; feature: human-associated habitat; material: faeces | place: Denmark | collected 2011 | reverse complement strand
AACGTAAGAAATACGGTCTCAAAGCAGCTCGTCGTGCTCCACAGTTCAGCAAACGTTAATCTGCTTTTACTATTCAGAACGAGATTTATTTACTCCTCAGAACGAGATTGTTCTGAGGAGTTTTTATATACACGGGCAACGGATCAGAGTCTGTGCTGGCACAAGCCGTTACAAGCCGTTGGAAAGCTGCTGGAAAGATTCTGGCAAGATTGTGGAAAGACCATGGCGGACTGTCAAGATAACCTGAGTGACTCAGAATAAAGAAGGAAAGTTAAGATGAAAGCAATATTAATGGCGATTGCCCTGCTGGTGATCGGTTTTGTACTTTTGATCAAAGGAGCAGATTATTTTGTAGATGGAAGTTCTGCAGTTGCAAAGAAGCTGAAAGTTCCGTCGCTGATTATTGGATTTACGATCGTGGCGATGGGGACGAGCCTGCCGGAGTGTGCGGTAAGCGTTGCGGCATCTGTTACGAACAATAATGCACTGGCAGTCAGCAATGCAGTGGGATCTAATATATTTAATTTGATGGTGGTATGCGGAATCTGTGCGTTGATCGTACCACTGACGGTACAGATTGAGACTTTGAAAAAAGAGTTTCCGTTTTCTGTTTTCTGTGCATTGTTATTGCTTGTCCTTGGTTATTGGGAAATGAATCTTGGTCGTATGGAGGGAATTATCCTGATCGTGATTTTTGCATGTTATCTTTTGTGGATGATTTTTTCGGCATTAAAGGCGAGACGAGAAGCTGGGGAAGAGGAGATTGATACATTTCCGGCATGGAAATGTATCGTGTATATCATTGGAGGAGCGGCAGCAATCAAGTTTGGCGGAGATTTTGTCGTGGATGGTGCAACAATGGTGGCAAGAAGTTTCGGGCTGACTCAGACTTTGATCGGTCTTACGGTCGTTGCAGTGGGAACAAGCCTTCCTGAACTGGTCACATCCATCGTTGCGGCAAAAAAGAACGAGCTGGATATGGCGGTGGGAAATGTAGTAGGGTCTAATATTTTCAATATACTGCTGGTACTTGGGGTTGCGTCATCCATCAGTCCGATTGCATTTTTAATGGAAAATGTTGTTGATATTGTGATTCTTGTCGGCTTTAGTATCGTTGTATGGCTGATGGCGTGGACAAAGAAAAGGCTGAGCAGAAGAGAAGGCATTATCATGCTGTTGCTCTATTTAGGTTATATGGTGTATATCTGTATGAGATAGCTTGAGAGAAATGGGGAGGAAAGTCTGCTTTGATCTGTAGATTGTTACAGGATCAAAAGCAGATTTTTTAGTATAAAATCAGCCCGGGGCTTTTGCTCCGGGCTGTAATATATGTAAACTGTTCGTAATTTTTAGGCGAAGACCGGCAATCATAAAAAGCAATTAATACAATCGCCGTCTTCTTTATTTGATGATTTTATTATAGAGGGAAATTGTGTCCGGGGTGTGTCGGGAAAGAAAAAGAATTATAAAAATTATTAAGAGATTATGAGGAAATTACATTTGTTGGTATAAATATAATGATGTCGGGTAAGTATTCCCGGTCAAATTTCAAACAAAAAAAGAAATCCTCAAATCAAGGATTTCTTTTCTTATCAATGCGGAAGAGGAGACTTGAACTCCCACAGGATAAAACTCCCACTAGAACCTGAATCTAGCGCGTCTGCCATTCCGCCACTTCCGCTCGACAAATAAAATAATATCATAAGGTTACGAGTTTGTAAACCCTAAAATTAAAATTCTTTATATTTTATGTATTTTTTAAAAAATTCAGAAAATTCATCTTATAAAATATTGGGACCTGGAAGAAGGTATGTGATATAAAGCTGGTGTGAAGAATGGGGGGAATAAAAATTTGATTAAAAATGCAGAAAGCGATGACATAACAGATTTGAAGTGATAGAATAACGAATAGAAATCCGTAGATTGCAACAAAACGGAATACATAGGAGGAAACTTTAAGTAATCAAAATCATTACCGATAGTGATTAAATGTGTTAAAATATACTCATGGAGGATATTGTTATGAACACATCTAATATCACTAATTACAAACCAAAAGATTTTGCTGAATTATTGGGTGTCTCAGTCAAAACGTTACAACGTTGGGATAGAGAGGGGATTCTGAAAGCAAATCGGACTCCGACTGATAGGCGTTATTATACTTATGACCAATATCTTCAGTTTAAGGGCATAAATACTGAAAACGATAATCGTCAGATTGTTATTTATGCCAGAGTATCTACAAGAAACCAAAAAGATGATTTGCAAAACCAAGTAACTTTTTTACGTCAGTTTTGCAATGCTAAAGGTATCATTGTAGATCAATGTATTGAAGATTATGGAAGTGGGCTTAACTACAATCGTAAAAAGTGGAATCAATTATTAGATGAAGTAATGGAACAAAAAATCAAAACTATCATAGTTACACATAAAGATAGATTTGTCAGATTTGGCTATGATTGGTTTGAAAAATTCTGTATGAAGTTTAATACAACCATAGTGGTAGTGAATAATGAAGAACTATCACCGCAAGAAGAACTTGTACAGGATATTGTATCTATACTTCACGTTTTTTCTTGTAGATTGTACGGTCTTCGTAAGTATAAAAAACAAATAGAAGGGGATGAGGAAATTGCTAAAGAGCTTCAAAACGGAAATAAATCCGACAGTCGAGCAAAAAATCAAGATTAACAAGACTATCGGCACTTGTAGATATGTTTACAACTTCTATCTTGATCACAACAAAGCTTTATACGATAAAGGTGAAAAGTTTATGACTGGCAAGAGTTTCAGCGTATGGCTCAATAATGAGTACATTCCTAATAATCCTGATAAAATATGGATTAAAGAAGCATATTCAAAAGCTGTAAAAAAGTCTATTGAAGATGGATGTACTGCATTTACAAGATTTTTTAAACATCAAAGTGCTTTTCCTAATTTCAAAAAGAAAGGTAAATCTGATGTAAAAATGTATTTCGTAAAGAATAATCCTAAAGATTGTAGATGCGAGAGACATAGGTTGAACATACCCACTTTAGGTTGGGTACGCATTAAAGAAAAAGGTTATATACCAACAACTAAAGACGGATGGAAAATCAAAAGCGGTACAGTATCCATCAAAGCAGGCAGATATTATGTGTCAGTTCTTGTGGAAATTCCCGACGCTAAGATTGCTAATAATAGCAATGACGGTATAGGAATTGACCTGGGTTTGAAAGACTTGGCGATTGTTTCTAATGGTAAAACTTATAAAAATATCAATAAGTCAGCAAGAGTTAAAAAATTGGAAAAGAAATTGTGCAGAGAACAAAGATGTCTCTCACGCAAGTATGAGAATTTAAAGAAAGGAGAGTCCACTCAAAAAAATATACAAAAGCAAAAGCTCAAAGTGCAAAGACTTCATCATAAAATAGATAATATCCGTACTGATTATATCAATAAATCAATAGCCAAGATAGTGAAAACCAAGCCATCTTATATAACTATTGAAGATTTGAATATATCAGGAATGATGAAGAACAGACATCTATCAAAAGCCGTTGCATCACAAAAGTTCTATGAATTCAGAACTAAGCTTAAAGCTAAGTGTGATGAAAATGGTATTGAATTAAGAGTCGTAGACAGATGGTATCCATCATCCAAAATATGTCATTGCTGTGGTGCTATCAAGAAAGATTTGAAGCTTTCAGATAGAATATACTGTTGTGATTGTGGCTATGTTGAGGATAGGGATTTTAATGCTGCTCTTAATCTAAGAGATGCTTTAACTTACGAAGTTGCATAATAAACGCAAACGTAAGTATGTACTGCGGGCTATCGCAGGAATTTACGACTGTGGAGTGTACAAGAACTTGTGAGTAGCGTATTGTTTATAATCGCCAAAGCATACACATTGAAGCAGTAAGAAGTATCCGCAAGGACTTCAATTTCTCGATGTGTTTGAGTATATTTCAACACATTTTGAGTGGCAGGTATAAGAGTATGTATCAGGCTGCAGAAGAAAGATATCAGAAAATGGATTATGTGTATTGTGGAAAAAGCGGATTAAAATTACCGGAAGTGTCACTGGGATTCTGGCATAATTTTGGAGATACCGGTGTCTATGAAAATATGAAGCAGATCTGCTTTACGGCATTTGACAATGGGATCACGCATTTTGATCTTGCGAATAACTACGGACCGGAACCGGGCAGTGCCGAGAAGAATTTTGGCAGAATCTTAAAAGAAGAGATGGGACAGCACAGAGATGAGATGGTGATCAGTACAAAAGCGGGATATCTGATGTGGGATGGCCCTTACGGGGACTGGGGAAGCAGAAAGTATCTGCTGGCAAGCCTGGATCAGAGCCTGCAGAGAATGGGACTGGATTATGTAGACATCTTTTATCATCACAGGATGGATCCGAATACACCATTAGAGGAGACCATGGGTGCATTGGCTACAGCAGTACAGTCGGGAAAAGCACTTTATGTAGGACTGTCCAATTATGATGGACCGACCATGGAAAAAGCGGCTGCGATCCTGAAGGATCTTCATTGTCCGTTTATTATTAATCAGAATCGTTATTCTATTTTTGATCGGACGATTGAGAAGAATGGTCTGAAAGAAAAGGCAGCAGAACTGAAGAAAGGAATCATTGCATATAGTCCGCTGGCACAGGGACTTCTGACGAACCGTTATCTGAATGGAATCCCGGAGGACAGCCGGATCATGACGGATGGAAGATTTTTGAAAAAGGATGCACTTACAGAAGAAAAGCTCATGAAAATCCGTGCTTTGAACGAGGTCGCAGCCGGACGTGGACAGACTCTGGCAGAGATGGCTCTGAGCTGGATTTTACGAGATGGAATCGTAACCAGTGTACTGGTGGGAGCATCGAAACCGCAGCAGTTGCTTGACAATATCAAAGCGATTGAAAATACGGAGTTCTCTGAAAAAGAACTGAAGAAGATCGATGAACTTTCTCTCTGATTTTCGAAGTTTTACATAAAAGAAGGCAGAAAAGAAAAATAAAAGAAACTGAGGAATTAAAATGGAAAGAATTGCAAGTTTTACAATCAATCATCTGAATCTCATGCCGGGATTGTATGTATCAAGAAGAGATGCGAAAGGAGACTGTGTTACGACGACATTTGATCTGAGGATCACAGCACCGAACAGAGAACCGGTCATAGATACACCGGCACTGCATACGATCGAGCATCTGGCGGCAACCTATCTCAGAAACAGTGAGAGTAAAGAAGATGTGATTTATTTTGGACCGATGGGCTGCAGGACAGGATGTTATCTTGTTATGTTCGGTAATTTAGATTCAGAAGATATTTACGACCTTGTTATGGATCTGTGTGATTTTATTATAGGATTTGAAGGCGAGATTCCGGGGGCGGCACCGGAACAGTGTGGAAATTATCAGGAACAGAATCTTGATATGGCGAAATATTATATCAGAAAATACCGGGACAGCCTGAAGAAGGACCGAAACCTGGTATATCCTGAATAGAATCTTACAGAAAAGAAAAATTGAAGAACCGGAACCGGAAAAGGATTTTTATCAAAGCCAAAAGCAGACAGAAATTCATTTCCGGTTCCGGTTTATTTTTTGAAATATCTCCAAAATATAATCAATCCCGAAAATAATAGAAAAAGCACTTGAAATATACCCCTTATGGGTATATAATTCGGAATGTGAAGAATACCTATAGGGGGTATTAAAATCCACAAAGTGTGTCTCTCATAATTTCGATCAAAAAGGAGCATAATCATGGAAGAAGAAAAAGTCTGTCCGGGTTGCTGTCATAAGACAAAGGAGCGTTCGGAAAAAGAATATAAAGATTTACTGAACAGATTGAGCAGGATCGAAGGGCAGGTCAGGGGGATCAGGAGAATGGTAGAAAATGATGCCTATTGCCCGGACATTTTAGTACAGGTCTCGGCTGTGAATGCGGCATTGAACAGTTTTAATAAAGTACTTCTTGCAAATCATATTCGTACCTGCGTGGCGGATGATATAAGAGAGGGAAAAGATGCAACAGTGGATGAACTGGTTGCAACATTGCAGAAACTGATGAAATAATGATTGCCGTATAGTGTCTGGAAAGTAAAACAGAAACCGGAAGGAAGAACAGGAATCGGAAGGAAGAACAGGAACTAGAAAATAGAACAGGAAGGTGAAAAGATGGAACAATATCGTGTGACAGGGATGAGCTGTGCAGCGTGCAGCAGCCGTGTAGAAAAAGCGGTATCCAATGTCCCAGGGGTAACCTCATGCTCGGTAAGTCTGCTGACTAACTCCATGGGAGTGGAGGGAACTGCGTCGGCATCCGAGATCATTGCCGCTGTGGAGGCATCCGGATACGGAGCATCGCTGAAAAATGCAGAGAACGGAAACGGAGGAACAGCATCTGCTGCTGCAGCGGATGAGATGCTGAAAGATACAGAGACTCCGAAGATGAAAAGGAGACTGATCGCTTCACTGATATTTCTGATCCCGTTGATGTATGTATCAATGGGACATATGATGTGGGGATGGCCGTTGCCTTCTTTTATGGCAGAAAATCATATTGCGATGGGTCTGACGCAGTTACTTCTGACAACGATCGTGATGGTGATCAATCAGAAATTCTTTGTCAATGGGTTTAAAGGCCTGATCCACCTCGCCCCCAATATGGATACACTGGTGGCACTGGGAGCAGGAGCATCTTATGGCTACAGTGTCTATGCATTGTATGCGATGACTGCGGCTCAGGTCAGTGGGGATATGGATGGCGTCATGTCATTCATGCATGAATTTTATTTTGAATCAGCGGCGATGATCCTTACGCTGATCACGGTAGGAAAGATGCTGGAAGCAAGATCGAAAGGAAAAACGACGGATGCACTGAAAAGCCTGATGAAGCTTGCTCCGAAGACAGCAACGGTAATAAGGAACGGAGAAGAGCTGGCTGTATCCATTGAGCAGGTAAAAAAAGGAGAGGTATTCGTGGTCAGACCGGGGGAAAATATTCCGGTAGATGGAATTGTGATCGAGGGGACAAGTGCAGTGAATGAAGCTGCACTGACCGGTGAAAGCATTCCAGTGGATAAAAAGAGAGGGGATGCGGTATCCGCAGCGACTCTGAACCAGTCAGGCTATATCCGCTGTGAGGCAACAAGAGTCGGAGAAGATACCACTTTGTCACAGATCATTCAGATGGTCAGTGATGCAGCAGCCACGAAAGCACCAATCGCCAAAGTTGCAGACCGGGTATCAGGAGTATTTGTACCGACAGTCATTACGATTGCAGTGATCACGATGGTTGTGTGGCTGCTGGCAGGACAGAGTATCGGATTTGCACTTGCAAGAGGAATTTCAGTGCTTGTCATCAGTTGTCCGTGTGCGTTGGGACTTGCAACTCCGGTAGCGATTATGGTAGGAAATGGCATGGGTGCGAAAAATGGCATCATGTTTAAGACAGCAGTATCGCTGGAAGAGACAGGAAAGACGCAGATTGTGGCACTGGATAAGACCGGAACGATCACAAGCGGAGAGCCGAGCGTGACGGATCTTTTCCCGGCAGAGAAAATTTCGGAGGAAGAACTGGTCAGAACAGCTTATGTACTGGAAAAGAAAAGCGAGCATCCACTGGCAAAGGCAGTACTGGAATATGCGAAAGAAAAGGGAGTGGAAAGTAAAGAAGAGGCAGAAAATTTTCAGGCGATTGCAGGAAACGGACTTTCAGGAAGGCTGGGAGAAGCCTGGCTTTATGGTGGAAACTTAAAATATATCCGATCAAAAAGTGAAATACCGGATGCGGCAGAGCAGCAGGCACAGAAGTTTGCACAGGAGGGAAAGACTCCGCTGTTCTTTGTAAAAAATGAGAAACTGATCGGAATCATTGCGGTTGCAGATGTCATCAAAGAAGACAGTCCACAGGCAGTAAAAGAACTGCAGAATATGGGAATCCGGGTGGTAATGCTGACCGGAGATAATGAGCGTACCGCAAAAGCAATCGGAGAGCAGGCAGGAGTGGATGAAGTCATTGCAGGTGTGCTGCCGGAAGGAAAAGAGGCAGTGATCCGTTCACTGAAGAAAAAAGGAAAGGTGGCAATGGTCGGAGATGGTATCAATGATGCTCCGGCTCTGACGAGAGCAGATATAGGAATCGCGATTGGAGCGGGAACAGATATTGCCATTGATGCGGCAGATGTTGTGCTGATGAAGAGCAGACTGAGCGATGTTCCGGCAGCAATCCGGATGAGCCGGGCGACACTCCGCAATATCCATGAAAATCTGTTCTGGGCATTCTTTTATAATGTAATCGGAATCCCGCTGGCAGCAGGAGTATGGATTCCGTTATTCAGATGGCAGTTGAACCCAATGTTTGGGGCAGCGGCGATGAGCCTGTCCAGTTTCTGCGTGGTAACAAATGCATTGAGACTGAACTGGTTTAAAATGTATGATGGAAGTCATGACAAAAAAGTCAGGGCGAATAGAAGCAAGAAAAAGCAGGAGGAAGAAATGATGACAAAGACGATCAAAATTGAAGGTATGATGTGTGGACATTGTGAGGCGGCAGTGAAGAAAGCACTGGAAGCACTGGACCAGGTAGAGACAGCGGAAGTAAGCCATGAGGCCGGAACAGCCGTAGTAACACTGAACAGCAAAATCAGTGATGATGTGCTGAAAAAAGCTGTGGAAGAGAAAGATTACACAGTAACAGGAATTGAATAAAAGCTAAGAAACAGTTTGGAAGAATAAAAAAGACGACCGTGAAAGATGAGTATTCAAGATTCACAGTCGTCTTCTTCAGTTCTCAGAAAATGCCGAACTATAAAAGTTCAGCATTTTTATGGATCGTTTCATCAATGATATTTCTTACATATTCACCGATATGCTTTTTCGTATCCTTATCCAGTTCATCCGGGTAGATTGGTTTTCCATATTCAAGGATAACGTGGGTCTTTCTGATCTTTGGAAAATGAGCTTCAAAAATCTCACAGGTATTATTCATGGAGATCGGTACAATGGCACAACCGGTTTTGGTTGCGACTTTAAATGCTCCGTCTTTAAAAGGGAGAAGAGAAAGTTCTTCTCCGCTATTTCTTGTACCCTCAGGGAAGATACAGATAGAAATCCCCTTTTTGATATATTCGATGGCTTTCAGGATCGTCTTAAGTCCCTCTTTTGGATTCTCCCGGTCAAGGAAAAGACAATAGAGAAAACGCATCCAAATCGAAAGGAGGGGAACTTTTTCCATCTCTTTCTTTGCAACATATCCGGTCAGTCTTTTACAGCGGCTGTAGGTAAGCAGAATATCAAAGAAGCTGCGATGGTTTCCCACGTAAAGAACCGGTTCATCAGGAATATTTTCTTCACCGATCACAGTGACCTTTACTCCGGTCATTTTCAGGATCACTTTAAATCCCCACTGGACGATCCTTAAGGAACTGATATCCCGTGCCTGTGGATTGAACTTACCGATCAGCCATTCCACGAGAAAAACCGGAATCGACAGGATCAGGTATAAAATCAGAAATACAGCAATACATATTAATCGAATCATAGAAATTCCTCTCTTTTATTTTATGCTATCGGAGCGTGGTAAAAGACTTTGAACTCACTCGTGAGCAGACTCCTGCAGTGCGGAAACCAGACGCCCTGATATCTTTCCATTATACAGGAGCATCCCGTAAAATACAAGGCTGGGGAGGACAGGCCGGAAAGGAATATCTGTATTGGGAATGTCATAGGATAATAGGGAAAATATGCCGCAACAGGTGGAAAAGTGGAGAGAAAAAAGCAGAGTATGTGGAAAACTTTTGCACTGGCTTTCTGTCTTCTGCTGTCTTTGGAGGCCGGAGGCTGCGTGCGGCAGGAAAAAAAGAATTCTGAACAGCACGAACTGGAGATAAAAGTAGTTACGGAGGAGGCGATTCCGGAAGAATTAATGAGCCTGATCGAGAAAAATAAGAAAACCCCGTTCCGGCTGACTTTTGCGGATCAGGGGAAATTGTATCTTGCCGAGGGATATGGAGAGCAGAAGACAACAGGATACAGTGTGGAAGTGGACCGGCTCTGTGAAACACAGGAAACGGTCTATATCCATACCGGTCTTCTCGGACCGGAAAAAGGAGAAGAAAAAAAGGAGATTGCAACTTATCCTTATGTAGTAGTGGAACTAGAAGAGACAGAAAAAAATATCCGGTTTGAATAAGGAGGAGAAAAATGGAACTGATAAAAAAGAGGATTCATTACGTCAGAGAAGGAAAGAAGATCTTTGACCAGTTTTATGTGGATGAAGAGTATAATGTACCGGAGGCAAAAGAGGATGTCAGAAGAATTGTTGATACAGGAACAGAGCTGAAGATCGAAGAGATCCGTCCGGTAGAAAATTATGTCCGGATTACAGGAAAGCTGTATTTCAGGATTCTTTATCTGAATGTTTCTTCAGATCCGAAACCTGGGGTGCTGGAAGGAAAACTTCCGTTTGAGGAGATGGTTTATGCAGAAAATCAGGAGGGGGAAGAATTTTATATTCAGAATGTGCGGATCGAGTTTACTCCGTCCCTGATCCATTCAAGAAAACTGAGTCTGCGTGCGATGGTGGAACTGGAAGTCGGCAGGGAAAAGCTGGTAGATGAAGAGACCGTGACGGATGCAGAAGGGGATGTTCCGCTGTATAAAAAAATGAAAAAAGTGCAGCTACTGCAACTGGAAGTGACCAAAAAAGATACATACAGAATCAAAGAAGAAATTACGATTCCGGGAACGAAAGAAAGTATAGGGCAGATCTTATTTACCGATATCAGTGAGCGGAAACTGGAACTGCGTCCAGGACAGGATGAATTGATCGTGCGGGGAGAACTGTTCCTGTTCTGTATGTATCTGTCCGGGGATGAAAAGCCGGACTGGATCTCGCAGACGATCCCTTATGAGGGAAGGATTCCGTGTGAGGGAATCAGTGAAGAGATGTATTTTTCTATTCGCCATACGATGGAGGATACACTGACCGATCTCAGAATGGATGAAGACGGGGAAATGCGGATTCTTGGAATTGAAGGAACGCTGGCACTCCATATGAATTTTTACCGGGAGGAAAGCGTGGAACTGCTGGAAGATCTGTATTCACTTCAGAAACAGTGTCTTTTTGATACGACTGAGGTGGTATGTGAAGAATTATTAATGCAGAATCAGTCAAAATGTAAGGTGACGGAACGACTGTCACTGCCGGAACTGAAGACAGATGTTCTGCAGATCCTGCATGCCAGAGGAGCAATCCAGGTGGAGCATGCGGATAGGACCGGAGAGGGAATCCGGGTGGAAGGAATTTTACACCTCTCGTTCCTTTATTTGCGTGGGGATGATGCAGAACCATATGGAAGCTGGCAGGGAATGATCCCATTTGAACATCAGATCGAGTGTAAAGAAATGCCGGAGGAAACAGTCTACAATATGGAACAGCATATCGAGCAGTTACAGATTACACTGGTCGGAAGTGAATCAGTGGAGATCAAAGGAATCCTCACATTTGATACATTTTTAAGAAGACCGGTGAAAGTGTGGACGATGGAGAATGTCAGGGAAGAACCGCTGGACCTGGAACAGCTTGAAAAAAGACCGTCGATCGTGGGGCATATCGTACAGAGCGGAGAAGATCTGTGGCAGCTTGCAAAGCAGTATATGACGACAAAAGAGGGCATTATGGAAGTGAACGGAATGCAGAATGAAAATGTGAAAGAGGGGGATAAATTATTGATTTTTAAAGAAAATATGAGTATACTGTAAGTACAATGTATACAAGATACAGCATGCGTTTTGCGATTGAGAGGATGGAAGATACGGATGAATCAGATCGAGTTGAAAGCACTTGCAAAAATAAACCTGGGACTGGATGTACTGGGAAGAAGAGAGAACGGATATCATGATGTGCGTATGGTCATGCAGACCATTTATCTGTATGATGAAGTAAAGCTGACAAAGAAGAAAGAACCTGGGATCGAACTTACGACCAACCTGGGATTTCTCCCGACAGGAGATACCAATATTGCTTATAAGGCAGCAAAGCTCCTGATCGAGGAATTTGGGATCAGCGAGGGTGTGAAGATCGTGTTGAATAAGCATATTCCGGTGGCAGCGGGACTGGCAGGCGGCAGTTCGGATGCAGCGGCTGTCTTATTCGGGATGAACCGCATGTTCGGACTCCACCTGCAGCAAAAAGATCTGATGGAACGTGGGGTAAAGCTGGGAGCAGATGTGCCTTACTGTATTATGAGAGGGACGGTGCTGGCAGAAGGGATCGGAGAGGAATTAAGTGTCCTCCCTGCCATGCCGAAATGTACGGTCCTGATCGCAAAGCCACCGGTTAGTGTATCAACCAAAGTAGTTTATGAGGCACTGGACTCAGAGGAGATCATAGAACATCCTGATATAGATGCTCTGATCGAGGGTCTGAGGCAGAAGGATCTTCACAGGATTTCAGAAAATATGGGGAACGTGCTGGAGGATGTTACGATCCCGATGCATCCGGTGATCGAAGAATTGAAGCAGGTCATGAGAGAGAATGGTGCGATTGGTGCGATGATGAGTGGCAGTGGTCCTACTGTTTTCGGACTTTTTGAAAACCGTGCTGCGGCAAGGGAGGCACAGAGGAAGATTCGTGAGAGCGGACTGACGAAGCAGGTCTATGTGACGAATGTGCATAACGTAAGGAGAAAATAATATGGGAACAGATTTTGAAGTAACGATGGATGAGTACCTGCCTCTGAGAGATGTGGTATTTAATACGCTGCGGCAGGCAATCTTAAGAGGGGAACTGAAGCCGGGAGAAAGACTGATGGAGATCCAGCTTGCGAACAAACTCGGAGTGAGCCGGACACCGATCCGTGAGGCGATCCGTAAGCTTGAGCTGGAAGGTCTTGTCCTGATGATCCCAAGGAAAGGTGCAGAAGTTGCAGAAATCACGGAAAAGAATTTAAGAGATGTACTGGAAGTGCGGTGTGCGTTGGAGGAACTGGCAGTCCAGCTTGCCTGCGACCGTATGGATGAAGAAGGGATCAAAGCGATGAAGGAGGCTTCCGCAGAATTTTGTAATACGCTGGACAGCGATGATATTACCCGGATCGCACAGGCGGATGTGGCATTTCATGATATCATTTATGCAGCTACGGATAACCGCCGTCTGATCCAGCTTCTGAACAATTTGCGGGAGCAGATGTATCGCTACAGGATTGAATATCTGAAAAAGAAAGAGTGTTATCCGCAGTTGCTGGAAGAACATCAGACGATTATCGATTCAATCGAAAGCCGGGATAAGGGGCGTGCAACCCAGATCACAGGACAGCATATCAAGAATCAGGCAGAGGCAGTAGTAGACACGATCCGTGAAAAAGAAGAAAGCATATAAAAAATGAATAGAGTGCAGCTTTCAGGTAATACTCCATATATCAGCCGATCGGATGACCGGAAAAAGATGAGAAAGATCAGGAAGAACCTGACCGGACAATGGATATATGGAGGGATTACATATGAAAGAGGCAGATAAAAAAGTGTGGATCGTACCGGGGAAAATCCGGGTAGCAAGTGTCTTTTTTGCACTGATCGTGGCAGCCGTGGTGACAACATCAGTAGTGATGGGAGATGTGCAGAGGAAAGAACGGGCAGTACAGGAGCATCTGGCGGAGGAAGTGCTGCGGTTTCATGTTCTTGCGAACAGTGACAGCAGGACAGATCAGGCGGTGAAGATGGAGGTGCGGGATGCAGTCTTATCCTATTTAAAAGAAGTACTTCCTGAGGAACTGGATGTAAAGGAGACGACCCGGTGGATGAGGGGGCATACGGAGGAGATCCGGCAGGTGGCTGAGCAGAAAATGGCAGACCTGCAGATGCAGCAGACAGTCAGTGTGGCAGTGACGACGTGCTATTTCCCGGACCGGACCTATGGAGATGTCACATTTCCGGCAGGAAATTACAAGACCCTGAGGATCGAACTGGGAGATGCAGCAGGGCATAACTGGTGGTGCGTGGCATTTCCCAGCCTGTGCCTGAGCGCGACCTCTGAGGAATTCGCGGACAAGGCGGCGGGGGCAGGCTTTCCGGCTTCAGTCCAGACCAGCTTTGCCAGTTCGGCAGAATTATTTCCGTATTTAGGGTTCACCTGAACACCACCGGCCGGAAAATCAATGTAAACAGCCAATTGCTCCTTCAATAACACCGGAGCCAACTCTTCTTCCGGAACGATATAATTAATCATCCGGTTATAAACAGACTGGGCATCGACCTGCAACTGGGGGATTTCCACATTCCGGGATATTTGCCCCTGTTGTTTATCGCTCCCTGCTTCCTGCTCCGTTCCGGTTTGTACGGTACGTGCCACAGCATACACATCTTCCGGCATTATTGCTTGTTTTTGAGTACTACAAGCCGGAAGAACAGCCAGTAAACCAATACCGGCAATCCCTTCTAAAATTCTTTTTCGCATGATTTATGTAAAATTTTAATACTAATTATCTCTTTTCGATATATTACGAACCGTTTCTTTCAACAGCTCGATACAGGATTCAATACAATCCGACAAGAACCCGGCATCATTTTTTTACACGCAACAAGCCGGATACGTTAACCTATTCTCTTTGCCGGGAGGGCAAAGAGAATAGGTACATTTAAATATTTCTTCCATTGATTATTAATTCTATTATTAGATTCAAAGATTACATCCAGGCACTAAAAGCCGATAGAATACCAGCCATAAAACAGCGGTAGTCCTTATACGGTTTTTTGAACGATTTCATATTTATTGTTCCGTTGATATAATCAGAGGTAAGGTTTGGTTCAAGATTTATCAGATATGAGTGTTTGTTTATAGCAACTGGTTGTAATTTTCGACAAAAACATCATGCATTCTAAATACGATTGTAATTCTCTGACCTTTGGACTAGAATAAGGAATGTATCAACATCACTCAAATCCTGCATTGCTACCGGTTGCCAGCCTCTGTAAACTACGGCAAGGAGACGCAGACGGGTGTTACCTGTACTGCTCTTTACCTTTTCATCGGATGCATATTTATGTCTGTCATGAGTAACACATAATCTGTCAATCCGTAAGGTATTTTCTTTGCCATATCTTTCTTCTGTTTAAAAAATTCATCGTTAATTAAAAATCACTTCCCAGCCTGCAATATTCCGTTCATCCGCACTAAAAGAAGCACCGACTTTTACTAACCGGCGCCCATCTGCCTGATAAGGAATCAGGTAACCTTTATTATCAATCTGCTGCAGAGCTTCTTCTGTAGTCCCGTTCAGTTTAAACTCAAATACATAGATGTAATCACTGGTTTTTACAACAGCATCGGCACGGCCACGGGCACTATGAACTTCAGCATCGCAAAACTGCCCCATCAGTTTAAATACAAGATAAAAAACAACTTGGTAATGACGTTCTGTTTTTTCATTCAACTCATAAGGAAAATCTGCAAAAAAGGCTTTCAACCTGTTCATAAACGCATCTACATTTCCTGCACGCAGTTCGCGAACGAACTTACCGATGTAAAAACCGTTTTCATCTTCAGTGACTGCAGTATAAAAAGGGGTAATAAAATCGACGAAGCCATATTTTACTTCTTCGTTCGGGAAAGCCAATGTATATAAAGCAAACTCCTTATCATATCCTTTGATTGTCAGATAACCGCTTTGATAGAGTAGCGGTATTGGATTATTCGCCTCCATACGATATTCCGAAAAAGCAGAAGCACGCATTTCCACACCTTCCAAAAGCAACCGCAAATCATAATCACTCTTTTTCAATAATTCAACCAGAAAAGTAGGAGTTCCTGTTTGAAACCAGTAATTATCAAAACGACGCGTATGTAAACAATTTAAGACACTGAACGGATTAAATATGCCTGGAGTTTCTTCCCGGAAATGATAACCGTCATATTTAAGCTTCATCTGATGGATAGTCTCATCCAATGCAAAATTCATTTCAAGACTAAGGACCTCTAGTTCCGGTATAAAATTCGAACGCAATTCCTCGGATGTTATTCCGCAGATAGCCGCATAATCCGAATTCATACTGATATCTACCAATTGATTCAAATCACTGAATACGCTTACATGCGCAAACTTGGTTACTCCTGTAAGAAAGACAAATTTCAGGTGGCCATCCAGACTTTTAAGAACGCCATAAAAAGCTTTCAATGTATTACGATATTCTATCGTCAAAGTCTCATTACCTAATGCTTGTAATAATGGTTTATCGTATTCATCTACCAATATGACAACCTGCATACCTGTTTTTTCTTCTGCACGGCGAATAATACCGGCAAAGCGGGTGGAAAGGGTTTGTT
>OIXH01002860.1_pt1 | contig 16406 bp, 18 predicted proteins | sample 1587741 | NCBI WGS metagenome assembly OIXH01 (sample SAMEA3888916, study PRJEB22519) | human gut metagenome | biome: human gut; feature: human-associated habitat; material: faeces | place: Denmark | collected 2011 | reverse complement strand
TCCTTGTATTCCGATCCTCGTCAGGGAACGGGATCGAAGAAATCGTGTTCGCCGAGGTGAAACGGATGACACCTCGACAGCCGCTTAAGGGCGAGCCAGCCGCCCTTCAAAGCCCCGTATTTTTCGATGGCTTCAACGGCATACTGTGAGCAGGTAGGGATAAATCTGCACCTCGGCGGGAACGCCGGGGAAACGTATTTCTGATAAATACGGATAAGCGCAAGCAGAAGCTTTTTCATATTTCTTAGCCTCTTAAGATTCCAAGCTCGGCGCAGGCATGCAGAAACGCCTGCTCCATTTTGGCATATTCCGCCTCAATGCAGCGGCTTCGCGCAACGATGACAATATCGACACTGTCCTTGAGCTTATATGAATTAAGTCTGTATATTTCTCTCAGTCTGCGGCGGATTCGATTGCGCACGACGGCCTTGCCCAGCTTTGTGGACACAGTGTAACCTACGCGGCGGTCACCACGCTGCGTTTTCAGAGCATACACGACCATATAGGGCGTAACGGCTGTTTTTCCTTTATTATAAAGCCGTTTGAACTCATAATTCTTTTTCAGAGTTGACCTGAAATCCAATTATTTCACCCTTGCTTTCCGTTTTTTCAGCAAACACCTTAAGGGCGGAGTTTAGCCGCCCTAAAAATTTATTTGCTTTCCCTGCCCGGAGCCGCCAAATCAGGCGCTCAGCTTTGCTCTGCCCTTTGCTCTGCGGCGGGCGAGAACCTTGCGGCCGTTTGCGGTGGCCATTCTTTTGCGGAAGCCGTGCTCTTTCTTGCGCTGGCGCTTCTTGGGCTGGTAGGTACGCAGCATATTAATGCACTCCTTTCAGAATAATACTCAACATTGAGCCGAAGCTCAAAGTAGTTGACAAAACAATAAACCTCCGATGCACACAGGCATTGGAGGTTTATTATATACGATATGCTTTTGCTGTGTCAAGGATTTTTTATTTATAGCTGACGAGAGCCGAACACCTACCGGCTTTGGCAGGCTGATTTTTACTCATGCTGCGTTAAAGCCCTTGCCAATACGTCAGTATTCCCTGCGAACTTTGCCTTGCCTGAGTAAAAATCAGCTCTGTCAAAACTGCAAGACACCTGTCAGCTTGCAATTTTCAGGTGATTTTCGGCTTTCTTTGATGCAGATGGGCTGGCGCCCATCAAAGAGGAAAAGGCGAAAAGCGCCGAAAAGGGCTGCTGACAGGCGGCAGGGGTTCGCCTCCCGTCAGCTATAGTCTGCTACTCGGTTTTTGCGGGGAAGAACGAGCCCGGGTAGCCTGGACGCGCCCTGCCCCGCCGAAACCGGTATTTGTGGGTTTTTTATGCCTTGAGCCTGAGGTCCTCGCCGCGCAGATACTTGCCGAGGGGCTTCCAGAGCAGTGCGCCGATGATGAGGATGGCGACCATATCGATGAGCATGTATGCTCCGTTATACAGTGCCGAGTAGATCCACGGGGTGGTCATGGTCATGTTGAAGAACTTCTCCGGCATGTAGGACGCCCAGATGGTGGCGCCGACGACATAGTGGACGAGGAAGCGTGCGGCGCAGCCGACGACCGTGCCGGTGAAGAAGCCGTTTTTCGTGCCCTTGAACAGTCCGGCAAGGCCGAGAGCGGTGTAAGCGATGAAGTAATCTCCCAGCATGGACTGCCAGCCGAGAGCTATGCCGCCCTCGAGCATGAACTGAATGACGCCGTAGACAAAGCCGGCGGCCAGAGACGGTCCGATGCCCCAGCGGACGCAGAAGATGATGATCGGCAGCATTGCCAGGTCAAACGAGCCGCCCTGAGGCATTTTCCAGATCGGAACAAGGCTCAGCACAGTTGCCGCGGCGATAAGTATCGCGCCTTCGCAGATGGCGCGAAGCGTGAGGTTGGATTTTTTCATTTTGCTATTCCTCCTAAGAAATAAGAAAACCGCACTGCAAAAGCAATACGGTCATAGGGAAACGATTGTATAAAAATTTTCGTTTCCTACGCCGGCATTACCCGGATCAGGTTCGAGGGTCTCGGAAATTCGATTCTTTCCGTCTCAGCCGAGAAAACTCAGCACCCCTTTTGCACTGTCATCTTAATATCTTAATGCGCATTTGTCAAGTCCTGCTTACATAGTCGGCAAAAAATTTCTGCTTCGGCAGCCAGGAAAGCAGCGGAAGCCCGGCAATGAACATAACTGCGGCCTCACCGAGCGCGACCTGACCGGCAAAAACTGCGAACGCGCCGAAGTTCTTGACTGGATTGAGCCCCGCGATAACGACGGTCAGCATCGCGCCGACTATAAGCCCGTTGCACACGACGGGCATGAGGCAGGCAAGCACCTTTTTATTTCGCTTTCCGCACCACGCGATGCACAGGCAGGCCATAAGCGTTGCAAGCGAACCGAAGATGATGTCCGGAAGCCCGGCGGCGCTTGCGATATTCGCTATCGCACAGCCGAAAAACAGTCCCCAGGTCGTGCAGGGCATGAAAAACGGCAGTATGCACAGCACCTCGGATATCCTGCACTGCACCGGGCCGTAGCTTATCGGTGCAAGCACTATAGTCAAGACGGCGTATAAAGCGCCGACGATCGCGGCGGTCACTATTCTTCTTGTAGTCTTATTCATTGCTGCTCCTATTGAGTGAAAATACGCATCCGCAGTACTCCTGACGGTACAGGCCGTATTTTTCGGAAAGAATTATCGAACGGTGGTTGCCCTCGCGTTTTTTGAACTCCGACGGCAGCCAGCTTACATTATACTTTTGTGCGGCCTCACGACCGATTGCATTTATGACTACGGCGTCCTTGCGTGAGGAGACCGTCAGGGTCGTGCAGAACCAGTCAAAGCCGCGCTCGGCGGCTATGCGTGCGGTCTCCTCAAGGCGGATGCGGAAGCATTCAAGGCATCTTCCGCCCTCCTCGGGTTCATTCTCAAGCCCCTTTATGCGCGAAAAATAATCCTCGCTGCGCCACGGCTCGACAAGGATCGACGCCGTCACGCCGTCTCCGTCAAGGCAGGCTATGAGCTGCTTTTGCGTCTCAAGGCGTTTTTCGTACTCCGCCTCCGGCCACAGATTGGGGTTATACCATAAAACCGTTACGTCAAAGTGCTGCGTCAGCAGCTCGATAACCGAGCTTGAGCACGGGCCGCAGCAGCTGTGCAGCAATATGCTCGGCCTGGTCTCGCCGAAGCCTGCGACTATCTTATCGTATTTTCTGAAAAAGTTTTCTCTGTTCATTTTCCGCGCCTCTTTCAAAAACGCAGTACATTATATATACAAGCAAACTGTATGTCAACCGAATTTGACTTGCATTTTACTTGTATTCGGCATGATTTTCATGTACAATCATCACAGGCACGGTATTTTAACGAAACAGGAGGAAAAACATGAGAAAAGCCACACATTTCCGGCGCGGCGCATCACTGCTGCTTGCTGTTATAATGGTATGCACGCTTATAACGCCTGCGCTGGCCGCTCAGGACTCACCGTCCGACGGCATCGATCTGAAGATCGCCGTCATGAGCGATACGCACTACCTCTCCCCTACAATGGTAAAGGATACCCAGGACTACACGGACGCCCTCAACAGCGACCGCAAGTTCTTCAGCGAGAGCAGCTATGTCAATCTCAAGCTGCTTGAGGCCGTAAGAGAGGACAAGCCCGACGTGCTGCTTGTTTCCGGCGACCTTACAAAGGACGGCGAGCTTGAGGGCCATAAGGAGTTTTCCGCACGCCTTCAGCAGCTGCAGAAGGACATTCCCGGCCTTAAGGTCTACGTCATAAACGGCAACCACGACGTGCGCAACGAAAATGCAATGAACTTCAACACCGCCGACGGCAAGGCCGTTCCGGCAACGCGCACCGAGCCCAAGGATTTCGCCTCGGCCTATGATTTTGTCTACTCCGACAAGAGCGTGATTGCGCGCTACACTCCCCCCGAGGGCAAGCAATCCGGCCAGCTTTCCTATGTCGCAAAGCCCTGCGAGGGCCTGACCCTCATTGCGCTCGACACCTGCTGCTACAGCGCTGACAACACCTCGGACAAGGAAAACGAGCATGAGACACGCGGCGCAATGAGCCCCGAGCTCGTCGCGTGGGCGACCGAGCAGATAAAGGCCGCCAAGGCCGGGGGCGACCGTGTTATCGGTCTTTCGCACCACGGCTTCGTTCCTCATTTCTCGATGGAGCCCGACATTCTCAAGATGTACCTCATCGAGGACTATGACAAGATAGCGGCTCAGCTTGCAGACGCGGGCCTTGAAATGATCTTCACCGGCCACATGCACGCAAACGACATCGCGTCCATGACCACCAAGAACGGCAACACCCTGTACGATATCGAGACCGGCTCGAATCTCACCTACCCCTCGCCGCTGCGCTTTGTGCAGCTGCGCGAGGTGTCCGGCAGCCTCGTTGCCGCGGTGAATACCTTGACCCATATCGGCCCCGTAAGCTTCTATAACGCCGAGACCGGCAAGCATCAGACCATTGACGACGTTACCGAGTACGGCAGGGAGCGCGGCTTCTCGGCCGATATGCTCAATCACGTCGCCGGAAGCTTCATAGGCGGCATGCTCAAGAAGCTCAACCCCGTTGAAACGAGCGTTTCGACCTGGATAAGCAACCGCATCGTTTCGAACATTCAGGGCATCATCACCGAGGGCGTTAACATCCCCGTCACCGATGACAAGACCCTGCTCGACGCTGTAAACTACATCTATCAGAGCCACCTCGGCGGCGAGGACGACGGCAACTACCCCGTCTGGGTGCAGGCCGGCCTTGACAAGATCAAAAACGGCGAGATCCTCGATCAGCTGCTTGCCATCGTCAAGAAATACGCCTTCGGCGACGCGGCCTCTGCCATGAAGTTTGATAACTTCTTCACGAAAGCCGTCAAAGCGAAGATAAACGACTACATTTATAAAATAGCCGACTCAATGGGCAACGACTCAAACTTCCCCTCAGATAACGACGCGCTGATCGTCTTAAACGGCGGACTGAACACCACGAACGTCAAGCTCTCGTGCGGCTCGAACACCGTCAGCGCACCGGCAATCGTCAACGGCGATGTGTGCACCGTGTTCCCGACGCGCATCATGATGCGCGAGCTCGGCGCAAGCGGCAAGACCGTTTCCGTCGATGTATCCGAAACCGGTCTCGGCACGGTGAACATTTGGGAGCGCGGCGTTTCCGCACTGTCCGCGGCCAATAAGATAAGCTTCGTCACCTCCATGGGCGCTGCCGGCTTTGACAGCAAAGACCTTGCAGGCAGCGGCGATATAAGCGTGTGTCTCGCCTCACCCGAGCCCAACGCCGCGCAGAAGCGCGCACTCGGCGAGAAGCTCGGCAGCGCTCAGACCTTCATCGTTTCGGCGACAGCCGGCGGCAAGAACATAAGCAAGAGCTGCACGCTCACCGTTCCCGTAAGCGGCAGCGGCTTTGCGGCAGCCTCGATAGCCGCCGACGGCACGATCAAGGCCACCGGCAGCAGCGCAAGCGGCGGCAGGCTTACCTGCACCGTTACGACCGGCGTTATGGCCGCGGTCACTCCGTTCCCGTTTACCGACGTTGCAACAGGCGCATGGTACTTCGGCGACGTGTACTACGCGTTCAATAACGCGCTGTTTGCCGGAACCTCCGCAAGCACCTTCGAGCCGGAGCTCACGATGACCCGCGGCATGCTCGTCACCGTCCTGTGGCGAATGGAGGGAAGCCCCAAGGCAGCAGCCTCATCGTTTACCGACGCCGGCGGCAGCTGGTACAGCGACGCCGTCGACTGGGCCGCGGCAAACGGCATCGTAAAGGGCTACAGCGACAAGGTCTTCGCTCCCAACGACACCATCACGCGTGAGCAGATGGCGGCGGTGCTTTACCGCTACGCCTCCTTCAAGGGCATTGACGTCTCGGCAGCCAAGGATCTCGGCGGCTTTGCAGACTCTGCAAGCGTTTCCGCCTACGCGAAGGACGCAATGTCCTGGGCGGTTGCCGAGGGCATCATAAACGGCGCGGACGGTAAGCTCCTGCCCGCAGGCGGCGCGACCCGTGCGCAGGTCGCGGCGATACTCCACCGCTACATCGAAAACTGCCTGTTCTGAAAACCGGCGTAACATAAAAACAATCTCCGTATGCAGTGCATACGGAGCTTGTTTTATTTGTCCTCTGAGTCGTTTTTATCTTTGTCCTTCAGCTCGTCTTTGAGCTGCTGTATCCTTTCGCACACGACCGATGTGCAGCCGACGACCAAGCCTGCCAGCAGAATGATCCCGCCATAGATTGGGTACAGATACGATTCGGAAGCTCCGCCGCCTATAACAGGGCTGAGTATCACGCCCCACAATCCTCCGAGCGGCCAGCAGATCAAAAGGAACATCGCTATTACGGTGATTATCGCTTTTTTCATATCAGTTTCCTCTTCAGCACAATTTACTCATTTTATATAACATTATAACACCCCCCCCATTTTTGTCAACAGCAAAACCGCCCGTGAGGAAACCTCACGGGCGATTTTTCCTGTAAATGATTTTTACTCTTGCATAATATATGTATATATATTAATATGGTCATAGACAGAACGTAACATTATAACCAATATATGCGCCACCTGCTTATATACACTTGAAATTCAGGTGCTTAAGCGCTTCTCGGCGCACGATGGACAAGGAGGCTTATATGAAAAGCTGCATCAGAGCAGAAATGTATAAGGCGTTTCACAATAAGGCCTTTTTCGTTTCGCTCGCGATCGGTTTGACTATGGCAGCGGCGGATATATTGCAGAATTTTATAGATATGCAGAGCTTTCCCGGCGCGGCAGCCTCCCCCGGCGGCTATGACGGGGTGAGCCTGTTTGTGAACTGGATTGGCCTGAACGCCTACACGCTGGGGTATAAGCTGCTTTTATTTACATGGCCGCTGCTGGCGGCTCTGCCGTTCGGATGGTCGCTTTTTTCCGAAAACAAAAGCCGGTATTCAAACCAGATAATCGCCCGCGTGGGAAAAAGCAGCTATCTGCTTGCAAAGGCGGCCGCCAGCTTCGTTGCCGGAGGCTCTGTGCTTTTCATCCCCGTCGCGGCGGATCTGCTGCTCAACGCCCTGGTGTGCCCTGCCTGTATTCCGGAGGTCATGACCCATGTCACGGCGATAAGGAGCGGCTATTTTCTTTCGGAAATGTATTATACCCAGCCGTGGCTGTTCTGCGCGATATGGAGCGGGGTCATTTTCCTTTTGGGCGGCGTCACGGCGACTGTCTGCCTTGCGGCAGCGCAGATATTCAAGCACTCGGCGGTCGTTGTGATATTCCCGTACGTGCTCTATCTTGTCTGGACGTTCGCTGTAAGCGCCGTATCCGGCCTTACGGATGTCGCGGTGGAGCTTTCGCCGATATCTCTGTTTTCCGCGGCGCCGTATTCGCCAAACCCCGCTTACGTCATCTTTACGGAAATGGCTGTCATAATGCTTGTGAGCATGTCGGTGCTGTTTATGTGCGAGAAAAAACATGAAAATATTTAACTATGTCAAGGGCGACATGGCGACGAGTTTCGGCCGCAAATCGCTCATTGCAGCTGCGGTGCTTGCCGTTATAATGCTGATACCGATCTGCGGCAACATAAGTATGCTCGAAAAAAGCGGCACTCTCGGCAGCAGCAGCATCGGAGAATATATCCTTCTTCTTTTCATGGGCGCGGCTCCATTTGACATTTCGTCCAGATATTTTCCGTTCCCCATAACATGGATCATGGCATGCTCGGTGCTTCTGTTTGTGAATGTCAACTATACGGATAATATTTTTTCCGTTTTCGGAAGTCAGTTCACCGTCAGAAGCAGAAGCAGGAAAAGGCTCTGGAGCATAAAGTTCATTTCGCTCGTGCTCGGCTGCATTATTCAGCTTTTGGTCTTTTCTCTTGCCGCCGCGGTGTTCGCCGCCATATTGGGAGCGGAGCTCACGCTTCACGTCGGCGCGGATTTTGCGGATATATTCTTTTATGATAACGATCCTGCGGCTCTCGCCTCGATGTCCGGCGGCGGCTGGGCCCGTATAATGCTCTTGCCGGCGCTTACGCTGCTGACATGCAATGTCGTTCAGTCCGCTCTGCGGCTGTTTGTCAAGCCGGCCGTCAGCTTCATAGCCGTCATGTGCCTGCTTCTTGTGTCGCTGTATTTCTTCTCGCCGCTGCTGATCGGAAGCTTTGCGATGTTTTCACGTATCGCGCCGCTGCTTGCGGACGGACTGACTGTGCGGCAGGCGCTCATATCAAACGGGGCGGTGATGGCGATCTGCTATGCTGTCGGAGCTGTTAGAATGTCAAGGACGGACTTCATCTGAGGAGAAACGAATGAAAATCACACTTAACAATGTTTGCAAAAGCATACAGGGCGCGCAGATATTGAAGGACATAAGCCTTGAATTTGAAAGCGCCCACATCTACGGCCTGTACGGAGCGAACGGCTCAGGCAAGACAATGCTCATGCGTGCGATTGCCGGACTTATGAAGATAGACGGCGGGCATGTTATCATTGACGGCAGTGAGATAGGAAAGGATCGAGATTTTCCCGATTCCATCGGCTTTATAATCGAAAATCCGAGCTTTCTGAACACGTACACAGGCTTTGAGAATTTGAAGCTCATCGCCGATCTCAAGCGCATAGCCGACGACAAGGCGATCTGTGATGCGCTCGAGAGAGTGGGGCTTGACCCGAAGGATAAGAGAAAATTCAAAAAATATTCTCTCGGCATGAAGCAGCGCCTGGGCATAGCGGCCGCAATAATGGAAAAGCCGGAGCTCATCGTGCTCGACGAGCCGACGAACGCGCTGGATGAGGATGCGGTTGAGCTGCTTATAAACATACTCAAGGAGGAAAAGGCTCGCGGCACACTTATCATACTCGCCTGCCACGACTTTGAGTTTATGAGCCAAGTCGCCGATAGGATTTTCTATCTCAAGGCCGGCAGACTGTGTAAGGAGCGGACGGATGAAGAATAAAAAGCCTGTTTTTATCATCTGCGGTCTGGTCATTTTATGCGTCCTGTGGGGCGTAAGATATCACTCGCTCAATGAGCATTTTCGGGAAATGTACTCGCAAAACACCAGGGAAGAGTACGGTCTTAACGAGCTCGTTGAGTTTGGCGAGAATAAGGATCGCAACGGCTTTGCCTATCCCGGGTACAGCGTAGCCGTACAAAATTTTGAGATATACGACCGAGCCGACTTCGAGGCAGAATACGGCGTTAATTTTGACGACTATGCCGACAGTATATATGCCGTGCCGGGCAAGGTGGCGGTAGTCAGCGTAAAATTCGAAAACGATGGAAGCGATGTAGAATGTGTAAGACTCGACGGCTTTGTCCTCCACGGAGTCGATTCCTATTTCTACCCCGAATTTCCGTTCACCAATGTGATCAATCCGTCGCTCGGTGACGCAATGGGGATATCGGTCGCCGATGGCCATAAATGCGAGCTGGAGCTCGTGTATTTCCTGCATGACTTCAGGCTTTCATCCTCCGTATGGAAGAACATTGACGATTATAAAATGTGGCTTAATGTGACTTCGTATCCTACGGAAAAAGAAATTCTTTTGCAGCAGTAAACAAAACCGCCCGTGAGGAAACCTCACGGGCGGTGGTTTTTTGCTTTATGACAGCAGGACGGAGTCGGTCTCCTCCTGGACGCCGGCCTTTTCGGCAAAGCGCTCGAGGAGGTCTGCCTTGGTAAGGCGGCTTTTTTCCTCACCGGAGATGTCGAGGACGATGCGGCCTCTGTCCATCATTATAAGGCGGTTGCCGTGGCGGATGGCGTCGCTCATGTTATGTGTTATCATGAGCGCGGTGAGCTTATTTTCGCTGATGATCTTATCGGAAAGCTCAAGCACCTTTTTGGCCGTGCCGGGGTCAAGTGCGGCGGTGTGCTCATCCAGAAGCAGCAGCTTCGGGGTCTGAAGCGACGCCATCAGCAGCGTCAGCGCCTGGCGCTGACCGCCGGAGAGCAGGCCGACCTTCGCGGTGAGTCTGTCCTCAAGGCCGAGGCCGAGGGTTGCGAGCTTTTCGCGGTATGCCTCTCGCTCGGCGTTCGTCACTCCCCATTTGAGGCCGCGCTTTTTGCCGCGGCGCAGAGCCAGCGCGAGGTTTTCCTCGATCTGCATGTTGGGCGCGGTGCCCATCATGGGGTCCTGGAACACGCGGCCGATGTATTTTGCGCGCTTATACTCCGGCATACCGGTGACGTCCTCGCCGTCGATGAGGATAGCGCCTGAATCGACCGGCCACACGCCGGCTACGGCGTTCAGGAGCGTCGATTTGCCCGCGCCGTTGCCGCCGATGACGGTTACGAAGTCGCCGCCGCCGAGGCTCAGGCTGAGGTTCGTCAGTGCGTGCTTTTCGTTTATGGTCCCGGGGTTAAAGGTCTTTGAAACGTTTTTTATCTCCAGCATTACGCATCGCTCCTTTCGCTAAGCGCTCTTTTCTTCGAGCGCGAAAACGAGCTTTTTGACCGCGCCTTGAGCTGCGGTATCGCAAGGAATATCGCAACGATAATGGCAGTGAACAGCTTCAGATCGTTCGGGTCGAGCTTCAGCCACAGTATGACTACCATGACTGCATAGTAAACAATGCCGCCGAAGATTACAAAGCCGAGCCTTACCGCGAAATTGCAGCCCTTGCTGAATATTGCGTCGCACAGTATCTCGCCTATGACAATGGCCGCAAGGCCGATGACGATGGCGCCGCGGCCCATGCTTACGTCGGCCGTGCCCTGAAACTGCGTCATAAGTCCGCCGGCAAGGGCAACGATGCCGTTGGAGATGCCGAGGCCTATGACCTTCATGGTCTCAATATGAATGCCCTGAGCGCGGCTCATTGCAGGGTTATTGCCGGTTGCGCGCAGCGCACTGCCCTGCTCGGTTCCGAAGTACCAGTAGGAAAGAGCGACAATGACTGCCGCTATGACAAGTCCTATGAGTATCGCCTGCGTGATGTGCAGCGAGGATACGAGAAAGCCGTTGCCGTTTTCCCAGAACATCCCGAACTTCTGCACACTGGCCGTCTGATTGGCCTTGGTCATGATGCGCAGGTTTATCGAATACAGCGCAAACTGTGTCAGGATACCGGCGAGAATGGCCGGGATGCCGAGCTTTGTATGCAGAAAGCCCGTACACAGGCCGGTGAGCACACCGACAATTATCGCAATCAGCAGTGCCGCCCACGCGGGCATACCTGCCAGCAGGAGCATTACCGTTACGGCTCCGCCCGTGGCAAACGAGCCGTCAACGGTCATATCGGGGATGTCCAGCAGGCGGAAGGTTATAAACACTCCCAAGGCCATGAGACCCCATATTATGCCCTGCGCGACCGCAGCCGGCATTCTCGATATCAGGTTTGTCACGCTCAAGGCGGACAGGTATACGGACATTGTCATTTTTCAGACCTCGTTTCGGTTTGTTGTTTGTTTATCAGTCGATAGCGGTGTAATCGGAGGGAACGCTGATGCCGAGCTGCTCGCAGAGATCGGCATTGTACTTCTTGACGGGGTTCTGGTAGTACTCGATGGGCATGGTGGCAATATCACCCTCACCGGTGAGGATCTTTGCGGCCATCTTGCCGGTTGTAACGCCGAGCTCATAGTAGTCGATGGACAGAGTTGCGATGCCGCAGCCCTTTGCTATGCCTTCCTCGCCCGCGATGATGGGGGTCTTCTTGGGCAGAGCTACGTTGTTTATGGCCTCGGCGCAGGAGGCGGCGGTGTTGTCGGTGGGGATGTACAGAGCGTCGCACTCGTCGCATGCGGTCGCGGTCACGGTGGCGACATCGTTGGAGTCTGCAAAGGTGTAGACCTTAACGGTGATGCCCTTGTCCTCAAGAGCGGCCTTGACTATATCCACCTGGTATACGGAGTTTGCCTCTGCCGAGCAGTAGAGGATACCGACGGTCTTTGCATCGGGCAGAAGCTCGGAGAACATTGCGGCCTGCTGATCGAGCGGCGCAAGGTCGGAGGTGCCGGAAATGTTGCCGCCGACGGTACCGGAGAAGTTCTTTATATCGAGCGCAACGCCGTACTCGGTGACGGCAGTGCCGAGGATGGGGATGGACTGAGTCGCGGAAACGGCCGCCTGAAGCGCCGGAGTCGCGTTTGCGAGGATGAGGTCAACGCCGTCGGAAACGAAGCCGTTGCAGATGGTGCCGCAGGTCGGGATATCGTTTGCGGCGTTCTGCTCAACAAACTCGACCTTGTCGCCGAGCTCCTCCTTCAGAGCGTCCTTAAAGCCCTGGGTCGCCGCATCGAGCGCCTGGTGCTGCACCAGCTGGCATATGCCGACGGTGTAGGTATCCTTGGCGGTATCGCCGCCGTTATCGCTTCCGCATGCCGCAAAGCTCAGACACATTGCGGCTGCCATTACTAAAGCCGTTATTTTCTTTTTCATGTCGATTTCTCCTTTTTTGATTTAAAGCGTTGAAAAGTTGCTTAAAAAAACAGGGTGCCGCCGGAATGGCAGCACCCTGAGATTTCCCGTATCAGAAAACAGCTTCGGGGCGTTCACACCGGTCGGACAATTTCAAAGCAGCAAAATATCGGTCTGCATAGCAGACCTGAATAAAGCCGAAATAGGAGTAAGCAGACACTGCGCGTCTGCCGGTGTTTATCGTGTTTTTCGCTGCGCAGATGTTCATTGCCGTATCTCCCTTCATAAAATCATCCGGCGCGGGCCGCCGTGTTTTCATGTCGAAATAATAGCGCTTTAAATGGGAAAAGTCAACCGTCAATTGCAACAAAATCTGTTTATTTTTGAGCGCAGATACATACATTTGGCACAATGCGTGCGGAGATACCATATATAAATAATTAAATCAAGCCTGTACCTTCCAGCGAAAATAATTTGCGAAAAAATTTTGCTTTGGGGCTTGACAAGCTAAAATCAGGTGCTATAATTGCAGCATCAAACCTGTGACGAAGAGTAGTAGCTTTGATAAACCGGCGTTAAGAGAACCGCGGGTGGTGAGATCGTGGTCGGCGGCGCAGAGTGAATGGACTTCGGAGGGCGGCTTGAAAAAGCGGAAGGCTTGAGTAGATGCCGACGGGATCCCTCCCGTTATCAATCGGGGTGCGTATGATGGTACGCATAAGCGAGCGGACGAATTCTTCGTCAATTTGGGTGGTATCGCAGGAGCGCAGCTCTTGTCCCATTGTTGGGATAGGAGGCTGCTTTTTTTGTTTTACAGGCAAGCTCCCCTCCATCTGCACCCAAGCTGAAAAAACATTTTTGGAGGAAAAAACAATGAAAAACAGCATCATCAAAAAGGCACTTGCGCTTGTATGCGCTCTGGCAATGGTATTTACCCTGTGCGCCTGCGGCAGTCAGACCAAGGACGGCGACAGCGACAGCGCAAAGGTCTATAAGGTCGGCATCTGCAACTATGTTGACGATGCGTCCCTAAATCAGATAGTCGAGAACATCCAGGCCCGGCTCAAGGCCATCGGCGAGGAAAAGGGCGTCACCTTTGATATTAAGTACGATAACTGCAATGCCGACGCGACCGTTATGGAGCAGATAATCTCCAACTTCATTGCCGAGGACGTTGACCTCATGATCGGCGTTGCGACCCCCGTTGCGATGCGCATGCAGGCATTGACCGAGGATAATGAGATCCCCGTTGTGTTCTCCGCGGTTTCCGACCCCGTCGGCGCAGAGCTCGTTGAGAGCCTCGACAAGCCGGGCGCAAACGTCACCGGCACCAGCGACTACCTCAACGCGGACGCTATCATGAACCTCATCTTCGCAAACGACCCCGACGCAAAGAAGATCGGCCTGCTGTACGACGTCGGTCAGGACTCCTCTACCGCTTCCATCGCGGCGGCGAAGAAATTTCTCGCAGACAAGGGCGTTGAGGTCGTCGAGCACACCGGCTCCACCGCAGACGAGGTCATGCTCGCAGCCGAGGCAATGGTAGCAGACGGCGTTGACGCCGTGTTCACTCCGACCGACAACTCCATCATGAAGGCAGAGCTTGCAATCTACGAAACCCTCGCAAAGGCAGGCATCCCCCACTACGCCGGCGCTGACTCCTTCGCACTCAACGGCGCATTCCTCGGCTACGGCGTAGACTACGCAAACCTCGGCGTCGAGACCGCAAACATGGCGGCGGATATCCTTCTTAACGGCGCAGACCCCGCGACCATGGCAGTCAAGACCTTCGATAACGGCACAGCGACCATCAACACCGAGATCTGCTCCGAGCTCGGCTACGACTACGACACCGTCGCAAAGGCCTTCGAGCCCTACTGCACCAAGATAAACACCATCACCACCGCTGAGAGCTTCGGCGACGTTCAGCAGTAAACAACAGTCTCCATACAGGAAAGAGGAAACAACATGGATATTGCAACGATACTGAGTCTCGGGCAGACAGCGCTTGAGCTGGGACTTATCTGCTCGCTGACGGTGCTCGCACTGTATTTGAGCTACAGTATGCTCAACGTGTGCGACCTTTCAACCGACGGCTGCTTCACCCTCGGCGCCGCAGTCGGCGCGATAGTCGTGCTCTCGGGGCATCCGTATCTTGCGATACCCGCCGCGATGGCTGCCGGCGTATGCTCGGGCTTTGTGACCGCCTTATTGCAGACAAAGCTCGGCGTTGACAGTCTGCTGGCCGGCATCATCGTGAACACCGGACTTTATTCAATAAACATCGCCATCATGGGAGGCTCGTCGCTTCTGAACATGAACAAGGCAGATACCGTGTTTACGCTCATGAAGGAGCTTCTCAAGGGTACTGCTTTCGCAAAGCAGTACAAGCTTGCGGTCGCGCTTATCGCTGTTATCGTCATTCTCGTCCTGCTGACCCTGTTTCTCAAAACGCGCCTCGGCCTTGCGATACGCGCAACGGGCAATAATCCCGACATGGTACGCTCATCGTCCATAAACACCGCGTTCACGACCATAATCGGCCTGTGCATCGCAGGCTCGTTCACGGCGCTGTCCGGCTGTCTGCTGGCTCAGTCGCAGAAGGCCGTCGATATAAACATCGGCACCGGCATGGTCACCATCGCGCTGGCCTCCCTGCTCATCGGCGGCGTTATCATGGGCAGGGGCGGCATCTTCACACGAGCTGTGGGCGTTGTGCTCGGCTCTGTACTGTTCAGGCTGGTGTACACCGTTGCGCTGCGCTTCGATATGCCGGCGTTCATGCTCAAGCTCATCTCCTCGATCATCGTCGTGCTTGCGATATCGATACCGTATCTCAAAAAGCAGATGCCCATGATAAAGCGCCGGCTCGGCCTTAAAGCACAGAAGGGCGGTGTTTGATATGCTCAGGCTCAATAGCATCAGCAAGACCTTTAATCCCGGAACCGTCAACGAAAAGACCGCCCTGAGCGGACTTTCGCTCGATGTGCGCGACGGCGACTTCATCACCATCATCGGCGCAAACGGCGCGGGAAAATCGACGCTTTTTAACGCCGTTGCCGGCAGCTTCTTCACCGACAGCGGCAGCATAGAGCTAGATGGAAAGGATATCACATTCATGCCCGAACACAAGCGCGCACGCAGCATCGGCCGTCTGTTCCAGGATCCCATGCGCGGCAGCGCGCCCGGCATGAGCATTGAGGAAAACCTCGCAATGGCGGCAAAAAGCGGCAGCTGGTTTTCGCACATAACCAAGTCCGATCGCGCCATGTTCCGCGAAAGGCTCGCGCTTTTGGATATGGGGCTTGAGGATCGGTTAACGCAGCCTGTCGGCCTGCTCTCCGGCGGCCAGCGTCAGGCACTGACCCTGCTGATGGCTACGATAGTTCCGCCGAAGCTCCTGCTTCTGGACGAGCACACGGCGGCGCTCGACCCCGGTACGGCCGAAAAGGTGCTGGAGCTTACGAAAAGCATCGTCGCAGACAGCAGGATCACCTGCATGATGATAACTCACAACATGCAGTCGGCGCTCGACCTCGGAAACCGCACGCTTATGATGGATAAGGGAAACATCATCATGGACGTATCAGGCACCGAGCGTGAGGGCATGACCGTTCAGGACTTACTCGACCGCTTCAGGGCCGGCTCCGGCAAGGCGCTCGACAACGACCGCATGCTCCTGAACTGAAAAATCAAAAAGAGAGTGAAGATCAAATTGATATGCTCCCCCTATGGGAGACAGTGAAATAAAACACTGTTTCCAAAGGGGGAGCATATTACTACGCTCTCTTAAATGTATTTTGTGGGTAATTTAAATTTTTACGCGAGTTTGATTTTTGCAGCGCGCTTTTTGCCGTACATAATTATGCCGACGAGGTAAACGACTGCACAGGCAGTGCCGACGATGTAGGCCGCTGTCCAGGACATGTTGAAGCCGATCTGAGCGTTCATTATGTAGGTTACGGTGGCCGTTGTTACCGGCTGCCTGTAATCTCTCCTCCGCTCAGGAAAATTTGTCCCTCTGCTCTTCTC
>OIXH01002859.1_pt1 | contig 16411 bp, 17 predicted proteins | sample 1587741 | NCBI WGS metagenome assembly OIXH01 (sample SAMEA3888916, study PRJEB22519) | human gut metagenome | biome: human gut; feature: human-associated habitat; material: faeces | place: Denmark | collected 2011 | reverse complement strand
ACCGCTTCGACGCCGCCGACATCGCCCCGATGATCACCTACGGCACCAACCCCGGTATGGGAATCGCTCTCACCCACTCTATCCCCGAAGTCTCCGAAATCGAAGAGACTTCCCGGCCTTCCTTCTTAAAAGCCCTGGAATACATGGACTTCAAACCGGGCGAAAAGCTACCGGGCAAACCGGTCGACTATGTTTTTGTCGGCAGTTGTACCAATGGACGGATCGAAGATCTGCGGGTATTCGCCGACTATGTGAAAGGCAAGCAAAAAGCAGCAGGCGTGACAGCCTGGATCGTTCCGGGCAGCAAACAGGTAGAAAAACAAGCCATCGACGAAGGGATCAGGGATACACTCGAGGCTGCAGGCTTCGAATTACGGCAACCGGGATGCTCCGCCTGCCTGGCAATGAACGACGACAAAATTCCGGCAGGGAAATATTGTGTCTCCACCTCCAATCGTAATTTTGAAGGCCGGCAAGGACCGGGAGCCCGCACTCTACTGGCAGGCCCACTCGTCGCTGCTGCCTGTGCTATCCACGGCATAATCACCGTCCCCGACTCACTCCAACTCAGCAACCCAGTAACTCAGCAACTCAACAACTCAACAACTCAGCAACTCAGTAACTCAGCAACTCAGTAACTCAACAACTCAGTAACTCAACAACTCAGTAACTCAGTAACTCAGTAACTCAACAACTCAGTAACTCAACAACTCAGTAACTCTTTTCAACTCATGATAAACCAATTCACAACCCTAACATCCACAGCGATACCACTGAAAATCGAAAATGTAGACACCGACCAGATCATTCCGGCCCGTTTTTTGAAAGCGACCACCCGGGAAGGGTTCGGCAAACAATTGTTTTTCGACTGGCGGTATGATGCTCAGGGAAACCCGAAAACAGATTTCGTCCTGAACTCCCCCGACTATACCGGAGAAATTTTAATTGCAGGGAAAAATTTCGGCTGTGGTTCCAGCCGTGAACATGCGGCCTGGGCCATTTATGGAGCAGGTTTCAAAGTAGTCATTTCCAGTTTTTTCGCCGATATTTTCCGCAACAATGCCCTGAACAACGGATTACTTCCTGTACAGGTGAGCGAATCGTTTCTGGCAAAGCTATTCCAGGTCGTCCGGTCAGCTCCTTCGACCACCGTCAGTATCGATCTGGAACGGCAGACCGTCACCTTGACAGCCACAGGAGAGCAAGAACTTTTCGAAATTTCTCCCTACAAAAAAGAGTGTTTGTTGAAGGGATACGATGATGTCGACTATCTGATGAGCATACACCATAAGATCGAAGCATTTGAAAAGACCCGTTAAAACGATCGGCGAGCCTTCGGTTCTGACAAAGCCAGTGCAAGAGTCGCCTTATGAACCTTACAAACTCATTTCATCATGGATTTAAAAATAGCAGTATTACCCGGTGACGGCATCGGACCGGAAATCATAGAACAGGCCATCAAAGCCATCGATGCCACTTGCAAAAAATACGGTCATACCGTCGGCTATACCTACGGATCAATAGGGGCAACAGCCATCGACAAGACCGGGAATCCTTATCCGGAAGAAACTCACCGGATTTGTATGCAATCGGATGCCGTATTGTTCGGAGCGATCGGGGATCCCCGTTTCGACAACAATCCCCAAGCCAAAGTCCGTCCGGAACAAGGATTGCTGGAAATGCGCAAAAAATTAGGATTATATGCCAACCTCCGTCCGGTCAGTACTTTCAAATCCCTTGTTCACCGCTCTCCTCTGCGACAAGAACTCGTAGAAGGGGCCGATTTCATCTGTATCCGGGAACTCACCGGCGGCATTTATTTCGGGCAGCCCCAGGGACGTTCGGAAGACGGGCAAACCGCTTTCGACAGTTGTGTATACACCAAAGCCGAAATCAAACGGATTTGCCGATTAGGTTTCGAGTACGCCATGAAGCGCCGCAACAAACTGACAGTTGTCGATAAAGCCAATGTCCTGGCAACCTCCCGGCTATGGCGCGAAACCGTACAAGAGATGGCTCCGGCTTATCCTCAGGTAAATGTCGAATACATGTTTGTCGACAATGCGGCGATGAAACTCATCCAGCAACCCAAACATTTCGATGTCATCGTTACAGAAAACATGTTCGGCGATATCCTCACCGACGAAGCCAGTGTCATCACAGGCTCATTAGGCTTGCTGCCTTCCGCTTCTATCGGTATCCACACCTCGCTGTTCGAACCGATCCACGGTTCCTATCCTCAGGCCGCCGGCAAAAATGTGGCCAATCCTCTGGCAACCATTTTATCCGCCGCTATGATGTTCGAATATGCCTTCAACCTGAAAGCAGCCGGAGCAAGCATCCGCCAGGCAGTCGATCGTTCGGTCGAAGCCGGTATCGTTACCGAAGATATCGCTGAAGACGGACAGGCCTATCCGACCAGCGAAGTAGGCGATTTTATAGCAAAGAACATCGGGTAAATGAAAAAACAGACCAATTAAACCGAACAATATGAGTGATCCTTATTTTCCTTCTTTGAAAGATATCATGACGGCGGAGCATACGCTCAACGACATTCTGGTCCCGACACCCCTCATGAAAAACAGAAATCTATCCGATAAATACGAAGCCAATATCTTTCTGAAACGGGAAGATCTTCAAATGGTGAGATCGTATAAAATCCGGGGAGCTTATAATAAAATCAAATCCCTGACTCCTGAAGAGATGGAGAAAGGAGTGGTTTGTGCCAGTGCCGGCAATCATGCCCAAGGCGTAGCCTTCTCCTGCAGCAAACTCGGTATCCAGGGAAAAATCTATATGCCCGTTACTACTCCCAGGCAAAAGATCAACCAGGTAAAAATGTTCGGGGGTAAATCCATTGAAGTCGTCCTGACGGGAGATACTTTCGATCAGGCCAATACAGCAGCAATCGAAGCCTGTAAAAAAAACGATATGGTATTTATCCCTCCCTTCAACGATCCCCGGATCATCGAGGGGCAGGCAACCGTCGGTTTAGAAATCATTCAGGAAGCCCGGATGAAGCTCGATTATATCTTTGTACCGATCGGTGGTGGCGGACTGGCTTCCGGTATCGGTAGTTTCTATAAGCAAATGAGCCCGAAGACCAAGATCATCGGAGTCGAACCGGCCGGTGCCGCCGGAATGAAAAAATCGTTCGAATGCGGAGAGGTAACCGAACTGAACGAAGTAGATAAATTTGTCGACGGGGCAGCCGTACAACGGGTAGGAGAGCTCACTTACGCTATCTGCAAGAAAGTATTGGACGATATCGTCGTCGTGCCCGAAGGCAAAATTTGTACGACGATCCTGAATCTTTACAACTTCGACGCTATCGTAGTAGAGCCGGCAGGAGCCCTGAGTATGAGTGCTCTCGACTTTTACAAAAATGAAATTAAAGGAAAAAACGTCGTTTGTGTGGTCAGCGGCAGCAACAACGACATCACCCGCATGGAAGACATCAAGGAGCGCTCTTTATTATATGAAGGCCTGAAACATTACTTCGTCGTCCGTTTTCCGCAAAGAGCCGGTGCACTCCAGAGTTTTGTCAGCAACGTCCTGGGCCCCCACGACGACATCACCTATTTCGAATACAAGAAGAAGACAAACCGCGAAAAAGGCCCTGCCCTCATCGGCATCGAGATCCAGCATCCCGAAGATTTCCAGGGCCTGCTGGACCGCATGAAATCCGAAGGTATCCTCTACGAATATCTCAATGACAATCCGAACCTATTCGAATTCCTGATCGGATAATCCGTCGCCGGGTAAGGTGTCCCAAAAGTCTTTTTGAAACCGATCTGATCGGCGAATTCTTTCTCAATCCTATTTCAGAAAAACCGGTTTCATTTCCTTGCTTCCAAAAGAAGTAAAAGAACTGAAGGAATACATCGAAGAATACCACAGCATCCGGGAAGGAGACGGCCGGAACTGGAAAATCAAAAAAAAGAAAATCGAGACAGCAATAAAATGTAAACAAATATACGATTTTTTTAATAAGTCGATACATTTCTTTGGGAATTAAGAAATATTTTCTTATTATTGAAGTCTAAAAACAAACTTATGAAACTGATTTCTACCCTCATTTTTCTATTGTGTGTAACTTTTGCATTTGCAGAATGCTACGACAACCATTTCGACGAGTGCCGGATCGAACGGCAAAACGGGAAATACGGTATCGTGATCGACAAACAGCTGGCCATACCGTACGAGTACGACGAAATCGTACCTCAACACAATTGCTTTTTCAAAGTCAGAAAGGGCCGGAAATACGGTATCATCAGTTATTTTTATGAAGAGCACAAACGGGATGGCCGGTTTCCGAAAGAGATTGACCGGCCGATTGCCCTGAAAAAAGGGTATGCCTGGCTTTACCTTTCCCTCGCTTGTGAATACGATAAGATCGAAGAATATGAAAATCAGTATCTTCAAATCAGCCGCGACGACCGGAAAGGAATTGTCAATTATTACGGGACCCTGGTCTTGCCCTGCCGTTTTGAAAAAATAGAATTATCGAATAATTTTTTTTGGGTATCGTCGGAAGGGTTATACGGAATTTACAACCGGTACGGTTCGACAATTATCCCCTGCCGCTATAACCAAATCGAACTCACCGACCGTTGTTTTTACGTCTGCCGGGACCGGCTCAAAGGGGTTTACAACCGCTATGGAAGTGTTATTATCCCTTGCCAATTCAGCCAGATCGAATGCAAAGACAATGCTTATTATGTGACAAAAGGCAAATATCAGGGCATATACAACCTGTACGGTTCGGTAATCATTCCTACCCAATACACTTCGATATACAAAGAAGGGGGGAAATACCTAGTTGAAAACGACAGTCTGAAAGGGATCGTCAATACCTATGGAAGTACCGTTATCCCCTGCAAATACAACACGATAGAATACGAAGACGGAGTTTATTATGTGTCGGCAGGCGGTAAATACGGAATTTACAACACTTACGGCTCGACGATACTTCCCTGCCGATACAATTCTGTCCGGAAAGAAGGAAGAGAATATCTGGTGGAGAATAACGGTCTTCAGGGTATCGTCAACACCTATGGAAGTACGATTATTCCTTGCCGCTACAACAAAATACAACAGGAAGGGAATATTTATTACGTCACGGCAAACGGTAAAAAGGGCATATTCAACCGGTACGGCTCGACCATTATTCCCTGCCAGTATGACGAGATCATTTCTTTAGGCCATCGTTATATCGTCAAACGGGACAAGAAGTTCGGGGTATACAACCAATATGGCTCTACCATACTGCCTTGTCAGTTTCAGAAAATCGAATGCCTGAATAACGGGCATTATGTCACCACCCGTGACAAAAGCCAACAGGTGTATAATGCCTATGGGGCGCTATTGGAAAACCGTACGAATATGAAGGTAGTCTTCTTGACCGAAGACTGATTTTTTACCGGTTAGATTTGATTTTTGCGTGTTAAGTCGGTATCGTATTGACTTATTTATTATTTTTGTTTTCGTTTTAAACTAAATGGATATAGAAAATGAAAAATCGACTGGTCCTATATAATACTTTATCGCGCAAGAAAGAACAGTTCGAACCGATCAATCCTCCTTTTGTCGGGTTGTACGTTTGCGGGCCCACCGTCTACGGGGATGCCCATTTGGGACATGCCCGTCCGGCCATTACTTTCGACCTGTTGTTCCGGTATCTGAAATATCTGGGCTACAAAGTGCGTTATGTGCGTAACATCACCGATGTCGGCCATCTTACCGACGACAGTGACGACGGCGAAGACAAAATCGAGAAGAAAGCGAAGCTCGACCGGTTGGAACCGATGGAAATCGTTCAGTTTTATACCAACCGCTACCATCACAATACAGACCAATTGAACACCCTTCCGCCCAGTATAGAGCCTCATGCTTCGGGCCATATCATCGAGCAGGAAGAATTGGTGAAAAAAATCCTGGACAACGGATTCGCTTACGAGAGCGACGGAAGTATTTATTTCGATGTCGAGGCTTACAACAAAAAATACAGCTATGGGAAACTATCCGGCCGCCGGGTGGAAGAGTTATTTGCCAACACCCGTCAGTTAGACGGCCAGGGAGAAAAACGGAATCCGGCCGATTTCGCCCTATGGAAAAAAGCTACTCCGGAACATATCATGCGCTGGCCTTCTCCGTGGAGTAACGGTTTTCCGGGTTGGCACCTGGAATGTTCGTGCATGAGCCAGAAGTATCTGGGCGACCGTTTCGATATCCATGGCGGCGGGCTGGACCTGCAGTTTCCCCACCACGAATGTGAGATTGCCCAAAGTACGGCTGCCTACGGACACGAAGCCGTGAAATATTGGATGCACAACAATATGGTCACTATCAAGGGACAGAAAATGGGCAAATCGCTGGGGAATTTCATCACCCTGGACCAACTCTTTTCGGGAGAAAACGATGTGCTCGAGCAAGCCTATTCCCCGATGACCGTCCGTTTCTTTATCCTGCAGGCCCACTACCGGAGTCCGCTGGATTTCTCGAACGAGGCCCTGAAAGCCGCCCAAAAGGGATATGAACGCCTGATGGCAGCGGTCCGGGCACTGGACAAAGTGAAAGCTTCGGCCGGTAATACGGTAGATGTGGATGAACTGATCACCCAATGTGAAGAAGCGATCGATGACGACCTCAACACACCGGTCCTGATCTCCCACTTGTTCGACGGAGTACGGATGATCAATTCACTGGTGGCAGGAAACGAGAAGATAGACGCCGGTAATCTGGCTAAATTGAAAAAACTGTATCAGGATTATGTATTCGATATCCTGGGACTGAAGGCCGAAAGCGAATCGGTAAGCCAGGATCACGAAGTGCTGGGGAAAATATTGGATATGGTGATGTCTATCCGTACAGAAGCCAAGCAAAAGAAAGACTGGGCCACTTCCGACAAGATCAGGGACGAACTGAAAGCAGCCGGAGTCGCCATTAAGGATACCAAAGAGGGATATGAATGGGAACTGGTAGAAAATTGAACAGATACGAACAGCGGATGACCTGTTTTTTTTACATATTATGTGCCTTTTTCATCTGTTCCTGCGGAGGGAATAAAACGGCGAACAAAGAAAAAAAAACTCCTTTGGCTGCAGAACTTCCGAAAGACGAGGTGAGGTATGTGAAAAGTATTCAACTTACATCGCCCGGGAAAGATAAGATGTATGCTTTCAACGAGGAGATCGTTATCGGTTTTGAAAGCAAGGACCGTTTCCCTGTCGATTCTGCCGCCTTCTATATCGACGGCCAGCAAATCGCAACGGCCGGTAAAGAGGACCGGAGTTTTACTTACCGGATACCGGAAGGTAAAACCGGCAATATGACCATCAAAGTGATGGCGTGGCATCCGGACAACAAACGGGGAATCGCGACAACGACGATCCGGGTGAAACCCGATCAGGCTCCGGCCATTTACAGTTATGAAGTAGTCAACGTTTTTCCTCACGATCCGAAAGCCTATACACAAGGTTTGATCTATCAGGACGGTTTTATATACGAGGGAACGGGGCAATATGGCGAATCGTCTATTCGTAAAACAGACATGCAAACCGGTAAAACTCTATCGGTCTTAAATATCGACAGTCAGTTATTCGGAGAAGGGATCACGATATATGAAGATAAAATTTACCAGATCACCTGGCGTTCACGCAAAGGTTTCATTTACGATCTGAAAACTTTTACCCTGGAATCGACCTTCAATTATAATTCCGAAGGTTGGGGGATTACTACGGCGGGAGACCACCTGATCATGAGCGACGGCAGCAACAAGCTTTATCATATCGCTCCGTCGACGTTCAATATACTGAAAGAAGTAGAAGTATACGACCATAACGGGCCGGTAGACCAACTGAACGAACTGGAATACGTAGACGGTATGATCTGGGCGAATGTGTGGCTGACCGACCGGATTGTCGTCATCGATCCGGAAACCGGCATTGTCCGGGGCGAGCTGAACCTGCCCGGCCTCTTGCCTGCCACCGATAAAGCCCGGCTAGACGACAAAGACGATGTGCTGAACGGTATCGCATGGAATGCCGGGAAAGGAACTTTTTATGTCACCGGGAAACGGTGGCCGAAACTATTTGAAATCAAGGTAAAACTTATTCCATATGGACGTTAAAATTGAAGAATCCTGGAAAGCACTGCTTCAGGAAGAATTTGACAAACCGTATTTTGCCGAACTGATCGCTTTTGTAAAAAACGAATACGCCCAAACCCGGATTTTCCCTCCCGGCAAACTGATATTCAATGCATTCAACCATTGCACGGTAGACAATACGAAAGTCGTTATCCTCGGCCAGGATCCTTACCACGGTCCCGGACAGGCGCACGGCCTTTGTTTTTCCGTGCCCGAAGGTATCGAGCAACCGCCTTCCCTGCAAAATATATTTAAAGAAATACACGATGACCTGGGTACTCCTGTCCCCCGTTCGGGCAACCTGGAACGCTGGTCGGACCAGGGGGTACTGCTGCTCAATGCAACGCTTACCGTACGGGCCCACCAAGCCGGTTCGCACCAGAACAAAGGCTGGGAAACTTTCACCGATGCCGTTATCCGCAAGATCGCAGAAAAGAAAGAACACCTGGTATTCCTGTTGTGGGGATCCTATGCCCAACGCAAAGGCGCATTTATCGATACCGACCGGCACCTGGTGCTTAAATGCGTACACCCCTCCCCGCTTTCTGCCAACCGGGGCGGATGGTTCGGCAATCACCAGTTCAGCCGCACAAACCAATATCTACGGGAACATGGGTTGAAGGAAATCGAATGGTAGAGTAAGAGGCAAATATTCACAGCTCAATTGACGCTCCCTCTGCCTGAATTTTATCAACTTGTTTCCGATGTTGCTTAGCTATAAATTTAGTTATTTTCTTTTAGTTTTTGAAATAATAAGGCTTCGATACGTGGATTAAATAGGGGATTCCCTGCCAAAATGACTTTATTATTTTCATCTAAAAGAAAGGTGTGTAATACTTTGTTTGTTGGAATATGCGGATTGTATTGTGGAAATACTATCTTTTGAGATTGTAATTGAAATCATTCCTGTTTCAGTTTAACTGTACGAGAACAAGAAGTGATTGTTATCGTACATAATAGTAAATAACAAAAATGCTTTACCATAGTTATGATTGAATAGGTTGGCTATAAATCAAAATTCCCTAAATGATATTCATACTCATCATCCCGATAAATGACATAACCTGTCTTTAAACTTTCATCGATTATAATATCCATAATATTGACTCCCAAATCATATTGTCTAATGGGTAGCCCCTGCCAATCGAATACAGAAAGTTTTTCGATCCGGGTCTCAAGATCCTTTGTTCCGTTTAATGCTATATATATGTAATTATCCGTGGCATATACTGTCCTCCATCCTCTGATACTTTCCTGCCAAAGTGGAAACCCGTCTGCTTTATAAGTTGGTTCATAAATATAACTTGTATTCGAATGTGTGATCTTATTTTGCTGTATATTGAAAAACTCCAGAATGGCACCGCAATGCGTAAAATTCAGGAATTTTGTTCCATCCGGCTTTATGAGGACAGCTGAACAATAGAAATAGTAATTTTCCAATACTTTTTCCGGGGTAATCTGGGTGGTGATTGGAGAATAGTGAGTACAGGAATCAATCAGGTTCAGGTTTTTATCGTATAAAGCAAAACGACTATATGCATTATAAGTTGTTAAATAATGATCGGGGTCTAATCTAAAGAAAGCAGTACTGGATAAGGGTTGTCGCAACCTTTTTTCTGCAATGTTTACTTTCCCCCAGGGAAGTGAGTCCAATTGAAAAATAGTTATTCTGCAGAGATAAAAATAGATTTAAATTTCAAATTTATACCGGTATAATTCCTCGTTACCTTTTAATCCGTATATATAACGATGTTTTTCATCCACTGCAAAATAAATAATATTGTCGGGAATCCGGATTTTAGCTATAGGTGCTCCTTCCCAATTGAATACGTGAATTTCAGTCTCTCCTTCCGCATGAGAAAATAAATTATCTTTCTTATTAACATAAAGCGCGTAGATATATTCCGAAGAAACTTGTAATGACGAATAATACAGAATAAAATCTGATTCCGGCAAGTGGGCTGTCTCAAAAATATCGATGGGAGGTTGATAAGACAAAGAAAAATTGGTTTTCATATCACTGGAAAATACATTTATTTGATTAAAAAACAACATATTGCCAGCAAACAAATCTTTCTCCGGATGCCTGGTTATTCCCATGCTCAATAAAGGAACAGGAATCGATTTCGGGATATAGGATTTCAAAAATTCATATTCCTGGATCGTTTGGCCGGTATGTTGATTTTGTACGGAAAGACAGATATTACCGGGAACATATTTTTGTAAAAGCACCATGGAGTCGTTCACTTGAAAATAACTACAATCTGAAGTAATCCGGAAAATGGTATCACATACAGTCCGGCCAATCCGGAGAGACTGGGTAATATTTAATAATGCCCGTTTTTGTAAAGCACCATCCGAGATCCATAGGACCAGATTGTCATCTTTAAAAAAATAATCCTGGGAAAATTGCACAGATAGAAACTCATCAGGGCCTCTGCCCTGAGAAAGGAATTTTCCCAGATATTGCCAATTGTCAGTCGAATACATTTCGAAAAAATCATTATAACCACTCGCTTTAAAGGCAAACAAAAGGGTATCTATAACCATAAGATCGTTTATCCCTATAATTTCCAGATCTATCTTTTCACTTTCGGCAATTTGCGTGACCGGAAAGTCATAAATAATCGTATTATTTCCTGTAGATACGTTCGTATTGCCGTTATGACAAGAAGTAAAAATCAGGAATGCGACAAATAAAAAAAGGTTTTCATAGACAAATCAAATATGTATATCCTCCTCCGTTTTCAGCCAATATCCATTACCTTTATCCAGTATAATTTTAACCTGATTTTCCCTCATCAGTAATTTTCTCAATTTCCGGATCACTTTATTCAACTGTGATTCGTAATTATAAGCCGTACTATTCCAACCGGCCAGTAAAAGGACTTCCCTGGGCGACAACCTATTTTTATTCTTGCACAGTATGGCAAATACCTTACTTTCGAGCATGGTCAATTTCTGCCGTTGTTCCCCAATACACAACTCAGCTTTAGCAAAATCATAAGTGATGTTATCCGTCAAACCGATCACCGAAGAGGCAGTTTTCCCAATCAACCGTTCCACCTGTTCTAATAGAAGAGCCACACTGTAATTCTTTACCAGATAGACCTGTGCTCCCTGACAAAGGCCAATTTTCAAATCCTTCTCCTCTGCCAGCGAACTATAGATCACGACAGGTGTCTGCAAATCGTTTACCCGAATCAACTGCAATACTTCGAGTCCCGATCGTTTCGGCATATTCACATCCAAAACGACAATATCCGGCCGATACTTTTTGTACTTCACCAAAGCTTCCTTCCCATCTACCGCCTCAATTACCTCCCAGCCTTTTGCTGTCATTTTCTCCTTCATTTCCAACCTCATCAACCGATCATCTTCTGCACACAATACTTTAATAATCGCCATCTTATTCTGCTTTTATCCGGACTTCAAACCGACTGCCTTTTCCCGGAGCACTTTCCACCCGGATCTCCCCTCCATAAGCATTCACCACTTTCTTAGCAAAAGCCAGTCCTAATCCGAAACCGGTTTTATTCTTTACTTTTTTATCTTTCACCCGGTAAAACTGTCGGAATATCCGTTTCAACACTCTTTCCGGCATCCCGATTCCCCGGTCTGTTACCGTCAGTACCCAATCCCAATTTTCCCGGTAAAAAACAACTTTCACCCAAGGTTCATCTCCACCATATTTAATAGCATTATCGACCAAATTGATCACAAGATAATTAAAATAAACCTGGTCGAGCAAGGGTTTCTCTTCTCCTGTTTCCACCTGAAATTCCAACCTCGCATACGGATACAATATTCTAAACATCTCTGCCACCATCCCGATTTCCTGAACGATATCCACCGAAGCCCGCTCCACCTCCAACCGGCTGTTTTTCAAGGTCACCAACATGGTATCGGTAATCTCTGCCATTTTGCGGATGCGCACTTCCACCATTTTCAGTTTTTCTTCCTGTATCGCCGTCAATTCCCGGTTCTTCCGGTTCACAATTCCTTCTAATGCCGAAGTAACTGCAGCTAAAGGTTTCTTCAATTCATGTTCCAAATGGGCTATCCCCATGGTCTGCACATTTGCGCTTTGCCATGTCAGACGAATCGCTTTCCATAACCATACCAAACACCCGATAAAAGCAAAGAAAAACATCCCCTCCCCCACCAAATGCCAAATCATGGAACGGAAGATCAAAGGCAATTGAAAAACCGCTTCTATCCGGTGCCGGCAACGATAACCGGCTTCAACAGAAACGGTACGTATTTCTCCTTCGCAAACGCCTGTTACTTCCAAAACCTGCCCCACCGAATCCCGCAACAGGATGCCGGACAATCCATTCATACCTGTCTTTTCCAAATTCTTTCGATATAAAGAGTCCAATTGAAAAACATCAAAATTATGTTGCTCATATAAATAATCGTAAAAAACAGCTCTGCCCATTTCCCGAAACTGATCAACAAAAGATAAAGTAATTTCTCTAACCCTACAGCTATCCCCATAAACAAATGTCTTTTTATCTTCTTTTAGTCCGTAGCTGAAAGGAACTTTACGTGTCATCCATTCCTCATCCAAAAATTCCTTAAACGAATCCCCCAGTCGGTCACCGGCTTCCTGCCTGAAGCGATTTATCTCCATTTTCCGGGTTTTATACAACCACCCTCCCTGACCGATCAACACACATATCAATAAACCAATACATAAAAAGAAAACTATCCTGATATTCCCTTTCATCATTTTTGTTTTGTCCGGTACGTTATAGAATGTTGAAACTTTTACAAAGATAAAATTCCCTTGTAAATTTGTTCTATAAATTTAAATAAAAATTAATATGCATAAAAAAAGAATCTTATTGACAGGAACGATAATTATTTTATCTGTTTTATTCCTGAATATCGTATTCTCGGACCGGTCAGCGAAAACCAGTCTGACGTTAGCCAATATCGAAGCGATGGCAGAACAAGAAAGCCCTGACGGCGAAAGAAAGGACCTGTGCCTCCAGGCCGGTTATATATGTGTCGGTATAGATAAAAATGGAATAGATGGAGAACATCACGGATTAATGAGAGGAGAGTAATACGATATGAAAAAGCTATCTTACCTTTTTATCGCCTTATTTATTTCCGCCTGCCAGGCAGAGCCGGATTTTACAGAAGAAGTTACCCCTTTGTTACATACCCGGGCGGGATCGTTGCAATTCGCCCAAACCGATAACCTGAATCTCGACGCCCTGGGGATCGTCCATCCCACCAAAATCGTCCGTAAAGATTCTTTGTATGTCATCCTAACCCCCCAAAGCGCTTATCGCTTTGCCATTTACAATCACCTTAACGGAACCCTGCATCATTTAGTACCGGCGGGAAGCGGCGAAGGCGAAGGGCACTGCTATCTGAACCTCCACCTCAACGGCAATATCGTTTCGGCATTGGATTTCAGCACCGGCCGTCTGGTTGAAATTGATCTCAACCATTGCACCGAAGCAGATTACCGCCCTGTGTTCACCTCCCTCACAGCCCACGGTAAAACGCCGTTAGGAGCTGTCCGGGCCGGTAACCGGATTATTTCCACCGGAATTTACACCTCAGGCCGTTATTGCAGCACAAACCCGGCGGAAAACGAAGATATTTACAGCGTTGCTTACCCGGAATGCGCCCTGCCGTCCTTATCCGACAGCTTGAAAAGTATTTTCTACGCCAGCAATTGCCTGGCCCTTAACCGGACCCAGACCCGTCTCGCCTGTGCCAATATGCAATACGGTTGTCTGGACCTCTGTGCCATCCGGGAAGACCAGCTGATCCGGGTAAACGAAGTACACCTCAACCGGCCCGGAGTAAGTATCCGGCTGCAACGTCCCAAAGGCCGGAAAATATGGTATCCGGTAGCCTACACCGACCATAATCTGTTCGGTTTCTGTGACTTGACCACTTCCGACGATTACATTTTCGCCCTCTATTCCGGACGTACCTACCGGCAATACCGGAATGATGTCGACAAAGGCCGCGTGATTCTGGTATTCGACTGGAACGGCTCACACGTCCGCACCTACCATCTATCGAATAGTTGCTCGTCCATCAGCTACGACCCGGTAACGGATGCAATTTATGCCTTGTCGCACGAAAAGGGGAAATGTGAAATTATTACCTTAAATTTATAAATTGGGTAGATTATAGAATGTTGCTTTTTTCATGAAACAAGAATTCATCTTTAAATTTGTTTTGAAAAATAAATATTCAATACAATGAAGAAATTCAACATTTTGCTCTTCATCACAGTAATAATACTTTTGCTCTTGTCCGGATGGTCTATTTTTCACCAGCCCGGCTACAGTAGTGAAGATCAGTTCGTCACTCCCACAAATATCCATTTTGAAAAGGATACCCTATCGTTAGGCTCAGTCAAATACGGGACAGAACAAAAAGCAGTATTTCGTTTTACAAACACCGGTACAGCTCCGCTATTGATCTACAATGTAGTGCCATCGTGCGACTGCACTGCTGTGAAATGGAAAAAACGCCCCATCAAACCGGGAGAATCAGGAGAGATCCAAACCGTATACAGCCCGAATTCACTCGGTATGTTTATTAAAAACATAGAGGTCCGCTGCAATGTGGCCGGACACAAAATCAACCTAAAGATACGTGGTAATGTAATCGAATAAATTTTCATGCGCGTGGTAAAAATTAACAATCCTTTCGATTATGCTATCATGAAAGTCAACTTGATTGTCTAACCCAGGAGAAAAAGGACGGAAAGCTGAACAGCATTTTCCAAATCAAATCAGCTTCCGTCCCAACACTCCCTCTAAAAAAGAAAGAGAGGTAAGTATGTAAATATATAAATAACGTATAATAATTGCAAGGCAAAAACATACAAAATAAATTTCAAAATATTTATTACAAATAAAATACAACTATTATGAAAAATATCAAATTACTAATCGTAATCCTTATTGGTGCATTTTCAGCTTTTAATATTTCAATGAGTATCACAGAAAATTCAGAAAATAATATTACTTTAAATAGTATAAATGAACATGCATTTGCAAGTAGTGAAAATGAATGTTCGAATGCAATAAGTATGACGTTTGGATGTACAAGATGCTCAAACATGAATGTCCCAGGTTGTAAACATATCCCTGAAGAAACCACAAGCACCTGTACAATCGGAAAATGTTCACAATGCGGTGCTCCTGGTTCTTATCTTAACTAATTTTTCAAGAGACTGTCTAAAAAGTCAAAACATCCCCAGTTAGAATCGAATATTTGATTTCAGTCTCTAATAAGGATATGAATAAATAGAGGGTGTCAAATTTTTTTGGATACCCTCCTTAATCGGATATTCACTCTATTTCATTGATAAATATATAAGAATATAATTCTTTTGTTTTAAAACTATGCAAAAATCTTTCCTTCTATTTCTAGCATTATCTTTCATACAGTGTAAGACTGAAAATTACCCCATCACCGGGACTATCACGTTACCTTTCAAAACAGGAGAAAAATACCTATCAGTAACTGAATCGGATTATCAATATTCTTATCATTTTATTTCATTGGAAACTAAAGAAGGATCTTTACTCAGTAAAAAGACCTCCAATTACCAGAGGAAATCAAACAACATTTAAACAACGAAGGCGTCGTTCTTCGTCTATATTCATTTAATAATAAAAAATAAATCCAAATGAAATATTTTATACAAATAATATTTTTCATAATTTCATTTTTCAATTTACTTTCATGTAACACGTATCAACGAAGAGCTAAAGATATTATTCAAACATGGAACGGGAAAACAATAATATTCACTCCTTTAAATGCAAAAATAATGGGTAAGGATACCATAATTCCCAATATTCTGGATCATAAAGTATTGACATATATTGATACGACAGGTTGTACAGCCTGTCGCTTAAAATTATTCGATTGGAAATTATTTATAAAAGAACTAAATACCTTCTCTGAAGACATAGCATTTCTTTTTGTCATTCATTCAAAGAACTACCAAGAATTTGAAGATATACAAAAAGCCAATAAATTCATTTATCCAGTTTTCTATGATTATAATGCAAATCTTAAAAACATCAATAATTTTCCTAATGACCCTAATTTTCAAACATTTTTGCTAGATCAAAACAATAAAGTGTTAATTATCGGCAATCCTGTTACAAATAACAATATCAGACAACTATATGAATATATTCTCAAACAATAATAAATTACTCATTTTTATTAATGTCCATTAATGAACTACCCGCCAACAGTTTC
>OIXH01002858.1_pt1 | contig 16418 bp, 14 predicted proteins | sample 1587741 | NCBI WGS metagenome assembly OIXH01 (sample SAMEA3888916, study PRJEB22519) | human gut metagenome | biome: human gut; feature: human-associated habitat; material: faeces | place: Denmark | collected 2011 | reverse complement strand
CCGGAGAGGAGCTTGCGCAGTTCGTCGTCGGTGTATTCCTTGCCGGAGTTGACGATCTCGGTCGCCGTCAGGATAAAGCCGGGGATGCAGAAGCCGCACTGGATGGAGGTTTCGTCCATGAAGGCCTTCTGCACGTCGGAAAGCGTCCCATCAGGGTTCATCAGGCCTTCAAGCGTGATGATGTGCTTGCCCTCGGCCCAGACAGCCAGATACAGGCAGGTGTTGATCGCCTCGCCGTCAATGAGCGCGGTGCACGCGCCGCATTCGCCGACCTCGCAGCCCTTTTTGACGGATGTGAGCCGGAAATCATTGCGGAGCATATCCGTCAGGCTTGCGCGGACGTCGACGATCTTTTCCACGTCTTTGCCGTTGATGTTGCATTTGACAAGAGCGTACTGTGCCATCAGATCTCACCTCCGCAGCGTTTGACAGACTCAATGAGCGCGCGCTTGGCCATTTCCACAGCGATGTGCTTGCGGAACGCCTTGCTGGCACGCCAGGAGTCACGGGGATTGATGTCCTCCAGAACGGCCTTGGAGAACGCCTCAACATTTTCCATTGTGACGGGCTGGCCGTTCACAACGGCCTCGGCGCTCGGTGCGCGCATGGGCACGGGGCCTGCGACGCCGTAGGCGATGCGCACGCGGTCGAACGTCTTCTTGTCCCCGGACAGCCGCACATTGACCGAGCAGCCGGTCGTGGCGATCTCCATGGCGTTGCGCATGCCGTATTTGATGTAGAAGCCCTTGGTGTTTTCCCAGGAGGCCTTCGGGATGAGCACGGCGGTCTGGATCTCGCCCTCGGCGACGTTGATATCGACCGTACCGGCCTTGATATAGAAGTCCTTGATGGGCAGATAGCGTTTGCCGTTCACGCCCGTAAGCTCGATGATCGCTTCCCACGCGTGGAGCGTGGAGGCGGAATCGGCGGAGGTCACGCCGTTGCAGGTGTTGCCGCCGATGGTGCCGGCGTTGCGGATCTGCGGACCGCCCACCATGTCCACCGCCTCGCCCAGCACGTTGATGTACTTCTGGATGATGGGATCGTTGGTAATATGGGTGAAGCTGGTGAGACTGCCGATGCGGATGTTTTCCTCCTCGTCGATGGAGATGCCCCGCATCTCGTCGCACTTCTGGATAGAGATCAGAGCCTTACCGGCCCGCTTGCCCTCACGCATCTGCACCAGCACGTCGGTGCCGCCGGCGATGATCTGGGCCTCGGGATGCTCCAGACGAAGGCGCACAGCATCCTGTACGTCTTTCGCCTCGTAAAGCGCTAACATATCATACATTGCTGCGTACCTCCTTAGTCTTGGATCAAGCCCTCTTCACTGAACCGCTTGAAGAGGATGTGGGCGTTCATGGGATTCTGGTCAATGGTCACGCCGGTGGCGTTAAGAATAGCGTTGCGGATGGCAGGTGCACCGGAGCATGCCGGGGGCTCGCCCAACGCCTTGGTGCCAAAGGCAGAGGTGGGCTCGGCATTCTCCACGAACTGCACCGCCAGATGGGGGTGATCCATGATGGTGGACAGCTTGTAGTCCAGCAGGTTGTTGTTCAGGGGCTTGCCGGTCTTTTCGTCGAACAGCAGCTGCTCACCCATGCCGTAGCCGATGGCCATGGACATGCCGCCGTGAACCTGCGCTTCGGCCAGGGCCGGGTTGATGAGCTTGCCGCAGTCGTGGACGTTGATAATATTCTTCAGCGTCACCTTGCACATGGGGATATCCACCTCGATATCCGCGAAGGTGCAGCCGAAGGAATAGGCGTTGTTCTGGATGGTATAAGTACTCTCCGCCGTAATATGCTCGGAATCGTTGGGGTTATACTGGGCGGTCATGGCCAACTCACTGAGGGACATCAGCACCTTGCCATCGGTGTTGCGGACGATGTTGCCGTCCACGATATCCATGTTATAGGTGGCCTGACGGGTGAGCTTCTGGGCATAGGCCAGAATTTTCTCTCTCAGCAGCAGGCCGGTCTTGCGGATGGAGAAGCCCGCTACATAGGTCTGGCGGCTGGCGTAAGCGCCCAGACCGGTAGGCGTGATATCCGTATCCTGACAGGACACCACATGCACGTCCTTATAGCTCTTCAGGCCCACGATATCGGCGGTCATCTGGGCATAGGCGGTGTCGGCGCCCTGACCGATCTCCGTCTCGCCGCACTGCATAGTGACGGTGCCGTCCAGATTCAGCAGCATACGGTTGGAGCTTGTCTCCAGAGAGATGGGATACACGGCGGTGTTGTACCAGAAGGTCGCCACGCCGATGCCGCGGCGGATGGGGCCGGTGTCCTTGGCGTACTCGGCCACCTTGCGGTCATAATCCATGTACTTGCGGCCCACCTCCAGGCATTCCCGGAAGGAGTCGTTATAGTTGACATTGTGGCTGAAGCCGTCCTCATAGCCCTGAGGCATGATGTTCTGCATACGGAAGGCCAGCGGATCCATGCCCACGGCTCTGGCGCACTCATCCACGTTGGACTCGTCGGCGAAGGACGCCTGGGGCATACCGTAGCCGCGCATGGCGCCTGCGGCGGGACGGTTGGTGAACACCGTCCACGCGTCGCACTCCATGTTGTCGCAGGGATAGTGCTGGGGGAAGGATCCCATGGCCTTGGCCACGATGGAATGACCGTGAGAGGCGTAAGCACCCTGATTGGAGAAGCACTCCACCTTGCGGGCGGCAAAGGTGCCGTCCTTCCGCAGCCACGACACGATGTGGAAGCGGATAGCGTGGCGCACACGGTTGGAGACGAAGGTCTCCTCGCGGGAGCAATCGATACGGACGGTGCGTCCGCCCACCTGCGTGGTGCACCACGCGCACAGGGGCTCGTACAAAGCGTCCTGCTTGTTGCCGAAGCCGCCGCCGATATAGGGCTTCACCACCCGGATATCCGCCCAGGGACGGCCCAGCGCCTGTCCTACGATACGGCGGATGATATGGGGGATCTGTGTGGAGGAGACCACCACGATGCGGCCGTTCTCCTCATAGGCGAAGCAGCCGTGATTCTCGATATGGCAGTGCTGCACGGTGGGGGTGTCGTACCAGCCCTCCACCTTGATAAGACCCGGCTCCTGAATGGCGGTCTGATAGTCGCCCTTCTTCATGTCGGTGTGCTTGAGGATGTTGTGGGGGAATTTCTCGTGGAGCTGGGGCGCACCCTCCTCCATGGCCTTCTGGGGATCCAGCACGAAGGGCAGCTCCTCGTACTCCACCTTCAGGGCGCGGACACCCTGCATGGCGGCCACCTCATTCTCGGCGATGACCACCGCCACATCGTCGCCCCAATAGCGCACGTGCCGGTTCAGCAGGTGGCGATCCGCCACGTCCTGATGGCCGGGATCCATGGACCAGGGATGGCCCGCCGTGGGGAACGTGATACCCGGCACGTCGAAGCAGGTCAGCACCTTTACCACGCCGTCGATGGCCTCGGCAGCGCTGGTGTCCACCGACTTGACAAAGCCGTGGGCGATCTCCGCGTGCTTGATGCGGACATACAGGGCATCCTGCGGCATCTGATCCTCATAGTATTTTGTCCGGCCCGTCGCCTTGTCATAAGCGTCCACACGGACTTGGCTTCTTCCGACTTCACCCATATGGTTTTCCTCCTCAGTATCTGTCTTGAAACCGCACTCTGTTAACAGGAGAAACGGCAGTTATCCGAAACAATAATGGTACACATTCGTTTTGCTAATCATAGCACTTTCCGAACGGTGTGAAAAGAGGTTTACGTTATTTTAATTGGAGAATATCCTGCTTTTTTGTTGACACTTTTTCAAAAAAACGGGTATACTACCAGAAAAAGAGCAGCATAGACAGGAGTGACACGTATGAACATTGGCTGCATCGTGATGGCCGCCGGTATGAGCTCCCGCTTCGGCGGCAATAAGCTGGCGCAGGAGTGGCAGGGCAAAAGCCTGATCCGCCACGCGCTGGAGGCCGTCCCGACGGACAGGCTGTCCGCTGTCGTGGTGGTAACGCAGTATTCGGAGGTGGTGGCGCTTGCGAAGGAATTTTTCTTTACGCCTATTGTCAACAGCCATCCGGAGTACGGCCAGAGCCACACCATTCATCTGGGCGTCAAAGCGCTGGACGCCTGCGACGCGCTGCTGTTTCAGGTGGCCGACCAGCCGCTGCTGCGGCGTGAAAGCGTGGCGGAGCTGATCGACTTTTACTGCCGCAATCCCGGCCACATCGTAGGGCTGAGCCACGGCGGCCAACGGGGCAACCCCTGTATCTTCCCGTCCCGGTTTTTCCCGGAGCTCTTGACAATCGAAGGCGACCGGGGCGGCAACGTGGTCATCCGTCAGCATGAGGACGACCTGCTGCTGTACGAAGTCCCCGCCGATGAGCTGCGGGACGTGGATACGCAGGAAGCGCTGGCCCAGCTTTAAGAATGTATCCTTTGTGAGCCGTGACGGCATCGCCGTCACGGCTCTTTTGCTCACTTCTTGGGCGCGTAGGGGGTGTTCTTCAGGGGCAGGTCAAACTCCCGCTCACCGGTCAGCCGGTAGTAAGCGTCGGCAATGGCCGGTGCAGTGGGGATAGAGGTGATCTCGCCGATGCCGATGGCGCCGCCGGCCACGTTCAGGCCCGGCTTCTCCACTACGATGGCTTCGATCTCCGGCGGGATCTGGTTGGCCCGGAACAGGCCCAGCATGCCGTACTTGGCGGTGGGCTTGCAGTTCTCGTCGATGGGGTATTTCTCCGTCAGGGCGTAGCCCATGGACATGACCACGCCGCCCTCGATCTGCCCCTCGATGCTGAGGGGGTTGACGGCCTTGCCCACGTCGTGGGCGGCCACCATCTTCTTGATCCGGCCCGTCTCCTTGTCCAGAATGCACATCTGGGTAGCGTAGCCGTAGGCCACGTGGCTGACGGGGTTGGGCACGTCAGCGCCCAGCGGGTCGGTCTTGGCCAGATATTCGCCGTAGAACTCCTTGCCCTTCAGGTCGACCAGCGTCTTGCCGCTGTCCAGCTCCGCCTTCAGCAACTCGCAGGCACGGCGGGTAGCCTCGCCCGTCACCAGCGTCTGGCGGGAGCCGGAGGTATCGCCGGAGTCCGGCGCGATCCACGTGTTGCTGCGCTCGTACACGATATCGTCACGGTGCAGACCGGTATTGGCGACCACCACCTGCACCAGCACGGTGCCCAGACCCTGACCGATGCAGGAAGCGCCGGAGTAGATATGTACCTTGGCGTCGTCCTCCACGATCAGCTTGCAGCGGCCCCAGTCGGGGATGCCCACGCCCACGCCGGCGTTCTTCATGGCGCAGGCAATGCCCACAGGATCGCCGTTTTTCACGGCTTCATCATAGGCTGGCTTGATGGCCTCCAGCGTCTCCACAAGGCCGGTGGACTCGTCCACGATCTGGCCGTTGGGCAGCACGCCGCCGGGGCGGATGGCGTTGCGGTAGCGGATCTCCCACGGGGAAATGCCCACCAGATCAGCCATCTGGTTCAGCAGCGTCTCGGTGCAGAAGCAGGTCTGCGTCACGCCGAAGCCGCGGAACGCGCCGGCGGGCGGATTGTTGGTATAGTAGGCGTGGCCCTCGATCTCGAAATTCTCGTAAGCGTAGGGGCCTGCCGCATGGGTGCAGGCACGCTCCAGCACGGGGCCGCCCAGCGAGGCAAACGCGCCGGTATCGGACACAACAGAGGCCTTGACGCCCTGAATGATGCCGTTTTCGTCGCAGCCCATGGTGAAATCCATGTCGAAGCTGTGGCGCTTGGGGTGTACCAGAATGGACTCCTGACGGCTCAGCTTGAACTTGACAGGCTTCCGGGTCAGGTAGCACAGCAGCGCGGCGTGGTGTTGGACAGACATATCCTCCTTGCCGCCGAAGCCGCCGCCCACCAGACAGTTCTGCACCTGACAGTGGTCGTAGTCCACGCCCAGCATGGACGCGCACTCGTGCATGGTGGTATGGGCGCTCTGGTCGGTGGTCAGCAGCTTCACGCCGCCGTTGTCCAGCGGCAGCGCCACGCAGCACTCCGGCTCCAGAAACGCGTGCTCCGTCCACGGGGTGGAAAAGTGCTCGGTCAGCACATACTTGGAATTTTTGATGGCCGTTTCCGCATCGCCGCGGGACACGTGCTTATAGGCCTGCACGTTGCTCTCCTCCTCGTCGAACACCAGCGGCGCGTCGGGAGCGGCAGCCTCGGTGGGGTTATGGACGGCGGGTAATACCTCGTATTCCACCTTCACCAGCTTTTTGGCCTTCTCCACCGTCTCCTGATCCACGGCGCAGATCAACGCCACGCTGTCGCCCAGATAGTGCACCAGCTCTCCCACGCCGATCAGGGTGGGCTGATCCTTCTTCAGGTGGCCCACGTTGACCTTGCCGGGGATATCCTTCTGGGTAGCCACGCAGAGCACGCCGGGCAGCGCCTCGGCCGCGGAGGTATCAATGGACAGCACACGGGCACGGGCATACTGGCTGCGCACCGCGCCGCCGTAGCACATGCCGTCCACATACACGTCGTCAGGGTACTGGCCGTAGCCCTGCACCTTCTCCTCCACGTCCAGACGGTGAACGCGGCTGCCCAATTTCCAGTCATCGGCGCCGGGAGCGGGGATCTTCCCCTCGCGGAAGATCTTCGCCGCCAGCAGAATGCCGTCGATGATCTTTACATAGCCGGTGCAGCGGCAGATGTTGTTGCGGATGGCAAAGGCCGCCTCCTCGCGGGTGGGGTCGGGATTTACATCCAGCAGGCCCTTGGCGGAGATCACCATGCCGGGGATGCAGAAACCGCACTGAACCGCGCCCGCCTCGCCGAAGGCGAAGGTAAAGACCTCCTTCTCCCAGTCGCTGAGGCCCTCCACCGTGATAATGGTCTTGCCCTCCAGCTTGTCCGTCTGGGGAATGCAGGCCTTGGTGGGCTTGCCGTCAATGAGAACGTGGCAGGTGCCGCAGGCGCCCTCGCTGCATCCGTCCTTCACCGAGGTGAGGTGCAGCTCGTCCCGCAGAAAGCGGATCAGCTTCTGATTTTTTTCCACCGTTACGGTGCTGCCGTTTACGATAAATGTTGCCATATGTTGCGCTCCTCTCTTCCGCCGTGGGGCGGTCAAAAGCGTATCATGCCGCTGTACCTAAAAATTTTTCTATATTATACAATATTTTTCAGTTTCCCGCAAGAACTATACGTAAAAATCGTTATTCTACTTTTCAGATAACGTATCACCGTCCCGATAGGGCAAATAGCTCAGAAAACGCTTGGCGGCGGGCGACAGCTCCTCACCCAGTCGTGTGGCAAGGCCGATCTGGCGGAAAACCGGCTGCTCCAGCGGACGCAGCGCCACCCGATAGGGGATCCGCCGCAGGATCAGCTTCGGCAGAATGCTGACGCCCAGTCCATGCTCCACCATGGACATAACGGCGTAGTCGTCCAGTGTGGTGAACCGCACCTTCGGCACGATACCGGCCCGCTCAAACACCTGCATCACGTCCCTGTCCCGTTCCCCTGCCTTGTCCAGCAGGATAAAGGGCTGCTCCGCCAGCGCCGATGCCGGGATTTTTTCCAGCGCCGCCAGCGGATGATCCTCCGGCAGCACCGCCATCAACTCGTCCTGCGCCAGACACACGGTTTTCAAGTCGGCCCGTGTGGGAAGGTGCAGGAAGCCGCAGTCCGCCCGGCCCTGCATGACCCACTGCTCGATCTCCGGATACGTCCCCATAAGAATGTCAAAGTCAATGTTGGGATAGTCCTTCTGGAACGCGCCGATCATATTGGGCAGCCAGTGGGTGGCCACGCTGGAAAATGTGCCGATGGCCACCGTGCCGGACACAAGACCCCGCACCTCCCCCGCTATCTGGCGGCATTGCTCCGCCTGCGCCACCATCTCCCGGAAGGACGGCAGCAGGCGGCAGCATTCGTTGGTGGGGGTAACGCCCTCGCGGCTCCGGCGCAGCAGTGGAAAGCCCACCTCCGCTTCCAGCGCCGCCATCATGCGGCTAACGCCGGAAATGGTATAGCCCATGGCTTCCGCCGCCGCCGTGATAGAGCCCTTGTCGATGGCGCACAGCAGAACACGGCATTTTTCGCTTTCCATGTCCGCACCTCCAATCCTTGACATTTTTTCAAATGTAGCTTGCTATTTTTTCGCTTTACTCAAGGATAAAACAGATGTAGAATCATGTCAACCACCAAAAAGTGGCACGGCGTTTTTCTCTCTGTTTTCTCTCACGCCGTGCCGCTTTTCCATGTGCTCAGGAGGTACTTCCATGTATCAGAACCGCCGTTTCTTCATCCGCTATCTCATCGGACTGCTGCTGTTCGGCTTCAACGGCATCGTGGCCAGCCATATCGCGCTGGAGAGCAGCCAGATCGTCCTGCTGCGGACGCTGCTGGGCAGCGTGAGTCTGCTGGCGTTCTTTTTCCTGTCGGGTCATCGGTTCTCCTTCACAGGACGAGGCCGGGATGTAACGCTGGTCCTGCTGTCCGGCGCAGCAATGGGAGCCAGCTGGATGTTCCTGTACGCAGGCTATCAGACCATCGGCGTGTCCACCGCGTCGCTGCTGTACTACTGCTGCCCGGTAATCGTGATGGCGCTGTCGCCGCTGGTGTTCCACGAGGCGCTGACATGGGTGAAAATCACGGGCTTTGTCTGCGTCTGCGGCGGTATCGTACTGGTGAACGGCTGGGGCGGCGGAAGTCTCAGCATCTCCGGTTTTCTGTACGGCATTCTCAGCGCCGTATGCTATGCCGCCATGCTGATCCTCAACAAGAAGGCGGAAAGCGTGGACGGCATGGAGAATTCTCTGCTGCAAATGCTGTCGGCCACCGCCGCGGTGTTTGTACTTCTGCTGTGTCAGGGCGGACTGTCCATGACCATCACCGGCGCAAGCTGGCCGTGGATCTTACTGCTGGGCATTGTGAACACCGGCTTCGGCTGCTGGTGCTACTTCTCCGCCATCGGCTCGCTGCCGGTGCAGACGGTGGCGGTATGCGGCTATCTGGAGCCGCTGAGCGCCGTCATCTTTTCGGCGCTGCTGCTGCATGAACGGCTGATGCCGCCGCAAATCGTTGGCGCGTGTCTGATCATCGGCGGTGCGCTGTTCGCCGAATGCGTCCACCCCCGGTGGAAGGCAAAGAAAGCAGTTGTACAATAAAAATCAAGTGCGTGCCGCGGCAAGCGGCACGCACTTTTCTTATGACCAGCTCAGTCCCGGCTGGGGATAGTAGTACTCCTGATAGGAGCGCAGCTCGTCCTGGCAAACGGGATTGGCAGTCCCTGTGCTGTCGATCTGGCCCAGCACGTTGTTTTTCACCAGCGCCGCGTATTGAAAGCCATCGGGGCCGTAAACGCTCAGCATCAACCGATTGCCGTAGTAGGTGGCCACCGCCAGACTTGTGCCGTTGTAGGCCATGGCATAGCGCTCCTCCACGGTGGCGACGGTATAGGCCTGATAAACCGAACTGTTGGGGTCTGAGGGCACATCCTCCGTGAACAACCAGCCCGTATCCTCCTGATACCAATACGTATCGTCCGGATCGTCCTTCCACATCTCATAGCCATAGGACACGGTATCGCAGACAAATTGCAGGTCGTACCCCTCTGCCGATGGCGTCAGCAGCGCCAGACGGCTGCCGATTATCACGGCGGCAAAGTTGTCTCCATGCTGCATCGATACCTCCGGATAGGCAGTGCGCGTCACCTGAAGCTCCGCCGTGCTGCGGTCATTTTCGTCGGGATAGCTGTAACGGTAGTGGGCAGACTCCGCCGGCTCACGCCACGGGCCGTAATCCTCGTAGATATAGCGGTTCTCGGTATGCTCATGGGCCGTCGCTTCGCACAGCTCGATCTGCCGTACCAGATGATAGTCTCCGCCGTCCAGCACCCGCAGCACATAGCGGTCATTCTCCGCCGTCACCAGCAGGATGTGAGCGCCGTCGTCACTCCGCCGCAGCAGCATGACCCGCTGCGTCTCGATATCCAGCGGGTACGCCAGACGGCACTCGGCCACCACCGGGAATCTGCCCCTGACGGTTTCGGGCAGCCCGCTTCTTTCATTCGTCACCTTCTGCATCCGGACAGGCACATACCACAGGCCGAAGCCCTCCGGCGCCCAGTCCGCCTCAGGCTGCACGTCAGCAGGAAAGCCCACCGTCACCAGTACGCCGTCCTCGCTGGCAGCGCAGTAGGGGGTAAAGGCGTTCTGGACATACTGCAGCCCCGAACCGCTGACATAGTTCATCTGTTGTCCCGTTTCCGTACTGTCCATCTGAAACTCCAGCTCAAAAAAGTCGTTCTCCGTCACGGGGATCCGCAGCTTGTCAAAGGGGATATTCACCCAGTCTTCGTAGTAGCCAGGGCTGTTATCGGGAGAAATGCCCTCCGTGATAGACTGCTGGGACAGACGCAGCGGATAGCTGTCATAATAATCGATGGGATAGAGCCGCTTCATGATGCTTGTGCCGCGGCTGTTCTCCCTTCCCTGTCCGCTTGCCGCTTCGTTGAGGATACCGGAAACGATGGGATCGCAGGTATCCCTCTCGTCCAGCAGGCCGGACACGATCCACCAGTCATTGTATTCCTCTCCAAGCAAGCCATAGGGCAGCACCGTCGTGGTCTCCCGGTGGCTGGTCACATGGAAATCCGTGCTATTCGCGCCGGACGCCGGATCATATTTCGTATACCACAGCAGACAGCTATCCAGCGCGATACGGTAGTCCACCGTCAGTCCCTGTGCCGCGCTGCTGTCGCCCAGAGAGGTCAGCACCTGCATCTCGATGGGCAGCGCCGTGCGGGAAACACCGCTGTTCAGCGTGACCAACGCGCCCAGCGCCAGCAGCAGCGCCAGCGCCGTTATAAGGATGCGCCGTTTCATGTCACTCCTCCTCGCCGTTCACATCGCACAGCACCCGGCTCACCCGGTCGCTCTGGTACTGATACGTCTCCTTCACGTAGGTCATCAGATCCTTGCCCTGCTCCTCCAGCTCGTCAATGGTGCAGTCACCCACCAGCTTTCCTTTCCGCAGCAGCACCGCGCGGGAGATGAAGCTCTGCACCTCCTCCAGCAAATGGGTGGACAGCAGCACCGTCTCATGCTCCTCCAGAATGCCCAGCAGCACCTTGTAGAAATCCTCCCGGTTGAACACGTCGTTCCCGGCAAAGGGTTCGTCCATCAGAATGTAGTCCGCGCCCTGCGACAGGGCCATCACCACCTCGAACTGGTTCTTCATACCGGCGGAGAAGGCCCGCAGCGGCTTTTCCATGGGCAGCTCAAAGAAGTCCATCAATGCCTGAAAGCGCTTTTCATTGAACCTGGGAAAATGGGCTTGATAGAAGTCCCGATGGGCTTTCGGCGACAGCGCCGGAAAGAAGGAGTGCTCACAGGTGGCGAAGCTGAGCCGCTCGATGTTCTTTTCGGTGATGGGCGCGCCGTCCAATGTGACGCTGCCCTGATGGGGCAGCAGGCCCAGAATGCACTTCATCAGCGTGGTCTTTCCCGCGCCGTTTTCACCGAACAGGCCCACGATCTGGCCCTGCGGAAGTGTAAAGGACACATCCTCTACCGCTTTCGTGATTCCGTACTTTTTGCTGACGCCTTTCAATTCGATCATATGGCACACCTCCTATTACTGGTAGTAAAAATTGAGTCTGGTTCGATCCAGAGCCTCCAACCGCGCGATATTCTCCGGCGTGGGCAAACATTCCGCTGGGGTCTTGAACCGCCACAGCAGCCAGCACAGCCCCAGCAGCACCGCGCCGCTCAGCAGGATCGTCAGTGCCCAGCACACCGGCGCCGTCCACACCTGCCGCCGCAGCAAGCTGCGGCCATCTGGCAGGCGGCGCATCAGATAGATGCTGCGGCTGCCCTGATAGTAGGAGCTGTACAGTACCGCCGCCGTGGCCAGCGCCACCACCGCCAGCACCGGATACACCAGCAGCGTCCAGACAGCGCACTGGGCAAACGGCGCCATCAGCGCCCGCAGCTCTCCGGGCCACGGCGTATAGGCGGACCACCACAGCTGATCATACGCCTGATAGTATCTGACAAGGAACAGTATGGCACATACAAAGGCCGGGGCCGTCAGCGACCAGAGGATCCAGCCCTGTACCCGATCCGTCTCCATATTGGGCGGCAGGATTGAGGAAAGCTTCCGTTCAAGCCGCATCCTTGTCACCTCCTATCAGCATGACGAAGGCAGCGCCCGCCACGCCCAGCAGAAGCACCATCAGCAGGGCATTGGCATTTTCGCCCAAGCCGCAGAAGAAGCTGCCGATGGTACCAGCCAGCGCCAGAAGCACCATCACGCTGAAGCTTCCGCGGCGCTGGCGATAGGAGAACAGCACCGTGCTCAACGCCGCCGCCAGCACAGAGGCAATCCCCACGCCCCATGCCGCCACGTCCCGCAGGGGCAGCAGATGGTGCAGAAATGTGTCGGTATAGCACAGCAGCAGCATACTCTGCGGGCCATAGGTATACACGAAGTAATCCACCGGCACATCCATCTGAAGGCGCAGATGCATCACGCCGTACAGTACCGCTGCCAGCACCGCCCAATAGATCACCAGCAGCACGGTATGATAAGCCGCCCACAGGAGCACCGCCTGTCGCTCCTTCACCCGCAGCCGCCGGATGGTATACTCCGTTTTGGCGCCGTAGCCGCAGCCGGTCAGGCTCATTACCGCCACGATCGCCGCAAAGCCCGCCGCGCATACCACCGGCGCGCCGCTGCCGCTGACTACGCCCTCCAGCTTGGGATAGGACGCAACCAGCTGCGTCGTCTCTCCCGTTTCCGCACTGACGTAATTTTCATCCAGCACCACCGTTCCTATCGGATAGCGGTACACCAGGAAGCCTGCCGCCAGCGCCGTTATCAGTATGATCGTCAGTATTTTATAGAGGTTCCACCGGGCATACAGCCCGACGGTGGACAAATATCTGTTCATTTGTTCTCCTCCTCCGCGTACAGCTTTTCCACCAGCGCCGCCGCTTCCTTCGCCGTCAGCCCCATACCCTTCATGTTCCGCACCATGCCGCGCAGTTCATTCTCCGTCAGCTCCCGCCGCAGGGCGGCACGCTGCCGCTCCGTGGCGCATACAAAGCTTTTGGCTCCGGCGTGGGACTGCACCAGTTCCTCCTCCTCCAGCAGGCGGTACGCCTTCTGGACGGTATTGGGGTTCACCGTCAGATAGGCCGACAATGCCCGGCGCGATGGCAGCTCCTCCCCATCGGCGATGATTCCGGATGCCAGCCCCTGTTTGATGTACCGCATGATCTGCAAATAAATGGGCTGTCCCTCCGTCTGGACGAAGCCCTCGAAGTCGATCAACGTTCCCGCCTCCTCTCTCTTCAACCGTACTATATGTGTAACACAGTTTCTAACTGTATTATATGCATAGCACAGTTCGTTTGTCAAGCTTATTCTTGCGGAATTTTACTTAGATTTTACAAAACAGCACCTGAGGATTTGACAATCCCCTGCTATGCTGATACTGGACGTAAAATGATCGTAAGAAAAATGTGAAACATGGATTGAGGAGAATTTGCAACATGGATATTTTTAAGGTACTGACCATGATCGGTGGCCTGTGCCTGTTCCTGTTCGGCATGAACCTGATGGGACAGGCTCTGGAGCGCCGGGCCGGCGGCAAGCTGCGGACGCTGCTGGATAAAATGACCAGCAACGTATTCGCCGGATTCCTGACGGGTCTTGGCATCACCGCCATCATTCAAAGCTCGTCGGCCACCACCGTGATGGTGGTAGGCTTCGTCAACTCCGGATTGATGACGCTGCGGCAGGCCATCAACGTCATCATGGGCGCCAACGTGGGCACCACCGTCACCGCGTGGCTGCTGAGTCTGGCAGGCATCGACAGCGGCAACATGTGGATCAAGCTGCTGAAGCCCACCTCCTTTACTCCTGTGCTGGCGCTGATCGGTATCATCTTCTATATGTTCTGCAAAGACACTAAAAAGAAGGACACCGGCATGATCCTGCTGGGCTTCGCCACGCTGATGTTCGGCATGGACACCATGAGCGGCGCGGTGGCGGGCTTGAAGGATGTCCCCGGCTTTGCCGAACTGTTCATCATGTTCAAGAACCCCATTCTGGGCGTGCTGGTGGGCGCGGTGCTGACGGGTATTATCCAGTCCAGCTCCGCTTCCGTAGGTATTTTGCAGGCGCTGGCCCTGACCGGACAGGTCAGCTATGCCGCCGCCATCCCCATTATCATGGGCCAGAATATCGGCACCACTGTTACGGCGCTGCTGTCCTCCGTGGGCACCAGCAAAAACGCCAAGCGGGCCGCCGTGGTGCATCTGATGTTCAATGTCATCGGCGTGGTGGTGCTGCTGACGGTGTTCTGCATCGTCAAGGCCATCTTTGCCCCGGCGATCCTGAACGAATCCGCCACTATGTACGGCATTGCCATCGCCCACTCCCTGTTCAACATTCTGTGTACCGCCATGCTGCTGCCCTGCGGCAGCATGCTGGAAAAGCTGGCCATCCGTCTGGTGCCCGACGCAGCACAGGAGGAAAAGGCCGTGGAGCTGGACGAGCGTCTGCTGGCCACCCCTTCTCTGGCGCTGCAGCAGTGCCGCACGGTAGCCAACGATATGGCCGTCTGCGCTGTGCAGTCTCTTGAAAACGCGCTGACCGCTTTCGATCAGTACACGCCGGAACTGGCGGAAAGCGTCCGTAAGGACGAGGATCGCTGCGACCACTATGAGGACGTGATCGGTACCTATCTGGTGAAGCTGAGCGCCCAGAAAATGGGCGAAAAGGAAAGCGAGGAGGCCACCGAGCTGCTGAAATCCATCGGCGATTGGGAGCGTGTTTCTGACCATGCCGTGAACGTGCTGGAATCGGCGGAAGAGCTGCGGGAGAAGGGCCTTGCCTTCAGCGGCAGCGCCCAGTCGGAGCTTGCCACGCTGTCCGACGCCGTGCGCGAGATCCTGACGCTGGCGCAGACCTCCTTTATCCAGCAGGACGTTTCCTCCGCCCTGCAGGTAGAGCCGCTGGAGCAAGTCATTGACGCGCTGAAGGAGGAAATGCGCACCCGTCACATTCTGCGGATGCAGCAGGGTCAGTGCAGCATCGAGGCCGGCTTCGTCTGGTTCGACCTGCTGACGAATCTGGAGCGCACCTCCGACCACTGCTCCAATATCGCCGGGTGTGTCATCGACGCCGCCCAGCATAACCTGAACCTTCACGAAACGCTGCATGCCATCCGCCACAGCGACGAAAACTTCCAACGCCGCTTCCGTTCCTATCTGGAAGCCTATTCCTTACCTACTCTCCCATCCATGTAAACGTGAAACGCCCTGCCGCCGAAAGGCGCAGGGCGTTTCACGTTATTCACTTACAGATAGCCCCGGATGTCCACCGCAAGGCGTTCCTCCAGCGCGATCAGCCGCTTGGTGATATTCTTGGACGTCTCGTCCGCCGCCTTGTACTGGTTCAGATACTGGCTCAGGGACTTAACGCCCATATTGCAGCCATCCGTAATGAGATCGGCGATGGTCTGGTCAGAGTCGTCCATTCCCAGCTTCATGCCGGTTTTCATGTGGGACATGCCCTGCGCGATGGGGTTGGGGTTCTTCCCCTCGTCGCCGTACTTATCCAGCAGCGCCTGGATCTCCGCTTTCAGCTTGTCATGCTCCGCCGCACAGTCCGTCAGGCTGCGGCGGAAGCGCTTGTCCGCCACACGATCCACCACGTCCTCAATGGCAGATACGCCCATTTTGATGCCCGCGTCACACTCCCGCAGCAGACGAATGGTATCGGGTTCCACCATCGGTCATCCCTCCTTTGTTCAGATGACCGTAGTGTGCCCCGCGCTGCGTCGTTTTACACACACCTCTACGCCGCGAAAACGAAAGTTGCCGCGTCTCTTACCTGTCATAGACCTTGTTCCAGTCCTTCTGCTCCTGCCAGCCGATATCGGCCGCGTCCACACCCTGTTCCGCGCAGGCTGCGGCAAGCTCCGTCTCCGTATAGGGGCCGCTGACGGTGCCGGAATCCAGCGCCACCATATAGTAGGCCATGTCGCCCTTGTCCTTCTCCGCACGCTGCTGCACATAGATGGTATTCTCGTCCCATGCCACGGCGTACACATAGCCCTCCACCACCGGCTCGGCAGTCAGGCCGTCCGCATCCACGCGAACCAGCGGGATCTCCCGGCTGTTGATCCGCCACACGGCGTAGTCCCCCGGCAGCTCCTCATATTTCCAGTCTCCCGCCCCGGCGCAGGCCGTCAGCGCCAGCACCAACGCCAGCAGACACACGATACCCGTCAGTTTTTTCATGATGCATCACCTCTCCCCTATTATAACACACGGCAGCACTGATTGCCAAGGGCAAACAGCGGTGCAAAAAACGCTCTGCGGGATTACCCGCAGAGCGTTTTTCAGCCTGTCAAAGAACGCCAGTTCTCGTTATGCGAGAGCTGGCGTTTTAG
>OIXH01002848.1_pt1 | contig 16444 bp, 22 predicted proteins | sample 1587741 | NCBI WGS metagenome assembly OIXH01 (sample SAMEA3888916, study PRJEB22519) | human gut metagenome | biome: human gut; feature: human-associated habitat; material: faeces | place: Denmark | collected 2011 | reverse complement strand
GTTCTGCTGCCTTATGCAAGAAATAAAAAATGGAATTGATAGAACCCACCTGAAGTATAAAGTAGCTATTGAAGAGACTTTCTGCAAGACCATCGAGGTAGAAGCGGAAAGTGCCGGTCTTGCAGTATGCATTGTCGAAGACGAGTATAATGAAGGCAGACATAAGCCGAGCTCGGATGATTTTACAGGTGTGGATATCGCACTATCCGCACAGGATGAAGAGGCTAAATGCGCCATGAATGACCAGGAGTTTGTCGATTTCGTCGAGCGTTACTTCGAGAGTATGGGGTGCGAAATTCCTCTGGGAGACAAAATCAAAGTTGCGTTCGGAAGTATAGATAACGCCTTGTACGAGTTTAGGGAAGCATCAGGGCGCCATAAAGGGGACGAGGAAAAACATGTCTGCATGTTATATAAATGCGATGCTTGGCATTCATACAACTCTATGGAGGCAATCGGAATATTCTCCTCACAGGAAATAGCGACTGAATATTTACGTCGCAACCAAATACGGTTTCGTCTGAAAAACGAGAATCTGGAGCAGTTCGAGGCTTTCGGTCAAACACAGGGTCGGGACGAGAATTATATTTGCTCGTGGATGTCACTTGACTTGTTGCCCGAGGAGAAGAAACCGCCCGTTCACGATGATGCTTTCTATGACCAAGAGTTCACTTGTAGGGACTCCAAATTGTCAAGGCGCGATCTTGAGTCTCTTCCTGCACCTTTCTGTACGGAGGACGTGACTGATGAGCAAATGCAGGAAATCATAACTCAAACAGACGTGGAAACACGAACTCGTCTGAAGCTGAATGACGAGGAACATATCAACTTCGACAATGAACGCCACAATGAAGCTTGGTGGGAAGAGTTGGAAGCTGCCGTGAACGGCCAGAATGTTCCGTACTATGAGGATTTGCTGGATGTATATCACGGTACCCCGGACCCCGAAGTAGAGTTTTTCACGAAAGGAGACCAGACTATCCACTTTACCGATGACCGTGCAGAGGCGGAAGAATACGCTTACGATGAGAAAAATGGCGGTATTGGGCCGAATGACCTTCCTGTGTTGATACATGCCCGAATCCACATGAAGCATCCGTATCTCATTACAGACCCACAGGAATGGGCGGAACTGATCGCCAACAATGAGGTTGATAAGAAGAAATACGAAGGATATGACGGACTCTGTTTCACAGACGAGGAAACGGAAGTCAGCTATTACATACTCTTCGATGCGCGAAACTGTAAAATCACGGAACGCGAGATTTTGGAATAATGTTCATCAAATGCCATAATGATGACCGACCGTCACGGCTCCCGTTAGCTGTGGCGGTCTTTTTATTTAAGTGGCGAGTTTCAAACACCCCCAATCATATCTCTCTATTCTTGAAAAAATCCGAATGATGAAAAAGCACATTACTTGGCAGGAAGTCAGCGACCTAAGTGTTGCCCTGCAAAATGAGATCATTTCACTGCTGAAAGAAAACAATCTCGATGAACTCGAACTGAAAATCGACGACGAAAGACCGGAAGATGCCACCTATGTTCTTGACTATAATGGGCATTTTGACTCATGGACGGAAAAGATGGTGACGCATGTCGGGCTGAGCGATGATGACCTCTATTTGAAGGTTTACGATAATATCGAGGGTGAAGAGTCTACGATTTACGCCAGCGAAATGAGCCTGGCGACAAGAAATCCCTGTTGGCTTGTAAGTATCCGCGACAATATGTTGACGGCATTGGAAGCAGACCGCACAGACAAGGAATACGCGGAGTTGAACGAGCGGCTGAATCAGGCAGAACAGGATATCCTTCAGTTCATGCTGGAACTGCTGAAAAAGAAAGGCCGTATTTCTCTTGACCTTTCGGGAGAGGAGGAACAGGATGACAACAACTTCCCAATCACGACCACTTTGTATGGACGCCACGATACGCCGCGAATCAAGTTAACGGATGTGTATCTGTCTGAAGTAGACCATCTGACTGCTGACGGAATAGATGCGGAGACCGGTGAGAAACGCGCTGGTTTCTATGTTCATGCCGAGCAGTATGCCGATGTGTTCCACTTCATTGGCCATTGTATATGATAGCAAACCCGAACGACTATGGCAACAAGAACGATATACCTGACCGTGCGTCTGGACTTGTCTAATCCGGACGTGGACGAAATCACGGACGACGACGTGGAAGAGATTGTCAGTGAGGTGGATTATGAATTCAGAAACTATGGGAACTATGAAATCGAATCGGAAATCTGCGGACAAAATGACGAGGGCGGTTTTTAGAAAATACCCTGATGGACAAATCATCGCCCTCTTCCCGGACATCCCTTGGTCCGAGGATGGTTCTGTAACTTCATACATGCATGTCGGGCAGCACGGCGCCGCGTACTATAAACAGGTGATTGACTCGACAACACCTGCCAGTGAGGAAGATTACAGTGCATTGCTCGCAGAACTGGAAACGATAGGTTATGACAACCTGCGTATTGTTAAAAGAAAGTGATCATATGGAACTGGACAGAGAAACACAAATCCGCATTTTGGAGGAACATTTCACCGGCTGTCTCAATTTCTGGAAGCATCAGGGCATGGATGAAAAAGCTGCAGAAGAAAGCGCCCTTCGGGAACTTCGCCAGGTAAAGAACAACCCGTTTTCCCCACGCCCGTGCCCTATGGATCCAGCAATCGTGGCGGAAGTTGCGGACAGAATTCAACAGGAAAAAGCAATGATGTGACATGATAACTTTTAAGAAAGGACAACGAGTGTGGTGGGACGATCCTGTCCACGAAAAATCCGGCGAGTACGATGTGCATGCCGTAGATTACGCTCAAAATATCGTGAAAATAGGGAACGGGGAAGAGACTGTCGAGTTGCCTTCGGAACAGTTGGAGATTACCTGTCCGGTATCGGAAGAAGACCGATTGCAGCTTGACAAACTGGAACAACATTATCACATGCTGGGAAAAGACGCGCTGGAGCTGATGCGGGAAATCGTCTCCTGTTTCGATGAGGGAAAGTTTTCAGTCGAGGGGTACTCCGTGCGGGGCTGCGACGAAGACCATAGCCCCTGCTGCGTTTGCGGCTTTGCAGTGGACAACGAGGAATTGTATGTCGAGCTGGAATATGAAAGCGGAGGTGTCCGTATGGTCCCGGCCCGGGATTTATATACCGAAGCACTCTTTGAGGCTTTCTGCAAATTGGTCGGAAATCTATCAATATCCCATGAAACAACTTCCAACTGACGAACATGAAAGAGCTCTATATTAAAAATCTATGTATCGAGATTACCCGGCGCTGTAACATGAGCTGTGCCCACTGTATGCGGGGAGACGCCGAGCATGTGGATATTCCCTTGAAACATATAAGCACCTTGCTGCGGCATGTCAGGCATATCCACCATCTCAATATCACGGGCGGTGAGCCATCGCTTAACGTCCGAGCCATCCGCCATATACTCAACCGGGTACGCGCTTATGGCATTACGGTCAATAATTTCTATATCGTAACCAACGGCTCGGCAGCGTCCCGTTCCGCAGAATTCATAGAAGCCTGTGCTGCTTTGTATGAATACCAGGAGGAAAAGGAACAGGGGGCGTACTCCGGTCACATGCTCGAAATGAGCGACGACCGTTTCCACGATGCGGCGGAACATGCCGCCACCGTCGCGGCACTCTCGCCGTATCCGTTTTTCGGAGTTCGGGGGCAGGCCGAGCATATTGCCCTTTTCCGGGAAGGCCGCAGCACGGAGGGGATTCCGAATCCCATTCATGAGATTTACCTTACGGAGACAAACTGTGTCTATGGCGACCTCTATCTCAATGCCGAAGGCATGATTCTCTCCAATGGAGACCTGAGCTATGGCCGCCAACGGGAACACGCCTTGTGTCCCTGCGGGAAACTGATGCAGTATCTCCGCATGACCTTGAAAAAGCGTCAAAAAGAAAGATTGTACGAATAAACATTCAAAACCCCAAGACACATGATAAAAATAACCCTGATTTTCGGTGAGGGCGCCGTGAGAAAATACGACGAGAGTAAAGAACTGCCTTCCCAAGAGTGGCTGCTGGATAATGGGGGCGTCGTGGACGAGAAAGCGTTCAGAACCGAGGCGGAGTACAATGCCTACGTCGCCGGAGTGAACGACGCCGATGGATGGACGGACTACCGGATTATACGCCACAAGGACGAACCGGAAGATACGGACACTTCGCATGAGGAGGCCGTCTGGCTGCGTCTCGGAGTTACCGTCCAAGGCCGCCGTGAGGAGATCGAAAAAATCCTGGAAGGCGATACGGATACTCTTCGGAAACTGCTTGAAGCTGGACGTTATGAAATAAACGGAGAGACCTATATTCCGGGAGCGGTCATCGAAGAGTACAACGCAAAACATCGGACCAACTTCGACGCAAAGGACATCGATTTTCACATCAGCGTCTAAACAAAACCTTCAATTACGATCATGATAAAAGCAGTAGTATTGCTCGGAACAGAAACAGTGAAACTGTTCGAGCACACGGGGAAAATACCGGAGAACAGCCTGGAAGAATCAGGCGGCTATGTAATTGTCCAGCAGTTTGAAACAAAAGCCGAATACGATGCTTATGTAGCCGGCATGGAGGATCATGATGGACATGGAGATTGGAGGATGATTACCGTTCAGGATGCTCCGGATTCACCCTTTCGTGAAGGGGACCTGGTCCGGCTTACCGATGATGCCGTGGAAACCATCCGCCTTGCCTGTGGGAACGAGGCTGCGGAATATCGCAGGCAAATGATACTTGAGGTTAAGGCGCTGGAATGGAATGAAAATGCATGCACGGCAAAGGTAATGGATATTCGTGAAGATGACGAGCAGGTGATTTCCGTCGCCTGCCTGCGACGGCTGACGGCCGATGACTTGCGAGAAAGACAGTAAACAGACAAACTAACAATAGGAATGATGGAGGATATATTGATTCTGGTGGACAGCGATCAGGAGCTGATTGACCGCTATCTGGATAAAGAAAAGAATGCTCCTGACTATGCACAACTGAAGGAACTGGAAGAAAAACATGGCCGTGGCTATGGGCTAACTGACACCGTGTATGCGCAACTGAAAAGGAGATTGTTTCAAAGTGCATTGAAAAATTTTGTCTCGCGTGTATGCCAGGAACAGCGGGATTTATGCGAACAAGGGTTCTGGGAGGCGGAATGTGGCGATGAAGCGGAATTTATATGCCAAGCACCTATGCCGGATCTTGTGACAGACATTGAAGAATATGAGAGAATGTGCCGATGGTGGCATGATCTGGACGATGAAACCCGATTTGGCCTCGCGACTGTCTTTGAAGGGGAATTTGGCCCCATTCGTTATGATGAGGATACCATTGAGACACAAGATAGGATATGTAACTGCTGGATGGCACTTCCTCTCAAAGACAAGCTGCGCATTTACCATTGCATTACAGAAGACTAACAATGTAAAGACATGCCATACAGAAGTGAAAAAATAATCATCCGAGGGTCGCAATATGACCGGCGGCAGAAACTGACGCCAGAGCAGAAGTCGGAAATAGCTTTCCGATACGCCACAACCGGCATCAGCCAGCGCAAATTGGCCAAAGAGTATGGAGTCAGCAGGCGGCTGATTACCTTTATAGTAAACCCTGAAGAGGAGAATCGGAACAAACAACAACTTAAAATAAGAAAAGCCAAAGGCTTGTACAAGCCAGATAGAGCCAAGCTAACCAAGTCGGTTCGAGAATACAGACGGTATAAGCAGAAGCTTTTCTTGGAAGGAAAAATTCAACTAACAAACTCGCAATAATGAATATTCAAACTCTTACCAAGAATTACAAGGAACGCTTCGTGGCGTTCAACAAGCGTATCGAAGAAATCGGGACGGACCCGAAAAAGAAGGCCAAACTCGGCAAATCTCCCAACTTTCTAAAAGAGGTACTCAGACCTATTCTTGACGAACTCCCGAACCTGTTACCCGGATACGGTTTCAAACCGACAACCGATAGCTACGCCATGTATGGCGAATATTATCGTATCAAGGCCGGTATTACCTTGTTGGGGGGAATAACCATCAAAGAGGATTTCAATTTGGTGTTCACTCCACTGTTTCATGGACAACCGTGCGGCAAACAACATGACATCAATTCGATGGATGATCTGTTGGCCGCTCTGAAAGAACAACTTGAAAGAAGGGAGGTGGCCTGCAAAATATAAGTAGATATGAATGGAGCTTCGCAAATTATTGTATATTTGTACATCAATTGTCTGTATATGATTTACGGAGCTATTCCACCTATTTTGAACAGATTACAGGCATATCCTTTGTTTGGCTCTAAAACAGATATTATACATATATGAAGAAAGAAGAGAACATCCGTCTGTGTTATGGTCGTATGAAGGAAAGACACGGTTCCGAGGCTGTTGTCTTGTTCCATGTGGGAGACTTCTATGAGATGTATTTTGACGATGCCCAAACAGTTGCCCGGATCGCGGATGTGCCTCTGTTCACAATGACGACGGCGGGGATTCCGGCAGCGAGAATACCCGAAGCGTCTATGGAAGAATGTAGAAACCGGCTGCTGGATGCTGGATACAAAGTTTGTGTGTCTGAGGTCCGGGGCGCATCCGGTCGCCACGTTCTCAAGGTTCAATGAAAGAATTCAGGAAAAAGGCAGATGAATTTGTTTTCATTTCTTCTGCAATCGGGCCGTGGACTTGGCTTGTCACGATCGTAATTATTGTTGCTTTTTTCAAGATATGCTTCACGCATGGGCCTGACCCCGTTAACGATAGCATTAACAAGTCTGCTGAAATTGTTGACCATGTCATGGTTCTCGACAGTACAAAGAACGGTTTTCGCGTAATTTATGCGACAGCAGAACCTGTCACAAACGAAAAGTTCGTCGAAATAGCCGCCCGACAAGAAATCAAGGAAGGCTTTGAAAAACTCAAAAAAGAGGCTCCCATCCATTTCGGGGGAAATTTGCTGGAGGCCGATATCTGCGATTTTGCCTTATATGCCTATCGCTTCCACATCGATGATGAAATTCTCATTCATAACATCTTTGTGGCGGGTAAAGAGAAGATGGATTTCTATGTGCGCCCGAACCCAAATTTGCCGGGATGTGCCACGTGGATGCATCACGGGACGGAACAAGGCAACCAATATCTGAATAGCAACGATATCAACTACTATATACCTAACGGCGGTCGGATTTACAGGTATTGGAAATGCCGCTTCCTTCTGCAATCGTCTGATACTGACGAGCGTTTCAGCCATTTTACGGAAGAAGAACGGCTGTATTGACTTGCGCAAATCTCTGTATATATACGCATAAAGCACTGAAAATTAGTGTTTAAAAGCTTTGTCGGTGTGACAAAATATTCATACTTTTGCTTTATTGCAGACTGATTAGAAATAAGATTGTCAATTGAAAGAAATAGTTTGAATATGACAAAGATTTAGCATGACCTCAGAAAAGTCGCAGATTAAGTTTGCGAAATCGGAGCGTACGGGAGAACTTATCGGCTTTGTTTCCCGGCATTCCAAAACACGTAAATTGATGGGAGTCCGTGAAGACTCAAGATTCGGCAAACAGATTTGTGTTCTTTCAGAAGACTTGAAAGGCAAAGTCGAGCCAAATGTTCTTTATTCTGTCGAACTGAAACCTATGCACAAGGCAAACGGGTATGTGGTCGTTGCCGCTACACCCGTATTGTTCCCGGCACAAGTAGAGACAGTAATCATTCCCAAGTCGCTGTATCAGGTGACTGTGACATTCGGCAACAAGAAAGTTTTTTTCGATCCGAAAGACGGGAAAAGTGCAATGAGCCGCACCATTGAAGGGGTGTTGTCCGTCTTACAAAGCAGAAAGGACATAAAAGACCAGGAAGGCGTAATTTCCGATTATCTCCAGCAAGCGAAAGCTTTGGTGAGAAGATTGGAAGCTGACGGTTTTATTTATGTAGACGGTAGAAGGAACGGATGAAAGAACAGCCTACAATAGGTATCGCTACAGACGGTGCCCATTCTACAAAAGAGAGGTTGACGCGCTGCCGGGCCGTCGACCTCTTTTCAGAAAAAGAAATATTCCGTATAGCGGTAGGAAACTGGACAAACAACATAGGAGAGTTCCTCGGGATTGTAGAAGCTGTAAAATACATTCTGGCAAACCCAAACAGCCCTCGCATCATCTACTCAGACAGCATCACAGCTATAACATGGTACAGGGACAAGAAAACAGCCTCTTCAAAGCGTTGTCCAGCCTTACTTAAGGCGGAAGTTTTCCTGAAGGTGGTGGCCGCCAGAATCGACGATATCGAAGTGGTCCATTGGGACAACAAAAGATGGGGTGAAATTCCGGCGGATTTTGGTAATAAATAAATGAATTTGATTATGGCAAAATTAAAATCTGAATCACAAAAATACGTTGAGCTGAAGGAGGAAGATTATCTTCTGTTAGTTGAAAACACAATTAAAATGGAAGCCTTGAAGATTGCAGGTATCGAGAAGATGCCCATCTATAAAGCGATGGAACATATTCTCCAACATCAGCACATCGACCTCATGATTAAGCCGGTATCCAGGAAATATTCCTGATATCGGCAATTGGACAATATCATACTCCCAATAACTCCATTTTAATATATGTATCAATTAAAACCAAATAGTCCCAATTAGTATAAATCAATAATAGCCAATTAGTTATAAAACAAGCGCATGTACGGCATTATGAACACCGCACATGCGCTTCGTTTCCTTGTTTGCGATCATTTTTTAATGATTGGAAGAAAAATCTTCTCTATCAGCTCCTTATAAGCAAAATATTTCATATATATTTGCAAAAGGCGTTAGTTCGATTCTGGGCCTCCTATGTATGCTTACATAGACAGTTTCAGGAAATTCGGTAAAACTAACACTGATAATCAATCAATTAAAATCAAAAGGCCATATCCCCCGGGTTGTCTCCCTTTTTTTTCTTGGCTGCGGCAGGCCGCTGCGGGTCAGAATTCGCAGCCCAGTCCGATCGTGAAACAGTGGCTGTGCATGCGGGTGAAGCGGACCGGAAGGAGCGTCGTCGGGGCAGCGTCGGGGCGGGCAAGGTTGCGCAGTCCCGGTTCGTAGCCCGCTTCGAGACGGAAGCGGCCCCAGCCGAGTGCCGCCCCGATGCGCAGGCCGATATCCGAGCGGCGCATCGGGCCTTCGGGGGCGTAGAGTTCCGCCCAGCCGTCGTCGTGGCGGAGCTTGCCGCCGATGCCCGCGCCGTACCACGCCCCGACGGTGGGAATGATCGAGAGCGTGCGCGAGCAGCGGATGCGGCAGTCGATCGTCAGCGGGACCTGGAGGTACATCGGGCGCGCCGAGAAACCCATGTATCGGCCGCCTCGGCTCGAGAAGAGGATCCCCGTCCCGATGTAGAGCGGGATCCGGCGGTGCAGCCGGATGTGGTCGGTGACGCCGGCGTAGTAGCCCGCGCGGGGTGAGGTCGTGCCCGACAGGTTGTCGTAGGCGGCTGCGAAGAAGGCGATGTTCGCTCCGCCGTGCACGACGATGAGGTTGCGCTCGGGGTTCTGGCTCCGGGCCGGAAGGGCCTGAAGCGACGCCAGGGCGGCCAGGATAACCGACAGCAGTCTCCTCATGGCTCGGTGCGTCAGGATTTTTCGGGAGTATAGCTCTTCAGTGCCAGCCGCTTGACCCAGACGACGAAGCCGCCCGTGAGGATCAGGTTGAACACCAGCGTCAGCACCGAGACGATCAGTGCCGGGCCGCCGAGGTTGTAGCCCAGGGCGATGAAGATGACGCCGGCGCCGACCTCTCCGCGCGTGAACATGCCCACCGAGAGGGCGAGGCGCTCGCTCAGCGACCGGTCGCGGTAGAAGAAGAGCGGGACGAGCTTGCCGAGGTTCGAGAGCAGCGACACGGCGAGGACATGCAGGACGAGGATGCCCCACGGCATCATCGGCTGCGAGGCCGTGACCGATGCGGCCGAATCGGCTGCCGCTGCGGCGCCCGAGCCCGTGACGAGCGGCATGCTCAGCCCGACGAGCAGCATGAAGAGGAACGAGATGCCCGTCGCGACGCGCCGTTCGGCCGGGGTGTCGATGTGGCGGTGGCGCATCAGCATGCCCACGACGAAGGCCGGGAGCAGCACCTCGATGTGGATGCTGTTCTCGGCGCCGTACCAGTGTTTCGTGGCGAGGTAGACCGCCTGTGTCAGCGCACAGACGATGACCGAGAGCCCCAGGATCCGCTTCCAGTCCTGGCGCACGTCCCAGGTGGCCTGCCAGCGCCAGCCGACGGCCAGCAGCACGGCGACGATCGCCACGATGGCGAACATCTGCCAGCGCAGCCCGATCATGAGGATCTGCAGCGGGATCATCAGCAGGATGGTGTCCAGGTCGTCGAAGATGGCCAGCACCTGGATCTTGCGGTAGATCCAGCTCTCCTTGAGCTTCAGTGCGGCGAGCATCGTGAAGAGGATGCCGGCCGAGGTGGGGGCCGCGAACCGGCTCAGCAGCAGGTTCTCCTTCCACGCCTCGGGACTGCCCCACAGCGGCGCGGGCAGCAGCACGAAGACATAATAGAGTACGATGAGCAGCCACGGGAGCGCCGCCGTGGCCATGGCGATGAAGTAGTCGGCCGTGTAGCTCCGCCAGCGGCTCTTGTCGATCTCGAATTCACGGCCGACGTTGATCATGATGAAGCCCAGACAGACGTACAGCAACGTGTCGGTCGTGGCCTTGAACGAGGAGTATCCCGGGCCGAGAAGCTCCGGGAGCAGCTGGGACGCGACGAGTCCCAGCATGAGGAAAAGGGAAAACGAGAGTACTTTTCGCATAGGTCATGCCGGTTGTTTGCTCGGTGCGGCAACGGGCCGCGGGGCAAAGATACGACTTTTGCACAAATCCCGAAACGGAGGCCGCAGCCGCCGGTGCGGGGCGCGTGAAAAATTTAACAACAAACGAACCGCAATTCGCGATTTATTTGTAACTTTGCGGTGCAAAATGGGTTATTAGCGATTAATTCCATAAAATTCAAACCATTACAACTATGCAGATTGTAGAGATTCACGCAAGGGAGATCCTCGACTCGCGAGGCAATCCGACCGTTGAGGTCGAAGTTCGTACCGTATCCGGTGCATTCGGTCGTGCAGCCGTTCCGAGCGGCGCATCGACGGGTGAGAACGAGGCCCTCGAGCTCCGCGACGGCGACAAGAGCCGCTACCTGGGCAAGGGCGTGCTGAACGCCGTGAAGAACGTCAATGAGGTGATCGCCCCGGCCATCATCGGCATGAACGTCGCCGATCAGGTCGGCATCGACAAGGCCATGATCGCCCTCGACGGCACGAAGACCAAGTCGAAGCTCGGCGCCAACGCCATCCTCGGCGTTTCGCTGGCCGTAGCCCGCGCTGCTGCCGACTACTTCGGCATGCCGCTCTACCGCTATATCGGTGGTGCCAACGCCAAGACGCTGCCCGTTCCGATGATGAACATCATCAACGGCGGTTCGCACTCCGACGCCCCGATCGCATTCCAGGAGTTCATGATCCGTCCCGTGGGCGCTCCGTCGCTCAAGGAGGGTCTGCGCATGGGCGCCGAGGTGTTCCACAACCTCAAGAAGGTGCTCCACGAGCGCGGCCTCTCGACCGCAGTAGGCGACGAGGGCGGTTTCGCTCCCGCACTCAACGGTACGGAGGATGCACTGGATTCGATCATCAAGGCCATCGAGAAGGCCGGCTACGTTCCCGGAAAGGACGTGATGATCGGCATGGACTGCGCTTCGTCGGAGTTCTACAAGGACGGCGTTTACGACTACACGATCTTCGAGGGTGAGAAGGGTGCCAAGCGCTCGTCGAAGGAGCAGGTCGAGTACCTGAAGGGCCTGGTTGCCAAGTACCCGATCGACTCGATCGAGGACGGTATGTCGGAGAACGACTGGGAAGGCTGGCAGATGCTGACCGCCGAGATCGGCGACAAGTGCCAGCTCGTCGGCGACGACCTCTTCGTGACGAACGTCGAGTTCCTGAAGAAGGGTATCGAGATGGGCTGCGCCAACTCGATCCTCATCAAGGTAAACCAGATCGGTTCGCTGACCGAGACGCTCGATGCCATCGAGATGGCTCACCGCGCCGGCTACACCACCGTAACGTCGCACCGTTCGGGCGAGACCGAGGACTCGACGATCGCCGACATCGCCGTGGCTACGAACTCGGGCCAGATCAAGACCGGCTCGATGTCGCGTTCGGACCGTATGGCCAAGTACAACCAGCTGCTCCGCATCGAGGAGGAGCTCGGCGACGAGGCCATCTACGGCTACAAGAAGGTTTACCGCAAGTAATCCGACGCCAAAAAGATACCGCCGTCGTGCGGTTGGTCCCGGGGCATTCCGCTCCGGGACTTTTTTTTGCGGCCGTGCGGTTTTCCGTGCCGGAACGGGACCCGGCGGTCCGTTTATTTCTTATATTTGTACGGGCGGCACATGCCCGGTGCCCGGGGAGCTCCCGATGGGGCCGGCGGCGGCCGCAGAACCAAAAAACGGAAATGGATATGATGAAACGCTGTATGTCGGTCGGGTGCCTCCTTCTGGGGCTGGCCCTGACGCCGCGGGCCGAGGCCTGCACGGGAATCACGCTGCGCGCAGCAGACGGGGCCTGCATCGTGGCCCGGACCATCGAGTGGGGCGGGAGCAACCTCAACAGCCGCTATGTCGTCGTGCCGCGCGGATATGCGCAACGCTCCTACACCCCGGAGGGAATTGACGGCATGCGCTTCACGGCCCGCTACGGCTATGTCGGGCTGGCCGTCGAGCAGAGGGAGTTCGTGGCCGAGGGGCTCAACGAGGAGGGGCTCTCGGCCGGGCTGTTCTACTTCCCCGGCTACGGGCGGTATGAGGCGTACGACCCGGCGCGGCGCGACGAGAGCATCGCCGACCTGCAGCTGGTGGCGTGGCTCCTCGGCGAGTGCCGCACGGTGGACGAGGTGAAGGAGGCTGTCGGGCGGGTCCGTGTCGTGGCGGTCGATCCGCGGGCCTCGACCGTGCACTGGCGCTTCACCGACACTTCGGGCCGGCAGCTTGTGCTGGAGATCATCGACGGACGTCCGGTCTTCTACGAGAACGCCCTCGGGGTGCTGACCAACTCCCCGGGCTTCGAGTGGCAGCTGACCAACCTGAACAACTACGTCAATCTCTACCCGGGTTCGGCTCCGGGGCAGGAGCTGGGGGCTCTCCGTCTCTCGTCTTTCGGTGCGGGGAGCGGTTTCCTGGGCATCCCGGGCGACGTCACGCCGCCGTCGCGCTTCGTGCGGGCGGCCTTCTTCCAGGCTACGGCACCCCGACAGTCCACGGCCGAGGATGCCGTGCGGCAGGGTTTCCAGCTGTTGAACAACTTCGATATCCCGATCGGGATCGAGTTTCCCGAGGGGAAGGTGCCGGCCGATATCCCGAGCGCCACGCAGTGGACCTCGGCCTCGGACATGTGCAACCGGGTGATCTACTACCGGACGATGTACGACAGCCGGATTCGGAGCATCGACCTCAAGACGATCGATTTCGGGCGGGAGGCCTACCGCGATGCGCCGCTCGACCGTGTGACCTGCCAGCCCATCGAGCCGGTCGAGATCCGGTGATCGGGCGTTTGCCGGTACGAAAAAGGGCGGGCTCCGATTTGGGGCCCGCCCGACGGTTTACTATTTTTTCAAGGTAGGCAATTCTCCAGTGAGTTCGTAACGCCACTCTGAACCTGCATTCTGCAGGGCGGCGTTCATGGCATCAACGGCCGTCTGCCAGGTAACGGTTGTGCCGTCCACCTTCGTGGTTTCGCCTCTGCCAAGGCCGATGCCATTGCCGTCATAACCATTCCAGTAGCAGGCTTTGACGATAGCTAAACTGCCATTCGCAACTCCTGTCACGCCGCCCACGTACTGAGAGCCACTGACATTTCCTGCATGGTAACAGGCAGTTAGTGAACCATAAGCGCTCTCTCCCGCCACTCCGCCTACAAACTCGGAGCCGCTGACGCTACCCTCGTGGTAACAGGCCGTAACTACACTATTGCCAATTCCAAAGACTCCCATCACTCCGCCTACATATCGGGCACCGCTGATGTCTCCCGATACCGAACAACCAATAATGGAGCCTCCATTATTTCCACCTACTATTCCACCGACATTATTGTTCGCTTTTATATTAACCTTATCCAGTTTCACGTCCTGCACTATACCATTCTCACCAAGACGGCCAATCAGTCCTACATTGTTGGTTTCCGGTTGGTTAAAGGTCAGCCCCGTGATAGTCTTGCCGTTGCCGTCAAAGGTGCCTGTGTATTGTTTTTCATAATTTCCTATCGGCGTCCACTCTTTGCCTGTGAGGTCGAGGTCTGTGTCAAGGGTAATGTTAATGTCGGTCTTACCTCCGTTCACTAATTCGGCTACGTTCATCAGACCCTCGGCGGAGGTCACGGTGTAGTTGCCCTGTCCGTCGTCGGTATATCCCTTGTCCTTGTTCAGCGTGATGTTGTAGAACTTGCCCGCTTCGGGGGTGATGGCGGCAGAGAGGTTGCGCTCCTCGGTGCCGTTTGCCCGCAGCTTGGTTATCGTGTAGTCGGGCACCACGTTCGCCTCCCAGCAGTTGATGGTTGCGCCGTTTTCGGTATATTCGCACGGCTTCATCTCTATCCAGCCCTCTTGCGAGCCTTGCACTACCGTGCCCTTTTCATAAGTACACTGTGTGTAGGTATATAGCTGAAGACTCTGCACCTCGCCGAGTGCATCGTCCGTGGGCGTCACGCGCACCTTCGCCAGAGCGTGGGTGAAATTCAGCGTGACCTGAGTCTGGTAGTTGCCGCTGCCTGTGCCGTACAGCAGGTAGGCAAGACTTTGGCTTTGGTCGCTGAGGTCGAGGGTGCCGCCCGTGGCGGGGTACCAGGCGGTGACGGTATGTTCGCCGGTGTCGCTCCAGTACAGGGGTGTTTCGGCTTTGACGGTGTTGTTGTCCTGCACGGCGTAGGTGCCGACCTCTTCCTTGCCGTCTATCTGTACGGCGAACTTGTCGCCCGCGTCGAACACGCTACCCGTGCCGTCCGCAATCTCGCTGACGCGCGTCTGCGGTGTGCCCCAGGGCTGCGCCTCGCCGCCCTCCACGCCGAGGGTGATGCGGGCTATCTCAAGGGGGTATTGTCCTTCGGGCAGACGGTTGCCGTCCGCCAGTTCGTCCTTCGTGCAGGCAGCCATGACAAGTAGCAGCGCGGCTGCGGCAAGAAGTACATGGATGGAATGTCTTTTCTTCATATCGGGTTGTTTTTTATTTGTTTTCGTTTTGTGCTGCCGCCGCCCGCGAAGGCGGCCGTCGCACCATAGGGCCTATGGGCAGCTCCGGCTTGACGCTTTCGCCGGGGCAGCGGTGTGCGGGGATTACAACTCTGCACTTGCATCGTTCGATTCTCCGGGTTTCCACGGGTTAATTGTGGGGTCGCTCACCTCGATGTCCTTATTGTTGAGCGTTACGATGTAGGTGTAGGCATAGCCTGCTGTGTAGAAATTGGCTGTGGGTGTAGCAGGCAGTTTCAGTTGGGCGTTGTAGCTCTGTCCGTTGTAAGACACTTTAAGGTTAAGAGAGGAGGTCACTTCCTGCGGGAGAATGATGACTTGCGAAGTGGTGGCACCGCCCAGCTGCATGGTAATCGGCATATTGGAAGTAGCGGTTACAGCAGTTGTTCCGGTAGCCGTGTCGAATGTGCCTTCATGCTTCAGCCCCTCCAACGTGTAGCCGGCAGGTTCCGTTTCGTTGAAACTGAGACCATCGCCTGCCTTGAAGGTGAACTTGATGAGACTCATGCAGTGGTGGAACGCATGGTCGCCGGTGAAGCTCACCGTCGGGTTGTGGGTGTCGCCTGTGGCTCCCGAGGCAAAGAGGAAGTCGATGTCCGCGCCCTGCTTGTCGGCTGCGGTGCTGACGGTCACCGTTCCGCCCTCAGCCTGATACGGATAGTAGGCATTGAAGGTCTTCGTTTCGGTGTCATTGAAATAGATGGTCGTACCGTCGGTAACGAACTTACCGTTCTCTCTCTTGTAGGGCACGTTGGTGAAGCCTGCGCCGGTGACGCCGATGCGGTCGCCGTCGGTCCAGTCGGTTCCTTCCGAATTGACGCGGGTAGCGGGCGTAATGTCGGCGATAAACTGGGCGGCTACCGGGCCGTCATTCAGGTTCTCATTGTCGTTGTTACAGGCGGCAAGTGTCAATGCCAGCGCTGCGAAAGCAAAGTGTTTAGTCTTCATTTTATTCATTGTTAATTGTCTTATATTTCCGCGCTAACGTCGCCTCCGTCCCCCGTTTCCCATCCGGTGATCTCGAATCCCGAAAATTCGGCCTCTTCGGGGGTCTCGACGAGCGTTCCGCCGAGGGTCAGAGGCTCGGTCTTCTTCGCGTTGAACTCCTTGAGTG
>OIXH01002843.1_pt1 | contig 16472 bp, 10 predicted proteins | sample 1587741 | NCBI WGS metagenome assembly OIXH01 (sample SAMEA3888916, study PRJEB22519) | human gut metagenome | biome: human gut; feature: human-associated habitat; material: faeces | place: Denmark | collected 2011 | reverse complement strand
GACCAAAGGCTCTGCCTTTGGAAACTGCCAGCCTTTTGAAAAAGGCTGGACCGAAAACTTATTTTTGTTTACACTGCAAGATATTCCTTACGCGCAGACTCACATCATATACTCCCGCATCCGGACAAAAAACAGGCCCAGATCCCAATACCGTTGCAAGGCGTCTTCATCCTTGGACATCTCCAGCCGCAAGGCGTCCATATACTTCCGGGCCAGTTCCTTATTGCCCTCACACCGCTCCGCGCAGCACCGGGCCAGAATCCGGCAATACTTGGCATGGTAGACGAGCATCTGCCAGGAAACCGAAACTGCCCGCTGCTCCGCTGCGACATTCTGCCGGGCCAGGACGTCCATGGCGGCGAAAACTGCGTCGGCGCCTTCGAAGTCCTTCCGGTGCTCCGGGCGGCAGTAGGCGTCGTGTTCCGCGCCCTTTTCCCCGAGGAAGTAGGCGAAATCGAAGATTTCCGAGACTTTTTCCAGGTACTCCGCCGCCTTCTCCCAGTCCTTCCCGTAGGCGTGGGTGAAGTAGTCCCGGCGCAGGTCCTCATAGTCCTGGCTGGGGTCAAAGAGCAGGCTGCCGTACAGGCAGACGGGGAACCCCGTGGGGAACCCGAACCGCTGGGTCTGGTCCTCCACGATGCCCTGGATGCCGTGGCGGCCCAGGCCCTTGATGTCCGCGGCCACGCCCCGGGCAAAGGCCATCTGTCCCGGGTCCCGGAACATCGTGGCGTAGAAATGGTACTCATAGGCGAAGCAGTCGCCGCTGAAGGTCTTTTTCCACTCCTCCAGGTAGGCCAGGGACTCGCCCATGCCCTTGGGGAGGGAAAGGTGGTTCCGGACATTGGGCTGCATGGCGGCGGGGTCGGCGTCCACATCATAGGACTGGATATAGGTCCGGGTGATGGGCGCGAACAGGAGGGTGAAGCGCTTGGGGTTCTGGAGCCGCTCGGTCTCCGGCGGCCAGGACAGGTCCAGGTAGGCCAGGAACACCAGGTGGGTATCCAGCCCCCGGCGGGTCAGTTCCCGGTCGATCTCGTTGAGGAGGATCACGTACCAGTCGCTGGTGATTTTCCTGACGCACTCCTCGCACTCGCAGTGGTTGTTGGCGGCGTCGGCCAGCCAGATGTGGAGGAAGTCCACGTTCCGGTGGTTCTGGGCGTAGTTGGCAACGTAATCCACCACCTTGGCCCGGGCCGCGGGATTGGACATGCAGAAGTTGGTGTTCAGGGGGACGCCCTCGAAAAGGCCCCGCTTGCCGTTGATCATGGCCAGATACTGGCGCTGCTCCTCGGTGCAGCCGGTCTTTTCCGGAGCCCAGCCGCCCTTGGTGCTGATGCCGAAGGACTCCCCGGTCCAGCCGTGGCCCATGTCGTGGAACAGCAGGCCCCGCTTGGCGATCTCCGTCTCGCAGACCCGCTTCCATTGGAGGACGGTATCCGGGCTCACCGGCTCCGGGTCCTTCAGGAGGTTATACTTGTGGGAGTACCAGAGGTCGTAGTAGTACATGGGCACGTCGAACTCGATCATGTAGGTGTTCAGGCCGATCTTCGGCGCGAAATCGATGGTCTCCATCATGTTGATCTGGGCCTCGGCGCCTTCGTTGCACTGGCCCCGGTACCGCATGGCGGCCATCTGATGGTAGGACACCGGCTCGATGGATTTGATGGGGATGACCTCCCCGTCGATGCCCGGGAAAAGCCAGCGGCAGCCGTTTTTCTCCAGGAATTTGTAGACGGCCAGGAGGACGCTTCGGGGGTTGCTCCCGGCGATGATGCCGCCCTGGGGACCGGCCTCGATGTGGAGCACGTCGTCCAAGCGGAGGTCCTCCGCCTCCGGCGTGTCCATGCCGAAGTCGCTGAGGATTCCCAGCCGGAAGCCGTCGGCGGCCTGGGCGTCCCGGGAAATGCGGATGTCGCCGCCCTCCGGCATCATCATCCGCAGGTACTTTTTCAGCTCGCCGGCGGCAAAGTCCACGGGCTCGGCGTCGGTGATCTTGTAGATGTTCATAGCTCCTCCTTATGGCTGGGCAAAGAGCCCTTGGGCCAGTTCCAATAGCTTATCGGTGATCTGGTACCCCGCTTCCGGGTCCAGGCAGGCGTCATAGCACAGAGATTTCTCGTAAAGGCGGCTGGTTTCCCCGAAGGCCGCCCGGGTGGCGATGTAGCCGCAGCCGCTGTTGCACAGGGTGCCGATGATGTTTTTCTCCGTGGGAGAGCGCTTCATCAGGTCGATGCCGAAGTCGGCGAAAACTTCTCCGGGGAAGGCGTAAACGGCGGTCTCCCCCAGACGGATGCACTGGACCCAGACCTTTTTCGTGTCCTCCTTCTGGCAGGTGACGTAGTAGACCAGGTTCCGGATGGCCGTCAGGTCCCCCTCATCGGCCAGACGCCTGATCTCCGCAAAGGTCTCCTCCCGGGTGTACTTCCGGAGCCGGACCTCCAGCAGCTCCTTCCGGACCCACAGGCCGTCGGAGACCGGCACGGCCCTGGCTTCCGCCTCCACGACGGCGTCCCGGAGAACCCTGCCCATATGGATGTAGGTGTCGGCAGGCATGGCCCCGCCGCTTTTGGGGTCGATGTGGTTGATGTCGCCGCTGGGCCCCGGCAGGAACACGGTGACAAAGTCCTCGCCGTACCGCTTTTTCAGCTCTTTGGCCAGGACATAGCCGAACTCGCCGCTGTAAACGGCTCCCGGCAGGCAGTCCTGGTGGCAGGCGAAGCTGAGCACCGCGCCCCGGGGGTTCCCCGCCTTGTCCCGGACAAAGAGGACGGGGACGTTTTCGATGATCCCGCCCAGGCTCCGGACAGCGGAGCCGTCAAAGACGTTGGTCCGAAGGGTTCCGTCGGCCATGACGAAGGTCCGGTTAAAGGAAATGCCCCTGGCGAAGCCCTCCCCGAAGGAAAGGTCCGCTTCATAGAGCCGCTTCCAGGCCAGGATGACGCAGTCGGCGATGAGCCGGTAGACCACGTCCCGGAAGGCCCGGTCCCCGAAGGCGTTGAGCTCCGGGCTGTCCATGACCGGGATGCCTTTATGGGTGTGGTTGACGCTGAGGAGGACGTTTTCCGCCGGGATGCCGGTGTACTCCCGGATCCGGGACGTCACCGCGTCGTGCATGTCGTCTGGGAGCTCGCAGGAGTCCACGTCGATAACGGCCGCCGCTGTGCCGTCCTTTTCAAAGACCGCGCTCCGGACGTACAGGGGGTCCAGAACGTCCTGGGCCGTGTAATTGACGTAATAGCCCGCCAGGTATCCGCCCAGCGGCGGGGTGATGTCTTTTTCGTAAAATGCCGCGCGCATTCTGCACTTCCTTTCCTGCTGTACTGGCTCCATTGTAGCATGGAAAAGCCTGGGCCGTACATGGCGTTTCTTGCCCGGAATATGGTGTTTCTTGCCTTGGGACGGAGGCTTTTTCAGCCGCTCAGCCCTTGACTGCGCCGATCATCACGCCTTTGGTGAAGAACTTCTGCACAAAGGGATAGATCACCAGGATCGGCACCGTGGCCACCACAATTACGGCGTACTGAACGGTCACGCTGACCGAGGCGTTGTCCTCCATCCCGACATTCCGGGTCATGGAGGAGGTGTCGTTCTGGATCAGGATTTCCCGCAGGATCAGCTGCAGGGGGTACTTCGCCCGGTCCCGGAGGTAAATCATCGCCCCGAACCAGGAGTTCCACAGCCCCACGGCGTAATAGAGCATAATGACCATGAGCACCGGCAGCGACAGGGGCAGGATGATCCTGGTCAGAATCTGCAAATGGCTGGCCCCGTCCAGCATGGTGGATTCCACCAGGGACTCCGGGATGCTCTCAAAGGAGGCCCGCAGGATGATCATGTTGTACACGCTCAGGGACCCCGGAATGATAATGGCCCACAGGGTGCCGTTGAGCCCCAGCTCCTTCACCGTCAGGTAGGTGGGGATGAGCCCGCCGCCGAAGAACATGGTAAAGGTCACATAAAAGATGAACGCCCGCCGCAGGGCCAGTTCCTTCCGGGAAAGGACGTAGGCGCAGAGCACCGTCAGCACCATGCTCAGGGCCAGGCCCATGACCACGACGAACAGGGTGTTGCCGTAGCCGTGAAGGATCATGGGGTTCTTGAACACCGCCCGGTAGGAGTTCAAATTGGCGTCCAGGGGCTTCAGGAGCAGCCCCATGTGGCCCATGAGCTTATTGGAGTCCGACAGCGAGGCGAACAACACGTACAGCACCGGATAGGCAAACAGCAAGCTCAGCAGAATGAGCAGGATGGTATTGCACACGGTGAAAATTCTGTAACTGATTCCGTCGTTATGCATGTTCATTCCTCCTTACCACAGGGCCGTGTCGCTGACCTTTTTGGAAATGGCGTTGGTGATCAGCAGAAAGGCCAGATTGATGACGGAATTGAAAAGTCCCACCGCCGTGGAGTAGCTCCAGTTCTGATTCTGGAGGCCCTCCCGGTAGACGTAGGAGGAGATCACGTCGGCCCGCTTCATCGTCAGGGGGTTGTAGAGCAGGATGATCTTTTCATAGCCCACGCCCAGGATGCCGCCCATCCGCAGGATCAGCATGATGATGATGGTGGGGGCGATGCCGGGCAGCGTGACGTGAAGGGTCTGCTTCCAGCGGCTTGCGCCGTCGATGCGGGCGGCGTCGTAAAGCTCCGTATCCACGCCGGACAGGGCCGCCAGGTAGATGATGGACCCCCAGCCCACCTCCTGCCAGATGTCGGAGATGATGTACACCGGGACGAAGCAATTGGGGTCGTTGAGCAGCGTCTTCCGGGCCCCGCCCAGCAGAGCGATCAGGTCGTTGATGACGCCGGTGTCCAGGGTGAACCGTTTGATCATGCCGCACACCACCACCAGGGAGATGAAGTGGGGCAGATAGGAAATGGTCTGGACCGCCTTCTTGAACCACTTCCGCTGGACCTCGTTGATCAGCAGCGCCAGGATAATGGGCGCCGGGAACTCAAAGACCAGGGAGCAAAGGCTGATGTACACGGTGTTCCACATGAGCCGATCGAAGTAATACCCGCCGAAAAACGCCTTGAAGTGCTTGAATCCCACCCATTTGCTGTGGAGGAACCCCAGGGACGGCTTGTAATCCTGGAAGGACATGAGCACGCCGTACATGGGCTTATAGGCAAACAGCAGGAAGTAGATGAAAATGGGGAGAAACATCAGATACAGCATATAGTTTTTCTGCCACTCCCGGGCGATCCGCTGGGAAAGGGTTCCGCGCTTTTCCGCTTTCATCGGGTTCCCTCCTCTGCCCGCAGGGGCGTTTTGCTTGGTCGTCTTGCCAGATTCATACCGCTCATCCTTCCGTAAAAATCGTTCAACCTCATTGTATCCGCCCCATCCCCCAAAAGCAACGGACAATCTCCCAACTCCCGCGGGGAATATCCAAAAAAGGCGGATTTCCGGCGAAATCCGGACAAAAAAGGGCTGCGGCCGGAAACAGCTCCTCCGCAGCCCGTTGTTTCTGGGATTTACCGGTTGTTGTAGCGCTCCAGGGCCACGCCGTAGGTGGCGATGACCTCGTCCACGCCCATGGCCTTCAGCTGCTCGACGTACTCGTCAAACTCGGAGATCGGCTTGTTGCCGGTGATGAAGGCAAACTTCATTTCGTCCGCAAAGGTCCGGATTTCGGTGATGCGGGAGGAAATGGCGTCGGTCTCGTCCGCGCTGAGGGAGATCAGGGGGAGCTTATGTTTGTCCATGTCGGTGTCGCTCCAGAGAGCCACGGCCTCGTTCTGCTCGGGGTAGACCCGCTCGGCTTCCTGGACCGCCCGGAACTGGATGGTGGGGGCGTTGCTGGAAGCTTTGGCGTACTCACTGTACAGGGTGGAGAAGTCGATGCCGTCGGGGTTGTTGGTGACAAACTCGGTGAAAACGGGCTTGCCGTCCTTGATCTCGTAGCTCTTGCCCTCGATGCCGTAGTTATAGAGCATCTGGCCCTCCTCGCCGTAGCCGTAGTCCAGGAAGCGGACGGCCAGCTCGGCGTTCTTGCTCTTTGCGCTGACGGCGTAGGCGGCGCCGTTGACGTATTCCCAGTCTCTCTGGCCGAACTGGGGCTTGTCGCCCTTGTTGAGCACCGGGTATTTCGCGCCGACCAGGGCGAAGCTGGGGTCGCCGGACTTGGCTTCCAGCCAGCCGCCGATGTAGCCGCCTGCATAGCCGTAGGACGCGCCGGTCTTATCGTTCAGCACATAGCCGGCAAGGATGCTGCTGTCGGTGGTGGCGAAGTTCTGGTCCAGGAGGCCCTTTTCGTACCACTCGTTCATCTCGATCAGCCAGTCCTTATAGCCGGCTTCCTGGGGGCCGTACTTGATCTGGCCGTCGTCGCCCACGTAATAGTCGTCGATGACGCCGTAAGCGCCGGTGAGGAACCCGTAGACGGTGAAGACGAACTCAAAGGACAGGGGCGCTTCGCAGCCCTTCTGGTCCTTGAATGCCTGGAGCATGGTCTGCCACTCGTCGATGGTCTCCGGAACGTCCAGGTTCAGCTCATCCAGCCAGTCCTTCCGGATGATGGGGCCGCAGTAGACGCACTGGGCCGCCTCGTCCCGCATGAAGCCCATGGCGTAGTAGTTGCCTTCGTCGGTTTTCAGCATCTTGGCGATTTCCGGATCGCTGCAAACGTTGTTTTTGAAGTTGGGGGCCCAATCGTCCATGACGTCGCTGAGGTTCAGGATCAGTCCCTCGTCAATGGCTTTCTGGCCGCCGTAGCTGTACCAGTCGGCCTTGACGATGTCCGGCAGCTCGTTGGAGGCGATGAGCATATTGAACTGCTCCTGGGCCATACCGGTGGCGGGGTGCTCGTATTTCACCTTGATGCCGGTGCGTTTTTCCAGCTCCTGGGCCACTTCGGTCTCGCCGTAGTTGGTGTACCGGGCGTTATAGAGGGTGAGGGGCTCCCAGAACACAATGGTCTCGTCGGTATCGATGGGGTATACCGAATCTGTGGCCGCCACATTGGAAGACGCGGGAGTATCTGCCTGACTGTTGTCCTTGCTGGAGGAAGGGGTGCTGCTCTGGCCGCCGTTTCCGCAGCCGGAAAGCGCGGAGATGCTCATGAGCACGGCTGCGCCGAGGCACATGGCTCGCAGGGTCTTGCTGTTTTTCATACCGTCCATCCTTTCAATTTTGGAAAGTGGTTCAAGGCGTCTGCCTTACACCGTCCATTCTACCCGTCCGGGCCCGGCGGCGCAACGGACAGGATGCAAACTCCGGCGGGACGATTTGAAAACGCAAAAAATGTCCCTTACGGTTTGTAAATTTCCTTATACTTCCCGGGGGTCACTCCGTAAATCTGCTTGAAGGCCCGGTTTAAGGATTTGGCGTCTACGTATCCCACGGCCCGGGTGATGTCGTCCAGCTTCCAGTCCGTGGTGAGAAGGAGCTCCTTGGCCTTTTCGATGCGGCAGAAGCGGATGTAGTCCACGATGCTCTGGCCGGTCTTGTTCTTGAACAGCCGGGAGAGGTAGTAAGGCGTCACGCCGAACTGGTCCCCGATGCTTTTCATGTTGATCTCCATGCTGCTGTAATTTTCCTGGACGTAGCGGATGACCTGGTCCTCCACGTCGCTGAACCTGCCGCCGGGGGTCTTTTTCTGCTCGTTGACGCTGCTGGCCAGGCCGCAGAGCTCCCCGGCGGCCTGGCGGATGCACTCCCGCAGGCCGGGAACGTCCATCCGGGAGACCAGCGCGCCTACCCTTCCCAGGTCGATGGGCGGCTCCTGGGCGGCGTCCAGCTCCCCGGCCACCTTGAGGATGGTGCTGACCAGGTCGAAGGCCAGGCACTGGGTCAGCTTGGGCGTCAGGAACCCGCCGGAGAAGTTGGCGTCGAAGATTTCGCTTAAAAGCCGCTCCGTTTCCTGCCGGTCGCCGCTGCGAATGGTATGGATCAGGTGAATTTCGCTTTCGATGGGGTAGTAGTACTCGGCTCCCAGGTCGGTGCGGAGGCCGGAGAAGGTCCCGACGCCCCCTGTCCCGGTGAGCTGGAGGTATTCCATGGCCTCGTAGGCTTCCCGGTAGCACTCGGGGATGCTGGCCGTACCGGAGTGGACCCGGCTCAGGGCGGCCCGGACGTCCAGGTCGAAGTTCTGCTTGATGATCTCCGCACCGCATTCAAAGGCTTTGGCCAGTTCCCCGGCGATGTCTGCATCGGCTTCCGGGGAAAGGGAGATCAGGACGGCCTGCTGATTTTCCCGCTCAAAGAAATAGGCGCTGTGCCGACGGCCGATGAGCTCACCCATGATGTTCTCCAGGATCAGCTCCGCCATGGCGCTGCGTTCCTCGGCGTCCATGTCCGGCTCCTCGGGGAAGAGGGCTGCCGGGTCGTCCACGTCGAAAATCGCCAGAAGGAATTTGTCCGAGGGAAAGGAGAAGCCCAGCTGGTCCTGGTCATTGGGAGAAAAGGCGCGGAGCTCTCCCCCGGCGAACCGGGAAAGGAAGTGCTTCCGCAGCCGGGCCGTCTGCTGCTCCGCCCGGTCCAGGCTGGTGTTCTTTTCCCGGAGGGCGCTGGTCAGGGTGTTCAGGAGGTAGGCGTATTCGGTTTCGCCGTCCTGGATTTTCTGGTGGCTCTGGGCGCCGATCTGCTTGATCAGCTTGTCCATGGGGGAGTAATTTTTCCGGGCCATCCAGACGCTGATGGCGATCCCCCCGGCCAGCATCCCCGCCAGAGCCAGAAAGCACACCGTCCGGACCCGGTAGGCGCTTTTCCAGTAGGCTTTTTTCGGGGTGCGGATGACGTACCGCCAGCCGGTCTCCTCGGAGGAGATGCCGGAGGCCACCAGGTCCCCTGCCCCATCGGTTTCGCCTATGGAGAATACGGTCTCCCCTTCCTCGTTTTCCACGGAGATGCTGCTGCCGTCGGTGCAGAGGGCTTCCAGCTTTTCCCCTAACAGCCCGTCGGACATCACCACCAGCACCGTGGCCCGGGGCCTGGCCGCCGGGCTCATGGGATAGGAGCAGGCGTAGGCCACGTCGGGGACCCGGGGGCTGTCGGAGCCCTTTTCCACCATTTCCATGAGGACGAACTCGCCCCGGTGCTTTTCTTCCATAAACGCCGTCCATTGGTCGAACTCCATGGCGAAAAGGACGTCGTGCATGATTTCTTTATCCGCGGCGCCCCGGGTGGAAAGGCAGCTGTCCGCGGCGGAAAGGTAGACGAAAATCTCCTTGACGTTGCTGTGGGAGGCCCGCATGGAGCGGTACTGCTCGGTGAGCTTCCGGACCAGGCTGGCCCTTCTGGCCCGGGTCAGGCCGCTTTCCCGGGTGAGCTCCGCCAGCTCCGGAGAGGACGCCACCTGCATCAGCAGCTTCTTCTGCAGCTCCAGGCGGCTGTCCAGTTCCTTCTGGACGATGCTCAGGCGCATCTGGTTGGTGCGCTCGATCTCCTGGCTCAGGTCGTTTTCCAGGGCCAGGAAGATGCCGCCGCTGAGGGCCACGGTCAGGGCCAGAATGATCCCGTAGGAAATCAGCCAGCGATAGAGGATGCTTTTCTTTTTCCGCCGCAGCCGCGACGCATTTTCCATTGGATCCATCACATACAAGTCCCTTCCGGCCCCATTTTGCCAGGTTTCCTCATTATAATCATTGTACCCCAGGAAATCCTATCCCGCAACCGGCAATTTTACGAATGTCACGGACTTTTTTCAAAGTCCCCCAAAGACCGCAAAGCGCCGCGTCCGGCGCAGAACCGGCGCTGATTTTAACGGGAAATTTACTTCTTCCGCTTCCGCAGAATCACAAAAACGGCCAGGGCGGCTGCGGCGGCGCCAAGGACGATCCAGAGCCAGAGGAGGGACCTCTCTTGCTCCGAGGGGGCGGCGGCGGCAGGTTTTTCCGGCTGAGAAGCGGGCTCTGAGGGTTCCTCCAGGGTATCCCCAGGGTCATCTGAGGGGATGGAGACGGTCAGGGGGGCCTGGCAGCTGATTCCGGTGTTGGCGATCACGGTCACGGTGAGCGCATAACTCTCCCCGGGCTGGCCGCGGAGGAACAGCCGGGCGGGGTCGATGACGATGCCGCCCTCCTTCACCGAAAAGTCGTAGAGGAATTCGTGGTTGGCCGTGGTGGTCCGGGCCGGGGCTTCCTGGGGGGCCGCCGGTTCATCGGTGCAGTAGGCCAGGATGGTCCCGCCGCCGGCCTCCAGGGTCTTATTCTTGAGGAAGCCGGAGGGGAACTCCACTGCCTTGCCGTTGACGAAAAGCTGGTAGAGATTCTCCTTCCCCTCCACCGGCTTCAGCTCCGCCAGGAGGGTGCGGGGCGCGGCGGAACCGGCTCCGGGCTCCTTTTCGTGGACCAGGTAGAGAATCCGGGTGTCCCAGGCGTTGTCCAGCTGGTCGGCACGGTAGCGGCGGAGGGCCTCCTGGTCGGTATCTGCGGCGGAATCGCTGACGTAGAAATACTCCACGCCGTCCACGGTCTCATAGCCCCGGACGGTGATCAGGTGGCCGGTGGAGGCCAGGGGCGCGTTTTCCACATAGGGCAGGCGGCCGCCCTCGGTAGGCGAATACCGGATGGAAATGCCCACGGAGTACCCTTTGGCCAGCTCCTGGCGGATCATGTCCAGGTCGCCGTACTGGATATAACAGGCATACCCGTAGGACCCGGCGGCGGCCAGGGCGAAGGACCAGTTCCCGAAGCCCTGATAATTGTAGTCATAGTCCACCAGGGCCACCTGCTCCGGCAGAAGGTCCTCGCCGCGGTCGTTGAGCAGGGCGGTGATGGTGGTGGGGTTGCAGATAGAGGCCCGGATGTCCGGGTCCCGGACCATCTGGGAGTAGGCCGGGGTGGGCAGGAGCACCTTTTCCGGCAGCTCCACGGGATCCTCCGCATAGGACGGCGGGAGGAACTGGCCCTCCAGGTCGTTTTTCAGGGTGGCGCAGAGCTGGCGCAGCACCGGGGATTCCCCGCCGCTCCCGGTCAGGACCGCCCGCATCTGGAACTGGTCCAGGGCCTGCTTGCCGTCCCGGAGGGTGAAAACGTCGGTGTCCACGTAGGCCAGGGAGTCCCGGGCCGTCTCCGGCGTGCCGCAGCCCCGGGCGAAGCCGGTCCCCCACCGGCCCCAGCTGAGCCATTCCGTCCAGGTATCCGTCCCGGCGATCCTGGCCCGGACGGTGATCTCCACCGAGGAATCCGCCGGGGTGTCGGCGTTCCAGGAAGCCACCAGGTTGGTAAAGGCCGGGCAGTCGTAGACGCCGGTGATCAGTTCCCCTTCCGCGGAGGGGTCGGCAAGGACCACCGCGCCGTCGCCGATGGTCCCGTCAACGGTGAGGTTGGTCAGCTGAGCGGCGGAGAAGTCGGCGGCGGTGGTCACGCGGACGAAGTTCCCGTCCACCGGTTCCGGCGCGGCGGATGCGGAGAACGGAAAGACCGCCGCCGTCAGGGCGAAGGCGGCCAGCAGGGCCAGCCATTTTTTGCATTTCATGGGGTTCATCCTTTCCCGGGAAATTGGCGTTTTTTTCATTATAACAAAAACCGCCGGGGACTTTCTAACCCTTTCCCGGGAAAGCTTAGCGGATACTCCAAAGTTTTCCGCCTTTTTTCCAAAAAACGCCGCCGGGAACTGGAAAAGCTCCCGGCGGCGGAAAAGCGCGTCTAATTTTCTTCACGTTTCAGGGATTTGGACAGGTAGAGCACCAGCTCATCGTCGTTGCAGCAGCCGCTGTATGGCGGGCAGACCTGATTGCCGTACCACACGCCGCCGCCATCGGGGAGGTAGCCCCGTCTGACGTACATCCGCTGGGCGCTGCCGTATCCGCTGTGGAGGCCCACCCCCAGGTAGACAGTATCCCCGTACCCGGCGGCGATGCGCTCCGCCGTGTCCATGATGCGGGTGCCGATGCCCTTCCGGCGGTACTTTTCCAGGACGGCGAAATCCACGATCTCCGGCCAGCCCCGGCCCCCGAAGGGGCCCCACCGGGCGTCGGGGTACACGCTGACGTATCCGGCAAGGTTCCCATGGTATTCCGCCGCCAGGGCGACGCACTTTCCGGCAGCCTGGTCCTCCAGGCGGCGCAGGTACTTATCGATGGTCTGATGCCAGCCCTGGGCGATCTCCTCAGCGGTGAAAATCTCGCCGTCGCCGGCTTGCAGGTCCCGGATGCGGACCTCGCCGTCGTCGTAATAGATCATATTGCGCTCCTTTCCGGGTCATTCGCTGCGGAGGGCCACCACCGGGTCCTTCTTGGCAGCGCTTCTGGAGGGGATGATCCCGGCGAACAGGGTCAGGGCCACGCTGATGGCGATGAGGAGCAGCGCCGCCTGCCAGGGGAGATAGGCGCTGAGGTTCCCGATGCCCGTCAGGTGGTGGAGGATCAGGTTAATGGGCAGGCAGAGCAGGTAGGTGATGCCCACCCCCAGGACGCCGGAGCTGAAGCCGATGATCACCGTCTCAGCGTTGAACATCCGGGAGACGTTTTTCTTGGACGCGCCGATGGCCCGGAGGATGCCGATCTCCTTGGTGCGCTCCTGGACGGAGATCAGGGTGATGACCCCGATCATAATGGAGGACACAATGAGGGAAATGGCCACAAAGGCGATGAGCACGTAGGTGATGGCGTTGATGATGGAGGTGACGGAGGACATCATCAGGCCCACATAGTCGGTATAGGTGATCTGTCGGAACTCATCCACCCCGGCGTTGTAGTCGGCGATGGCGTCCTCGATGACGTCCTTGTTTTCGAAGGAGGAGGCGTAGAGGTTGATGCTGGCCGGGGAGTCCAGGTCCACATACCCCAGGCTCCGGAGGTTGTCGTCGTAGGTGGAATCGGAAAATTCCAGGACGTCGTCGTAATATCCGGCCATCTGCTCCTGGGTGTAGGAGGGCAGCGCCGCATCTAAGGCCCCGGCCAGCTGGGAGGGGGTCAGGGCGCTTAACTGGGCGGTGGCTTTGGCGGCGTACTCCTGCTTGATCTGCTCCGCGGCCATCTGGCTGAACAGCTCCGTCAGGTCCTCGTCGGACATGGCGTCGGTGTACTCCTGGATACTCTCCTCGGACATGCCCATCTGGGCGGCCATTGCCTGGGCCATGGCGGCTACCATGTCCTCCCGGGTCATGGAGCCCAGGGTCTGGGAGACCATGGCGTCCAGCTCCTCTTTGGAGGGGAGGCTCATGATTCTGGTGTAGGTGGCGGCTTTGCCGGCCTCGTCCAGGGAGGCGATATAGCTTTGGAATTCCTCCGCTTTTTCCGCATCGGTGAGATTGCCGGTGTTCTCCCGGAAGGGCAGGCCGGTGAAGATGTCCACGGAGGGGTCCTCCAGCTGGGCGGCAATGGCGGCGGAGTCCTTGGCTTTTTCGACGATATACTCCGTCAGCTTGCTGGTGTAGCCGATGGTGCCGGAGAGCATGGAGGAAACGGCGTCCTCGCTGGGGCGGATGATGCCGGTGACTTTCAAGGACGTGCCGTTGTCGTAGAGGTATTTCAGTCCCGCCTGGGTGTCCCGGAGGTCGGCGTAAAGGCCGGTGGCTTCGTCCTTCACGTAGCAGTCGGAGGAGAGGATGGTGCGGAACTCCATATTGCAGATGTCCTCATAGCTCCATTTTTCTTCGGGGACGTCGATGGTGGTCTTGTCAAAGGCCGCCTGGGCCAGGTCGTCGATCTCCTCCTTGGATTTCAGGCCCAGGGCGTAGAGGGTCATGTCGTCGATCTCGTTGTTTTTGTCCACCACCAGGACGATCTCGTTATAATCGTTGGGCCAGGAGCCGTAAACCAGGTCGTACTGCTTTTCCAGCAGGGGGTTGATGACCTTGCCGTTGTCGCCGGGGAGCATCTCCTGCCACAGGACCTGGGAGCCCATGGGGGAAAGGCTGTTCAGGGCGCTGGCGCCGGAGCCCAGCATGGATTCCTGCATATCCAGCATGGAGGACATGTTCATGCCGAAGTACTCCACCAGCAGGTCCTGCATCAGGGTCTGGGTGTCCGAATGGAGGATGGTGCCGTCCACGCTTTTGGTGTAGACCAGAAGGTCGGTGTCATAGGTGTACTGCACGCCGCTGACCGCTTCCCGGAGGGGGGAATCCTCGTCTTCCGAGGCCCGCTCCGCTTCCAGGTAGGCTTTGAAGGCTTTCAGGTCGTTGGCGTCGGACTCCATGGAGTTTAAAGAGTTCAACATATTGTACATCATGGCCTTCTGGTAGACGGCGTCGTTTTCATGGTCGCCGCCGGTCTCGGCCTTTCCCAGGAAGGTCTCCATCAGGGTGGTCAGGTCCATGTGCTGGGCCTCCAGGGTCAGGGGGTAGGAGGAAAGGGTGTCCTCCTGGACCTGGTTGATATAGGTGGTCATGCCCGTGGACACAGCGAAGATCAGGGCGATGCCGATGATGCCGATGCTCCCTGCGAAGGAGGTGAGGATGGTCCGGCCCTTTTTGGTGAACAGGTTCTTCAGGGAAAGGCCGAAGGAGGTGCCCAGGGACATGGAGGGCTTCTTTTCCCGCTTTCCCGTGGAGAGGGCGGCTTTTTCGGCCTGGTGTTCGGCGGCGATCTCCTCCTCGGTGAGGGGGGCGCTGTCGTCCAGGACCTCGCCGTCCAGCATCCGGATGATCCGGGTGGAATACCGCTGGGCCAGGTCCGGGTTGTGCGTCACCATGACCACCAGGCGGTCCTTGGCCACCTCTTTCAGGATGTCCATGACCTGGACGCTGGTTTCGGTATCCAGCGCGCCGGTGGGCTCGTCAGCCAGGATGATGTCCGGGTTGTTGACCAGGGCCCGGGCGATGGCCACCCGCTGCATCTGGCCGCCGGACATTTCCGCCGGGCGCTTTTTCCACTGATTGCCCAGGCCCACGGATTCCAGGGCGGCCATGGCACGCTTTTTCCGCTGGGATTTGGACACGCCGGAAAGGCTCAGGGCCAGCTCCACGTTCTGGAGCACCGTCTGGTGGGGGATCAGGTTGTAGCTCTGGAACACAAAGCCCACGGAGTGGTTGCGGTAGGCGTCCCAGTCCCGGTCCTTGAAGTCCTTGGTGGAGCGGCCGTTGATGATCAGGTCGCCGTCGGTGTAGCCGTCCAGGCCGCCGATGATGTTGAGCATGGTGGTTTTCCCGCAGCCCGAGGGCCCCAGGATAGAGACAAATTCGCTTTTGCGGAAGCGGAGGCTGACGCCTTTCAGGGCGTGGACGGTGTCCGTGCCCGCCGGATAATCCTTTCGGATCTGCTTGAGTTCCAGCATGGTAAGTTCCTTTCTGACCGCCCGGCGGCAGTGCCGGGCCCTTTTTCCGATATTACACAGCTATCATTTTACCCGGCGGATTTGGACGTGTCAAGGGAGGGTTTGCAAACAAATCGTGAAGAAAGGACGGGGGATTTTTGCAATGGCGGTTTGCATAAAAACCAATCTGTTTCGATTGATAAAATATTGACGATGCCGGGATTTTCTGGTATGCTTAAATTGGAAAGATGTTTGAAAGGAGGCGACTCCCATGCACAGCCTGCGTATCCGAGAAAATTCACTTCGACAGAATCAGGAGGAACCATCGATGAAAACGACCATCCGCAAACGATTCCCCATCCTTCTTCTCGCCGCCGTGCTCTGCCTGTTTCTGGGCGGCTGCGGGGCCAAAAGCCTGGACTTAAATGCGCTGCGGCAATCGGACGGCAGCTATGATTTCGCGGATATCCCCCTGGGAAGTTCCGTGGAGGAGGCGGCCAAGGCTCTGGGCGTTTCCCTGAAAGAACCGGCCTATCAGCACGACGGCACCGACGTCTATCAGGCGGAGGGACCCTACTCCCTGGACGGCAAAAAGCTGAAAGTCACTTTGGAATTCACCGACGACGGCTTGCAGATGATCTCCTTTTTCTCGGAGGCCGCCGAGGGAGTTTACGACGCTCTTTATGAGAAGCTCACTGCCGCCTACGGCGAACCCGATGAAGTGATCGACTCCAGCGGGGAGGCCATGGGGAAAAACCTGACCAGTCAGGGAGCCCAGTGGATCGCCGAAGGAGAGCCTTCCACCCAGCTGATCCTGGTTTTGATCACGTCTGACAGCGGCAGCACCAGTCTCTCCATTCGGGTGGGATACGGCTTATAAATTCTGACAAAGACAGCGCCCGCCGGCACCGTTTCCTGGTGTCGGCGGGCGTTTTTTATTTGGTTATTGGATGAGGCCGCTTTCCTTCAGCAGCAGTTCCAAATCGGTGCCCTTGACCTTCCGCAGGGCGATTTTCAGAACCTCCCGTTCGGCGAAGCTCAGCGGCGCTTCGGACAGGGGCTTCTTATCCAGCGCATAGTAGCAGGCCCGAAGCAGTTCCCGGACGTCATACTTGCTTCCCCAGACCTCCGGCACGCCCCGATCCACGTCCAGAAGGGTGTACACGGATTCCATGCCGGTGCGCATAGAGTACTCAGTGGTGAAGATGGTGTCCCGGGGGGTCTCAGCGAACTGGCCGATGAAGGCGAAGTTCACCGCGCCGTCGGGTACGACCTTGGGCCGGTCGGACTCCTTCCGGGGCTGGAAGAATGCGTTGATATAGGGCATGAAG
>OIXH01002837.1_pt1 | contig 16499 bp, 10 predicted proteins | sample 1587741 | NCBI WGS metagenome assembly OIXH01 (sample SAMEA3888916, study PRJEB22519) | human gut metagenome | biome: human gut; feature: human-associated habitat; material: faeces | place: Denmark | collected 2011 | reverse complement strand
TGATCGCTTTCTCGGTCATGAACTCGCCGCTTGCCGTCTTACCGGCGCGCGTCGCCAGTCCCAGAAGATTCAGCACCTTTTTACGATTCTCCAAACTGCTCCATCTCCTTTTCCAGCGCCTGATAAAATCTGGCGATGTGCAGGCCGTCCACCAGCGCGTGGTTTGCGGTCAGATTCACCGGCAGCAGCACCCGGTCCCCCTCCTGCGTGAATTTGCCGAAGGTGATGCGGGGATTGCTGTCCGCCGGAGTGGGCGTCGGCAGGGAAATGGCCGAAAACGTCAGCCACGGCAGGCTCGAGACGAAGAACAGCTCGTCCGGGTCGGCTCCGTCGTCCAGCGAGGGCGCGGCCTTGACGCGCGCGGTCTCGGCCTGCGCGGCCGGAAGAAACGCGCCGAGCGGCTGCGCGCAGTCGAGCGTGCAGTAGCAGTAGGTCCCGTCCGGCAGGGCGACGGTATGCGAGCTGAGGCAGCGGTCATATTCCACGATGCCCTCGCCGCGGATGCGCTGGCGCAGCTCCGGCACGGCGTTTGCGGCGTTGATGGCGCAGTGCAGCACCGTCAGGAAGAACGGCAGGCCGCGCTCCTGCGTCAGGCGGCGCAGGGCTGTGATGTCGCACGGGGCTGTGACGGACAGATAGGGGTTGGCCATCTGCCGGAAATAATCAAAGTGAGCGCGGCGGGGATAGGCTGCGAGATCAAGCGTACGTGGCTCCATGCTCACAGGCGGTCCATCGCGGCGCGGATGCGGGCGGCCGTGCGTTCGCTGCCGAGCAGCTGCATGACGGTGTAAAGGTCCGGGGAATTCGTCTTGCCGGTCACGGCAATGCGCAGGAACGTCGAAACGTCTGCCACGGAGCCGGGCCATGCCGCAGGATCGGCCTTGTAGGCCTTCATATCGGCGCAGAAGCCAGCCTCGGCCGTCAGAGCCTTGACCTTGTCGAACCAGACCGCGGCATCGTCCGCCGGGTCATAGGTCTGCAGGAACTTTTCCAGAATGCCGCGGACGGCAGCACCGTCCTGCGCATCCCGGACGGCGCCGCGTCGATCAAATATACCCTGACCGTGCAGGCCCGCTATCAGAAAAGCGACGGAAGTCTCAAAAACCTGACGTTTACCTATGTCCTCCGCTATTCCGGCGACGTGAGCCTTGAACTGCGCTATACACTGCTGAACGGGACACAGACCGCGATCCGCTGTGCGAACGGGCAGAACAAAACGGCACAGACGGTCTACAGTGACGAGGTAACGGACGGCGTTCTTGCCTATACGCTGGCGCTGACCGGCAGCGATGCGGCCAGCGGCGTCGAGATCAGCGACGTTTCCTGTTATCAGTCCGGCAGCGGCAAGACAAAGGCACTCGGCTCCGCCGAATCCGGCCAGATCGAGCTTCTGGTCAACGCGGACGGCAGCGAGGGCGAGAATACCTTCACCATAACGGCAAAATCCGAGGCAGGAGAACAGTATACCTTCAAAATCAACGTCCCCTATAAGCTGCGCGGCGACGGGACCGTCAAGATCGAGACGAATCTGACCGACGGCCAGAAGGTCATGAACGGAACGAACATCACCCTGACTGTGACCGCATGGAGCGAAAAGGAGGACGGCACTCTGATCGCGCAGATGACTGCCTCGGACGTCGTCGTGACGCTGGACGGCGAGGTGCAGCGCAGCTACGGCTCGTCGGGCGGCAGACTGCAATATACGCTTGTGCCGGAGAACCCGGCGGAGGGCGACGAAAACGAGCATACGCTGGTCATCACCTGCGAGGACACCTACGGCAACAAGGACGTGCTCACGCTGACGCTTCTGGGCGAACGCTCCCGCAAGGGCGAACCCATTGGCCACGCGACGATCTACATCGACATGACGGTGCTGGGACTCGGCGTGACTGCGCCGCTCAGCTACGAGGTGCTTTCCGGCGAATTCGCGTCCTACAGCGTGGCAAAGGCCGTCTGGGGCTATGATGCGGGCGACCCGTTTGGAACAGCCGCAAACACCTTCGGCTGGCCAAGCTCCGAGACCGCTTTTACCGGCAGCTACGACGATAACTTTTATATTGCCCGACTTGGCGACGGGACCAATATGGCCGCCCGCTCCAATGCGCTGCGCGGCAGCTGGTCCAGCTACGGCTCGGATCGTGAATCCGTCCTTGCCGCCATTGACGGCGTCTTCGGCGAAAACTCAGCCTATGCCGCGCTCTGGCGCAGCATCTATCTGGCGGGCATCAGTCTGAACGGCTGTCATAACACCTCCGTCGGAGAGTTTGACTTCACAAACGGCTCCGGCTGGCTGTATACGATCGGCGGCGGTACATATTATCCGGGCACGACCCTCTCCAATTACGAATTGCAGGACGGCGACGTGCTGGTGCTGCGCTATACACTGGCCTATCAGCGCGACGTCAGCAGCGCCGATCAGGAAAACGCGTTCTGCGTGTCCATGCTCAACGGTTCGATGAACGTCTCGCACAAGTGGCAGACCGTCACCGGTGCGGACGGCGCAGAGCAGACCGTCTGCACCAGCTGCGGCAAGCTCCGCGCGTGCGAGCACCCGCAGACGGAATACCGCGAGACAGAGGACGGCATGATGTGCTACGAATTTTGCCTCAAGTGCCAGAAATCCGTCACAGAGCCGGAGGCGCACGACTGGCAGATCGAGCAGATCGAGCAGAATGACGAGCAGCACCGCAAGATCTGCTCCCGCTGCAAAAAAGAGGTCGAAGAAGGTCATCGCTTTGAATTTATAGAGGACACCGCCACCTGTGAGCAGGCGGGCGAGAAGCTCTCCCGGTGCCTGGACTGCGGCTATGAAAAGCACGAGCCGTCTGAGAAGCTCAACCATACGCCCGTGATCCAGCACAACGAACAGGAGCACTGGGAGGAATGCGAGATCTGTCACGCGGAGATCGAGGGCACGCGCGGCGAGCACCGCTACGAATGGGACGACGGCCTGCGGGATTGGGTCTGCACCTGCGGCTATACCCACACGGAGCTTTGCAATGGAACGCTGGAGGCGATTGAAGCCTTGTGCACGTGCAGCCATGAGACGACCCGGTGCAGCCTGTGCGGCAAAACGTTTGAGCGCGACGCGCCCGGCGCGTTTGAGTACCCGCACAGCTATGAGATCGTCCTGGCCGAATGCACGTGCAGCCTTGAGGTAAAGCGCTGCGTGTACTGCGGCGACAAAACAGAGCAGCCGGGCACATACGAGAACTATCCGCACAGCTATGAAAACGGCTTCTGCCGCTTCTGCGGTATGCCGGAGCCAGTCGCTCCCGGCCCAGACCCGGACCCGGATCCAAATCCCGACCCCGGCCCGGAGCCCGATCCGGGCACGGAGGAAGGCCCAGAGGAATAAACAGGAGGAACACAGATGCAGGAAAAAATCAAGGAAATTTTAGACCAGATCGAAACCGTGATCGTTGGCAAGAACGAGGTCATGGAGCGTATCCTGATGGCGATTCTGGCGGGCGGTCATGTGCTGATGGAGGACGTGCCGGGCGTTGGTAAGACGACAACGGCCATGACGTTCGCGCGCGTGCTCGGCTTGCAGACGCGTCGTGTGCAGTTCACCTCCGATACCATGCCGTCGGATATCATCGGCTTTTCCGTCTATGACAAGGACACCGGCAAGCTGGTCTACAAACCCGGCGCGGTTATGACGAACCTGCTGCTGGCCGACGAGATCAACCGTACCTCCAGCAAGACGCAGTCCGCGCTTCTGGAGGCGATGGAAGAGGGCCATGTCAGCATCGACGGCAAAACGCATCCGCTGCCCGACCCGTTTATCGTCCTTGCAACACAGAACCCCGCCGGCTCCGCCGGTACGCAGATGCTGCCGAACTCGCAGCTTGACCGTTTTCTGGTCAAGCTGACCATGGGCTACCCGGACTTCAAAAGCCAGGTCAGCATTCTCGAAGAGCGGCACACGGAAAACCCGCTGGACCGCGTCCAGCCCGTCGTCGGTGCGGAGGAGTTGAACGCGCTCAAGCAGCGTGCGGCAGCAGTGGAAATGAAGACAAGCGTTTATGAATACGTCACGCGTCTGGCGGAGGCGACGCGCGTACACCCGCTGGTGCAGCTGGGCCTCAGCCCGCGCGGCGCGCTGGCCGTTTGCCGGATGGCAAAGGCGTATGCCTATGTGCAGGGCCGGGATTACGCGATGCCCGAGGACGTCGCGGCGATCTTCCCGGACGTCTGCTGCCACCGCCTGATGCTGAGCACAAAGGCCCGCATGATGGAGCGCAGCGCGGAGCAGATCGTGGATGAAATCCTGAAAAACGTGGAAATGCCGGTGATCCGGAAGAGCCGGGAGGGCGTATGACCGTACTTCGGATCGGATATGCGCTGCTCCTGCTGACGGTTCTGGGGCTGGACGCGTTCTGCGGCAGCATCCTGAGCGCAGCGGCGACAGCCCTTCTCGTGCTGACGCCGCTGGTCTGCGCTTTGCTGCATCTGCGTGCGGCGAAAAAGCTGCGCGTGCGGCTGGACGCGCCGGTCAATCTGGAAAAGGGTGAAGCGGGCAAGCTGCGCATCCGCGTGGAAAATGCAAGTGCACTGCCTGCATGCCTGCTCGGTGTGCGGCTGCGGCTGACAAATCTGCTGACCGGCCAAACCGCCGTACAGCACTACCGGCTGACGGCCCGGCCCAAAAGAACTGGCGTGTCGGAATACCGCATTTCCAGCGCGCACTGCGGCAGGATTCAGCTGACGGCAGAGCGCTGCCGCCTGTATGACCCGTTCGGGATCATCGGCATCCGGCTGGGTGAGCCTGCGGTCGCGGCCATGACCGTGCAGCCGAAGGGCTTCGTGCAGAGCGTCTATGTTTCACCGGACGCGAATTGTCCGGACGACAGCGAGAATTATGCACCCGACCGGACGGGATACGATCTGGCCGAGGTCTACGCCCTGCGCGAATACGCGCCCGGCGACAGCCTGCGGCAGATGCACTGGAAGCTGTCCAGCAAGCTTGACAAGCTGGTCGTCCGGGAGCCGTCGCTTCCCGTGCGCCGCTCCGTGCTGGTCTTCTGGGAGCGGACGCAGACCGCTGCGCCGGAGCAGTCCGACGCGCAGGCCGACGTTGTCGTCACAGCCTGCCGGTCGCTGCTGGAATCCGGCGTGCAGTTCACCGTCTGCTGGAACGATGCGCAGGAGCAGCAGTGCGTGAGCCAACCCGTGCGCAGTGTCGATGAATTGACGGGCCTTCTGCCGCGTCTGCTCTCCGCAGGCACGGCACAGGGCGAAAGCGGCGCGGCGCTGTTCTGCCGGAGCAGCGGCGAGGCCGTCCTGTCGCACATTCTGTACATTACGGGCCGTGTCCCGGAGGATGCGGCTGAGCTCGGGCGCTTCGGCCGCCTGACCATATTAAGCTGCGGGGCAGACGCGCCGGAGGCAATCGCCTTTGACGCGGAGCACTATGCCGAGCAGCTTTCCGAACTCGAAATTTAAGGGGGAACGGGCATGAAAAAACAGGATACTGCCGCGTTTTCCCTCATCCGCTGCGATACGGAGAAAAAAATGCCCGCACTGGCGGTGCGTGCAATCCGTGCTGCGCTCTTTTTCGCCGGACTTCTGGCTGTGGCACAGGGAGCCGCCGGGATCTGGACAAACTACGGCTGGCTCTGGGCCGCCGCAGGCGCTGCGGCGCTGGTCTGGCAGAGCGTGGCGCTTGGACTTCCGCGCCGCTGGCTCCGCGCTGTGCTTCCGCTGCTCTGCCTGATCTGCGCAGCGGCCTTTTCCAGGCGCTTCCTCGCGGGAGCCATTACGGTCAGCAGCTCCGCGGGCGAGACGCTGACGAAGGCCACGGGACATATCCTCCTGCCGCTGGCCGGAGTGGGAGCGGACGCGGCACTTTTTGTGGCTATTTCGGCGGCACTGCTCGGCACGCTCTGTGCCTATGCTGTCCGCTGGTCGCCGACCGTCTGCGGCCTGCTGCTGACGGTGCTGTCTGCGGCGCTTCTGGCGCTGCTCAGGCCGGATTCAGCGCAGGTCTGGATGGCGGTGTGCCCGCTCTGCGCGGCTCTGCTGCCGGCAGGCGGCGCGGCAGACCGCAAAGAATCCGTTCCAATGCTTTTGAATTATGGCGCGCTGCTGGCAGCGGCAGGCGTGCTTGCAGCTGCACTGCTGGCCGTACCGGGCCTGCGAAGCGGCACATTGTTTTCCGAGTGGGGAACGGCTTCCCGCACCGCATTGCACCGGCTCCGGTACGAATCCGGGCAGGCGGTGCTGCCGGAGGGGGAATTTTCCGGGTTTTCCGCCGCTTCTGAGCAGACGCCGTGCCTGACCGTCACGATGGAGCAGCCGACGGCACTCTATCTGCGCGGCTTCACCGGCGATACCTTCACCGGCACGGCATGGCAGGCGCTTGATGCGCAGACGCTTGCCGAACAGACCGATCTTCTGTACTGGCTGCATAAGGAGGGCTTCTACCCGCAGACGCAGCTTGCCGCCGCGTCGCGCGGCCTGCACCGGCAGGAGCAGACGCAGACAGTCCTGATTGAAAATACCAGCGCTTGCAGCGCCTATGTATACGCGCCCTACGCGCTCTCCGCGCTCCCGCAGGAAAGCGCACTGCGCACAGACAGTCTGGAAAGCACCCAACTCCCGGCCAGCGGCCTGCGTGGAGCGCGGCAGTATCGCTTCACCATGCCCCTTGCCCCGGAGCAGACCGCAGCGGAGTTATTGGACGCGCTGCGGGAGCAGCCGGAGAAGGCAGACGCCTATCTCAGCGCAGAGGGAAGCTACCGTGCGTTCGTGCAGGAGCAGGACGTGACGCTGCCTGCGCAGATACGCGCACAGCTTGCTCCGATTCTGGATGAACTCTGCCGGGAATACGGCTCCGCCGGTTCTCTGACGCCGGAGCAGGCGCAGCTCTGCACGGCGCGCTTTCTCGAACAGCTGGACGCGCTCCGCGAAGCCGGAACGGTGCTGCCGCTGGACGAGCTTGTAAAGGATACAACCTACCAGACCGCGACCCTGACCGTGCTGGCGCTTCGTTATTACGGCATCCCCGCGCGCTATGCCGAGGGCTTCGTCCTCACGCAGGAGACTGCCGCGCGTGCGCAGGCCGGTTCTGCAATTACCCTGACTGCGGCGGACGCGCAGGGCTGGGCTGAGGTCTATCAGGACGGCGTCGGCTGGATGCCGCTGGCCCTCACGCCGGGCTACGGCGAGCTAACCGACATTCTTTCCCCGCACCAGTCCGAAGCCGCCAGCCAGACCGGCGACACGCACACGGACAACGGTTCTATCGCGCAGGCGGAGACGATAGAAAATGAGTCGGACGAAACAGAGGACACGCAGCAGGAGCAGCCGGAGGGCGGCGCACAGAGCGCGCCCACAGTCAAAATGCGGCTCTGGCTCTGGATCTTACTGATAGTCGGACTTCTGCTTTTCCTGCTGGCTGCCGCCGCGCTGCGCTATGCGCTCATCCGCCGCAGATGGCGTTACCGCTTCGAGCACACCGCGCCCGCGCAGTCCGTTGCCTGGGTGACGGGAGCGCTTGCGGCGCTCTGGCCCGCGATGGGCCTTGGCTACGACGGCGGCTCGGTCTTCGCGTTCGGCGAATCACTCCGGGAAACGGACGCCGAATACGCAGGCGCGGTTTGCGAGATTGCAGCGCTCAACGGCGAGGCCCGCTTCAGCAGCCACGCCATGACGCGCGAGCAGGCGAAGCGCGCCCGCCGGGTCTGGAAACAGACGATAGACCGCCTGCAAAAGACTGTACCGCTGCCGCGCCGCGCGTGGCTGAAATGGATTCGATGCCTGTACTGATAGGGGAGGACAGATATGAAACAAAAGAAGCTTCGTTTGTTCGGGCTGCTGCTTGCGGCCGCCATGCTGCTGGGCTGCCTGCCGGTGCAGGCGCTGGCAGCGGAGGGCGGCTGGTTTTACCTCGCCGCCGACTGGAACGGAACACTGCTGATTGCGCCGGAGCGCGTCTCCTATACGGCGGATCAGACGATTTTTGAAGCGCTGAACGCCAGCGGCCACAGCTTTGGGCCGGACGAGAACAGCGTGACGCAGATCGATGGCAAAACGGGCAATTTCATCCGCAGTGATGAAACCGGGAGCCACGACCTGACGCGAAACGCCGCGCAGGCCGGGATCCGGTATCTCTGCTTCACAGACAGGCTGACGGCGCAGCCGTCGGATGCCATGCAGAGCCTGATCGCTGCTATGGCCGATTACCGGCTGGAGGAGCCGGATGTGCAGCTGGCCGCAAAGGTAGCGTATAACGCCGCCTGCGCCGGATACGTCACTGCGGACGATAATGCGGCGCTCAGCTTGTACACGGCGCTTCATAACGCGGTCGAGCAGTACAAGCAGACGCTGGACGGCCCAAAATATAACGTCACCTTCTCGGACCGGAACAGCGTCTGGCAGTCCGGCGATACGCTGTATGCCGAGAACCAGTATGGCCGCGTCTATCAGAACGAGAACGGCAGCGGAATGCTCTCGCTGCCCGCCGGAAGCTATACCTTTACCATGCAGGCGCAGTCCGGCGGCGTGACGGGCAGCGTCACGGTTCCGGAGCAGACCTCCGTGACTGCCGTGCTTGACAGGGCCGACTGGCTCAAAGCGGACGGCTTCATGCTTTCATCCGCGTCCAAAACGGAGTTTGACGGCAGCAAGCTTCCCGTGGAGAAGAAGACGGCGCGTGAATTGACCGCCGTTCTGGACGACAGCTTTACCGGAACGCTCTACGCGTTCTGGCCGTATGACACGAGTGTGTTTCCGGATGCAAGCAAGCTGAAGCTGACCGCAATCTATACCCCGGCGGGCGGCACGGAGCCGCAGCAGGCCGAACAGGCGCTGAAATCCAGAACCAGCGGCGTGGACGGCGTGCTTGCCGTCGGTATGCAGGGCAATACCGTCGTGTACCGCGCCGACACGCAGGACGCGCAGGGCATGACACAGTATCAGGACTATACCCTTGCCATCCGCCGTGCCCCGACGCTGAAGCAGCTGCGCGTGACGGAGGAATCCGGCGCGCCCGCCGCGCTGGAGTCGTTTGACGAGAGCACGCGGACATATACGTGGCAGGTGCTCAGCGAACAGGTCACGCTGGCCCTGACACCCACGGCAGAGGGCTATACGCTCTTTGCCGACGGTGAAGACGTCACGCAGACGGGCGGCTGCACGCTTTCCATCGATGAAACGGAGAAAAGCGTATCCATCGAGGTGCGGGCCGGAGGCGAAGCGACACAGTATACGTTGGTTCTGAAAAAAACAAACAGCTGTACCGTTCGCATTCCGGTCGAATCCGCAGATGTTGACCTGACGGTCTGCGATGCAAGCGGACAGATCCTCAAGGGCGTCTATGTCGCGGCTGCAAATCAGTACCGGTTCACGCTGGTTCCCGGTATGCAGTATACCTACACGGCGACAAAGGATACGTATTATCATACAACGGGCAGCTTTACGGCCAAGGACGGCCCGCTGTCAAAGGTCACTGTGCAGACCGGCGACTGGCTGACAGAGCTGGCTCTGAGCAAGGACAACCTGACGTCCAGCAAGGGCAATATTCCGCTCGACCAGACCTTTGACCCGGCCAGCCATGCCTATACGGCGGCTGTGGCCGATACGCCCGCCGCAGTCTATCTCTGCATCAACGGCGATATCCAGACGGGCAGCACTGCCTTCCTCGCGCAATACCGCACCATCACCAACACCGCGCAGGACGACCAGCTGCTTGAGACGCAGATCACCTCCGCCCAGCTCGGAACGCCTGTGTTCCTGCGGAACCTGCTTCTGAACCAGAACGGACGCGGCAATACGCTCACGATCCGCTGCCAGCGCACCGCCGGGAGCGTCACCTACTATCAGGAGTATATCGTCACGCTCCGGCGCACGCTCTCGCTGCGCGATCTTTCACTTGCCTGCGCCGGGCAGGCGCAGACGCTCACGTACGGCGGCGGTACGGGCTATTCTGCTGCGGTGTGGGACTATACCGTCACCGTGCCCGCGGCTGCACAGACGCTTTCCGTCTGCGCAGAGGTCTATCCTGCGGATGCCGCCTGCTACCGCGATAACGGCAGCACCGGCTATCGCGTCTGGATGGACGGACAGGAGCTGACGCCCGGCGCGGCTGCCGATGTGCAGCTGAACGGCACGGCGGAGCCGGAGACTATCACGCTGACGCTGACAAATGACTTTGCGGGCGAAGAAACGGCTTCGGAGTACCGGCTCCAGGTGCAAAAGGCGCAGCCGGTCCTCTTCACGCCGCAGCTGACGCCCACGGACGCGCTGATGTTTGTCTGCGATACGCTCTCCAAAACACGCGTCTGGCCGGATGCAGACGGCGCGTATGAGCTGTTTGACGGCTATACCTATCAGTACCTGCTGACCTGCCCCGGCTATGCGGGCCGGAGCGGGACCATCGAACCGTCGCACAGCGCATCCGGTGCGCTCGTTCTGAAAATCGACGAGGACGCTGTTGTCGTTACGGGCGGCGCGGCCCGCGCCGCAATGACCCTCAGCGCTGCGCAGAAGAACGAAACGCTGCGGCAGCTTCCCGCCGAATGGGCCGATTTCCGCGGAACGAGCTATGACGCCAATGGCACGCCCGGCGGCACCGCAGGCAGCAACAACGCCGTCGTATCTATCCAGATGCCGGTGGATGCCGACGCGTCCACGCTTTACTGGTCGAATGCGATCGGCAGCGGCATAGACAGCGGCTCGACCGGCTGCCCGCTGCTGGTGGACGGCGTTCTGATCGTCTGCGCGGGGGATATGATCTGCCGCGTCGACCCGGTTTCCGGCGAGATCCTGACGAAGGCCAAAATGGATCGCGCGTCGAGCTTTTCCATCACGCCTCCGGCCTATGCCAATGGCATGGTGTTCGTCGGACTTTCCGACGGTACGATCCAGGCGTTCAACGCCGAAACGCTGCAATCGCTCTGGATCTACCATGACCCGCTCGAGGGCCAGCCGAACAGCCCGATCACCGTCTGCGGCGACTATCTCTACACCGGCTTCTGGCGCAGCGAGGAATCTCCCGCAAACTTTGTCTGCCTGTCCATTACGGACGAGGACCCGGCGCGCACGGATGAAGAAAAGACCGCCTGCTGGTATTGGACGACGCCAGGCGGCTATTACTGGGCAGGCGCGTATGCCTGCGAGAACTATGTTCTGGTCGGCACGGACGACGGCGCGGACGGAAGCAAGTCCATGACCGGGAGCCTTCTGATGCTCGACGCGAAGACCGGACGACTGCTCGACAAATGGGACGGCCTCTGCGGTGACGTGCGCAGCACGATCTGCTATGATAAAGCGACCGATGCCTTCTGTTTTACCACGAAGGGCGGCTGGCTCTGCAGCGTAAAAACCGGGAAAACGTCCGACGGCTGGCAGCTGCGGACAGGCAGCAAGTGGACGCTGAAGCTGGAAAACGGCACGAGCACCGCGCAGGCCATGAGCACCTCAACGCCGGTGGTGTACAATGGCCGTGCCTACATCGGCGTCAGAGGTACGGCGCAGTTCAGCGAGTACGGCGGCCACAGTCTTACAGTTGTGGATCTTGCGTCGCACACGATCGCCTACCGCGTCCAGACGCAGGGCTATCCGCAGACCTCCGGCATTCTCACGACGGCCTATGAAGAGACGACCAGCTATGTCTATGTCTATTTCGTCGACAATTATACGCCCGGCAAGCTCCGCGTCCTGCGGGACAAGGCAGGGCAGACGCGTGCAGACTATGTCACGGAGGAATCCGGCATGGATACGCCCTATGTCCTCTTTACGCCCAGCGGAAAGGACGCGCAGTATGCAATCTGCTCGCCGGTCGTGGATTCCTATGGCGTGATGTATTTCAAGAACGACAGCGCGAAGCTCATGGCCTTCGGGCCGTCGGTCACGCTGGAAATTACCCGTCAGCCGGATAAAACGCAGTATCGGGCCGGTGAGGTCTTCGACCCTGCCGGTATGCAGGTCGATCTCGTCTATGCGAACGGCCTGCGGCGGGACGTGACAAAGTATGTCCAGTGGTCGGAGGACCCGCTTACGGAGGAGGATGCGGCAATCGACATCCGCTTCCCCTATGTCCGGTACCACGATCAGGACAGCGAGGAGTCCGGCCGTCTCACAAACGTCAAAACGCAGACGCCGACCGCGTCCGTCAGGCTGACGGTCGAACCCGGAACGGTGGAAAACGGCCGGATCGGCATGCTGACCTGGGCCTATGATATCAAAACCGGCTCGCTTACGATCAGCGGCGAATTTGAAAATGGCCAGAAGCTGGCCGTGGCCTATTATGATCAGAATGGACGCATGGTGCAGGTAAAGCTGCTGACGCAGGCACAGACGCTTGCGGCAGTTGAAAGCGGCGCGCGGATCCGCCTGTTCCTGCTGGATCAGGATAACCAGCCGGTCTGCCGGGCCATGACGGTAAAGAGGTAACAGCATGAAAAGAATACGAGCGGTTGCGCTGCTTCTGGCGCTGTGTCTGCTCCTGTCCGCCTGTGGCGGCACGCAGACGCCGCTGGAACGGACGGCAAAGTACCTGAAATCAGCGGTGCCGGAGCCGGGCTTCGGTTCGCTGGACGGCGACTGGATCGTGTTTGGTCTGGCGCGTGCCGGGGCAGATCTGTCGGACGGATATTTTGACCGGTATTATACGGCGGTCGAAGCCGCCGTGCAGGCGGCAGACGGAACCCTCGACGAGAACCGGTATACCGAGTATTCCCGCCTGATCCTTGCCCTCACGGCGATCGGGCGCGACCCGCAAAACGTCGGCGGCTATAATCTGCTCCTGCCGCTGGCAGACCTCGAAAAGACGACGGCACAGGGCGTCAACGGCGCGGCGTTCGCGCTGCTGGCGCTGGACTGCGGCGGCTATGAGCTCCCGCAGAATTCTGCAGCCGCCGTGCAGGCGACGCGCGACGGCTATGTCGACGCAATTCTGACCCGGCAGAATGCCGACGGCGGCTGGAGCCTCGGCGGTGGCGCGTCAGATCCCGATCTGACCGCCATGGCCCTGCAGGCGCTTGCCCGCTACCGCAGCCGCGCGGACGTGTCCGCGGCAGTAGAAGCCGGGCTTTCCTGTCTGTCGCAGATGCAGGAGGAAAACGGCGCGTTTTCCTCCTGGGGCACAGAGAGCAGCGAGTCGGTCAGTCAGGTGCTCACAGCACTGACGGAGCTTGGCCTCTCGCTGGATGACGCGCGTTTTGTGAAGAACGGGCAGACGCTGGAGGACGTGCTCCTGCGCTTCGCGCAGGACGACGGCAGCTTCGCCCATACGCCGGAGGACGGAGGCAACCTGCTTGCTACCACGCAGGCGTTCTACGCCCTCACCGCTCTCCAGCGCGCCCGCGACGGAAAACCCACCCTCTACGATATGTCAGACGTTACGCCCTGAAAGCCTGCACCCCAATCCTCACCCTGCCGCACGGCAAGGTGAGGATTTTCGCGTTTTACAGCACACACCAGACACTTTCCCTGTACACAGACACCGATCTGTGTTATAATCATCAAATAAAACTGGACGATCAGGAGGCAGAACTATGATTCCGACCAGAGAGCAGGCATGGGACCTGCTGTGTGAATATAATGAGGGTGAATTCCACCGCCTGCACGCGCGTATCGTAGGCGATGTGATGTGGTATTTTGCCGCCCAGCTTGGCTATGCCGATGAGGCGGACTTCTGGCAGACCGTCGGTATCCTGCACGATCTGGATTTTGAGCAGTATCCCGACCAGCACTGCACGAAGGAGGCGCAGATCCTGCGCGAGCGCGGCGTGGACGAGCGCCTTGTCCATGCGGTCGTCAGCCACGGCTATCTGCTCACCGTCGACGTGCAGCCGGAGCACCAGATGGAAAAGGTGCTCTACGCCACGGACGAGCTGACCGGCCTGATCGGTGCAGTCGTGCGGATGCTGCCGACAAAAAGCGTGCAGGACCTTCAGCTCAAGTCGCTCAAAAAGAAGTTCAAGGATAAAAAGTTCGCCGCAGGCTGCTCACGCGAGGTCATTGAGCGCGGTGCGGATATGCTCGGCTGGAGCCTTGACGAGCTGATGGAGCGCACGATCACCGCCATGCAGGCGTCCCCGGCTGCCAATGGAAACTGAAAAGGTACTGGTCGCCATGTCCGGCGGCGTGGATTCCTCCGTCGCGGCCAAGCTGCTGACGGACGCAGGCTTCTCCTGCATCGGCTGCACGATGAAGCTCTATGATAATGAAGACGCGGGCATTCCGAAGGCCAACACCTGCTGTTCGCTCGACGATGTCGAGGACGCACGCAGCGTGGCCTACCGCCTCGGTATGCCGTATTATGTCTTCAACCTCAAGGACAAATTCGCCGAGTGCGTTATCGACCGCTTTGTGGACGCCTATGAGCACGGCATTACGCCGAACCCCTGCATCGACTGCAACCGCTATCTGAAATTCGACAAGCTGTTTGAGCGCGCCGATATCATGGGCTGCCGCTATATCGCCACCGGGCACTATGCCCGCATCGAGCGGGAAGGGGAGAAGTACGTCCTCAAAAAGGCCCTCGACGAGACGAAGGACCAGAGCTACGTGCTCTACGATCTGACACAGGAGACGCTTGCGCGGGTCAAGGCCGTCTGGTCGGCCATTGTACAGCCTGAGCCTGAATACCTCGGGGACGCCATCCCCATCTGGGGACCGGGCAGCGCGACCGACGACGAGCACGACGATGCGGACAACGCATAAGAAGGGACACCGGACAGTATGAAATTTACCGAACTGAAAATATACGCTTCCACAATGGGATTGGAGGCCGTCGGCGGCGTACTGGACAGCGCGGGCGTGAGCTGCTGCTCGATCCAAGACCCGGCCGACCTCGAAGCGCTGCTGGCAGACAGGACCGTTCCCGCCGATTATGTGGAGGAATCGCTACGCGCGCAGAACGGCGAGCCCTTCCTTTCGGTTTATCTGGCGCAGAACGCACAGGGCGAAGAACAGAAAAACGCCATCCTCGCGGGGATAGAGACGCTGCGCGGGGATTTCGGGGACACACTCGGCTCCCTGCGCGTCGAAACCGCCGAGGTCTGCGACGACGATTGGCGCGACAACTGGAAACAGTTTTATCATCCGCTGGAGATCGGCGAACGCTTCGTCGTCCGCCCGTCGTGGGAGCCTTACGCGGGCTGCCGCGCGCTGGAGATCGTCATTGACCCCGAAAGCTCGTTCGGCACCGGACAGCACGAAACCACGCGGCTTTGCCTGTCCGCGCTGGAAATGCTGGACGTTGCCGGGAAGTCCGTACTGGACATGGGCTGCGGCAGCGGCATTCTCGGCATCGGCGCGCTGAAGCTGGGCGCCTCGCACGTGACGGCGGTGGACATCGACAGCAACGCGGCCGCCATCGCCGAAAAGAATTTCGAGCGCAACGGCGTCCCGTCCGCCGAGGTACTCGCGGGCAACGTTCTGACCGACAGCGCACTTCGCGAACAAGTAGCAGGCCGGCGCTATGACATCATCCTCGCCAACATCGTCGCGGACGTCATTCGGGAAATGCTGCCGCTCTTCGCCGAAACACTCGCGCCCGGCGGCACACTCCTATGCAGCGGCATCATCGCACCACGCGCGGGCGAGATCACCGAAGCGCTCGAAAGCTGCGGCTTCTGTCCGACCGGCGCCGTACAGGAAAACGATTGGGTATCGCTGACCGCGCAGCGCGCGAACGGATAAAACGCCGGAAAAGCTACAATAATATATTATAATAACAGGAGCGGAAGCGCGCACGGAGACACGCTCGGCGCGCGCACGATCCCCCTCCCCCGCCGCGTCACCGGTATGCGGCGCGCTTTTTCGGTTGTGCTTGATATCGTTCACCGCCCTTGCTCCGAAGACGAGAGCCGTCTTTGCCGGCAGGCTTCTGCAGCGGCAAGCGCGGACCGCAGCCGGGGAGGGAATTTCCGTTTCTTCAATAGAAAAAGCCCGGCAGAGGACGATGCTCCGGCGGCCTGCGCCGGATGGGGAACGGCATCTGCCAAGCTACAGAATAAGGAGAGCATTGCATTGGAACAGGAACAGGTCAAACGAGAGATGGAGCGCCTCGAACGCGAGCTGGAGAAGCATGCGCGCCTGTATTACGAGCTGGACGCGCCCGTCATCGAGGACAGTGAGTACGACCGTATGTTTGAAGCCCTTAAGCGGCTGGAAGCCGAGTATCCCGAACTGGCCTCGCCTACCTCGCCGACGCATCGGGTGGGCGGTCGCGTATCGCAGCGGTTCGAAAAGGTGCGCCACAGCGTGCCGATGGGCAGCCTGACCGATGTATTTAACGAAGAAGAGCTGCTGGACTTCGGCGCAAAGCTGGAGGAGGAATTCGGCCCCTGCGAATACGTCACCGAAATGAAGATCGACGGGCTGTCGGTTTCGCTCGAATACCGGGACGGCGCCTTCTGGCGCGGGTCGACGCGCGGGGACGGCGTCACCGGGGAGGACGTCTCGGAGAACCTCAAGACGGTCGGGTCGATCCCGATGACCCTCACCGAAAAGCTCCCCTTCCTCGAGGTGCGCGGGGAGGTCTA
>OIXH01002830.1_pt1 | contig 16519 bp, 16 predicted proteins | sample 1587741 | NCBI WGS metagenome assembly OIXH01 (sample SAMEA3888916, study PRJEB22519) | human gut metagenome | biome: human gut; feature: human-associated habitat; material: faeces | place: Denmark | collected 2011 | reverse complement strand
TTTTTAAATTTTTCTTTATTAATACCCTCCTTTTTTCTAAATCCAAGCATTAGTTCATACTTTTCTTCATCTTCTTTTGTTATCTTATATATCTTTTTAATATAATTTCTACTAATATATTTATTTAAATTCTTAGTATTATCATATCTATAACCTTTTAAATAACCACTCGCACTAAGACCAAAACCGTAATAATATTCATTACTCCAATATACTAAGTTATGTTTAGATTCCATATTTTTCTTACTATAATTACTTATTTCATAATGATTATATCCTCTATTAGTAAGTCTTTTTTCTATATATTTATACATATCATAATCAGTATCTTCATCTATTTCACTATATTTATCTATGTATAATTTAGTATTAGGCATAATCATAAGTGAATAACAAGATATATGAGAAACATTTAATTTTAGTATTTCATCAATATCACTTTCAACATCTTCTATAGTTTCGCCTGGAAGAGCATACATTAAATCTACATTTATATTATTAAATCCAATCATTTTAGCAAGTTCAATTTTATCAAATACTTCTTCTTTAGTATGATGCCTATTTAATAATTTTAAAAACTTAGGATTAAATGTTTCAATGCCTATGCTTAATCTATTTACATTATTTTTCTTAAGTAGTATTAATTTCTCGTTAGTAATTGATTCAATATTACATTCAAAAGTAAATTCTTCTAAATAATTTTTATTAATTGTATCGAGCATATTAAGAAGACTTTTTATTTCATCTATACTTAAAGCACTTGGAGTTCCTCCCCCGATATAAATAGTTTTAATTTCTTCTCCCATGTATCTATCGTTTATTTCATTTTTCAAAGCTTTTAAGTACGCATATGCCCATTTTTCATTATATATAAACTTACAAAAATCACAGTAGGAACAAATATTTTTACAAAACGGAATATGAATATAAATTGAAGAAGCCATTTTTATACCCCGCGACTTTTATGACTATTACTATTGTAGTAAAAGTCTGATATATAATTAAAGTCGGAAACTAAATTAGTATAATCATCTTCAAGCTTTCTTACTCTTTTAGCATATCTATGTCTATCTAATTTAAAAATATCTGCTGTTTGAGTAACTGACAACATATATTTAATTTGATATTTTAAAATAACTAAAATTTGTTCATCGGTTAAAGTTTTTATTGTTGCTGGTCTTTTAGCAAGGTTAATAGCTTTTTTATCAGATAATTCATGTAAAATAATAGAAATTGCTTCTCTATCTTTAGCTTCATATGCTTGACATAATCTATTATAAAAATCTAAAAAATCATTTATAGCTATATCTTGTCTTTTCATACCATTTTTAAAAACTCTTTGAACAGATTCATAATATTTTGTACCTCTATAAATTAGTTCATTATATAATGTTTCTTTATCAAAGCCAGTTAACATACTTATAGCATCAGGGTTAAGACCAAAAGTCAAAATACATTGACTTAAAAATATATTTCTTTTTTCTTTAGTTGGAAACATTAGATATAAATATTTAATATTCATATTATCTTCCTCCTTTTTGTAAATAATTTTTATAATTAATTTCTGTTAAAGCTTCATATTGAGAAACTAAAACTGGATATTTTTCTCTTAAACTTTGAACTCTAGGAATGTAAGATGAATGATGAACTTGAAATATTTTTTCAATTTTGGCAGTACTTAGTAAATATTTTAATTGGTATTTTAAAATAATTAAAACATCTTCTTCACTTAATCTATTTACACCATTTTTTCTTTTTTTAATTACGCTCATTGCATCTTTATCACTAATAACATTGAGTAATTCAATTATTTTTTCTTTATCTTTTATCAATATTTCATAGCCGAAGTCTTTCTTGATATAGGCAACAATGTCATTTTTGTCAATCTGATCAAACTGGCTGCTTTTGCACTTTAGTATCCCGTAGCTGTAGATTATTTCATCTTTAGACTTGCTTAAAGCGACTCTGCCGTTGTGAATGAATGTGATGTAATCAGCTATCTTGTCCAGATCACTGGTGATATGAGACGAGACCAAAACAGAATGATCTTCATCCTGAATGAACTCCAGAAATATGTCTAAGATCTCATCTCTTGAAACCGGATCTAAACCACTTGTGGACTCGTCAAGAATCAGAAGCTTTGGCTTGTGGGCCAAGGCAGCGGCTATGCTGAACTTGACTTTCATTCCGCGGGACATTTCTTTTACTGTTTTATTCTCAGACACATCGAAGTCCCGAAGATACTTTCTGAACAGTGCGTCGTTCCAGTCGGGATGCAGGCTGCTCATGACCTTGGAAACTTTATCGGCATTCATGTACTGGTGGAAATTACAGTCATCGAATACCACGCCGATCCGGCTTTTTATCAGTTTCTCATTTGTCTTGTAATCAGTGCCGAATATTGTTACTGATCCCTCATCAATAGAGATCAATTCAAGAATCGCTTTGATTGTGGTAGTTTTGCCGGCGCCGTTTTCTCCTATGAGGCCCATTATCGAACCGCCCGGCACTGAAAAACTAACGTGATCAAGACAGAAGTCATTGTAGTTCTTTGTCAGATTTTTGACTTCCAATATGTTGTCCATTATTCTTCCTCCGAATAGAATATAGTCAGAATTTCTATCAACTTCTCAAGACTGATCCCATGGGTTCTTCCGATCTCAGCTGCTTCCTGAAGGCGGTTTTCGGCGTTGCGCAGCTGTTCTTCCTGAATGATGTCTTTATTTTGAACAGCAACGAAACTGCCGCGGCCTGTAATCGTGTCGATGAAGCCGTCTCTCTGAAGGTCTTCATAAGCGCGCTGAGTGGTTATCACGCTGATATGCAGCGATTTAGCGAGAGCTCTCATAGAAGGAAGCGGATCACCAGGCTGAAGCTCGCCGCTCATGATAGCAGATTTTACCTGCGCAGTAATCTGCTCATAGATGGGTTTGCCTGACCGATTGCTGATGATAATATCCATCTTCTCCCTGCGTGCTTAATGTACTTGTACTATATATACACTGCAGTACACATAGCCGAAATGTGATAATCTGCAGCGGAAAGTCTTCTATTCTCTGCGATCATTCAGGATTATGCACATAGGATTCGGGACTGAAGACAACAGCTTCAATGTGGAATTTAAGTTAGGAGAAAATCTGGACAATATTATTTTTGTAAGCAATGAAGGCATTCCTGAGGAGATTATCGAAAGGCTGCACCAGCTCAGATCTGAAGTGCTTGAGAAGGCCAGAAATGAAATCATAAGCATGATGTCTTCTGTTTCTGAGACTCTGCATGACGCTGCAGATGTTTTAAGTGAGGATTCTGTGCTTGATGATGAACTAAACAGCATAGCTGCTGACGCGGCCGCCCTGGCAGAAAAGATCTGTGTGAATCTGGATAAGATATCCGCAGCGGAAAAGTAATCTTTTTTCAGGATAATTATTTAAACTATTTAGGTATACCTAAATTAGGATGGCAGAATCAGAGAGCTATCTTGAGAGATGTTTAGTCAGGCACTGCTCGCCTACATTAGCGAATATCAAACCGGGCAGTTTATTCACCTGTCCATCTGACGATACACTCTCTTTAGCGGCAAATGTACGTGCTTTAAATTCGATTTTAAACAGAAAAGGCATCTGCCTCAGGCTTTTGAACATCTCTTCAGGAAGAGCACTTGTATATGTTTACAGGCCGAAAATGCTGCATGATTACATTAAAAAAGAAGAGATCTGTAAGTTTCTCTGCAGTTCAGGCTATGACTGCGGAGATTTAAAGTCGGTTTTATCAAGCCTGCAGAGAAAAATTGCCGCCGAGGGAGTGCCGCATGAAATCGGGCTGTTTTTAGGCTACCCTCTGGAAGATGTTAAAGGCTTCATAGAAAACAAGGGCAGAAACTATCTCTGCCGGGGATGCTGGAAAGTCTACTGCGACAAATGCGAGGCACAGAGGATGTTTAAAGAGATCAGACTCTGCAGGCAGCTTTATTTGAGTGAGTTTGAAGAAGGCAGAAGCGCAGCAGACTTAGCAGTCTACGCAGATTAATTTCAAAGCAAGCTTTTAACTGCCTTGCGATGATGACTGTTCAATGGATGATTTTAATCTTCTGCTGAAGACCGCCAAAGGCGGAGATGCCGAGGCACAGTTTCAGGCTGCATATGCGTATGAAACGGGAGACGGTGTGGCTAAAAGTTACAAGAAAGCCCTGCACTGGTATAAGCTGGCAGCAAAACAAAATCACGTCAAAGCACAGCTCAGCATGGGATACTTTTACCACAGCGGCATGGGCGTCAGCGAAGACTATGAAGAAGCCATTGAGTGGTACAAGCTTGCTGCTGATCAGGGAGATGCCACAGCGCAGAACAATCTCGGAGTTTTATACAGACTGGGCAGAGGAGCACCTCAGAGTTATGAGGAAGCTGTGAAATGGTTTACCATGGCTGCAGAACAGGGAAGCATTGACGCTCAAACCAACTTAGGTCTGATGTATGACCGCGGTGAAGGTGTAGAACAGAACTACGAGATTGCCGCTGAGTTATACAGAAAATCTGCCGAGCAGGGATCTGCAAGAGCTCAGAATAATCTAGCCTTGATGTACGAATTCGGCGAGGGCGTCTCTAAGGATCTTGAAGAAGCTGCACGATTGTACAAGTTAGCTGCCGATCAGCATTATGCAAGCGCCAAGCTTAACCTTGAAAGGCTCTCCAAAAGTGATGAAGAATTCGATAAATCTGATAAGATTTTGAGAAGGAAGTAATAGGGATATAAATTTAGTATTATGTTTATATATCACCTTAGTGATATAGTGTGTTGATATAAAGATATTATTTGGTACACCATGAGATGTACCATCCTTTGAGGTAGCCGCATGACTATTGATTTATCATTTGCGTTACATAAGAATAATCTGCCGAAGGATTATAGGCCGCTTATTGTAAGTTATGTCAAACATGTATTGAGTGAATATTATCCTAAAATTTATCATGATTTATATGGTACAGGCGGAACCATACAAAAATCATTCACATTTTCTATTGCATTACCGAAAGCAAAGTTTCAGAGCGATAATATAGAATTAGGAAATTCTCGTTTTTGGGTGACTTTTTCATCTTCAAATGATTTTGATACGCTCTTATTATATAATGCATTTAGAAAAGATATGCAAAATCCGTATCCAATTGCAAATGGAAATTACATGGCACTTCAATATCTGAAGATAAAACCAGTTCCTAAAATCACAGAAAATACAATTACTATTCGATTTTTAAGTCCACTGGTTGTAAGAAAACACAATGCAGGTGAAGTAGATAGGTATTATATTTTTGAAGATGATGAATTCAGCGATTGTCTCAATACAATAACTGCAAATAGACTTGGAAAAAATGCATATCTTGATGTTGAACCAATATCGCCCAAAAAGACAGTTGTAACGTCATTTGGAGTTAATATTAGATCATCCTTAGGAATATATAAAATTACATCAGATCCTGATGTACTCAATGAGTTATTGCTAAGCGGTATGGGCAGCAGGCGTAGTGAAGGTTTCGGTCATTTTGAGATAGTTTCTCGGTGATATTATGGATGAAAAAGACTATTTAAAAGTGACATTGAATGGATTCCTCTTGAATGCGGGAGTAGTCGGACTTCTTAGATTATTTGAATATGCCAATGAGTATGATGAACTTGGATGTGTAGAAAATAAAGATTACATAATTGATAATCAAGATCTCTACATATCAAAAAATTTCATATTGAAACATAATCTCGCTGATTTATATGTCAGATCTATTGTATATTATTTAGGTGAAGATACTAAATTTACTCGTGTAATGTCAAAACAAGATGCCGTAAATAGATTATTTGAAGAGTATAACCCAGACGATAAAAAATGGGTTAAAAGTGTAAATGAATTATTTAAAGAATTTTCAAAGATGCTGGAAACAGATAGTTTCAAATCAGGTTATGAAATACTATCTAGTTATAATGATGTAGAAAATATAACTCTTGAAATGATTACATCGTTCAAAAAAGAAAAAGACTATGCAATCAAGAAAGATTTATATTCTGAACTATGTCGTCTTTTAGATCAGCCAAAAGTAAAAGAAGTTTTAATTTTTAAAGACATTCTATACTCCAAAATTAATATGTTTATGGGAGATGTAAGCTTTCTGAACAGATCAAATTCAAAGAAAGACATCACCCAAACATATCACAATTATTTCGTTCAACCTTTGTTGGATGATTTGTTATGTGAAAAATCTAAAACAAAGCCTTGTATAGATTGTGGAAGGCTTTCAAAAACTACAACATCCTTATCATTTATGTCGGACGTTACAGACGATACAACTCGTAAAAAATCATATTATTGGAATTGTGTAGCAGATGCATACTTGTGCCCCTTGTGTGCATTTATTTATTCATTAGTTCCACTTGGTTTTTCATATGCTGCATCTGATGCAATTTTTATAAACAGTAATATAGATGTTAAAAATCTTCAAAGTCTTTCTGAAGGGATGTTTTATCGGACCGATGAAACTGATAAGAATGTCTGGTATAAGGTATACAATAAATTTACAAATTTGGAGTTATCTGGCATACAGAAACGCATGGATAATATACAGGTGATTGTACGAGAAAATCATAAAGATTCAAAAAGATACTCATTGAATATGGTTGATAAACAGATTGTTAAAACATTATCTAGTAGTAAAAATGAATTAGATCATATCCGCAATTGGTATGTTAAAGATTCTGACGAGTTTATTAATATTTACCAATCAACCGTTGAACATATCATTAGGAGACAGAATTTATACAATTTCATTTCCAGATTGTTAAAGATCTCGTTAAGGGATGGAACAAACTCTAACTATTTATTTTCGATTTTAATAATTCAAATAAATTCACAAGGTGGTCAAAAAATGGAAACCGATACTAAGCAAGCATATATCGCTAAAAAGAAAGGCGAAGAAATGCGTGTAAGTTTAACAAGAGATGTCTCAATAACGGAGAGAGACGATAAACTAAAAGGGATAATATATCAATTTTTAAATGCAGTTTCTCTGAGTAACCGTGATGCATTTATGAATATGCTAATTCGTTCATACTCGAGCGTCGGTCAGCCTGTTCCAGACATATTTTTCTCATGTTTTGAAAGTGATGAAAAATTTAGAACGATAGGATATGCATATCTTTTAGGATTAAAATCAGATGGATATAAGAAAGCACAAGAGGGTGATGTCAGTGAATAAAAAAGGGTTAACACTTACAGTAGTGTTTGAAGCTGAAAGCGCAAATTATGGAGAAGGCATGGGAAATATCACAATGCTGAAAAAAATGAGCAGAAGTGATGGGAACATCTATTCATACATATCTCGTCAAGCTTTAAGATACAACATAGTTCAGCAAGCCGGATGGGATGATACACCTGTGAACAGCGATAAAGGTACTGTTCAATTTGATCCATCTACAACAATTGTAGACTACCCCGAAATAGATCTTTTTGGATATATGAAAACTAGAAGCAAATCTGAAGAAGATGCTGGTGGAGCAGACATACGTAGTGCTGCAGCAAGATTAAGTAATGCTATATCACTAGAACCATTCAGAAGTGATATTGATTTTATGACCAATATGGGATTAGCCAAACGTGCAGATCTACAAAATGGTATAATGCAAAGTGAAATCCATCATTCCAACTATAGTTATACAGTTTCTATAGATCTGGATCGCATTGGTGAAGACGGAAAAATATCCCTATCTCCTGAAGAAAAAGCAAAAAGAGTGTGTACACTTTTAGAAACAATTCAATTTTTATTTAGGGACATAAAAGGACGCAGAGAAAACATGGCACCTGTTTTTGTAATTGGTGGTGTTTTTGATAGAAAGACTCCCTACTTTGAAGGAAGATGTACACTCTCGAAGAATTCTCTGAATATATCTAGATTAAAAGAAGTTGTTGAATCATGTAATGATTCTAAAGAAAATACTCATGTGGGCTATTTAAACAACAGTTTTTCAAATGATGAGGAAATAGTAAAAGAGCTTAAAGCAGAATCGATAAGTGCCGTATTTTCAAAGCTTCAGGATGAAGTGAGGAGCTATTATGGTTAAAGCAATAAAACTTCACATCACTCAACAAATGCCAAATTATAGAAAGCCAGCTAGCTTTATGATCAAAGAAAGCTATCCATTGCCACCTTACTCTAGCATAATCGGTATGGTACATGCAGCATGCGGTTGGACGTCTAAAGACTCATATCATCCAATGAAAGTATCAATTCAGGGAACGTATGCATCTACGGTAAGTGATTACGCTACAAACTATGTGTTTGGAATAGCCTACGACTCCACCAGGCATCAGAAAAAAGTTGATGCAGGTGATGGTAAATATGATGGAATTAGTGTTATTCCACGAAGCTATGAACTTCTTACGGATGTAGAATTAATCATTCATATTGCACCAGAAGATGAGACAAATCTCGATACCATCGCCAATGCATTGATCAACCCACCTGTGTATCTTTCATTGGGCAGATATGAAGATCTTGCAATAATAAATGACGTATCAATTGTTGATCTGGAAAAATGTACCGAGGGCATTTTAACACATGATGAGTACATCCCAGATTCATACATTGATTTAGATGAAAATATGGATCTGGTTGGAACAATATATCGCATAAATAAGGTTTTCAAGATCACAGGAAGGGGAAAGAAAAAAACTAGATCATGGGTAGAAACAGTAAGAGTTCATCATGCGTGCAAAGATACGCTAGTGACTTCTGAAAATATGTATATAGACCAATCAAAAGATTTAGTGTTCCTTGCATAATGTGATTACATATGTTAGTGGATGACTTTCTAGCTAAAACAAATCCTGAGCAAACAATCAAGGAACATACGGATAAAATAGAGATGTGTTTTCACAAACTGATGCATTATTACGGCGAATACTTTTCAGAAAATGAAAAACATGCCATATTCGTAGCCTTAAAATATCATGATTATGGAAAAGTAAATTATAAATTTCAAAACAAACTGTTAAAAAAATTAGAAAAGCTAGCATTACACGATCAGAAGCTTGATGAATTTTATGATGATATAGAAATTCCACATGGGTATCTAAGCCCTGCTTTTTTACCACATAAATTATTGATTGATAAATTCGGCAAAGAATGGATAATAACGATCATTAATGCTATATATTATCACCATACGCGGCAAGATTATTCAAAGGGAGATATACTGAAAACTTTAGAAACAGACATATATCCAAGATTTCAAAAAGATTATGAATTGCAAAATAGCTATTTATCTAAAGTCTTCAAAAAGGGCATGTTTATTGAGTTAGATAAATGGGAAAGATATGCTGTAGTGAAAGGAATACTAAATAGATTAGATTATGTAGCTAGCTCAAACGATGATTTACCAATTGAATTGGATCCGCTTCAGAGTGGTCAAAGGTATGATGAAATTGTAGGATCAAAATTAACATCAAAGTGGAAACTTAGAGCCGTCCAAGAAGAAATGAAAAATCATTCTGATGAAAATATGATTGTTGTTGCATCTACTGGAATTGGTAAAACAGAAGCTGCTTTATTATGGGGAAAGGGATCTAAGTTATTTTACACACTGCCACTAAAAGTAGCCATAAATGCCATCTACGAACGTATACACGATTCAAGCGAAGGGTATGGATATGAAAATAGCATTCTTCTTCATTCAGACTCATTATCCCTGCTGATGCAGGAAGATACTGATGCAGACGCACTCACCAAATATCGGAGATCAAAACTTTTCTCATATCCATTAACTGTCTGTACTGTTGATCAGCTGTTCACATTCGTGTATAAATACCTTGGATGTGAAATGATTCCTGCAACCTTGAAATATTCAAAGGTTGTAATTGATGAAATTCAATCATATTCCCCAGACATTCTAGCTAAGATCTTATTTGGATTAAAGATCATAGATGATCTAGGAGGAAAGTTTGCGATAGTTACAGCTACATTTCCTCCAGTCTTGGAGTATTTGATAAAAGATAAGACAGAGATAGAATATAAGAAACCAACACCATTTTTAAGTCCATATGAAACACGTCATATGATTTCATATGCCCAAGAGGATTTTGATTATCTACAGATCTTGAAAAATAGCAACTCTAAAAAAATTTTAGTTATTTGCAATACTGTTGGTAAGGCATGTGAAGTTTTTCAAAACTTAAGGCAGAATTGTGAGAACACTCATTTGATTCATAGCAGATATCAAAAAAGGCATCGTGATATGCTAGAAACCAAAATACTCAAATTTTCAGAAGGAAATGAAAATGGCATTTGGGTTTCAACCCAAATAGTTGAAGCCAGTCTCGATATCGATTTTGATGAACTATATACTGAGATGTGTCCAGCAGATAATTTACTGCAACGTTTGGGGAGATGCTATAGAAAAAGGAATTATTCTGGAATAACTCCAAACATCCATATATTCGATACAGGAAACGGTGTTCCAAGCATATATGATCCAGAGATATACAATCTGTCCGTTGAGCATTTAAAACAATATAATAACAAATTTTTTACAGAAGAAGAAAAGCTTTCATACGTTGAGAATGTTTATTCTCATGAATCATTAAAAAATACTCAGTATTTTAAAAAATTACTCAGAGAATATAATGCTTTAGAAAAATTCGCCTTTTCAGACTTTTCAAAAGAAGAAGCCTCTAAAAAGTTTAGAGATATACTAGCAATAACGATTATTTCAGATGATCAATATCTTGAATTACTAAATAATGGCATTATTGATGAATTAAAATCAGTAATAGATAATCCACATGCAAAAACATCTGAACGACAGAAGCATCTCAATGAATTAATGCAATACACGATTTCTGTAAATCCAAATATATTTCCAGAAGGAGTGAAGCCAGATAAAGATAGTATATATTCATCAGTTAAGATCTATCGGGTGGGTGTTAAATATGATTTTGATGAGAAAGGCATTACAGGCATTGGATTAACCACTCAACCGCTTAATGAAAATTTTAGCAATCAGCTTTAAATGTGTTAAAATGGTAAACATCTCAGGTACACTGTATCAATACAGCTTCATATGTGAGCGCAAATTATGGTTATATGCTCATGGGATATCGATGGAATCGGATTATGAAAACGTCAAGATTGGAAAGATCATTGATGAAAATGCATATGGCAGAAATGTAAAACACATTCTTATCGATGAAAATGCAAATGTGGACGTACTGAAAGATAAAATTATATATGAAGTCAAAAAGAGCTCATCTGAGAAAGAAGCAGCGTTGGAGCAGATTTACTACTATCTGTATATCTTAAAGAAAAAAGGCATGAATGATCTAAATGGTGAACTTAGGATTCCAAAAGAAAATCATATAGAATCTGTATTCCTGACTGACGAAAAGTACATCGAAATAGAAGAACGGATTAGTTACATAACTCAGATTGTAGATCAAAATCTGCCTCCAAAAACTAAGACAAAAATTTGTAAGAAATGTGCATATTTTGAATTTTGTTTTGTGTGAGATGATACTTTGGAACAATCATATTATTTATTTTCTAGTGGCTCTCTTCATAGGAAAGATAATAGTCTAACACTTATCAAAAGTGATGGAAATTGTAGTGATATACCAATTGAACGCGTGTATGATCTGTATATATTTGGTGAAATGACTTACAATTCATCATTATTTTCATTTCTCGGATCAAAAAGAGTTACAGTTCACATGTTTAATTATTATGATTTTTACGTCGGTTCTTTTTGTCCAAGGGATTCAATGAATAGCGGCAATATTCTAGTTAAACAAGTAGAACATTATCTTGATTACGCTAAACGATTGGAGATTGCTAAGGAATTCATTCTTTCTGCTGCAGATAATATCTATAGAAATCTAAGATACTATGAAGAAAGAGATAAGGACTTACTGCCATACATGATTTATATTGAAGAGCTATCAAACATGATTTCAGACGTAAACTCAATAGAAGAATTGATGGGTATTGAAGGAAACATACGACAAAAATATTATGCTGCATTCAATGTGATAGTAAATCAGGAAATAAATTTTACAAAGAGAGTAAGAAATCCACCCGATAATATGATTAATACGATGATTTCATATTGCAATTCACTTTTATATACAAAAATTTTATCAGAATTGTATAAAACATATCTTGATCCAACTATTAGCTACCTTCACCAACCAGGAACTAAACGTTTTTCGTTATGCCTGGACATCTCTGAAATTTTTAAACCATTAATCGTCGACAGAATGATCTTTTCAATGTTAAATAAGAATCAGATAACTGTGGATGATTTTGATGATAACATTGGGTATTTAAGAATAAAAGAAAAAGGTGTAAAAAAGATAGTTGAGGAATTTGAAAAACGTTTACAAACAACCATAAAACATAAAACTTTGAACAGAACAGTTTCATATAAACATCTTATTAGACTTGAGGCATATAAACTAATTAAACACCTAATCGGAGAGCAAAAGTATCAGGGATTTAGGATTTGGTGGTAAAATTGTACCTTGTACTAATTTACGACATATCCCTTTCATCTGATGAAGACATGCACAAAGAAGATGCACGAGTATTGAGAACTGTTTTCAAAATATGTAAACGCTATTTAACACATATACAAAACTCAGTTTTTGAAGGTGAATTATCAGAATCCCAGTTAATGGAATTGAAACTTGAACTGAAAAGATATTTAAGACGTAATCGAGATTCATGCATCATATTTAAAGGGAGAAATGATGTCTGGATGCAAAAGGAGTTTTTGACTAAAGAACTCAATCAGACCTCTCAATTTTTGTAAATTCTGTCGATGGGTATTATGCAAAAACGTCTAAGGGTCGACAGAAAAGATTATTAACTTCCCTCATGATTGATTGAAAATCAGTGTAAAAACACTTGAGATTTACTATGAAACGACATCTCGATGTAAAAATACTACAACAATCCTCTAAAAAATGGAATATTGTTGAAAAATTGCGGGTTAGAAATCCATCTAAACTAGAATGTAAATGAAATTCTTTGGAGTCAGGGATATTTTTAGTCCTAAGTTAGAAATCCATCTAAACTAGAATGTAAATAGAAGCGTTTTGAACAAGTCGAAGAATCCGCTTAAGAGTTAGAAATCCATCTAAACTAGAATGTAAATAAACATGAACAATCTGATGGCAATGTGAGATCCAGGGTTAGAAATCCATCTAAACTAGAATGTAAATGTTCCTCAGTCATCCTATATGGATTATGTTGCTCAGGTTAGAAATCCATCTAAACTAGAATGTAAATGCAACACGGCAGTGGCGGGGTCACCCAGATTACGCACGTTAGAAATCCATCTAAACTAGAATGTAAATGCGTATACTCTGCCGGTCTGGAACTCGTAGACGCCGTTAGAAATCCATCTAAACTAGAATGTAAATACATTCGAAAATCATCAACCTTCGTCAATTGCTTATAGTTAGAAATCCATCTAAACTAGAATGTAAATCTTAAAGAAGGATACAAGTTTGCTGGATGGTATGTGGTTAGAAATCCATCTAAACTAGAATGTAAATTACTGTTGACTTAGATCAGGTTCAATGGTTCATATCAGTTAGAAATCCATCTAAACTAGAATGTAAATTTCAAAGATATGAGTAGCGTTATAATGCTCTCCGAGGTTAGAAATCCATCTAAACTAGAATGTAAATTTTTTCAGATACTCCTACAGTTGCACTAATTATGGGTGGTTAGAAATCCATCTAAACTAGAATGTAAATGAAGCAAGCTGATACTGAGTTCCGTCTTCAGCGTATAGTTAGAAATCCATCTAAACTAGAATGTAAATGGTGTAGCTTCCGTTTTGGTTGTCATTTGTTGTTACAGTTAGAAATCCATCTAAACTAGAATGTAAATGACAGCCTATCCGACAGCTCCATTCCCTCCGATAGAGTTAGAAATCCATCTAAACTAGAATGTAAATTACGGCATCCCGATCAGAAAAGACCCGAGTTACAAAGTTAGAAATCCATCTAAACTAGAATGTAAATCATTGTCGGTGTATCTCGGCTTAACGCGAACATTTTAGTTAGAAATCCATCTAAACTAGAATGTAAATACAGCCTAACCACATCAGCATCGGCATCAATGTACTGGTTAGAAATCCATCTAAACTAGAATGTAAATTGAAAAATACTTCCTAAATAGAAATTATCCCAAGTGGTTAGAAATCCATCTAAACTAGAATGTAAATGCAGTTAGCGGTGATCTTCTTGAGTTGTTGAAACTTTGTTAGAAATCCATCTAAACTAGAATGTAAATGCTCTTCTTCTTACCGAGAAAGAGTTAGATCATTAGTTAGAAATCCATCTAAACTAGAATGTAAATTCGATGAACAATAAGCGACTGAATACATGCCTATTAGTTAGAAATCCATCTAAACTAGAATGTAAATCCTTCCTGGTATGGTTATGAGCAGTCGCATGCATTGAGTTAGAAATCCATCTAAACTAGAATGTAAATTGCTCTGAGTGTTCGGACGATTCATGGAGACTGTAGAAGTTAGAAATCCATCTAAACTAGAATGTAAATACAGAAAATACTGCTTAACATGCCCTCCGTGCAGGCAGTTAGAAATCCATCTAAACTAGAATGTAAATGATGTACTGCATAAGATGCTTTGCAGTTGCTTTTGGTTAGAAATCCATCTAAACTAGAATGTAAATGACATCAATTCAATCATGTCTACAGTGTAATGTGTAGTTAGAAATCCATCTAAACTAGAATGTAAAGTATAACAATTATCAGCATAATTAGGCAGATCCATCTGATGAATGGTCATCTCTTCCAGGATATGATTGTATGCCGGCAGTTTGGATGTGACAGCCATTCTCTCACAGTTGTTTTGTGCTCTTTCGAATCATAGTACTTCTGTGCCTCTTCTTTGATAACTCTGCTTAGATCTTCCGGGCTGTCAAATCCATTTGCAGGAGTTTTTGCCTTGATGCTGTTACAGATCTCAGTAGTTCGGTGATCACCCGGACCGCTTCGGTAATATCCGTACTTTCCAGGAGGATTCTTTCAAACTGCATCTCGCTCCTGTTGACTATTAGCGTGGACTCTGATCTAGCTATTCTTTGGCCTGCGAGTTGTCTAACAACGGCTCCACTTCCTGGATTGTTTTAGTGAGATCTTTCAGAGGCCATTAGTCAACTGTCATTCTACCACTAATACGGTGTAGAGGTTCTCACTCTGCAATGGAGTCAAAGATGCAAATACCCAGTATTTGATGGGAAAAAAGTGCTTGTACAAACAAGTGCAAATCTGCTTTGATGAGATCTCTGCAGATTCATCAGATCATTCTTCTAATGGCTGCTCCTCATCACTCTCTTTTTTTGACTTTCGTGCAGTCTTGCCTGTATTCACATTCTTCTATGCTGTCCGCATAATCTTTAAATTCCTCCATGGAAAAAAATCCAAGTCTTTCCAGTATGAGTGTGACTTCCTCATCTGGTACATCATAAGAGACGCCGTCAACAAATCGTCTCCCAGGATCCTGATCTTTTTGTAATTCTATATTCATTTCACCACCACCGCTTCGATAACAGGCAATATGCCATCTCTAATTACTTTCGTTATTATATATTTCGTGCCGCGTTTCATCAGAAATTCATATTCTTCGCTGCCATATTCTCCACCGAACTCTCTGACATACATTCCCACACCTTTGCCAGCTGGCACTCGGAGTACTAACATGGCAGGGTGTTTGACGCGTTCATTCGACAGTGCAAAATCAACAGCTACACCATGGTTAATTGATGTTGAGTTGAATGCTTTTCTGATTTTTATTTTAAACAGTAATGAAATTATAGTCTGTTGTACCAAACATCTCAATACCATCCACTCCGCGATATAACGTAATGATCTCATGCAGGATCGTATCTTCAATTTTTTTGTCTCACTTAACTTAACCTCGGATTTGAGCAGTTTGGCCTGCAGATCCTTTAGAGATGCCACTAGAGTCCATATGTCCGCTGCAGTGGAATGATCTACAGCAGGATCAGAGGAGTTGCCGTTTCCATCTCGGTGCTTTCTGTCTGTCGGGTGGCAGTACGAAATATCCTGATGTTTGTGCTCCTTGGCAGGTATGACTTCTCAAATGCCAGTATTGGTTACTTTGGGCAATCTCTCCGAAAACTGCATGAATATCAAAAATGCTTATCGGTTCGTTAGTCAGCTCCTGCAGTTTCAGAGTTCCAGAGATTTTAAGCTCTCCGTTTTTCCATTTAACATTTAAACCGATTTGCAGCGCTTTTCATGCATTGTCTAGATTACCACTAAGCAGCTACTTATCTCCAGTTCATCTGCATCTTCTATTTTTAATTGCTACTTTTAGGTCTATTTGGCTGATTAGATCTATTCTTTACATTCTAGTTTAGATGGATTTCTAACCACTGTGAAAGTAGTATCAACAAAAGGAGATCAATATTTACATTCTAGTTTAGATGGAT
>OIXH01002827.1_pt1 | contig 16533 bp, 12 predicted proteins | sample 1587741 | NCBI WGS metagenome assembly OIXH01 (sample SAMEA3888916, study PRJEB22519) | human gut metagenome | biome: human gut; feature: human-associated habitat; material: faeces | place: Denmark | collected 2011 | reverse complement strand
TATGAGGAAAAATCAACCAGAGAGAAGGAATTTCCCGGCATGATCATTCTCGGCATCGACCCGGCGATCCGGACCACCGGCTACGGCGTGATCCGGGCGGACAACCCGGCAAGCTTCACCATTCTCGACTGCGGCGTCATCGCCAATTCCGCCCGGCTGCCGCATACAGAGTGTCTGCGGCGCCTCGCCGGAGGCATCCGGGAACTGGTCGAAACCTTTCATCCCGACTGCGCTTCAATCGAGGAACCGTTTCTGGGGAAAAACGCCTCGACCGCGATCATCCTCGGCATGGCGCGCGGCGCGATCCTGACCGCTCTCGCGGAAAAACAGATCCCCGTCTACGCCTACTCCCCCCGGTCCGCCAAGCGTTCGGCCGTCGGCAACGGCGGCGCCACCAAAGAGCAGGTCGCCCGGATCATGGCGGTCGAACTCGGCATCGAAATCGAGGAGATTCCGCTGGACTCGACCGACGCCATCGCGCTGGCGGTCTGCCACGCCCAGCTGGCGCTCCGCCCCGCGCTCGCCGAAAAGATGGGTAAACCGCTGTAACCCCATGGCGAGCGACTTCCACACCCATTCGGCACCGCCTCCCGGCATCGCCGCCCTGGTCTCGACCGGACTGGATCAGCTCGGGCGCTTCCCGCTCGAATCGATGGAGTTCCATCCGTGGCGTCTCCCGCCGCAGCCCGTGGAGCTGCCCCGCGAATTCGCCGCCGGACTGGAACAGGCCGCCGCCCTCGGCGAAATCGGCCTCGACCGGCTGCGCGGCCCCGCGTTTCCGGTTCAGCAGCAGATGCTCGACCGGTTGCTCCGCCTCGCCGCGGAACAGGAGAAACCGGTGGTGTTCCACTGCGTCCGGGCGACGGCGGAACTGCTCGCCGCCGTCAAACCCTACCCCCGCATGCGGAAACTGCTCCACGGATTCCGCGGCTCGCCGGAACTCTTTGAGGAGTTCCGGAAGCATGGATTTTACCTTTCGCTCGGCGCGGCGGCGCTCGAACGCGCCCCGCTCCTCGACCACCTCCGCCGGACCGGATTCGACCGGGTCGGCTTCGAAACCGACGACCGCCCCGAACCGGTCGAGCAGCTGATCGAACGCGCCGCCGGAGTGCTCGGCTGTCCAGCGGAACGACTGACCGCCGCCACCGACGCCAATTTCAGGGAGTTTCTACAGCGATGAATGAGTCTGAAAACCTGTCCCGTTTCGAACGCACCCGCCTCCTGCTCGGAAAAGAGAAGCTGGAGCGGTTCCGCCGCGCCCACGTGCTGGTGCTCGGCGTCGGCGGCGTCGGCGCCTACGCCGCCGAACAATCGGCACCCTCACCCTCGTCGACGGCGACCGCTTCGAACTCACCAACTGCAACCGCCAGCTCCCCGCGCTCACGTCGACCCTCGGCCGCCCCAAGGCGGAGGTGGTCGCCGAACGAATGCGCGAAATCAATCCCGCCGGAACCTTCCTCCCCCGGGTGGAGTTCCTCCAGGGCGACGGCATCGACCGCCTGCTCGAAACCCGCTTCGATTTCGCGGTCGACGCGATCGATTCGCTGACCCCGAAGGTGGAGTTCCTCCTCGGCTGCCTCCGCCGCAATATCCCGGTGGTGAGTTCCATGGGCTCGGGCGGCAAGGTCGATCCCTCTCTGATTCAGGTGGCGGATATTTCGAAAACCCACGGCTGCGCCCTCGCCCGCGCTGTCCGCACCCGGCTCCGCGCCGCCGGCGTCACCCGCGGCATCCGCACCGTTTTTTCCCCGGAAGCCGTTCCCCCGGAAGCGGTGCTCGCCTGGAAGGACGAAGCGGGCCACCACCACTCCACCGTCGGCACCGTCTCCTATCTGCCCGCCATCTTCGGCTGCGTCTGCGCCTCGGTCGTGCTCCGGGCGCTCTGAACCGGCGCGTGCCTCGCAGAGGTTGTTCCGGCGGAAAACACGGGGTCCCCGCCGGGTGTGGGAAGCTGTGAGGGAACACGAGTTGTCTGCCGGGGGCATGTGAGGAAACGCGGCTGCCCGCCGGGGGCATGTGAGAAAACACGAGTTACCCACAGGGCGCGCTCCGACTCCGACGAGTTGGATGACCCATTCTCGTCGAAGCGCGCCCGGTGAATAACTCTGCCCGTGGGAAGTGACGAGAATTCGACGGAAACGAGGGACGAAGGGATTTTATTTCCCCGTGAGCAGAAAGCGGCGGAACGCCCGGAAGGCGGAGGGGAGCGAGATGCGTTCCTCCAGCTCCTCCCGCGTCACCCATTGATATCCGGCAGGCGGCTGCGGAAGTTCGACAAGATACCCCTGCATCTCCCACTCCAGATGGGTGAATACATGCCGGGCCGAAAGCACCCGCCGCACCGGCGTCTCCGGCGGAATCCCCAGCTCCGCCTGGCGGGAAGGTTCGAACGCACCTGCCAGCGAAGGGAACTCCCACAATCCGGCGAGCAGCCCCTCCGGCGGACGTTTCCGGAGTGCGACACGCTCCCCGCAGCACAGCAGAAACACACTGCGCAGCTCAACCCGGCGCGGCTTCTTCGGCGCCCGCACGGGAATCTCCGCCGCCGTCCCGGCCAGCCGCCCTTCGCACAGCTCCGCCAGCGGGCAGAGAGAACACTTCGGCGCCCCGTTCGGCAGACAGACCACCGCCCCCAACTCCATCAGGCTCTGGGTGAAATCACCGCAGCGTCCGGCGGGATAGACGGCGCGGAGCCTTTCGGTGATCTCCTTCCGGAAACGCGGCTGCGCAACCTCTCCGGTGTATCCGGTGAGCCGGGCGGCGACGCGGAGCACGTTGCCGTCCACCGCAGGCTCCGGCAAACCGAACGAGATCGAGGCGATCGCCCCGGCGGTGTACTCCCCGATGCCGGGCAGGCCGCGAAGCTCCTCCGCCGAGGCGGGGAAGCGCCCGCCGTACTCCGCCAGAAGAATCCGTGCGCACCGGGCGAGATTGCGGACCCGGCTGTAGTAGCCGAGCCCCTCCCAGAGCTTGAGCAGCTGTTCCTCCGGCGCGGCGGCGAGCGCCTCGAGATCGGGCAGCGCGGCGAGAAACCGTTCGAAGTAGGGCTTCGCCGCCTCCACCCGGGTCTGCTGAAGCATGATCTCCGAAATCCACACCCGGTAGGGGGAGGAGTCCTCCCGCCACGGCAGAATCCTGGCGTTCCGGTCATACCAGTCCAGCAGTCCGGGAACGATCGCGGCAAAATCGAGCTCCGTCATCCCCCTCCCCGACTCCTCCGCGCCCTCCGGCACCGGACTCACGCCTCCGCCGCCGGCACCGGCTTCTTGACGAAATAGACCGGCAGCGGCGGGAAACCGTTGAACTCCACCGAACAGTAGCTGGAGGTGTACGCACCGCAGCTCAGCCAGTAGATGCGATCCCCCGGCTTGATGTAGGCCGGAACCGGGTTGCGGAAATATTCGTACATGATATCCTGGCTGTCGCAGGTCGGCCCGGCGATGATGAAGTCCTCGCACGGTTCACCGCGGGCTTCGCAGTAGAGCGGATACTTGATGCTCTCATCCCAGGTCTCGATCAGCCCGTTGAACTTACCGGTGTCGATGTAGAGCCATTTGTCGACCCCCATGCTCGACTTCTGACTGATGAGAACCACTTCGCTGACCAGCACGCCGCATTCGCCGACAAGGGAACGGCCAGGCTCCAGAATGATCTCCGGGAAGTCGTCGCCGAAGTCCTCCTCCAGATACCGGGTGATCTCCTCGGAGTAGACCGTCATCTCGTTGGTCTTGGAGATGTAGTTGGCCGGGAAACCGCCGCCCATGTTGATCAAGCTGAGCTTGACCCCCTCGCCGGCCAGATAGTCGAAGATGTACCGCACCTTGGCGATAGCGGAATCCCAGGCGCCGATGTCGCGCTGCTGCGAACCGACATGGAAGCTGATTCCGCAGGGTTCGAGGTTGAGCTCCCGGGCCAGCAGCACCAGGTCGATCGCCATATCCGGGTGGCAGCCGAATTTACGCGAAAGCGGCCAGTCCGCGGTTTCACTGCCTTCGGTGAGAATCCGGCAGAAAACCCGCGCACCGGGCGCCTCCTTGGCGATGTTGCGCAGATCCCCCTCGCTGTCCGTGGCGAAGAGGCGGACCCCCTTCTCGTAAAAATAGCGGATGTCCGCCGCCTTCTTGATGGTGTTGCCGAAGCTGATCCGGTCGGGCGTAATGCCCAGCGCCAGCACCCGGTCCAGCTCATACCGGGAGGCGATGTCGAAGCAGGAACCGAGGTCGCGGAGCAGTTCCAGCACCTCTACCGCCGGGTTCGCCTTGACGGCGTAGTAGATTTTGGCGAAGGGGAAGTGATGGAGCAACTCCTCATATTTCCGGCGCACGATATCAAGATTGACCACCAGAAAGGGTGTGGGATGCTGATTGGCCTCCTGTTTGATGGCCAGCCAGTCCTCTTTGGTGTAGTAGTCCAGAACGTCAATCCGCATTGTTTTTTTCGACCTTTCGTACACTCGAACGTTCTTGTTTCTCAATGACCGGAGCCTTCCGTTTATTTCCCGTGGAAGCGCCCTGGCCCTGGGATTTTTTCCAGGCCCTGGGATACCCCAACCGTACCCTATCGTGACCCTGAACAGACCCAAACCGCACCCAAAATTCCCGAAAAAAACCGGCCATCGGACGGCGATCCGTCAAAAAATCCCCCCGGAACACTTCTAATTATAGCAAATTTTCCTCTTGCGTAAATCGAAATTTCATATTATTATATAGTAAAATCATACGTTGTGTGCACCTCCTCCCGGCCCCCATTCCCGGCCCGGAGCCCGCGCCCATCCAAGGAGGGACCCCCATGGGCGTATACCTGCCCGTATCCTTCGACCCATCCGACCCCCTTTTCGTCCGCTGCCTTGGCATCGAGGACGACCCTGCTCAGGCCCGCTGGGGCCCCGGATACCGGGATTACTACATTCTCCACTACGTTCTGGGCGGGAAAGGCTACTTCAACGACGCCCCCGTCTCCGTGGACCAGGGCTTTTTTATCTCCAGCCACCAGTTGCAGGAGTACCACTCCGACACTGAAAAGCCCTGGAACTACTTCTGGATCATCTTCTCCGAAGCCTTTGCACAAAAATACGTCCTGCCCATCCTGAAGCCCGACGACCGCCACATTTTCTCCTACAACTTCCGGGGCAAGCTGCAAAATTTGTGGTTAAACGTTTTACAATCCCGTTCCTGCCTGTCCCATACGGAGGCTTTGAGCCTTTTGTTCCACCTGATCTCCCTCCACGAATCCGCCGGGGAGCCCGGCCCGGGAAGCCCGCCCCTCCAGCATGTAAAGGACGCCAAGTCCTATATTGAGTATAATTTCGACAAAAAAATCTCCGTAGGAGACGTAGCCGCTGCCGTCCACGTAGACGAACGCTACCTCTACAACCTGTTCATCAAATACGAGGGCGTCTCCCCCAAGGAGTACATCAACCGCCAGCGCTACGCCATGGCCTGCCGCCTCCTGACCGGCACCGCCCTGACCGTCAGCGAGATCGCCTACGCCACCGGCTTTGCCGACGTCTGCACCTTTTCCCGGTTCTTCGCCAAGGGCATGGGGATGTCCCCCACAAAATACCGGCTGGCCTTCGCCTGATGCGCCTTTACAAATCCCACTTCGTCTGCTACAATACGAAAAGAGGCCCGAGCCAACAGCCCGGACCTCCCGTCCTTCAACCCAGCAACCGCTCCCCCGGCCTATCCTTGCGGATTTGGAGAGGGATTCGCTTCTTCCCGGGACAAGGCAAAAGCGCTTCGCCGGCCCGCCGCAGAATCAGCAATTTTGGTCTGTAATATTTTCGTTATTTTCCGATATTCAGCGCAAAATCACTGCCAGAAAATTGTCATAATCCCAGATACCATCGGCTTCACACGACTTTTCCAGCTATTCACCCCGCCAAAACTCCAAAGCGAGAAATATGCAATTTCAGTCCATTTCAGACACCCAGATTCCGGACCGGAATCCGCCTGCAAATCCCCTACACCAGCGGCCGGACCGCTTCGTAGACCTGCCGGTAGCGCCGGTATATCTCCTGATAGGCGGCGTGGAGGTCCGCCCGGGGCCGGAACCCCCCGATCTCCCGGACCATGCGGGACCTGGCCCCGGCCAGGTCCGAAAAGCAGCCCACGGCCACCCCGGTCAGCATGGCGGAGCCCACCGTTCCGGTGTCTGCGGTTTCCAGGGCCGTAAGCTCCCGGTTCAGGACGTCGGCCTTCATCTGCATCCACTCCCGGGACCGGGCCCCTCCGCCGGTGGCGCTGAGCCTCTGAAAATGTACGCCAGCAGCGGCCAGACGTTCCGTATTCAAAAGCATTTCGTAGACAACACCCTCCATGCAGCCGCGGTAGAGGTCCGCCGCAGTGGTCTCCGTGGTCAGGCCCAGAATGGCCCCCCTGGAGCCGGTGTCCATATACGGCGTGGCGGCCCCGGTAAAATGGGGCAGCACCAGGAGCCCCGTGGGGCTCACGGACCGGCTCTCCAGCAGCTGGTTGACGGAGACGCCCAGTTTCGCCGCTTCCTCCTGCTCCTTTTTGGCCAGGGTGTCCGCGCACCACTGGATCAGCGCGCCGCCGGTGTAGGAAAAGGCGTAGCAGACGTACTTCCCGGGGAGGACATAGGGCACCGCCGCATAGTTTCCCCGGGCCAGGGCCGCCAGATCGGGCAGGCCGTCGCAGATGGGAGTGATGCACTCCACGGTGCCCGCGCCGTCGGCGGCCATGTCGGAGGAAAATCCCCCGGCCCCCACCGCCGCCGCCACCTGGTCGTGGCTGATGCAGACGATCTGCGTATCCGGAGACAGCCCCACGTCAGCCGTCAGCCCCCCCGCCGCCGTGCCGGGAGCCGCGGTCCGGGACATGAGGGACAGCTCCACCCCCGCCGCGTCGAAGATTTCCCGGCTCCATTGGAGCTTCCGGATGTCAAACCCCATGGTCCGGGCCGCCAGGGAGTGGTCGATGACCCGCTGTCCGGTCAGATGGAAGACCACGAAATCCTCCACCAGGAAGATGTGCCGGGTCCTGGCGTAAACCTCCGGCTCGTGGGCCTTTATCCACATGATTTTGGGGAGGGAGTACATTTCATGGGGCCTGGTGCCGGAGATTTCAATGAGCCGTTCTTCCCCCAGCTGCCGGGTCAGCCGGGCGCACTCCTCTGCGCCCCGGGGATCGGTATAGAGCATGGCGGGGCGCAGAGGGGCCCCCGCCTGGTCGGTGAGGATGCAGGTCTCCCCAAAGCTGGTGACGCCGATGCCCGCAATTTCCCGGTGCTCCTCGGCCGCCGCCCGGAGGACGGAGAAAACGCCCTCCAGGATGCCGTTGGCATCGATTTCGTGGGCCCCCGCTTTCCGGGAGGCCGGGTAACCGCAATAATACCGCGCCAGCTGCCTGCCGGTATGGTTGAATACCGTGAGCTTGCAGCCGGTGGTTCCGATGTCCAGTCCGGCGATCTTCATGTCAGTCGATCTCCACCCAGTCGTAGCCCAGATAGGTGGTGAAGGCTTCCTTCAGCACCGCCTTCATATGGCCAACGCCCACACAGGTGTGGTGCTTGAAGCCGCCCTTGGCCAGCCTGATGAGCTTTTCCTCCAGGTCCGGCAGCCGGCACACCCCGGCGCAGCCGAAGTAGCCGTCCTCGATGGGGTCGGCGGTGAACTCCCCCTGACTGGCGTAAATCTTCACCCTGCCGTCTACGGTGAGGCAGTTGGAGATGGTGGTTTTCATGGGCCGGATGCGGCCTTCGTTGGTGCCCCAGCCGGAGCCGGGATCGGTTTTGTCGAACATCTTGTGGCTGGTAACGGCGCCCTTCCGGGTCATAAGGCTCTGGGCCGTGGAGCCGCAGTGGAACAGGATGACCTTGTCCTCCGCGTCGCCGTAGTTGTTGTTCCAGTCCAGCACTGCCGTGGGCTCCTCCGAAGCCAGGGTCATGGCCCGCATGGAGATGGCCGAGGTCAGGTCGATCTCGCAGCTGGCCACGATGCCCCGGTCGTTGAGCTCGCTGAGGAGGACGCAGGGACACACCCGCAGAATCTGCTCCATCTCGTTCCAGCACCGGATGGCCACGGCGTCCAGGTGGTACTCCGCGATATATTGGTCGATGACCACGCTGATTTTGGCGTGGGTCCGCTTCTTCTCCGGAGGGACCCGGCTGAAATCCGCGTAGCGCTCCAGGACGGCCAGCCTGGCCAGGACCTCCGGGGCGTCGTCGGCCAGGCGCTCCACCCGGAAGATCAGCTCGGAAAGGTCCAGGCTTTCCACAGTGATGCCGTTTTTCTGCAGACCGATCTCGTCGAAGCGGGTGGTCTTGAAGGCGGTGGTCCGGGCGCCGATGCAGCCGATGGTGAACCGCTTCATGCCGTTGACCACCCGGCAGATGGCGGCGAAATCCCGGAGATTTTCCTGGAATTTCGGGGAAAGGGGGTGGACCACGTGGGGCTTCAGGACCGTAAAGGGCACCTGATACTGGGTGAACACGTCGGTGACGGAGAACTTCCCGCAGAAGGCGTCCCGGCGGTGGGCGAAGTCCATTTTGCCGATCTCGTCGGGGTACGCCTGCATGAGGATGGGCACGCCGGCGTCCTGCAAGGCGGTGATGGCCCCGTTTTCGTCGGCGAAAATGGGCATGGAGAAGATCACGCCGTCAAATTCGCCCCGGTGCTCCTGGAGCCACCGGGCGTAGAGCCGCCCCTCGTCCCGGGTCTCGATGCCGCCGTACCGGGTCAGGGAGGGGTCCATGGCGATATAGCCGTATCCGCCGTCGGTCAGGGCCCTGATCATCTCCTCCCGGGCGGCGGAGATCAGCTCCCCAGGCATGAATCCCCGGTTGCAAAAGGCCAGGGCAAAGGTCATTTTCTTCTTTTCCATAAGCTCATCCTTTCTGGTAAAACACCTGCATGGCGGCGTCTGCGTCCCGGGCCATGGCGGTCTGGGCGGCCAGGGCCACTTCGTGGAAAAAGGCGGCGCTGGCTGCACATTCCCTTGCTGCGGCCGCACCGGCTTTGGCCATGTAGGAGTAGTAGTTGATCTTCCGGATGCCGTTTTCCATGGCCCGGCGGTAGTCCTCCGGGGAGACCCCGCTGCCGCCGTGCATGACCAGGGGAAGGCCGGTCCTCTCCCGGATGACCGCCACCCGGTCCAGGTCCAGCCGGGGCTTTTCCTTATAGATGCCGTGGGCCGTGCCGAAGCTGGGGGCCAGGGCGTCGATGCCGGTATCCCGCACGAACCGGGCCGCCAGGTCCGGGTCGGTGTAGACCGGGCCCCCGGCGGCTTCCCCGCCGCCCTCCCGGGAGGCCAGCTGGCCGATCTCCGCCTCCACTCCGGCCCCGTAGGGAGCCGCCATGGCCACGGCCCGGAGGGTATTGGCCACGTTTTCTTCGTAGGGCAGCAGGCTGCCGTCGTACATCACCCCGGTAAATCCCAGGGCAAGGGCTTTTTCCATGTACGCCAGGGTCTCGCAGTGGTCCAGATGGACGCACACTGGGACCCTGGCCCGCTGGGCGGACAGCACCATGACCGGACCGATGACCTCCAGGGGAGCGGCCTCCTCATGAAGCTCCGCGTGGCTGAGGATCACCGGGACCCGGCGCTTTTCGGCGGTGTCCAGCACCGCGCGGATACATTCCAGGTTGGGGGTGTTGAAAGCGCCGATGGCATAGCCCCCCGCCTCGGCCATTTTAAGGATTTCCTTTAAGGTAACAAGCATTCAGTCTCCCTCCATCATCCGGATCGTCACGGCGTAGGTCTTCCGCTCCCCGGGCTTTAAAAATTTCAGCCGTCCCTGCTCCCGGAGGGCGCTGCGGCCGTCGGGGTAGGCGTTGCCGCACTCCAGGCCCAGGACGTAGTCCCGGACGCCCATCATCTTCCACTCCACGAAGCAGTCCAGGTCCCGGGGGTCGTACTCCATGGAAAGCCCCAGCCGGTACTTGGGCTGGTAGATGGAGGCGTAGCCCCGCTCCCCCATCCGGTGGTAGTAGCAGCGCTCCTGGTACCCGGCGGTGGGGGGCTCCATCCGCATCCAGCCGGCCAGGCCCTCCGCCGCGTGGGCGTTCCGGGGGACGACCTCCCGGGAGGCGATCTCCACCACGCTGTCCTGGTCCAGAAGGGGGTAGCCCATGTTCATGTGGTACAGAATGGAGACCGGCTCCTCCCGGTCCCCGGTGTTTTCCACGGTGTCCGAAAAGGTGAACTCGTTTTTCCCGATGGGGAAAACGTAGGTCCGGCTGAGCCGCAGCTTTCTGCCGAAAATCACCTCGTCGGAGGTGGAGGTTTTGATGATCAGCCGCCCGTCTTCCTCGTACCAGGTCGCCCGGTCCGCCGGGGTGTTGGCGATGGAGCCGTGAAGGCCCAGGACCTCCCCCTGATCCGTACAGGGCGTCCCCACGTTTTCCAGGCCGCAGGTGGTGAGGAAGCCCGCCGTAAAGGTTTTCAGCCACCCGTCCCCCGCAGGCTCATAGTAGGCCGGAGCTGCGTATCCGCAGGGGGAAACGTACCCCAGGTTCACGCCCTTGAAGCGGAGCCGGGAGATGTCCCCGTTGCGGTCCAGGCTGATAACGGCTTCCAGTCCGCCGCCGTTGGTCACTTCCAGCAGCCGAAGGCCGTCGCCCTTCCCGCCCACCAGCCGGTGCTCCTCCACGCCGAAAAGCTGGGAGGAGTGTCCGATGTACTCGTTCAAAAGAATCCCTCCTGTTCCCTTTCAGCATACCCCATGCCGGGCCCTGCCGATAGAGAATTGCGGCCGGGAAACTGTAAAATCTTCCGTTTTTTGCTCAAATTTACACATAAGAGGTGTTTGCCATGCGGCTGTCCTACGACCGTTCGGAGCTTTTGGAGCTGATGAAGGATTTCCACCTGCTCACCGGCATCCGGATCGTGCTGTTCGACCCGAACTTTACCGCGCTGCTCTCCTATCCCCCCGAGGACTGCGCCTTCTGCCGGGGGATGAAGGGCTCCCCGGCCACCCGCCGTCTCTGCGAAAAAAGCGACCGGGCCTCCTTCCAGCGGTGCAAGCAGGAGAACCGGCTGATCCTGTCCCGGTGCCACGCCGGGCTGGTGGAGGCCGCCGCGCCCCTCTGCGACCGGGGCAGCGTCATCGGCTACATGATGTTCGGCCAGATCACCGATTCCCCGGAAAGTGCCCTTCCGGACATCTCCTTCAAAACGCCGGAGCAGATCCGGGCGGCGGCCAAGATCATGGAAGCCTGCGCCGTCTATGTCCTGCTGAAGAAGGCGGTGAGCCTTCAGCGCAGCGGCTTCCGGGAACGGATGGAGGGCTATCTCCGGGGGCACCTGGCGGAGGACCTGTCCGTTTCGGCCCTGACCACGGCCTTCGGCATGGGCAAAACCGCCCTGTACCAGACCTTTTCCGACCAGTTCGGCTGCACGGTGGCCGAGTACGTCCGCAGCCTGCGCATAGAGGAGGCCAAACGGCTCCTCCGGGAAACGGACCGCCCCATCACCCGGATCGCCGGGGACGTGGGCTTCGGGGACTACAATTATTTCTGCCGCTGCATGAAAAAAAGCCTCGGCATGTCCGCGCGGACGTACCGAGAGAGGCAGCGGGGGTGAATTTCTGACAGCAAAACCCGGTCCCCCAGCGCAGACGGGGGACCGGGCTTTATCATGCCGCTTATTTTCTCTTTTTCTTCCTGCCCATCGCCGCTGCGCCGCAGCTGACGGACAGCAGCGCGATCCACAGGGACATCCTGCCGGCGCTGCCGGTCTTGGGCGGCGCGACGATGTCGGTATCGTCGGACTGACCGGGCTGACCGGTAGGCTCGGTCACAGAACCGGCTGCGGGAATCTCAACGGCGGCTTTCTGGTATCCGCAGACTGAGCACTCCTCATGCCTGGAGCCATTTTCGGCTGCCGTCGCTTCCTTGTCAACGACCCACCGGAAGGTGTGGGCCGCTGCATCCGATTTGTCACCGCAGGCGCACTGATGCCAGTGGCTGGCTTCGTCATACTTCCACGCACTGCCGTAGCGGTGGGTATGGGATACGGCGGCCAGGACCTCGAAGTCCGTTCCGCAGGAACCGTCGCTGTAAACAACGGTCAGCGTATGCCTGCCGACTGCAAGCGCGGCAAGATAATCGCGGTTCAGCGCGATCACCGTGGAGCCGGAAGCGGCGGTATACTGGTCCTCTGCAAGGAGCACGCCGTCCACCTCAACGCCGGTAAACCTGGAGAAATCGCCGTTTGCAGCGAACCGCAGCGCGCCGTCTCCCGGGGTCCAGATGCCGTTTGCGCCCTCGATGATCCGGTATTCCGGTTCCTGCTGCGATGTCGGTGCAATGGTTTTCACCGCCATAACCAGCAGGCCGTCCTGCGTCTTCCGCAGGTTTGCTGCCGCCACCGCGGAACCATTGACCGTGACGGTGCAGTCGTCCGCAAAGGCGTAGCCGTCTTTGGCTTTCAGCTCAAGGGAGTACACATAGCGTTTGCCGTCTTCGAACCGGGTGATTCTTTCCATGGAGGTGCTGTACCGGCTCTCATCGGAGTACCAGAAGGCCGCCGGACTGCCGTTTTCCATTTCCTCCCAGCATTCGTATGCGATCTCGTAGGACTCCGCGTTGTCCGGGAAAGAGGGCGCGGCCGATTTTTCGGGAGCCTCTCCCGGCGCATAATCGAATTTGACGTTCTCGATGATAACCTCACGGATGAGCGTCTCGGCGGAGGCAGCCGCGAATCTTACGGGAGCCGCGCCCAGCTGGCGGTGGTGCTCATCCGCGCCGGTCTCCGCCATGCCCTGGCCCAGAACGAGCTGACCGGCCAGCTCCAGGGCCGTGTTCCCGGCGAAGCCGGTGTCCAGGATGGTGACGCCGCCGGTGAAGGAGGCGGTATCCGTATCATAAGGCATCCGCACTAAGAGCCCTACGTCGTTGTAATCCTCATCCTTCGGCAAAACCATGGGCGTATATCCGCCCCAATCCCAAGCGGCATCCAGGGTGCCGCCGCTGACGGTGAGGGTCCGCACATCCACGGCGGGGAGACCATAGAGGTCGCCGCTATACGGGTTCCTGCGCACCGGCTCCCGGACGGTGAGGGAGCCGCCGGACAGGACCAGCTCCTTGGCGCTGGTCTGCTGGGTCTCCACGGAGCCGCCGGAGATGCTGATCTTTTGGGCTCCATTTAACCGGCCCTGATTCACAACGCTGCCGCCGGTGACGGTGAACAGGCCCTGGTTCTCGGCAGCGCCGTAGGTGGCCATATAGATGCTGCCGTTTTTGGTTTCCAGAGTGCCGCCGCTGACGGTGATGTTTCCGGCATTGGCGGTGACGGTTCCGGAGCTGATTTCCACGTCAACGGCGTTGCCGGGATTGCCGAAATCGTCCGGCGTCCGGGTGCTTATGGCGGTGAGACTGCCGCCGTCCAGCCGGATGCCGCCGCCGGAAATATACGCGCCGTAAGCGCCCTCGGCCTCGACCCTGCCCTGGCCGGAAACGGACAGATCGCCCACGGAAATATACAGGCCGTTGGACAGGACTCCTCCGTCTGCCATTTCCTTCACGCTCCGGGCCAGCAGCCTGCCGTCGCCGGAGACCGTGACGCTGCCCCGATACAGATACACGCCCCGGGAGAACACCGGCCTTTTTCCGCCGTCCTCTTCCCGCTCATAGGCTTCTCCGGCAATGGCCGTGAGGGTGCCGCCGGTGACCAGCAGCGCCTTATTCTTTGTATCGCTGTCCATATTGACGCCCACGGAGAGGCAGGTGCCGTCGGACTCCACCGAGCCGCCCCGGACTGTCACCTGGCCGCCCCTGACGGTGAAGTTGCCGTCAACGCGGATGCCCGAGGAATAGACCCAGCCGTCGCCCGTATTCCTGACGCTGCCGGCCGCGACATCCAGGGTGCCCGTGCCGCCCTGGATGGTGAGGCTGCCCGCCGCGTCCAGTGCGTTGATGAAGGTCTGGCTCTTGTAGTCGCCGTTTTTCTCCAGGGTCACGTCGCCGCTCTGAATGGCGTTGGCGCTGTCGTCGGCCAGGACGATGGTGGAGCCGGCAGGCAGCTTCACAGCCGTGGCGGCGGTGGTGGTGAAGTCCACGCCCCGGAGGGTCAGCGTCCTGGAGCCGTCGTCCCAGGTGGAGTCCGCCGCCCCGTCGGTCCTGAAGGCATTGAGGAGTTCTATGGCCGCCGTGCCGCCGCCGACGGTGAAATCCGCCGTCTCTGCGGAGGCTTCCGCCGCAAAGGCCGGAAGCGGCGTCAGCGCCATGCACAAAGTGAGCAGCGCTGTCAGCAGCTTGGTTTTTATGGAGGTTCGTTTCATCGGTTGCTCCTTTCTGCGGCTGCCGCCGCAATAAACGCGCTTTCGGTTTTTCCCTACAGCCGCCCATAGGCTGGGGATTCCGCAACGACATTATACCATAGATTCCGGGGCCGTTTCCGGGAGTTTCCAAAGTGTCAATTGACAGTTTTGGAATTTTTTGGCAGAATCCTCTTTCCATCGGCGGGGAAATCCGCTATAATGTGGAGTAAGAACCCGATGGGAGCGATGCCGATGAACTTCTCGGAACAATTAAACGAATACATTTCCCGACTTTCCTGCACGGCCAGGGACCTTTGCAGCCTGTCCGGCATTTCTCCGGCGTCCCTCAGCCGGTACCGAAACGGCGAGCGTGTGCCGGAGCTGGGGACCACAGCCCTGGAAGGACTGTGCAGCGCCCTGGCGCAGATCGCCGCGGAAAAGGGCGTGCCGGGGATCACCGCCGACTCCGTAAAAGCCTCCTTTGCGGACTGCGCCGACTTTGTATCCGCCGACAAAGAGCTGCTGCGGAAAAATTTCAACACGCTGCTTGCCGCGCTCAACGTCAACCTGACCCAGTTGTGCCAGTACACGAATTATGACGCCTCCGCCATTTTCCGCATCCGCAACGGCTCGCGGAAGCCCGGCAGCGCCGAGCAGTTCGCCGCCGCAGTCGCCTCCTTCGTGGCGCGGGAGATGCAGACGCCGCCGGAAATTGCCGCCGTTGCCGGGCTTATCGGCTGCGCCCCGGAGCAGATTCACGATCTGTCCGTGCGGTATTCCAAAATCAGGAGCTGGCTTCTGGAGCAGCCGGTGCAGCCTGCGGGAAACGACAGCGTTTCCAAATTTCTGAGCAGGCTGGACGAGTTCGATCTCAACGAATACATCAAGGTCATTCATTTTGATGAGCTGAAGGTCCCCTCTGCTCCCTTTCAGCTTCCGTCCTCCCGGACCTATTTCGGCCTGAAGGAGATGATGGAAAGCGAGCTGGATTTTCTGAAGGCCACGGTCCTTTCCAAATCCACGGCCCCGGTGATCATGTACAGCGACATGCCCCTGGGGGAAATGGCCAGCGATCCGGAGTTCCCGAAAAAGTGGATGTACGGCATGGCGCTGATGCTGAAAAAAGGGCTGCATCTCAACCAGATCCACAACCTGGACCGTTCCTTTGACGAGATGATGCTGGGGCTGGAAAGCTGGATTCCCATGTACATGACGGGACAGATTTCGCCCTACTATTTTAAAAATGCCCAGAACAACATTTTCCTGCATTTCCTGAAGGTTTCCGGAGCCGCCGCCCTTTCCGGCGAAGCCATTGCCGGGTACCACGGGGACGGAAAATACTATCTGACCAAGGCCCGGCGCGAGGTGGAGTACTACCAGAAGCGCGGAGAGGAGATGCTGAAAAACGCCTATCCCCTGATGGACATCTACCGCAAGGAACGGGAGGCGGAGCTGGGGGCGTTTCTGCTGGCCGACACACGGAAGCCGGGACGCCGCCGCAGTATCCTGTCCACGCTGCCGCTGTACACCATCAGCGACGGGCTGCTTGACCGGATTCTCGCCCGGAACGGCGTCGATGCCGGGCAAACCGCCCGGATTCAGAACCACGCCGCCGCGCAGAGGCAGCGGATCGCGGCGATCCTCGCATCCGGCTCCATCGAAGACGAGATTCCCACCTTCCTCCCCGAAGAAATCAGCGGACGGCCCCCGGTCCTGGAGCTTTCGGAGTTTTTCTGCGAGACGGACATCGCCTACAACGCCGAGGAATATGCGGCGCACCTCCGTGAGACCCAGGAGTTTGCCGCCCGGAACCCCAACTATACGCTGAAGCGCAGCGCGGCCCACGCGTTCCGCAACCTGCAGATTTTCATCCACGAGGGCCAGTGGGTCATGGTCTCCAAGGGAAAAGCCCCGGCGATCCATTTTGTCATCCGCCACCCGAAGCTCCGCAGCGCCATCGAAAACTTTATCCCCCCTGTGACCGAGGAATCCGTGCCGGGCGAACGGGCAGACGCAAACCCGGCGGAATGATTGACCGCTTTCCCCCAACGCTCCCTTTAACGAAAAAGCCGGCTGGTTCCGAAAAAGACCAGCCGGCTTTTCAGCGGATACCGCCGCTTGAACAGGCACCCGCTTTGAATTGTAAGTAATTTGTAAGTAACGCAACGCATTTCCGTCCATTTTCCGCCGTTCCCCTCAAAAATCCGAACAGCAAAAATCCCCGCAAACGCCTAGTTTACGGGGATTGATGGAGCTGATAACCAGATTCGAACTGGTGACCTCATCCTTACCAAGGATGTGCTCTGCCACCTG
>OIXH01002823.1_pt1 | contig 16553 bp, 19 predicted proteins | sample 1587741 | NCBI WGS metagenome assembly OIXH01 (sample SAMEA3888916, study PRJEB22519) | human gut metagenome | biome: human gut; feature: human-associated habitat; material: faeces | place: Denmark | collected 2011 | reverse complement strand
GCTCGCCGCGCTTGGGGTTGGGGTCCTCGTAGCAGGGCTCGCCGTCAAAGCGGTAGAGGCCGAACTGATCCTTGGGGAAGTGGGCAGGCACCCAGTCCATGATGACGCCGATGCCGGCCTGATGGAGCTTGTCCACAAAGGCCATAAAGTCCTTGGGGGTGCCGTAGCGGCTGGTGGGGGCAAAATAGCCCGTGACCTGGTAGCCCCAGCTGCCATCGAACGGATACTCCATGACGGGCAGCAGCTCCACATGGGTGTAGCCCATCTCGGTGATGTACGGGATGAGCTGGTCTGCCAGCTCCGAGTAGTTGTAAGGGACATTGCCCTCTTTGGTCTTCCAGCTGCCCGCGTGCATCTCGTAGATGTTCATGGGGCCGTTGATCACATCGGCCTTCTTCTGGGCGTTCTGCCACGCCTCGTCGTGCCAGACAAAGCCGTTCAAATCGTAGACTTTGCTGCCGTTCGAGGGGCGGGTCTCTGCGTGGAACGCATAGGGGTCAGCCTTGTAGACAAGATCGCCCGCCCGGGTGGTCACGCAATATTTGTAAACGTCGTATTCCTTCATGCCCGGGATAAACAGCTCCCACACAGAGTCATTGTCCACCTTGCGCATCGGGTGGCTGCCCGGTTTCCAGCTATTGAAATCGCCTACTACGCTGATGGCCGTCGCGTGCGGTGCCCAGACGCGGAACACCACGCCTGTCTCCCCGGCCCGCTGCTCGATGTGTGCGCCAAAATAGCGGTACGCTTCACAGTTATTGCCCTGCTTGAACAAATACACCGGAAGGTCCGATGGATTGCTGCGGGTTTTTTCCTCAGTCGGTTTCATAAACGCTCCTCCCCGTATCGGCTGCCGGATGGCAGTCTGATACCTTTTACTCTATTATATTAAAAAATTATTTCCGATTTTGCAAGGCTTTTTCCATAAAATGTACCATAATCTTTTCCTTAATATTTTTCTTATATATACAAACTCGCCAATTTTAAACGAGAAATATCAGCAAACCTGACAGAAACCGGACAAAAAAGAAACATCCGTCCCTTTTTGTGCGGAAATTGCACAGAAAGAAACGGATGTTTTTTCTTAAAATTTACCAGCGCTGCCAGCGGCTCAGTTCACAACGTAAACATTGACCTGGATGGCGCCATTGATGACCGACTCGGCGTAGGTCTCATAGAACAGGTCCACAAGGATGTGGCCGTTCTGCAGGGCAATGCCGGTATCGGTGGCCACCGCGTAGCCGTAAACAAAGCTGCCATCGGTGGAGGTGATATACAGCAGGGTGCCGTAGGGGATGACATCGGGGTCAACGGCCACGGTGCCGTAACCCAGACCCAGACCGGAAGAGCCCTTGCCCGACTTGGAATAATAGCCGGTGGCCTTGCCGGTAAGGACCTTGCGGTAGCTGGCGGGGGCGTTGGTGGTGCCGTCCGGGCCGGTCAGGGGCGAGACGGGCGCACCGGCGCCATAGGTCTTGACCACATGGTCGGTAGGCTCCACGGTGGTGGTCACATCGGTGACGACGCTGTTTTCCAGCTCGCCGTCCACCCAGCGCTCCCGGGTGGTGACGGTCTGCTGGCCCTCAGAACCATGCTGCAGGGTGGTGGCACGGTTGGTGTTGCGGAAGTAGAGGCTGGTATAGACGTACTCCGTGTCGTAGGGGACAGCCTGCGTCTCCACCTTGTCCTGATACTCGACGCGGTGGACTTCGATCTTGCTGCCAGCCGTGACCATCGCGCTGAGGGCGGGTTCGGTATAGTCGTCCCCCTCCAGAGGGATGCCGGCACGTTCCAGAGCATCGGCGACGGTACCCACCACCATCTTGACGGGGTACTCCTGGCCGTCAGCCTCGATGGTGACGCTGAAGGCGCGCTCGATGTTCAGGGATGCCAGACTGCCGGCAAAGGCAGTGTAATAGACTTCGTCTCCCTCCTCGGCCTCGATGCCGGAAAGGCTCATAACGCGGGCAGGGTCGCTCTCGGAAGTGAGGACCACCTGCCGCGCACCGTGGGAGTCTGTGACGTAGGTCAGCCGCAGATTCGCGGCGGTCACAGCCAGCGTGAACACGAGACACGCAGCCATGACGCAGAACGCCAGCACACGGGATGAGGCTGCACGGGTGCAGCCGGGCAATGCTTTCTTAAATTTGACGGAAGCGATACGAGACAACTCCTCTCTTTTCAGATTTTGGAATGGACAGCGGGCCTGTATCTCAAAGCCCGTCAGACTGTGCGTAAATGCCCCGCACAGCGGGCGCCGCAAAAGCGGCTTTTCACTTCACCGTGATGAATTTTATGCGCTGCAACGTGTGTTGAGCGGACGTTATTTTAGCAGACTGAGGCCGTTTTGTCAAATCGAAGGTCAGGCGTTTGTCAATTCCTTCACATAGTTTTTTGTGCATTCTGTACATAGTTTGCTCTCGATTTCATGAAATTCAATGATTTCTCTCCGATTTTTTCGCAAAAATAAAGTCATACTTGTTCATATATTTTTAACATTTGAGTTGGCATTTCCGGGGTGTTTTTTGCAGTATCTCCAGCCCGCTTTGCGGCGTCAAACCGGCCATAACAAGCTTATTTTCGACACAAATCACGGACTGTTTTCGGACTGTTTTCAAGCGAAAATCAGGGGGTCATTTCTCTCCGAAAAAGGCCGTTTGGCAAAATGCCTAACCCGCCAAATTCTCAATAAAAAAGTATGTACTTCCGCCCACTGCCGTTCTGCGCTACAATCGGGCCAGATGCAAACGCAAAACCAAATGAAAGGAGTTTTTACCATGCAGATCAACATCTCAGCCCGGGACTTCGGCGGCACAGAATTCCTCGCCCAGCCCCACCGGCTGCATCTGGGCGCACAGAAAGCCGAGGGTGTGGACCGGCTGGAATTCAGCCTGCCGGAGCAGTGGAAGGGGTGTGTTGTCACCCTCCACATCCGGCACGCGGACGGCACGCTGGCCGAGCCGCTTGCGCTGGACGAAGCAGGCTGCGTCGGCGTGGGCCGGAGCTTTACCGGCTGGGCCAGCGGCGAGTGGATGCTGGCCGCTGCCAACGGCAATGGCTACACCGCCTACACCCGGCCCGGCCAGTACGACGTCCACGGCATCCTCCCCACCGAGGGCGGCGGTGAGGAGCTGACGCCCTCGATCTACGAACAGTTCATCGCCCGGGTGGTGGACAGCGCCAATGCCGCCGCAGAGGCCGCCAAACGCGCCGCCTCCGGCGAGGCGAACGCCAGGCAGAGCGCCAGCGAGGCCGCTTCTTCTGCCCAGCAGACCGCCGCCAGCGCCACCCTGGCTGCCGGCTATGCCGAGCAGGCCGAAGCCGCTGCTGACCGTGCCGCCGCCTATGCCCCCTCGGAGGGCGCTGTGCTGAGCGTCAACGGCAAAGGCGGTACCGTCCGGCTGAACGCACTGGACGTCTGGGCCTTGCCCCGCCCTGTCTCTCCGAAAGTCGGCCAGCTGGTGCGGGTGGTGAAGGTCGATGCCTCCACCGGCGCACTGACCGCCGACACCATCAGCACCGACAGCCTCAGCGGGCTGGGCAGCGAAGAAAAAGCTCTTCTGCTCAAGCTGTTGGGTTCTGCCAGCTATACCGACAGCAGCGCCAGAGATGACCTCGAAGCCCTTAAAAAACTGTGGGACACCACGCCGCCCACTCCCCTGCCCGACCCGGACATCATCCCGGTGGAGAAGGTGACTCTGAGCCAACACACGCTGGAACTGAGCCGGGGCAGCACTGCCGACCTCAGCGCCTCCATCGCGCCCCCGGACGCCACCGACCAGACGGTATTGTGGAGCGTTTCGCCGACGGACATCGTCTCGGTGGATGCGGGCCGCGTCACTGCCCTCAAGAAGGGTTCTGCCGTCGTCACTGCCACCTCCGACAGCAAGAGCGACAGCTGCACCGTCACAGTGACTCCCGCCGTCTACCGCATCGAGACGGCCCACACCGACAGCGGCGACATCCCCGCGTGGGACACTTATCCCGCCAAGTCCGAGTTCTTCATGCCATTAACTGCTAAGAAAGCGGGCCTGCTGCTCCGCTCGCTGGAATTCCGCGTCAAGGGCTATATGCCGGGCAAAATGCGCACCGTCCTGCGCAAGTACGGCACCACGACCGCCCTGGCAGACAAGTCCATCGACCTTGTCCGCGGCTACAACGATGTAGTGCTGGACATGGGCAGCATCGCGCTGGAAAAGGGCGTCGAATACCAGCTCTATTTCGCCGCCTCCAACAACTTCTACCCGCCCTCTGTCCAGCCCTCCTGGGTCGCAGCAAACGACTGCATCGACATCGCACACGGCAGCGCCTACTATGGTGATAACACCACCCTCATCTTCTCGGGTACCGTTGTGCTGCAGGAGACCTGAACCACACCAAACACATATCCTGAAACAGAAAGAGAGGTACTGACTATGACCCATCACAAGATTTCCGCATCCACCCTGGCCCGCACCGCTGCGCTGGCGCTGGCTCTGACCAATCAGGTGCTCAGCGCCGTGGGCAAGCCCATGCTGCCCATCGAGAGCGCCCAGCTGGAACAGCTCATTTCCAGCGGCCTGACCGTTGCCGCCGCCCTCGCCAGCTGGTGGAACAACAATAGTTTCACCCCTGAGGCCATCGAGGCCGACGACTTCATGACCCGCCTCAAGCGGCAGAAGCGATAAACGCCTAAACGAACACAGCGCCCCGGAGCAGACTGCTCCGGGGCGCTGTGTTGTGTTTGAAGAAAAGTTTATCTCAGGCGTTCCACTGAACGTCCTCTGCGGCCACATGGCCGTCCTGCACGCTGATGACAGCGGCGTGGGCATCCATGTCGGATGTCTTTTTGAAAAGGCCCGTGTAGATGGTCATGCCAGCCATCAACAGGACAGCCAGTGCAAGGCCGACCAGACGAATCATCATACCGTCAACATTCTCGTTCATGATACCTTCTCCTTTTTCTCTTTTGCGGCCCGGCAGACACCATTCTGCCGCAGCCCGCATCCCAATTTTCCGCTGCGGACCCCCTCTATCGGCCCGCAGCGATGCATTTCCCAAGACATTCCAAAGAAAAAAGCCTAGGGTAAACACACCCCAGGCTCCATTGTCTGTCTGCTTAGTATAATAGTCTCTTTTGCAGTTTTTGTCAAGAGGGAGATGAAGGAATCTCAACCGCCGGATATGCGCAGTCGTGCTCCCCAGTCCGCTGGGAAACTTCTGTTAAACAAAAACGGCTCTGCCGAAGCAGAGCCGTAAAAGCCGTAATACGGTAAAATCAGCGCTTGCTGAACTGGGGAGCACGACGTGCAGCCTTCAGACCGTACTTCTTGCGCTCCTTCATACGAGGATCGCGGGTCAGGAAGCCGGCCTTCTTCAGGATGGCGCGGTACTCAGGGTTCACCAGCAGCAGGGCGCGGCTGATGCCGTGACGCAGGGCGCCGGCCTGACCGGAAACGCCGCCGCCTTCCACGGTAGCAACGATATCCACCTTGCCCAGGGTATCGGTGGCGGACAGGGGCTGACGGACGACCATCTTCAGGGTCTCCAGGCCGAAGTACTCGTCGATATCGCGGCCATTGATGGTGATATTGCCGGAACCATTCTCAAACAGATGCACGCGGGCAACGGAGGACTTGCGGCGGCCGGTGCCGTACTTGTAGGGATTCTTGGACTGATACATTCTTCGTTTCCTCCTTCAATTACTTGACCAGCTCGGGCTTCTGTGCCTGATGCTCGTGGGTGTCGCCGGCATAGACGTGCAGGCGCTTCAGGGAGTCCTTGGTAACGGTGTTGCGGGGCATCATGCCGCGGACGGCCACGCGCATGGCCAGCTCAGGCTTGTCCTGCATCAGGATGCGGTACTTGGTCTCCTTCAGACCGCCGATCCAACCGGAGTGGGTGCGATAGTACTTCTGCTCCAGCTTGTTGCCGGTCAGAACCGCCTTGCCGGCGTTGATAACGATGACGTTATCGCCGCAGTCGGCGTGGGGGGTATAGGTGACTTTGCCCTTGCCGCGCAGCAGGTCGGCCACGACGACGGCGGTCTTGCCCAGAGGCTTGCCGGCGGCGTCAACGACGTACCACTTGCGCTCGATGTTGGCCTTGTTTGCCATAAAAGTGGACATGGTGTTTTCCTCCAAATTTATTATAATGTATTTTGCTTTACTTTTTCGTGTTCCCTTGCTAAAATCGTAAGGAAACGCGCCAAACGCGCAAGGATATTTATAGCATAACGGCGCGGGGATGTCAACACTATTTTGATTTACGATAAAAACATCTCGTGTTTTCTCTTGTTTTCTCTCAATATCTTTCGTTTTCAAGCTTTGCAATTTCGCTTTTCGGAGGTGCTTTCTATGCAGCATATTCTGGGACTTGTCCGCCGGTGTGTGGAGGACTATCACATGATCGAGCCGGGCGACCGGATCGCCGTGGGCGTCAGCGGCGGAAAGGACAGCCTGCTGACGCTGGTATCGCTGGCCCGGCTGCAAAAATTCTACCCCATCCCCTTCGCGGTGGAGGCCATCACCATGGAGATGGGCATGCCGGGAATGGACTTCTCCGGCGTGGCGGCGCTGTGCGAAAAGCTGGAGGTGCCCTACACCCGCATTCAAGTGCCGGTGTACCAGATCATCTTCGAGGAGCGGAAGGAGAAGAACCCCTGCTCCCTGTGCGCCAAGCTGCGGCGGGGCAGCCTGAACACCGCCCTGACGGAGCGGGGCATCCGGAAGATCGCGCTGGGCCACCACTACGACGACGCGGTGGAGACGCTGCTGATGAATTTGCTGTTCGAGGGCCGCATCGGCTGCTTCCAGCCGGTGACGTTCCTGGACCGCACCGGCGTGACGCAGATTCGTCCGCTTCTGTACTGCCACGAGGACGATATCCGCCGTGTGGCGCTGCGGGAGGGTCTGCCCATCGTTCACAACCCCTGCCCCATGGACGGCCACAGCCGCCGTCAGGAGGTGAAGGAGCTGATCGTCTCGCTGGAGGAGCGGTATCCCGATTTGAAGCAGAAGCTGTTCGGCAGTTTGCAAAGATATCCTCTGTACGGGTGGAATCTGGAACAGACGGAGAAGTAAACCGCTTGCGTGCGGGAAAAGCAAACATAGGAGGTATGACAGCGTGAAAAAGACAGTATTTGCCGTGATCGCCATTGTGTGCGTCTTAGCGGCGGCGTTCCTGATCGGAACAGGCTTGCAGAAACGGACGGACGTTCTCTTGGCCGACTATTCCGTCACGGAGGACGGAACGGTGATTCGCCTTGACGTACAGGTGGCGTCGTCCATGGGATATGTCCGGGGCTTCAAGAATGACGGCGGCGGTGTGAGACCCCATTACCTGAATTTCTATCGTACCTTCGGCGGCTTGAACAGCGCATGGGGCGCGGAAAGCTCATTTCTCCTCCCCGTCGAGCCGGAGGATACGGAGATCTATTTCAATCGCCCCGACGGTGGGTATGAACTTGTCTTGCAGAAGGACGGCACCGACGAATGGAGCAGACCCGCTGTGTAAAGGTTCGCCTGCCGCAAAAAGAAAAGCGGCAGGACGTGTGTCCTGCCGTGAGATGGCGTATATGGCAATGCGTCGACCAAAGGCCCCCTTGTGTAAAGGGGGCTGTCACCGAAGGTGACTGGAGGATTGTCGGTTACCGGACAACCCCTCCGTCACGGCATACGCCGTGACACCTCCCCTTACACGGGGGAGGCTTCGGACGGTATCCCCGCCCAGTCGCTTATGTACCCAGCACCCACTTTACCAACAGCAGCAGACAGAACCCCGGCAGCCCCAGAATCGCCACGGTCAGGGCGTTGAACAGGTTCAAGCCCAGACTCAGCCCCGTGTAGGCGGTGGTGAGGTTCAGCGCCCACACCGCGCCGAACCCCAACGCCGTGTTGCCTGCCAGCCGCAGCGCCAGCTTCATCGGCGTTTTGAACAGCCGCCAGATGGCCACCAGCAGAAACAGCAACACCAGCCCCAACGATACCTTTTCTACGACCGACATGGCTTCCCTCCCTTCACGGCGGACGCGGCCACGCAGGCCTCCTGCGCCGCCGGAACCGCGGCGCGCCGGTTCACCGGCATGCCGGAGCGCTCCTTGACGCACCGCAGCAGATAGTCATATTTCGCCTTCAGGGCGTTGATCTCGAAAATGCTGGCCTCTACCAGCTCCGGCTCACAGGCGTAGTTGAACCGTTCATAGGCCTCCTTCAGCTGCCGGTTGATCTGATCCAGCTCCTGCCGCAGCTCCTTGTCGGTGGGCCACAGGATATCCTTTTTCGTCTTTGCCATGATATGTCCTCCTCGTTTGAGGCGGGGCGGCCATGCTTCCCCTGCCTTATAGTGTACGAGTAGTTTGGACAAATATGCCACAGTTTAACCCACAAATTTGAAAGGAGCGCTGCCCATGACCCACGAGGACTATATGAATCAGGCGCTGACGCTGGCCCGTGAGGCCGCCGCTCACGGCGAGGTGCCGGTGGGCTGCGTCATCGTCCGGGACGGCAAAATCATCGGCCGGGGCCGCAACCGGCGGGAGGAAAAGCAGGCGGTATCCTCCCACGCGGAGATGGAGGCCATGGCGCAGGCCAACGAAGTACTGGGCTCGTGGCGGCTGGAGGACTGCGACCTGTATGTGACGCTGGAGCCGTGCCCCATGTGCGCCGGAGCCATCCTCAACGCGCGGGTGCGGCGGGTGTTCTACGGCGCGCGGGATCGGGCCATGGGCGCCTGCGGCGGCGTGCTGAACCTGTTCATGGAGAACTTCCCCCACCGCCCCCAGCTGGTGGGCGGTATTCTGGCGGAGGACTGTCAGGCGGTGCTGTCGGCGTTTTTCAAGGAACTGCGGAAATAGAAAAATACGAAATAGCGCAAATTTTGGGAACATTTCGGGAAAATTTTCCGTCTTATAATATAGATGCCCCACTATTTTCAGGAGGTACATCCCATGAAAAAGCTGATCTGTTTCCTTTTCGCTTTCCTTTTTCTGCTGAGCGCGGCGGGCTGCGGCGGAAAGCCCATCGACACCACATGGATGGAGGATCCCGACACTACCGTGAGCAGAGTCTCCAGCTCAGAGGCGCTTGATTCCGGCGCATTGAACGAGGATCGAATGACCATCAGCAGCGTTCTCCATTTTCCCATCTATAAATTTGACACGCTGGAGGAATTGACACAGTTCAAGGATTCTCTGGACTATCCGGAAATGCTCTCCTTCGCATATGACGAAGTCCCGCCTTTCAATGAGGTGACGGCAAAATATGACGAGGCGTTCTTCTCCGAAAACACCCTGCTGCTGGTGTATGTGGTAGCCAGCACCGGCACATACCGCTTCGCGGTGGACACCATCACCGGCGACGGCACGGGCCTGTGCGTCCACATTGCGGAAACGACCCACGCGGAAGTCGTAACAGACGATATGGCAGGATGGTTCATCACCGTGGCCGTCCCTGACAGCGCGGCGGCCACGTACACGGAATTTGACGCCGTTCTGGCCGAAGGCTCCGATTGCTGAATGAAATGACGAACACCCCGTCCACCCTCACATGAGGATGAACGGGGTGTTCGTTGTGCAGAATTTGCGGCGGTGCAGCTGTCGGTTGCTTCGTAGGGGCCGATGCCCACATAGGCCCGCACAAATTACGATGGCAGTTGCGGTGGACGGCGGGGCGATGTGGGCATCGCCCCCTACGCTATTCTATCGTACCTGTTTGTAGGGCGGCATGACCACATGCCGCCGCGCTTTTGCGCGGTTATTTTTCGCCAGATCAATAAAAACCATAAAGCCGAAGGCGGAACGCCCTCGGCTTATTATGGCAGGAAGATTGATGAAAAAAGTTTTTTGTCTCTTGCAAGTATTAAGATACCCGACGGTTGTTAAAAATCATCGTAAGGAACCATTACAAAAGTATTAAATATTTCCGCAGCCCTTGTTACAACTGTGTTTTCCCCCGGTTTCGCACCGCCCTTTCCCTACACTGTCAGGTGGAAAGGAAGTGTAACCATGAGACAAACCATCGCGGCGGGACTCTTTTTGCTGATGCTGCTGTTTCTGCCTCCGTGGCTGCGGGCGGAGGAGCCCGCCCCACAGGAGGACACCTCGCCCCAGCCCATCCAAACCCAGCAGGCCGCACCGGAGGACGGCACCGGCTCCGACGCCGCCCACACCCTGCGTCTGTGGGACGGCAGCGCCGTGCAGACCCTGACGGCGGCGGAGTATCTGCCCGGCGTGGTGCGGGGTGAGATGCCCGCCACCTTTGAACTCGAAGCCCTGAAGGCCCAGGCGGTGGCGGAGCGCACCTATCTCTACTACCGCATGACCGGCGGCGAGAAGGCCGCCCACCCCGACGCCGACGTATGCACCGACTCCAACTGCTGCACCGCGTGGCTCAGCGAGGAGGACGCCAGAGCCAAATGGGGCGACAAATTCGACCAGTACGAGACCAAGGTACAGCAGGCGGTGGCGGAAACCGACGGGCAGGTGGTGCTGTACGACGGCGCGCCTATCATGGCGGTGTTCCACTCCTCCTCCGCCGGTTCCACCGCCGCCAGCGGCGACGTATGGACGGCGGAGCTGCCGTACCTTGTCAGTGTGAAAAGCCCAGAGGAAGCGGACAGCGTGCCCAACTACTACAGCGTCAACACCTTCACCGCCGAGGAGTTCCGCACCATCTTCTGCAAGGCCCACGCCGACGCCCGGCTGTCCGGCGACTGCAGCGGCTGGGTGAAGGATATCCTGCTGACCAACGCCGGACGGGTGGCCTCCGCCACAGTGGGCGGCGTGTCCGTCACCGGCAAGGAGCTGCGTAGCCTGTTCGGCCTGCGCAGCGCCGTCTTCACGGTGGAGACTGCCGGAGACACCATCACCTTCCACGTCACCGGCTACGGCCACGGCGTAGGCATGAGCCAGTACGGCGCCAACGAACTGGCAAAAGAGGGGAAAAACTGGCAGGAGATCCTGCAATGGTACTACACCGGCGTGACGATCGGACTGTACAACGGCTGAAAAATGTGCTATACTATGCTATTATTTCCTGCACATGTTTACAGAAAGTTCAGGAAAGACCCCACATCTTCGATATAATCAATAGAAAAGACACATTGGGAGGCTATCTATATGGCACGCAACATCCTTGTGGTGGAGGACGACCACAATATTTCCGACCTGATCCGCATGTATCTGGAAAAAGAGGGCTTCGAGGTGCGCATTGCCTACGACGGCGGCAAGGCCGTGGAGGAATACGACGCCAAGGCTCCGGACATGGTGCTGCTGGATATCATGCTGCCGGTGATGGACGGCTGGGCCGTGTGCGCCCACATCCGGGAAAAGGGCAAGACCCCCATCATCATGCTGACCGCCAAGGGCGACGTTACCGACCGGATCACCGGCCTTGAGATGGGCGCCGACGACTATCTGGTAAAGCCCTTTGAGATGAAGGAGCTGATGGCCCGCATCAACGCCGTGCTGCGCCGCAGCGAGATCCCCGACGACACCCGCAAGCGTCTGGTATACGACAAGCTGGTGATCGATCTGGACAGCTACGAGCTGGTGGTGGACGGCAAAAAGGTGGACACACCGCCCAAAGAGCTGGAGCTGCTCTACCATCTGGCCGTGACCCCCAACCGGGTGTACACCCGCAACCAGCTGCTGGACGAGGTGTGGGGCTTCGACTACTTTGGCGACAGCCGCACCGTGGACGTGCACATCAAGCGTCTGCGGGAAAAGGTGGAAAACGTCTCCGACCAGTGGGCGCTGAAAACCGTGTGGGGCGTAGGCTATAAGTTTGAAGTGAAGCAGCCGTCATGATCGAGCAGTTCAAACGGAGATTTAACAGTCTCTACTGGCATCAGTTCGCGCTGACCGCCGGTATGGTGCTGCTGACGCTGCTGCTGTTGGGCGTCAGCTTCTTTACCCTCAGCTACGGCACCACCACGGCGGACAAGCGGGGCGAGATGCGCACCCGCGCCGAGCTGATCGCCCAGGTGTCCGCCGACTACTTTGCCGCCGCCGGAGACGCCAGCATCGACGAGGGCACCGCATTGCGGAAGCTGGCGGACATGGCGTCCCGCATGACGGATGTGGACTTCCTCATCTGCTCGGCCCAGGGCAACGTGCTGCTGACCACCGACGAGGAGCTGGTGGGCCGCAGCATCACCATCCCCCAGAATATCGTGGACGACATTCTGGGGGAAAAGGCGCTGTATCAGGGCCGCAGCAACATCAACGGCACCTACAGCGTCAAGAAGTTCGCCGTGGCCGTTCCCGTTCTCAGCAGCGAAAGTCAGCTGGTGGGTATCGTGCTGGCAGTGATGGACGAGTCGGAGATCATGCAGGTGTGGCGTTCCTTCATCGGCATGTTCCTGATGACCTCCGCCATCATTCTGCTGATCTCGTTCCTTGCCAGCTCCGTCACCTCCATGCGGCAGATCAAGCCCATCACCGACATGGTGCAGGCCACCCGCGCCTATGCCGCCGGTGATTTCGACGTGCGCATCCCCGAGCTGGACCGCAGCGACGAGATCGGTGAGCTGGCCCAGTCCTTCAACGCCATGGCGGACTCGCTGGCGGAGACGGAGCGTCAGCGCCGGGACTTTATCGCCAATGTGTCCCACGAGCTGAAAACCCCCATGACCACCATCGCCGGCTACACCGACGGTATTCTGGACGGCACCATCCCGCCGGAGCGGGAGCGGCACTATCTACAGATCATCTCTGACGAGAGCCGCCGCCTGAGCCGTCTGGTGCGCCGCATGCTGGATATCTCCCAGATCCAGTCCAAGGAGATGAAGAAGGAGGACTTCGATATCTGCGAGGTCATGCGTATCGCCCTTCTCAGCATGGAGCAGAAGATCAACGACCGGGGACTGGACGTAGAGACCAACATTCCCGACGACCCCACCATGGTGCAGGGCGACCGGGATCTCATCACGCAGGTGATCTACAACCTGCTGGAAAACGCCGCCAAGTTCGCCACGCCCCATACCGCGCTGTATCTGGGGCTGGCCACCAACGACGAAAAGGCCATCATCTCCGTCCGCAACCACGGCGCCACCATCGCGCCGGAGGAGATCCCCCTGCTGTTCGAGCGCTTCCACAAATCCGACAAATCCCGCAGCGAGGACAAGGACGGCTACGGTCTGGGCCTGTACGTGGTGAAAACCATTCTGGCCCAGCACAAGGAGCATATCTCCGTCACCAGTGAAAACGGCCTGACCTCCTTTGACTTCACGCTGCAATTGACTTCACCCCACAACACCTGAAAGGGAACAGAACATGGATGAACTGAGAGATAGAAACGAACCACAAGAGGTGGTAGGCTGGTATACGCCCCGGCAGGGAAACGAGGTGGTAGATTACTACGTGCACCGCCAGCCGCTTCCGGAATGCGTCCGCCCCGCACCGCCCCAGCAGACCGTGCCCCAGAAGAAAAAGCGCCGCGGCCTGTGGATCTTTCTGGGCGTTATGGGCGCTCTGGCGGTGGTGCTGATCCTTGCCGCGCTGCTGGGCGGCGGGACGAACGGCCCCGTCTATGACGGTGACAGCAGCGCTGGCGACGGCAGCGACGATGCCAGCAGCATCACGGATATCTACGCCGACCACCACACCACCATTCCCAAAGTGGACGGCTACGACCCCACGCTGCGGATGGCGGTGCTGGACACCTTCGGCGACGAGTTGACGGCCACGGAGGTCTTTGCCAGGGTGAACCCCGCCGTGGTGATGGTGGTGGCCGATCAGGGGGATGACAGCGCCTCCGTGGGCACCGGTGTCATCATGACGGCTGACGGTTATGTGGTCACCAACGCCCACGTGATCTCCGGCGGCGCTTCCTGCTGGGTGGCGCTGGATACCGGCGACACCTATGACGCGCTGCTGGTGGGCTATGACGCGGACGAGGATATCGCCGTGCTGAAGCTGGTGGACGCGGAGGATCTGCCGGTAGCGGAGTTCGGCAACAGCGACCTGACCATGGTGGGCGAGCAGGTATACGCCATCGGCAACCCGCTGGGCATCGAGCTGCGCTGCACCCTGACGGACGGCATCATCTCCGCTGTTGACCGGGATGTGCAGCTGGACGGCCGTACTCTGAATGTGATCCAGACCACCGCCGCGCTGAATAACGGCAACTCCGGCGGCCCGCTCATCAGCCGCTTCGGGCAGGTCATCGGCATCAACACCCTGAAAATGAGCGGCACCGGCGGCGCTGACGAGGCGTCGGTGGAGGGGCTGGGCTTCGCGCTGCCCATCTCCCACGTGTGCTACGTGGTCAACGATATCATCGCCACCGGAAGGTTCCACGGCGTGCCCACGCTGGGGATCATGGTGGCCACCTATGAGAATGACGACGGCGGCACCTATGTACAGGTGGTAGACGTCACCGATGGTACGTCGGCGCAGGAGGCCGGCGTGCAGGAGGGCGACGTGATCGTGGCGGTGGACGGCCACAGCACGGCCACCACCGACGATCTGATGGCGGTGCGCCGCACCCACATTGCCGGCGAGACCATGACCCTGACCCTCTCCCGCGGCGGACAGACCCTCAACGTGGACGTCGTCCTGCGGGCAAGCAACGACTGATAAAAAAGCCTGAACCGTTACGGTTCAGGCTTTTTTATCAGCGTTATCACGCCCATCACCAGCAGATATACCCCGAACGGCCTGCGCAGCAGCTCCGTATCCATGGCAGTGGCGCACCACGCGCCCAGCGCCGCCGTCGCCACGCCCCACGGGATGGCCTGCCGCAGCGCCTGTTTGTCCAGCATCCCCGCTTTCCGGTGGAACAGCAGTCCCGCCCCGGCGGTGGGCAGAAAATACAGCAGATTGATGCCCTGGGCCGTGCGCTGATCCACCCCCAGAAACAGCGTCATCACCAGCAGAAGCAGCGTCCCGCCGCCCACCCCCCAGGCCGACAGGATACCGGTGGCCGTCCCCACCGCCAGCGGCAGCACCCACTCCGTCACAGCAGATACCTCACGCCGCCGTATAGCAGGAACAGGGCGAAGAGCTTCCGCAGCACCCCGGCGCTGACCTTGCGGAACAGCAGCCCGCCCAGCGCGCCGCCGATGCCGCCGCCTATCAGGTACGGCAGCGCCGCCAGCCAGTCAAAGCCGCCCCGCAGCACGTAAATAGCCGCCGACAGCACGCAGAAGGGCAATATCACCCCCACGCAGGTGGCCAGCGCCCGCTTCTGCTCCAAGCCGCACCAGCCCGTCAGCAGCGGCGCCATCACCATGCCGCCGCCACCGCCGAACAGTCCGTTCACCAGCCCCGCCGCCGCGCCGGAAACCCCCAGCTTCGCTTTTTGGTTCATGCGTTCCCACCTCCCGCTATGTAAGACCGCCGAAAGGCGGTCTTTTCGCGCACGACAGTGCGGCGTTACATCTTGCGGAAGCTCTGGCAGTCGGTGCACTGATCCATGGAGGGATTGGTCTCATGGGTGCCCACCTGAATGGAGTTCAGACCGCAGCGATCCACGTCCTTGCAGTGGTGGGCGCAGCTGGTCACGGTGCAGTTGATGGCGCTGTTGGGGGTGCACTGGCAGCCGTCGTTGGTGCAGCCGCACTTTTCGTAATTGCTCATTGTGGTTTCCTCCCGAATAAAAAAGTAAGGTCAGGCGCGGAAAGCGTGGCTTTCCGTTTGCCTGACCATAGTGTGTCCGCCAGAATCGGGAATATGCAGTTGAAAATTTTTGAAATTGTAAGACTTTTCGCCAGTTTTTATATCCCCAAAATCGCCGACGCCAGCGCGAAATAGATCAGCAGGCTTGTGGCGTCCACGATGGTGGTGATAAACGGGCTGGCCATCACCGCCGGGTCAAGGCCGATCTTCTCCGCCAGCAGCGGCAGTGAGCAGCCCACGCACTTGGCGAAGATCACCACGAACATCACCGTCAGGCACACCACCAGGCACACCGCCATGGTGACCTCGCTGTTGCCCAGCAGCGCCCTGTCCACCAGCTGCATTTTCACAAAGTTGGCGGCGGCCAGCGCCGCGCCGCACAGGAAGGCCACGCGGACCTCCTTCCACAGCACCGCCAGCACGTCGGAGAAGTCCACCTCGCCCAGACTCAGGGCGCGGATCACCGCCACCGACGCCTGCGTACCGGAGTTGCCGCCGGTGCCCGACAGCATGGGGATATAGGCGTTCAGCACCAGACAGGCCGCCAGCGCGTTTTCGTAATGGTTCAAAATCATGCCGGTAAAGGTGGCCGACAGCATCAGGATCAGCAGCCACGGCATACGGGCCTTCCACGTGTCGAACACGCCGGCGCGGAGATAGGGCTTGTCGGAGGGCAGCATAGCGGCCATCTTCTCGAAGTCCTCGGTGGTCTCCTCCTCGATAACGTCCATAGCGTCGTCGACGGTGACGATACCCACCAGCCGCTTCTCCAGATCCACAATGGGCATGGCGAGGAAGTCGTACTTGCTCAGCGCCTGAGCCACGTCCTCCTTATCGTCGGTGGTCTTGGCCCACACCACGTCCGGATCCATGATATCCTCGATGAGATCGTCCTCGTCCGCCAGCAGCAGGTCGCGGACGGACAGCACGCCCAGCAGGCGGCGGGTGGGATCGG